>Ga0181606_10000597_pt1 | contig 29964 bp, 30 predicted proteins | sample 041ome_10_FD_132994 | JGI IMG/M metagenome (GOLD analysis project Ga0181606, IMG submission 132994) | Coastal salt marsh microbial communities from the Groves Creek Marsh, Skidaway Island, Georgia - 041412US metaG (megahit assembly) | ecosystem: Environmental > Aquatic > Marine > Intertidal... | reverse complement strand
TTACACCTACAACGCTTTAGCAAAGCGCCGCTTTCGACCACTCAGCCATCTCTCCGGAGCAGGTCGGGAAGGCAAAACCCCCGAACTCAAAGTGCAAGGTCAATTCTCGCGTTCGCTGAGCGGGATGTTCCTACTCGTCGTCCTCGTCGTCCGTGGGGCGCTCGACCTCTTCGCGGCACTCGTTCATGACGCGCAGCCAGACTTCGCGTAGATCGAACAGCCGCGGCACCGCCTTGTCGCGGTAGGCGAGGAAGGCCTTGCTCGGGTCCTCCTCGGCGTTGAGCAGGGCGAAGCAGCCGTTGAGCTCGCGCAGGGCGCGCTTGAGCAGGCTGATGGCCATGGCGTAGTCGCCGAAATCGAGGGCGGAAATCGCGAACATCGCCTGTTCTTCGGCGCGGTGCAGCAGGGTGTGAAAACGCAGCGCGGTGTACTGAGCGACGCGACCGGGATGGTCGGCAGTCATCTCCCAGCCGCGGTTGAGGGTCAGGAAAATGGCCTTGGTGGCGATGAAGACCGGATTCTTGTGCAGGGTGTAGGGATCGGCCTCGCGATCGCCGGCCGACGCGGCGTCGGCGGTGAGATCGGTGAACTCGGGAGTGGCCTCAAAGTCCGTGTCGGAGCTCCAATTGTCCTGATCCCAGCCCATGCGGCAGGCGACCTCGTCGAGCCGGTCCGGGTTCTCCTCGAGCTGCTCGTAGAACCCGATGTAGCGATGGATCATCTCGTCCTGCTCGCGGAGATATTGCTCCCAATCGAATTCGTTCCAAGCCAACTCCCCGCGGTCTTCCCACTCGTTGTCCGAGGGGTTGTCAAAATCGTGATTGCTCATTCCAAAGACGGTCCTGAGACCTGCGCCGAACGTGAAACACACCGGCCAAAATGCAATGAAAAAGGCGGGAACGAACCGGTCCCGGTGATTGCGCATTGCTGACTGGCGGTGGAATTCCCTAACGTCTTGCGACTGCGATATGAACGAAATTCACCACGAGACGGTTTACTTCACAGGGCGGGTGCAGGGAGTGGGGTTTCGTTACGCCGTGCAGCAGGTCGCCAAGGAGTTTGAAGTCACGGGGTTTGTGCAAAATCTGGCCGACGGCCGGGTGCTGGTGGAAGTGGAGTCGACCCAGGCGGAAACGGACGCCTTTGTCGGCGCCATTGCCGAGCGGATGCACGGCTACGTGCGGCAGGTGGAACGATCGAACCAGCGCCGCCGACCCCAATTTTCCTACTTTTCCATCCGTTGACATGGCCACGGGCACACTCGAGCTGACCGGAGTGGGTCATACCTACGGCTCGAGGGGAGGACGGTCGACGGACCGCGTGGTGGCACTGGCGGCGGTGAACCTCGCCTTTCCCGCCGGGAAGATCACCGGTGTGCTCGGGCCCAACGGGTCCGGCAAGAGCACGCTGCTGCGGGTGGTCGCGGGGTTGGTGGAGCCGGGCGCCGGGATCCGTCGGTGGCAACCGGCGGAATCCGTCAGCCAGGCAAGCTTTGGGTTCATGCCTGAAAGCCGCGGCTTGCGGGAGACTCTTACGCTGCGCGAGAGCCTGACTTGGCAAATGCGACTGCAGGGGCGCAGGGCCGCGGCAGCGGCTGAGCGGGTGAATCACTGGGTGGGGCGACTGGAGCTTGAGGCCATTGCCGATCGCCGGGCGTCAGCACTGTCCAAAGGGCACCAGCGGTTGGCCGCCTTGGTGCAGGCGTTGGTGGGCGATCCGACCTGGCTGGTGCTGGACGAACCCTTGGATGGATTGGATCCGCTGCGGGTCGATCAGGTGCAGGCAATCTTGGCGGAGCTGCGGGTGGGAGGCACGACCGTGGTGCTGACCTCGCATCTCTGGATGGGGGTGGAATCGATCTGCGACCAGGTGGTCTTGATGGATGCGGGGCGGGTGCTCGTTGCGGGTTCACCGGCCGAGGTGTTGGCGGCAACGAAAGCGACCTCGTTGCACGAGGCGTTCAGCAACCAGCGTCAGCTGCTGATGCGGTCAGAGCCGGAGGAGGCTTCGTGATGAGACGGTTGGGTTGGTTTGCCACCCTTACGGTGCGTGAGTTTCTCCGCCAACCGGGGATGCGCGGGCGGCTGGTGGTGGCGGGACTTCGACCTCGGCGATGCAGCGCCGCGTTTTCTGGCCGATTTCGGCTTCGGCATGTTGAGTCTGAGCCTGACCCTGCTGATGGCGATCGGCCTGCCGGCGGCGGTGGCCACCGAGGTGCAGTCAGGGACGTGGGCTCCGTTGCAGGTTCGGGGCGTGCGGCGGGGGGAAATGTTGGCCGGAAAAGGACTCGGGTTCGGTCTGGTGGCGGTGGGTTTCGCGATCATGGCGACGACCGTGATCGCGCTCCTGCTGCTCCTGAGCGAAGAGTCGGACGGTGTTGCCGGCGACCTCCATTGGGAGCGCGGGGCGGCGTTGGTTTTGAAATCGTTTGTGGTGGCGGCGGGCGCCTTGTTTTTCGCCAGCTATGCCCGCAGTCCGGTCTTTGCGACACTGGCGACCTTGCTCTGGGTTCTGGTCGGGCACCTGCGCACGCTGGCGGTCGGCAGCGAGGGGGGATGGGCTGTTTTGGCAAGGGTAGTTCCCGACCTGAGCTGGTTCGAGAGCGACGGCGGACCGTTGCCGTTGGGCTGGCTGGGAAGCTATGCCCTCATTCATGTTCTCGCCTATGGAGGCGCGGCAATCTGGTGTTTCAAATACCGTGAGCTCTAGGCGGAAATTCTCATCACGATATCTCCCGGTGGTGGTGATGTTCATCGTGGCAGCCGGGGCGGGTGGCTGGATGGAAACAACGCGGGGAACCCCGTCTGCGACGGGCTATGCCCCGTTGGGTGGGTTTCGGGCATTGGCGGCGGATTTGGTCTGGCTGCAGGCTTACCGTGCTTGGGAAGCGCGGGATGAGGCTGCACTGGGGCGCCACTTGCAGCGGGTAGGTGAGATCGATCCCCGACCGCTGGCCTTCTGGCTCAACGGCGCGCGCATGCTGGCCTATGACGTGACTGCCTGGCGACTGGCGGCCGACACGGGTTGGCAGGCCCTGCCCTTGGAAAATGAAAACAGCCAGATGATCCGGGATCAGCAAATGGCCGCGGCGCTGTCTCAATTGGATCGAGCGCGGGCACATCATGCCACCGCGGCGATCGAAATCGAGGAGGCCTTGATCCGGATGCAGGTGAGTCGCGACCTGCCCGAGGCGATCGCCGCGATGCGCCGGGCGGAGGCGGCGCCGGATGCCCCGGACTATGTGGCCAGCGTCCGGCGGGAACTGGAAGCGCGTTGGCGGGACTTGCGTCCGTAGCGGTTGGCGCAACGGGACTTGCCGCGACGAACCCGAGCTGAAAACTCCGGGTCGTGATTACCGATGGATTGCTGCTGCTGGCCGGAATGGCGTTGCTGTGCACGCCGCGCACGTGGCTACGGCTCGGCCGGCCGGAAAGCAGCCGCTCCCGTAAATCGAGCCGTAATCGGGATCCCCGGCGGGACCGTCAGACGGGGGACAATTCGCTGTGGCCCCTGGAGGAATTCGCCCGTCGGCGCAACTGGCTGGATTTCGGCCGGGGTCTGGCCGGTGGCTACGCGGTGGTGCTGGCGGTGCCGCCGCTGGTCAACGAGGTCATGCACGTATCCGGCGGACGCTACGGCAACCTGACCATGGGGTTGATCGCCGGTGTGCTGCTGGCGGTGTTGCTGATCCAGATGCTGCGGATCGAGGAGCGGGTCGCGTTGTATCCCCCCATCTTTTTCCTGATGGGCCTGATCTACCCGTTGGTCGGCGTGAAGGCCGCCACGGTCGCCATCATCGCGGTGTGGGTGCTCAACATCGTGCTGCCCAATCCGGCGGTGTTCCTGGTCACCTTCGGCGGTCTCGTGACCATTTTCACCGTGTTCTTTGGGGGCGGGGAGAAATACGCCGTGCTGGCCGGGGGGCTGGCCGCCTTTCCGGCGCTGGCGGCCACGATGGCGCGACGGCGGCTGGCGCAGTTCCGCAAGAAGACCAAGATTGTGGTGCGCTGATGAGCGGGCAACACGCAGGGTTCGCAGTGTGGTGGGAGGCGGCCCGGCCGCGGACGCTGCCGGCGGCCATCGCCCCGGTGCTGGCGGCGTCAGCACTGGCGGCGCATGACGGGGTGTTCAAGGCCGGGGCGGCGCTGATGTGCCTTGTCTTCGCGCTCCTGATCCAGATCGGGACGAATTACGCGAACGACTACTTTGATTTTCAGAAAGGGGCGGACACGGCCGCGCGGGTCGGCCCGCGACGCGCGGTGGCGGCGGGCCTCATCAAGCCGACAACGATGAAGGCGGCGATGATCCTGGTGTTCGCCATCGCGTTCATCGCCGGACTATCGCTCCTGCGCTACGGCGGTTGGCCGCTGCTGGCGGTCGGCGTAGCCTCGATCGTGTGCGGCATCATCTACACGGGCGGTCCGTATCCCTTGGCCTACTACGGCTGGGGCGACGTGTTCGTGCTGATCTTCTTCGGCTTCGTGGCGGTGGCGGCGACTTATTACGTGCAGGCGGGGGGCATCAGCGCCGAGGCCTGGTGGATCGGGGCCGGCATGGGGGCACTCGCGACCAATATTCTGGTGGTGAACAACTATCGCGACATCGAGACCGACCGGGCGGCGAACAAGCGGACGCTGGCGGTGCGGTTCGGGGCCGGATTTGCGCGAGCCCAGTTCGCGGGGGCCCACGTTGTGGCGCTGCTGATGGTGGCGGTCCTGGCGTGGCGGGGCACGGTGGGCAGCATCGCGGCCACCTTCTTGGCCGGCTATCTCCTCATCACGGGCTGGCGTCAGGCCAAGCGCCTGCGTTTGGCGACGGGGCCGGCCGAATTGATCGCGTTGCTCGGCGATACGGGGCGGCACCTGGCCGTGACGTCCGGGCTGCTGGGCGGGGCGCTGCTGGTCGGGTGACCTGACGGGGATCAGATCAGTGCGTCTTCGACCTTCTCGCGCAACTGGGCGGCCGAGATGGCGCCGACGGATTGACCGACGACCTCGCCCTTTTGGAAGAAGATGAGGGTCGGAATGCCGCGGACGCCGTATTGGGCGGAAATCTCGGGATGGTCATCCACGTTGACCTTGGTGACCGTGACCGTGTCCTGCATGTCCGTCGCGATTTGCTCCAGGGCGGGGGCGAGGGCCTTGCAGGGGCCGCACCACGGGGCCCAGAAATCGACCACCACGAGCTTCTCGCTGGCGATGGCGGTGGGAAAGGAATCGGTGTCGAGGTTGGCGATGAGGTCGGACATGGGAATGGGAGTGGGAATTTCAGTAAAAGTAGCCGGGGCCTGGGCTTAGCGCGGGGTGTTCTTGGCGATGATCTCGGCGAGTTCCTGATGCTCAACGGTCTCGAGCCGCTTGTCGCGCCGTTTCAGGTCCTCGAAGGTCTTGATCATCGTCTCGGTCATCCGACCGTGGGTCTCCTCGGAGCCGCCGACGAGGGCGAATTGTTCGCCTTGGGTGATGCGCTTGTGGCCATCTTCGTTATCGAGCCCGACGCCGAGGATGCCGGCACGGGCGGGTCGACGGGAACGGCGGGGGGTGGGCTGCTCGGAGGATTGACTCACACGTTTACGGTGCCGGGGTCGGCAGGTGTTTCAAGCGGGTTTTCGATTTCGCCGGCCTCGCACCAGATATCGCCGAAGGCGGTGTCCTGACTGACGCGCAAGCGTCGCATGCGGGTCAGCTCCAGCACGGCGAGAAACGTCGCCACCAGCACGCGCACCGTGGTGGTCTCGCCAAACAGGGTGGAGAACTCGAAGCGGCGCTGGGTTTGGATGCGGTCGAGCAGCCATTCCATGCGATCGGCGACGGTGACCTGCTCATCCTCGATCTGGCCGATCACCAGCTTTTCGGCGAGGCGGCGGAGGACGAGGTTGAACGCGTTCCAAAGGTCGACGCGGTCGACGGGTTGGAGCGGGCGTTCCTCGCTGGCCACGCTGAGGCGCGACACGGTGCGGGGGAGCAGGCCGGCCTGGTAGGCCGCCAGGTGGTCGAGCTCGCCGGCAGCCTCCTTGAATTTCTTGTATTGGAGCAGCTGGTGGACGAGCTCCCAGCGCGGATCGAAACCCTCCTCGTCACCACCCTCCGGATCAACCGCCGCCTCGCCGCGGGGGAGCAGCATCCGGCTTTTGATTTCCATCAGGGTGGCGGCCATGACGAAGAACTCGCCGGCGACCTCGAGATCGAGCTGCTGCATCGAACGCAGGATCACCAGATACTGGCGGGTGACGGTCTCGATGGGGATGTCGTAGATATCGAGTTCGTTCTTCCGGATCAGAAACAGCAGCAGATCGAGGGGCCCCTCGAAGACGGGCAGTTTGATGCGAAAGTCGGTGTCGGGAACCACGATGCGCGGAGGCTTGGAGCCCGCCGGGGCGTCGCAACAAAATTATCGCGGCGCGGGGCGCGCTTTCAGGATTCGCGACGAAAAGCGGCCACGAAATAGGCGTCGGAGTCGAGATCCGCCGGCCAGATCGAGAGCCCGATCGGAGAGCGAGCCGGAAGGTTGCCGATGCCCGTCAGGGATACCGGGGCGTAGGCGGGGTGCGCATTTGCGAAGCCGCTCACAACGGCCTCGTTTTCCGACTGGCAGAGCGAACAGGTGGCGTAAACGAGCAGGCCCCCGGGGGCGGTCAGCGGGGCAAACCGCGCCAGCAGTTTTGCCTGAGTCTCCGCGGCGCGCGCCATCGTGGCCTCAGTGGTGGTCCACTTGAGGTGGGGACTGCGCCGCCAGGTGCCGCTGCCGGTGCAGGGGGCATCAACCAACACCCCGTCGTACGAACCGCCGGGCCGGGGATCGACACTCACATGCGTGATGCCCGCGCGTTCGGCCCGTCGCTTCAATTCCGCCAAAGCCGCGGGGCGAACGTCGTGTGCCGTAACGTGCCCGGACGAACCGAGCAGACGGGCCAATTGGAGCGTCTTGCCGCCGGCCCCGGCGCAGGCATCGAGCCAGCGGGTGCCGGCCACGGGGTCGACCGCGGCCAGCAGGGCTTGGGAGCCGATGTCCTGAATCTCGATCAACCCATTGCGAAACGCGCGGGTGCCCAGCACGTTGCAATCGCCGTCCAGTCGCCACGCGCCCGGGAGCGCGGGTGACTCGCTCCAGGTCCAACCCAGCTCGGTGAATTCCGCCGCCACGACGGCCGGATCGTCGGTCTGCAACCGCAGCCACAGCGGCGCGCGCGACAGCAGACAATCGCGTTGGGCGGGCGAGGCGGCCAGCGCGGGATTCTCCTGCGTCAGCCACGAGGGCAGTAATTGGTCCGGCGAGGCGGGTGGCCGCTGGTCTGCGTAGGCGTCGATGAACTCGGCGGTGGCCGGAGTACGTTCGGCGTGGGCGGCGACGCGGCCCACCAACTCGGTGGGGGGCAACGACTCGACGACCGGCAGGATGCGCAGGGTGGTGAACGCGAGTTCGCGGTAGAGGCGACGGTCCCGGCTGCCGGCGCGGCGGGCGCTGAGCCAGGCCTGGATCGTGCCCGGCAGACCCGGGTCGCGCCGCCAGCGTGGTCGCAGCACCTCAACCAGATCGAGAAAGAGGCGGTGTTGGTTTTCGAGTCGGCTCACGGCAGTTCAGAACGTGATCGACTCGAGCACGAGTTGAAAGCCGAAGTCACTTTCGCGGCGCGGGCCCTCGTAGAACGACACCTCGTAACCGACCTGCCAGCGGTTGCCGAGCGTCTGGCGGATCCCGTAGGTTTGCTCCACAAAACGGCTGCGACGATCGTCGAAGTGCCAGCGGGTGTACCCCTCCCAGGCCTCGTTTACGCGGTAGGCGAAGGCGCCGATGTATTCCTCAATGTCACCCCGCAGGTAGTGATTGGAAAAGGTCAGCCGCCACTGGTCGGCACTGCGAAGGGTGAGCGCGGTGTTGAACTCGGCCAGTTCCCAGCGGCCCGGGGTCGTGCGGTGATACAGATCGACTTCCAGCCAGGGCGCGGGTGTGAGCCGCAGGGCGCTGTGCAGGGTGGACAGCGTGCGGGTGCCAGCCGGAGTGTCGAAATTCGCGTCGAGCGCGAGGTTGAGCGCGGCGAGGTCGCGGGAGCCGTAGTCGGGGTGCCGGGTCTGCAGACGCTGATCGAGTCCGAAGCGCAGAGTGTGGGTCGGGTTCAGCACGTCGATCTGGCGGCGCGCGCCCAAGCCGAGCGGTTCCAGGTAGGTGTCGAAGACCGGCCGATCGAGCGGCGGGATGTAGGGGGCGCCTTTGTCCGCATCGGGAATGTAACGGTAGGACAGGCGCGGGGTCACGAGGTGGCGCAGGCCGTCGATGCCCCAGCGCTCGTTCTTCACGGCGAAGGTGCCGTTGAAATTCAGCTCGGCATCGAAGCCGACTTCGCCGAGGGCACGCGTGTAGTCGCTGCGGCCCCCGGTGGCCCGGGCGTAGTGCGTCAGACGGCCGCCGGCGACGGGTGTGAAGCTCAACCAGTCGCGGTGGTGCCAGGGACGACTCAGTCCGTAGTAGGTGTTCAGACGATCGCTCCGCAGGGTGGGCAGGATGCTGCCCGGCGGGTCGTCGCGCAGCGATACGTAGGCGGCATGGAATTCATGCAACCAGCCGCCAAACAGAGGAGTCGGCAGCAGGTCGAACGAGGCTTCAGGCAACCGTTCCCGCATGGCGTGGAAGCGGTTGAGCTGCCCGCGGGTGAAGAGATCGGAGACGGTGTGGGTGCCGGTGTAGGTCAGTTCGGCGAAGGTGTCCGCTTCCTGCACGGGAAAGAATTCCCCGGGCCGGAAATCGCGCAGCACCTCCGAATCGCTCCAATAGTTCAGCTCGGTTTTGAAGGTCAGGTGGTCGCTCAATGCCTGGTGATGTTCCCAGGTTACGAGGCCCCGGTTGCGGGGCACGGGGCGGCCCAGTTGATCGGTGGCGCGGTCGCCGGAGTCACTGATGTAGCCGGTGGAAAAGGTGCCCTCGGCCACCCCCCAGCGCGGGTCATCCCATTGATACGAGCCGGTGGGGCCGATCATCACACCGCGCTTGGAAAAGAGCCCGATCTCGGCGCCGATCCCCCAGCGGTCGGTGTAGGGCAGTTCCGTGCCGATGATGAGCGAGGCGCCGAGGTTGTTGTTCAGCCCGGCGGCGAAGGTGGGGTTGATGAGCAGCGGCACGGTGGTGCGAATTTCGGTCGACGGCAGCGGCAGGGGCTGGGCAAACCCGAGCCCGACCCGGGCGCCTTCGGCCCGGAGGCGTTCGCGCTGCGGATAGTAGGTGGCGGAACGGGCCCGCAGGGTGGGGGCCCAGGGGTTGGGCTCGCCAAACGTGGCCGAAAGATCCTCCAGCCGGATTTCCTCCGGCGAACCGGTCAGGAGCGCACCTGACACAAAGAACGGGCTTCGACCGAGGCGCAGGTTGCGCACGCTGTAGGCCTGGGTCTCGATCGTGTAGGTCAGCTCATCGGCGACCAGTCGCTCGGCGCCGCGCTCCAGCACGGCGCGGCCGCGCGCGGTCACGACCCCGGTCGATCGGTCCCAGCGCATCTCGTCGGCCCGCAACACCACCGCACCGAACTCGGCGCGGGCATTGCCGGAATAGACGGCTTCCTGAGTGGTGAAATCCACATCAAGCCGATCCGCGGTCAGCACCGGTGCGGGATCCCCCGTGTCCTGGGCGATCAGAGGGGTGGCTGCCGCCACCAGCAGTAGGCAGGCACCGAGGACGGATCGTGGCAGGAGGCGCGGCATCAACGGGCGGAGCAAACGGAGCGGGGCGGGGGCTGGCAAGCCGCCGGGGCGATTCCGGGTGATCCGGCATCAAAATCGCTATCGCAGCCCTGCACTAGAAATACTATTAATTCGAGACCCTCGTGGCTCGCCCTGCCCCGACCTAGAGGCCTAGTCTTTCACAAGTTCCGAATATTGTGATCATTACCAAAGATCAAATCAACTCCCTGTTGCAGGCCCGGCTCGCTGAGCCGCATTCCCTGCTGGGTCTGCATCCCGTGAAAGCGGCTGGGAAAGCGGGTCTGGTGGCCCGGTCTTTTCTGCAGGGCGCCGTCGCTTGCGAGATCGTCAACGTAAAGACGCGCAAGTCTTACCCGCTGGAATGCGTGGGAGCGGAAGGTTTGTTCGAGGGCTTCCTGCCGCGGCTGCGCAAGGTGTTCACCTATCAGTGGCGGGCGCGCTATGCCTCGGGCGAGGAACGGCAGTTCTTTGATCCCTACAGCTTCCTGCCGACCTTGGGGGAGCAGGACCTTTACCTGTTCAACGAGGGCAACGAGCATCGCATTTACACCAAGCTGGGCGCCCATCTGCGTACAGTGGAGGGAATCGCGGGCGTCTCATTTGCGGTGTGGGCCCCCAGTGCCCGGCGCGTTTCCGTGGTGGGCAATTTCAATCTCTGGGACGGTCACTACCATCCGATGCGACCGCTGGGCGCCTCGGGGGTTTGGGAGCTGTTCATCCCCGGGCTGGCCGAAGGTGAGCTCTACAAGTTCGAGCTGCTCGACCAGGGCGGGAATCTGCACGTCAAGACCGACCCCTACGGCACGTATTTTGAGGCGCCGCCGGGCAACGCCGCGATCGTGTTCAATCCGGCGAAGCACACCTGGGGTGACGCGGCGTGGCTGGAACAGCGCCAGGCCGCCGCGCAGCATGGGGACCGGCCCATTTCGATTTACGAGGTGCACCTCGGGTCGTGGCGGCGGAATCACGAGGACGGCGGACGGCCGCTGACCTATCGGGAGCTGGCGCCGCAGCTGGCCGACTACGCGCTGGAAATGGGCTTCACCCACATTGAGGTCATGCCCGTGGCGGAGCATCCGTTTTCCGGGTCATGGGGCTACCAAGTGACGGGATTCTACGCCCCCACGCACCGCTTCGGCACCCCGGACGATTTCGCCTTCTTCGTCGATCATCTGCATCAGCGCGGTCTGGGGGTCATTGTCGACTGGGTGCCGGCGCATTTCCCCCGCGACAGTTTCGCGCTGGCCGAATTCGACGGCACCCATCTCTACGAGCACGCCGACCCGCGGCAGGGCGCGCACATGGACTGGGGCACGTTGATCTTCAACTATGGTCGGCACGAGGTCCGCGGGTACCTCGTCGCCAACGCGCTGGCCTGGCTCGACCGTTTTCACATCGACGGTCTGCGGGTCGACGCCGTCGCGTCGATGCTCTACCTCGACTACTCCCGCGAGGAGGGGCAGTGGATCCCGAACAAATACGGCGGGCGCGAGAATCTAGAGGCCATCGACTTCCTGCGTGAGACCAATCGGCTCGTGCATCAGTATTATCCGGGCGTGCTGATGATTGCGGAGGAGTCGACGGCGTTTGCCGGCATCAGCAAACCGGTCGAGGACGGCGGCGTCGGTTTCGACTTCAAGTGGAACATGGGCTGGATGCACGACACCCTGCGCTACTTTCAGAAGGACCCGATCCATCGCAAGTGGCACCAGAACGACCTGACATTCGGCGCGCTCTACCAGTGGTCGGAGAATTTTGTCACGGTGTTCTCGCACGACGAGGTCGTGCACGGGAAGGCCTCGATGCTCTATAAGATGGGGGCGTGGCATATTCCGGAGAAAGCCAGCAACCTGCGCGCGCTCTACGGCCATATGTGGGCCTGGCCGGGCAAGAAGTGCCTCTTCATGGGCAGCGAGTTCGGCCAGTCACGCGAGTGGGACTACGCGGGCGAATTGCAGTGGGAGCTGTGCCAGTACCTTGATCACGAGGGAGTGCGCCTGCTGGTCCGCGACCTCAACCGGCTCTACTGCGAGGAGGCCGCGTTGCACGCGTCGGACCTCGTGCCGGCTGGTTTCCGGTGGCTTGCCGCGCATGACACCGAGGGCAGCGTCGTCGCCTACCTGCGATCCGATCCGGAGGAGAAAACACTCATTGCGGTTGTCGGTCACTTCACGCCGATCAAGCGCGAGTCCTACCGAATCGGCGTGCCGCGGCACGGGTGCTGGCATGAGGTGATCAACACCGACAGCCAATTTTACGGCGGCTCCGGCGCCGGCAACGGCGGGGCCGTGCATACCGTCGATGTCGAGTCGGACGGCTACGCCCAAAGTCTGGAACTGACCCTGCCGCCCCTGAGCACCACGATTCTCAAGTGGACTGCGGAGTAGGTAGGAAGAGTAGCGGGCCTACCAATTGGCCGCGGCACTGGCGAAGGCCGCACGATCAGGGGCTTTGAAAAAGGCGGTGCCGGCGACGAAGGTGTCGGCACCGGCGGCGCGACAAAGCGGTCCGGTGGTGGCATCGACGCCGCCGTCGACCTCCAGGCGAAAATCGAGTCCCCGCTCGCGGCGCCATGTATCGAGTTGGGTGACCTTGGGCATCATCTCCGTCCGGAAACTCTGGCCACCGAACCCGGGCTGCACCGTCATCACAAGCACCAGATCGACTTCGCCCAGTAGAGGGGCGACCGCAGCGGCGGGCGTGTCCGGATTAAGCACGATGCCGTTCTGACAACCTAGTTCGCGGATGCGCCGCAGGGTGCCGGCGTGGTCGTAGTCAGGCTCGATGTGAATGCTGATGAGACTGGAGCCGGCGCCGGCAAACGCATCCACGAGGCGATGGGGCGCCGCCAGCATCAAATGGGTGTCGAGAAACAGCCCGCGGGATTCCGGGTGCCTTCGCAGCGCGGCCACGACCTCCGGGCCAAAGGTGAGGTTGGGCACGAAATGGCCATCCATGATATCGACGTGCAGCCAGGGCAGGCCCAGATCGGCGACGGCCGCCGCGCTGTCTCCGAGGGCGGCATGGTCGCCGGCGAGCAGGGAGGGGACGAGCAGCGGGGAATGACTCACGGGCTGAGCATGGACGTTAGACTTACCAAACGTCGAGCACAGCGTGAGTTACCCGGTCGCCCAGCTCGGCGGCCAACTGCGGCAGCACTTGGTATTCCGCCGGGATTTGGCCTTGGTCGGTGAAGATCTGCCGGGTCACGGCGATGTCCCGCTGTTCTATCAAGACCTGGCCGGTGCGGCGGTGGGTCAGCGTGAGCCGGGCGGTCAGGGTCACGTCGAATTTGCGGGCGAGGGCCGTGTCGGCGGGTCGCACCGCCGTCATGTCGCGGCGATAGTCGATAAGGGCGACGGCCACCTCGGCCTCGGCGGCGGCAGGTCCGCCCGCGAGGCTCACCCGGCCGTCCCGGGCGAAGGCGAGGCGCAGTTCGCGGCTCACCAGCGCGACGGCTTGCGGTACGCCCGCGGGATTGTCCACCGGGGCGAGGTAGACGCTTTGAAATCCGGGCGTCGCGCCGGTGCCCAGCTGGTAGTGGGCGCAGCCGTTCAGTACCAGCAGCAGCGTGATGGCGCCGCCGGCCAGGAAGGAACGGGCGCGGATCGACAGCGTCCTCATCGCCCGGGGTCTCGTCCCGTCAGAACAGGCCGAGAAACTTCTTGCGGCCACCGTTGTTCTCGGCGGTCGCGTTGCCCGCTTCGCTGGCCTCCTCGGCGGCTTCGATCGCGTCGATGCGATCCAGGCGCTCGCGGGCGCGGGAGGCGACTTCCGAATCTGGGTAGGTGGTGATGGCCTCGTTGTAGAAGACGCGAGCCCCTTTCAGGTTGTGACTCTTGTCCATGTAGTAGTCGGCGATCCGCATCTTGCTCTCGGCGAGCACGGAGCGCATCTCGTTGAGACCCTCCTCGGCGCTGGCGAGGTTGCCGTCCTCCGGGAAGAGGATCATGAAGTCCTCGAAGTAGGTGATCGCTTCGCGGGTCGACTCCTGGTCGTAGTTCGGCCCGTCCACCAGCGAGGCGTGGGTCTCGGCGAGCCGGATGTAGGCGTCCGGGGCCAGGAGGCTCTGCGGGTAGTTGTTGATCAGCCGGTCCAGGGCGTAGATGGCCAGCGCGGTGTTGCGGAGCTGCTGGTGGGTGCGCGCGACATTCATCAACGCCAGCGGCGCGTAGTCGTTGTAGGGGGCGTTGGCGACGATCCATTCAAAGTAGGTGATCGCGCGTTCCTTGCTGCGGAAGGTGGGGATGACGCCCCAGACGTGGTTGCGGGCGCCTTCGAGCAGGGCGGTGGCGATGCGATACTGTTCCCCCAGCACCTCGTTGAAGCGCTCCGTGTTCGGGTAGCGCGACATGATCTCCTGGTAGGCCTCGAACGCCTTGTAATACTGTTCGCGGTCGAGACGGATCTTCGCGATGCGGAAGTAGGCCTCGGGCGAGTAAATGGAGTTGGGGTAGCGGTTGGTGATGCGCTTGTAGAGGCGCATGGCGGTGGAGTTGCTGCCGTCCTCCTCCGCGCCGCGGGCGCGGTTCATCAGGTCCAGCGCGTTGCGGGCGTCGGCGCCGACCAAGCCCGACAGGGCGCCGCCCTCGATGCTCCAGCCGGTGGACGGGTTCCAGACCAGCTCGGCCCGGGTCGCGGAGGCGACGGTGAGGGCGAGCAGCAGGGTGAAAAGGATGCGCAGGGGGCGCAGAGCGGAGAAAATCATGGGTGAATTACCAGCGAACAAGGGCACTGCCATAGGTCAAGCCCGCCCCAAACGCAACGAGCAGGGTGAGTTGGCCGGGTTTGACGCGTCCGGCACGCCGGGCTTCGTCGATGGCCAGCGGGATGGAGGCGGCCGACGTGTTGCCGTAGCGGTCGAGGTTGACGAAAAAGCGCTCCACCGGGAGCTCCAAATATTGGGCGATGGCGTCGATGATCCGGAAATTGGCCTGGTGAGGAATGACACAGTCCACTTCGTCCGCATCGATGCCGTGTTGTTCCAAGAGGTCGCGCGCGGCGTCCTCCATCTCGCGGACGGCGAATTTAAAGACTTCGCGGCCCTTCATCAGGATGTGGCGGGGCGGATCCTCCGGTCCCGGCCGCGGGCAGCTGCTGCCGCCGCCGGGAATCCACAGCAGCTCGGTGTTGCCGCCCTCGGAATAAAGTTTGGTGCCCACGATACCCGCGTTGCTGCCCGCTGGGGCCGGGCCGATCACGACCGCGCCGGCGGCGTCGCCGAACAGCACGCAGGTCGAGCGATCGGACCAGTCGAGGACGGAGGAAAGTTTTTCCGCGCCGATCACCAGGGCGTGGCGGTAGCGGCCGGATTGCAGCATGGCCCACGCGGTATCCAGCCCGTAGATAAAGCCGGAGCAGGCGGCCTGCACGTCGAAGCAGGCGGCGTTGAAGGGCACGCCAAGCTTGTGCTGCACGAGGCAGGCGGTCGCCGGCATGGGCAGGTCCGGCGTGAGGGTGGCGACGATCACCAGGTCGATGGCGGCGGCGTCCACCCCGGCGTCGGCCAGTGCGGCCCGGGCGGCGGCGGCGGCCATGTCCGAGGTGGTTTCATTCTCTGCCGCGATATGACGCTCGCGGATGCCGGTGCGGGTGACGATCCACTCGTCGGAAGTGTCGACCAAGCTCGACAGTTCGTCATTGGTGAGCACGCGGGCGGGCGCATACGAGCCGGTGCCCAGGATGGCGAAGTTGGTGGTTCCCATGAAGGCGGCGCGGCGGTCAGGCCGGGAAGGGCGCGGCCGCGTTCTCCGGGCGGCAGATTTGGTTGGCTTGCTCGATATCGGCCTCGATGCGGGAGGTCCGGTCAACGCGGATGAACTCGCTGGCGTCGCCGATGGCGTTCATCAGCGCGTATTTGTTGGCCGAGCCGTGGGCCTTGAGGATGGTGCCGCGCAGACCGAGGAGCGGCGCGCCGCCGTAGCGTTCGGGCTGGATGCGGTGGCGCAGCCCGCTGAAGGCCTGGCGGGCGAGGTAGCCGCCGAGACGCCGCAGGCCGGTGGCCATCATCTGCGCCTTGAGCTCGTTGCGGAAAAACTTGGACAGGGACTCCCAGCTCTTGAGGCAGATGTTGCCGGTGAAGCCGTCGCACACGATCACGTCGACGTGGTTGAGAAAGACCTGGAAGCCCTCGACGGGGCCGACGTAGTGGACGAGCTCGCCGAGTTTCTTGAGGTTTTCGTGGGTGCCGTTGATGAGCGTGTTGCCCTTGCCCTCCTCGGTGCCGATGGTGAGCAGGCCGACCCGGGGGCGCTCGATGCCCAGCTCCATGCGGGCGTAGTGGCTGCCGAGAATGGCGTTGTGCACCAGGTGAATCGGGCGGGCGTCCGGGTTGGCGCCGGCATCGATCAAGATAAAGTGGCCGCCCTCCCGCGGAATGACGGGAGCGAGGGCCGGGCGCTCGACTCCGGCGAGCGTACGCAGCTTCAGGGTGCCGGCCGAAACCAGGATCTTGGTGTTGCCCGTGCTGATGACCGCGCGCGCCTCGCCGTCCTTCACCATCTCGATGGATTTGAGCATCGAGGAGTCGCGCTTGCGCTTGATGGCGGTCATCACCTCGTCACCCATTTCGATGACCTCGGTGGTGTGGTGCAGGCTGACCTTGGGGTGGGCGAGCAGTCCGGCCGCCTGCAACAGGGGCTGCAGTTGGGCCTGGTCGCCGACCACGGTGACCGGGCACAAGTCGGTGAACTCCCTCAGCGCGAGCTGAAGGGCGGCAACGATTTCGCTGGGCCCCCGATCACCACCCATCGCGTCCAGCGCGATGCGGCGGGTGTCACCGGAAGTAGTTTCCATCCGTCGAACGGTGCGGACGGATTAAATCACGCGTCGCGCTCAGACGTTGACGTCGAGCACTTGGCGGCCGCGATACATGCCCGTGTTCGGGTTGACGCGGTGCGGCCGAACGGCGGAACCATCGGTCGGGTCGAAGGCGACTTCAGGTGCCTTGAAAGCGTTGGCGGCGCGGCGATGGGCGCTGCGGCGTTTGGATTGTTTGCGTTTCGGTTGGGCCATGACGGGCGTGGTTTGGAAGATTGGGAAGGACTCAAACCGAGCCTTCCGAAAGTGGTAAAGGCGAGGAAGTAAAGAGCGGGGTTGAGGTGGGTCAAGCGATTACCGGCCGGGAAGTGCCCGGCGGTTCAGACCAGAAAAAGCAGACTGAGCGCGATGGCCAGCACGATGCGGTAAATTGCGAAAAGCGTCAGGCCGAACCGTTGCAGGTAGCTGATGAGGAAACGCACGGCGAGGGCGGCGGAAACCGCGGCCACCGCGCCGCCCACCAGCATTTCGGACCAGCCGAAGAGCGCGAGCATGGCCGGGCCGGATTTCAGGGCCTTGTAGGCGGCTGCCCCGCCCAGCACGGGCAGTCCCACTAGAAAGCTGAATTCGGCGGCCTTGGCGGGGGCGAGACCGGCGAAATAGCCTCCGATCATGGTAACCATGGAGCGGCTCATCCCCGGCCACAGGGCCAGACATTGCCAAAGCCCGATCTGCAGCGACTCCCTCGGGGTGAGATCGGCGGGGGCCTTGGCGGCCGCTTTGACCGTCCCGTCGCGCTGAGTCCGCCACCGTTCGGCCGTCAACATGAGACCGGCCCCGACGATCAGGGCACCGATGACGGTGGGCAGGGAGAACAGGTGGGTCTCGATCCAATCGTCCACCGACAGGCCCACGACGACCACCGGTGCGAAGGCCAGGGCAATGTTGCGGAGCAACCGCAGGCCGGCCGCATCCCGACCGGCCAGGCCCAGCAGGATGCCTTGCACGGATGGCCAGAAGATCAACACCACGGCGAGGATGGCGCCGACCTGGATCACCACGATGTAGGTGTCAGCGGCGTGCTTCAGCGTCAGCGGCGTGCCGGAGGGGTTGGTCGGACCGGGGGCCTCCAGCCATCGCGGCTGGCCGGTCGCATCGAGCAACGGTTCCTCGGCGTCGAGCCCCAGCGCCCGGTTGGCGATGATGAGGTGGCCGGTCGAGGAGATGGGCAAAAATTCGGTGACGCCCTCGACCACGCCGAGGACGATGGCATCCCAGGTCGACAGCTCGGATGGTTCCGCCTGCGCGGGCGCGCAGACGGGCAGAAGGAGCAGGAGCAGGGCCGGCACGAAGGGACGCACGGGTCTTTGGTTCCAGAACCCGGCGGGTGTGTCGAGTTTTGGCTTTGCGCGCGGCATGATTCCGCATGGGCTGGCGGCACGATGTCAGACCTTGCCCCGCTCGTTGCCAGCCTGCAGGCCCAGCAGGAACTCACCTCGGATCAAATTGCGGAAGCGGCCGCCGCGTTGGCGGCGCCCGAGGTCGATGCCGCGGCCAAGGCGGATTTTCTGACGGCGCTGGCGGACAAAGGGGAAACGGCGGCGGAGATCGCCGGCTTCGCCCGTGAATTCCGGCGCCGGGCGGTCGATCCCGGGGTCGACGCGTTTGCCGGTGAGGCAATCGATATTGTCGGCACCGGTGGCGATCATTCCGGTGGTTTCAATATTTCGAGCCTGGTGGTGCTGGTGCTGGCGAGTGCCGGAGTGAAGGTCATGAAGCACGGCAACCGGGGCATCACGTCGGCCTGTGGCAGTGCCGACCTGCTGGCGGGGCTCGGCGTCAAACTCGACGCGCCGCCCGAGCAGCTGCGACACGCGCTCGACCAGCTCGGCTATTGTTTCTTTTTCGCCCCGGCCTACCACCCGGCCTTCAAACACATCGTGCCGGTCCGCAAGGCCCTCGCGGCGCAGGGCCGCCGGACCGTGTTCAACATCCTCGGTCCCACCATCAACCCGGGCCGCCCCGCCCATGTGTTGCTGGGCGTGTTCGCCGAGCCGTGGGTCGAGCGGATGGCGGCCGTGCTGGACCTGCTGGAGACGCGGGCCGGCGTCGTCGCCCACGGCCGCATCGAGGCCGGAGGGGGGATCGACGAGGTGACGACGGCGACGATCAATCGGGTCAAAGGGGTGGGGCGGCTGGCGGAGATTGACGCGACCTGGAGCGCGGCCGACTTCGGTCTGGAGCCCTGCGATTTCGCCGAGCTCAAGGGCGGGGATGTGGCGGCCAACCTGGCCATCGTCGATGAAATCGTGCAGGGACGCGGTCCGCGCGGACTGGTTGATACCATCTCGCTGAACGCGGCCCTGGGCCTGTGGGCCACGGGCCGCACCGATTCGGTGGCGGCGGGCATCCCGGTCGCGCGGGAAATGCTGCAGGGCGGAGCGGTCAAGGCCCGCATCGCGGCGACCCGCGAGTTTTACGGCGCATGAAACGTCACTATTTCGGCACCGACGGGGTACGGGGGCCCTATGGTGGTCCGGTCATCAATGAATCCTTTGCCGCCCGGCTGGGGGCGGCGGCCGGCCATTGGGCCGGCGGATCCGGGAAAGTCCTGATCGGGCGTGATACGCGCGCCTCCGGTGGGTTGCTCAGCGCCGCGCTCGCCCGGGGACTGGCCGCGGCGGGACTGCAACCGATCAATCTGGGCGTGCTGCCCACGCCGGCGGTGGCCCGCGCGGTGGCGGCGGGCGATGCCGTGCTCGGGGTGATGGTCACGGCCTCGCACAATCCGGCGGCCGACAACGGCATCAAATTCTTCTCGGCCCGGGGTATCAAACTCACCGATACGGAGGAACTGGCGATTGAGGCGGCCCTGCCGGACGCCGAGCCGGATGCCTCGGCGACGGCGACCTACGCGCCCGCGGCGCTGGCGGATTACGTGGCGGCTTTGTCCTCCCAATTACCCGCCGGGGCCTTGACCGGTTGGCGAATCGTGTTGGACACCGCCCACGGCGCCACCGTGGCGTCGAGTCCGGCCGTGCTGCGCAACCTGGGGGCCGAGCTGATCGCCCTGGGTGACGCGCCCAACGGCCTGAACATCAACGCCGACCTCGGCAGTGAACATCCGGAGGCAATGGCGGCGGCGGTGCCGGCCCACGACGCCAAGCTCGGCATCGCGCACGACGGTGACGGCGATCGGCTCGTGCTGTGCGACGAGACCGGTGACCTGCTGGACGGTGATGAAGTCCTGACCCTGCTGGCGACCCACGCGCTGGCGGCGGGGGGGCTGCCGAAGGGACTATTGGTCGTCACGGTGCAAAGCAACCTGGGCGTCGACGCGGCGGTGCGGGCGGCGGGCGGCCGGGTGCTGCGGACGGAGGTGGGGGACCGCTACGTGAGTGAGCGGATGCGGGCGGAGGGCGCCGGGTTGGGCGGGGAATCCAGCGGCCACATCATTTGCGATGCCATCGGACCGACGGGTGATGGGCTGGGCGCGGCCCTGCAGGTGCTGCGTGTCATGCACGCGACGGGTCAGCCCTTGAGCGCCCTGCGGCGGGGGTTGCGCAAGTTCCCCCAAGCCGCCGGGGCTGTGCGGGTGGTGGAGAAGCTGCCCTTCGATCAATGCCCGCAGCTGACGCAGGTCATGACGGATCTGGAACGGGAACTCGGCGATCACGGCCGTCTGTTGGTCCGCTACTCCGGCACCGAGCCGAAGCTGCGATTGTTGGTGGAAGGACCCACCGAGGCGGTGGTGACGGACGGTTTGGCGCGTTTGAAGATCGCCGTCCAGGCCGACTTGGGTCAGGCTCATTAGATCATGCCGGACACCGCGGTCAGCCAACTGGAACCGCGTCTGCAAAAATTGGCCGCCAACGCGCGCACCGCGTTGGCGCAGGGCCACCTCGATTACGTGCTGGAGGCCTCAGCGGAAATTCTGAAGACCTCTCCGGGCTGTCTCGCGGTGCGTAAGCTGCAACACAGCGCCCGGGTGCAACGCTACCGGGAGGGGGGTGTGTGGGCAGGCAAGACGCGCGGCGCGCTGGCCCGGGTGGGGCTCATCCTGGGTCGCCACCAGTCCAAGCCGGAATCTTCTCTCGTGCAGGCGGAGGCCATTCTGGCCACTGATCCCCTGAGTCCGGCGGGCTTACGACAGCTGGCGGCCGCGGCGGAGGCGGCAGACTGGCCGCAAACCGCGATTCATGCGCTCGAATGTCTCGTCGAAGTGTCGCCGGGTGAGGTGCAGGCGGGAATCGAGTTGGGTGAGGCCTGCCTGCGGGTTGGCAAGCTGAGGGAAGCGCTGGCGGCGGCCGAAGCCCTGGTGCAGCGGCATCCGCAGGACGGTGCGGCCCTCGCGCTGCTGCGCAAGGTCTCGGTGGCGCAGACGCTGCAGCAGGGAAACTGGGAGTCGGGTGGCTCCTTCCGCGAGAAGCTCCGCGAGTGATCAGGATCTCTCCGGCGAGGACCGTTGCGCGAGGAAAAGCGCGGCCAGCAGGCAGGCGCTGCTGAGGATCAGCCGAACCGGATCGGTCGACTCGCCGAAGACGAGCAACGATACCGTCACGGCAAGAGGGATCTTGAGGTTGTTGAAAACGGCGAGGGTGCCGGCGGTGACCTTGGTGGCACCCAGGTTCCAGCCGAAAAACCCCAGCCCGGAGGCAAAGATCCCGAGGTAGAGAAGGGTCAGCCACTGCGAGCTGTCCGGCCGGAAGTCAGCCCACTCCGTAGTGGCGAGTGAGGCGAGCAGCGTGGCCAGCAGGCCGCCGAGGTAGAGCCAGCCGAAGAGGCCGGCGTCGGTGGTTTGGGTCACGGTGGGCCGCAGGCGTTGGTAGGCGACCTGGCCGGCGGCGAAGCACAGGTTGGAAGCCTGCATGAGCAGAAAGCCGATCTGGCCCGACGGGCTGACCCCACTGCGCCATTGCAGGACTGCGGCGCCGACCACGGCCAGCAGCACGGCGAGGATGGCGTTGACCGGCAGCCGGCGGGCGAGGGCGCCGTCGAGCAGGATGACGTAGATCGGGGTGAAGATGGTGAACATCGCGATCTCGAACGACTGCAGGTAACGGAAGGCCGCCAGGTAGAGCACATACATGAGGCCGAACTGCACCGCTCCGATCGCCGCGAAGGTGACCGCAGTACGGGGCGGGATGCGGCGCGGTCGGAAAACCGGCAGGAACACGAGCAGGGCGAAAAGCAGCCGCAGTGCCGCCACCGCGGTCGCGTCGAGTCCGGCGAGCCGGTCTTTGATCAGGCCGAAGGAGAAAGCCCAGAGCAGCGATACTGCGACGAGGTAGGACATGGGGAGGGAGGGCAGTTCTCAGCGTTCAGACGAGCCGCGGGCGACCATGGGCGATGATCGGGAAAGGCGGCTGAAAGCCGAGCGCTGACGACGGATTGCTCTCATCAAACCCGGAAAATGGCGCCGAGCTTCTTGCCGAGGAGCAGGCTCATGCCGACGATGGTCACGCCGAGGAAGACCATGGCCCAGACGCCGAGGGCACTGGCGATGAACTTGCCGTCGCCCAGCAGCTGGAAGAGTTCGAGGATGGCCTTGGTGATCGGATAAAACGCCTGCTTCTGCGCGAGTATCAGCGAGTCCGATACTTCGAGCATGGCGAAGGCGAAGGCGAGCAGGCCGCCGGCGATGAGGTTGGCGGCGATGAGCGGCAGGGTGACCTTGACGGTCGCCTTGAGCGGTGGGCAGCCCAGGTTCTGCGCGGCCTCCTCGAGGGTCTCGCTGGTCTGTTGGAAACCGGCGGCGGCGGAGCGGACAACGTAGGGCAGCCGGCGCACCGAGTAGGCGATGATCAGCAGTACGGTCGGGTTCTCGATCGGGTTGAGAAAGGCGAAGAAGCGTCCCTCCTGGCTCATGGCGAGGTAGCCGAAGGCGAGCACGAGTCCGGGCACGGCCAGCGGCAGCATGGCCAGGAAGTCGAGCACCTGGCGGCCGGCGATTTTCGAGCGCACGACCACGTACGCGATGGCGATACCCAGGAGGATGTCGATGACCGTGGAGATGCTGGCGAATTTCAGCGAATTGGCGATGGCCGGCACGGTCAGGTTGTGCCCGAGCGCGATCTCGAAATTCTGCAGGGTGAACGCGTTGGGCAGGACGCTCTGATACCAGTCGGTGGCGAAGGCCACGAGCACGACCCCGAGGTGCGGGGTGACGGCGGCGAGGGTCACCCCGACGAAGGCGGCGGTGCAGGCCCAGCCCCGCCAGCCGGTCAGCGGACGGGCGCCGCCGGTGCTGGTGGCCTTGGCCATCATGGCATGCGCCTGCCGGCCGAAAAGGCCCTTGCCGAGCGCGTAGAGCGCCACCGTGCAGGCGAGCATCACGGCGACGAGGGTGTAGGGGAACGGGTTGCCGCCGATTTCCTTGAGACCGTAGAAAATCTGCACCGAGGTCACGCGGGGGTAGTCGAAGATCAAGGGCACCCCGAGTTCGGTGAAGGACCAGATGAAGACGATGGTGCCGCCGGCGAAGAGGCCCGGCCGGATGAGCGGCAGCGTGATCTTGAAGAAGCGGCGGAAGCCCCGGCAGCCCAGGTTTTCGGCGGCTTCCTCCATGGCAGGATCGATGTTGGCCAGCGCCGCCACGGCGTTGAGGTAGACGATGGGGTAGAGCGACAGTGCCTGCACGCAGGCCACGCCCCAGAAACGGTTGGCGGCGAACCAGTCGAACGACCACCCGTCGGGACGCAGGCCTAGGCCGATGATGGCGGCGTTGAGCGCGCCGTACTGACCCAGGATCTGCTTGATGCCGATGGCGCCGACGAAGGGCGGCAGGATCATGGGAATCAGCACGAGGGAGCCGAGCGCCACCTTGAGCGGAAATTGAAAACGATCGGCCAGAAACGCCAGGGGCAGGGCGACCAGGAAGGCCAGCGATGTCGTCGAGCACGCCAGCAGGAAGGAGTTGACCAGACCGATAAGGTAGACCGGGTCCCGCAGCAGCGCGACGAGGTAGGCGAAGGTCAGGTCGCCGTCCGCATCGATGAAACCGCCCTTCAGAATTTGCAGGATGGGCCAGACGAAGAACGCGGCGAAGAACGCGGCGGTGAAGGCGAAGACCAGGCGGGCGAATCCCTGCGACATCGGCCGGCAGTGTGCTGAGCACCCAAATGGTGGCTCAAGTGCTAAGTCCTGAAATCATAGAATGAAGGTAGCAAAAGAAAGTTTGACATGCCTAATATTGCAGTTTTGCAGTGCGCGGTGACAGTGTACGGCTGTCCCTGAATCATGCCTGTGCCTGAGTCATCTTCCCTGGAACGTCTCACCACGCCGGAACGCGTGGCGGTGGAGGACGTGTTGCGGGCGTTGTTGGAGTGCGAGAATCGCAGTCACCAGGCGACCGAAGCGCAGTTGTCCGGCATGAGTGACCTCGACCGGGGGGCCACGGTGCGGGCCTTGGCGAATGCCATCGCAGCGGGCCTGGTGCGGGAACCGGTCGACGGTATCTGGAGCATGTCGGAGGCCGGCCGGGATGAGGCCGTGCGGGTCATGCGGGCGCATCGCTTGACAGAGACCAAACTGGCCCGGGAGAGCGGAGTGCCACCGGCCGACTGGCACGGGGTGGCGCACACGCGGGAGCACCGGATGTCGACCCGGGAGGTCAATGCGCTGGCGGACCGGCTGGGCAATCCCCGCTACGATCCCCACGGCGACCCCATTCCGACGCGCAAAGGTCTTTTTCCGGCACCGGAGGATCAGCCATTGCTCGACTGGCCGGAAGGCCGGATCGGCGTGGTGGCGCACGTCGAGGATGAACCGGCGGAACTCTTCGGCGATCTGGCCGCGAGGGGCGTGGCCGCAGGCCTGCGATTTTCGGCCGTGCGCACGGCCACCGGCATGGTGCTCACCCTGGAAGGCCGGCAGGTGACGCTCGCGCGGGAGGTCCTGCCCCTGGTGCGCGTCCGGGAACTGGCGCCGGACGAACCGCTGCCCACGGTCGGCGACCTGCGGTTGAGCGATCTGGAGGATGGCGGGGCGGCTGCGGTGGTGACCCTGCTGCCGACCTGTGTCGGTGCGGAGCGCTCGCGTTTGTTGGACCTGGGTTTTGTGCCGGGCAGCCGGATCGAGCGCGTGTTGAACAGCCCCCTGCACGGCCCGGTCGCGTATCGTGTGCGCAGCACGCTGATCGCTTTGCGCCGGAGTCAATCCGATCACATTCTGGTGCGGCCCGAAGCTGCGGCCGCGGAAAGGAAATCTGCATGAGTGAAGCCTGTCCTCCCTCTGCCTGTGACGGCTGCCGGGCCGTGCGCGGCGAGCTCGAACGGCTCGGTCTCAAGCTGGCCACGTTCGACCATGTGGTGGCGTTGGCCGGCAACCCGAACACGGGCAAGAGCACCTTGTTCAACCGCCTGACCGGGCTGCGGCAGCACACCGGCAACTGGCCGGGCAAGACGATCGCCCGCGCCGAGGGCGGGTTCGGTTACAACGGCTCACGCTACAAACTGGTGGACCTGCCCGGCACCTATTCGCTGCGCTCGGCCTCGCCCGACGAAACCGTGGCGCGGGAGTTTCTGCTCTTTGGCCAGCCCGACCTGACCGTGGTGGTGGCCGACGCCACCAGCCTGGAGCGCAACTTGAACCTGGCCCTGCAGATCCTGCAGGTGACCGACCGCGTGGTGTTGGCGCTCAACCTGATGGACGAGGCGCGGGCGCACGGCATTCGGGTCGATGCGCGGGGCCTGGCGAACCAGCTCGGGGTGCCGGTCGTGCCGTGTTCGGCGCGTTCGGGCGAGGGCGTCGATGATCTGCTGGTGGAGATCGAGGGTGTGACCAAGGGCACGGTCCCGACGCGGCCGTACCGCTTGAAGCTGGCGGTGCCCGGGGCGGCCGCCGCGCTGGAGCAAGTGGTCGCGCGGCTGCGGGCCCGCTATCCGAAACTACCCAACGCCGAATGGATCGCCCTGCGCCTCTTGGAAGGCGACCGCGCGGTCGCGGCCCGGGTGGCGGACGGTTCGATCGGCCAATTGCAGCCCGACGCGGCGGAAAGGGTGGCGGTGCCGGCATGAGCGATTCCCCAGCCCCCACCGACGACCTGGTCGATTTCGCCGAGGGACTGCGCTGGAACCTGCCGCGCAATTTCCACGATCAGTTGACCGAGGCGATTTACACCGAGAGCACTTGTATCGCCGAACGCACGGTGGCCCGCGAGGGCGAGTCGCGCCGGCTCGACTGGCAGCACCGGATCGATCGCCTGGTGACGAATCCGCTGACGGGCTTTCCCATCATGGGTCTGGTCTTCGCGGCGGTGCTGTGGATCACGATCATCGGCGCGAACTATCCGAGTGGCTGGCTGGCCTGGCTGCTGACCGAGGAGGCCTACGGTTGGCTGCGTCCGCTGGCCTTCGGCGCTTTGCCAAACTGGCTGGCCGGGCTGCTAGTCGACGGCATGTTCCTGGCCACGGGCTGGGTGATCAGCGTGATGCTGCCCCCGATGGCGATCTTCTTCCCGGCCTTCACGATCCTGGAGGACCTGGGCTTTCTGCCGCGGGTGGCCTTCAACCTCGACCGGGTCTTTCACCGGGCGGGCGCCCACGGCAAGCAGGCGCTGACGACCGCGATGGGCTACGGCTGCAACGCCGCGGGCGTGATCGCGGCGCGGGTGATCGATTCGCCGCGGGAACGACTGATCGCGATTCTGACCAACAATTTTTCGCTCTGCAACGGCCGCTGGCCGACCCAGATCCTGGTGGCGTCCGTGTTTCTCGGTTCGCTGGTGCCGGCTCACCTCGCGGGCTTCGTGGCCACCGGGGCGGTGTTCGCGGTGGCGTTGCTGGGATTCGGGCTGACGCTGCTGACGGCCTGGGCGCTGAGCCGCACCGTCCTGCGCGGGGAGGCGTCGACCTTCAGCCTTGAACTGCCGCCCTATCGTCCGCCCAACCTGTGGCGTACGCTCTACACTTCATTGATCGACCGCACCCTGTTCGTCTTGTGGCGCGCGGTGGTGTTCGCCTTGCCGGCGGGCGCGGTGATCTGGCTCGTGGCCAACGTCATGGTGGGCGACCAGACGATCGCGCACTGGGTGGTCAATGGCCTCGATCCGCTGGGCCTGTTCCTGGGGCTCAACGGGGTGATCCTGCTGGCCTACATCATTGCGATCCCGGCCAACGAGATCGTGATTCCCAGTATCCTCATGCTGACCGTGCTGATGACCGGCCAGGGCGAGAATTGGGCCGAGGCGGGGGTGATGTTCGAGACCGGCGACGAGGGCGTGAAGCAGATCCTGGCGGCGGGCGGCTGGACCGTGCTCACGGGGATTTGCCTGATGCTGTTCAGCCTCTGCCACAACCCCTGCAGTACGACGCTTTACACCATCTACAAGGAGACCGGCTCGGCGAAATGGACGGCCCTGTCGGCTCTCATGCCGACGGTGATCGGGTTTGTGCTCTGCGCTGCGGTCGCGACGATCTGGCGCTTGACCGTCGGGTAGCCGTGGGCGGAACTGAGCGCGTGCGTATCCAAGTTGCAGGCACCCTGTTGCTGCTCGGCCTGGCGGCCGGAAGCCTGCCCGGACAGGTAACGGAGGGGACCGTGCCCTCAGCTCGGGGCCAGTGGACGATCGAGAGCGATCTGGCCTGGCATGCGGTGGACCATTGGACCCCGGCCCGGGATGATGTTCATTTCACTGAGACCGGCGGCCTCGCCGTGCTGGCCAGCTATGGTCTCAGCGAAACGGCCGACGTGCAGGTGGGGTGGAACGGTTGGACGACGGCTTCGTCGCGCGGCCCCGGCGTGACCGAACGCATCGAAGGGGCGGGTGACATTATCGCCCGGGCCAAGTGGAACTTTGCGGGTGATGAATCGACCGGATCCGCTTGGGCGGTGTTGCCTTACATCAAGATTCCAACTGCGGCCGACCCGGTGAGGAACGGCGCGTGGGAGCCCGGGGTGGCGTTGGTGCAGGGCATGCCGTGGGGTGCGGCCGGCTGGTTCAACGCCATGCTGGCGATCGACGCACTGGAGGACGACACCGGGCGCCGCACGACGGCGGGGTTTGCCAGTGCGGTCGCGGGAACTTCCATCGGCGACGGGGTGGACGCCTACGCCGAACTGGTGGCCGAATGGGATTACGACGGGGGTGCCCCGGCGATCACCGGCGGCGTCGGTTTCGCGTGGGCGGCCAGCGAGACCTTGGTCTTCGATGTCCAGGCCCTGGTCGGGCTAAATCGATCCGCGGTCGATTGGATGCCCGTGTTGCGGCTGGTCTGGACGCCTTAATCGCCCGCGGTGAATACAAAGCCCCAGGTGCGTGCGGCATAGCCGTGGGCGACGGCATCGATTCCATCAATGGCAGTGAGCGCGGCGGCGACGGTGCCATCCATATAGCGTGCGGTGAACGCGGCGAGATCCCGCTCGTAGTCGGCCAGCAAGCGGGCCTTGGTCGTGTCGTCGACGAATGCATGTTCGAGCGAGTTGCGGGCGAGTTGGGTCAGCTCGGCCCACGACAAGTTGAAGGCGGTGACGGCGGTGTAGTATTCGTCCGTCATGTTGCTGTCCCACATGCCGCGGTCGTCGGTGTTGAGGCACACGGGTACGCCGGTGCGCAGCAGCTCGGGAAAGGGGTGGGCGGACAGGTCGTCGACGTATTCAAGCAACTGATTGGAGATCAAGTTGACCTCGATCAGCGTGCGCGGGCTGTGCTGCAGGAGCAGCAGGGTGTCGGGATCACCGAGGATGTTGACGCCGTGACCGATGCGTGAGGCGCCGAGCAGAAGGGTCTGGCGGATGTGGTCGTCGGGGGCGTCCATCTCGCCGGCGTGGATCGAGAGGGGCAGGGTTGGATAGCGGCTGCGCAGGGCGCGGTAGGCGCCCAGGAAGCGGGTGGGGTGGCCGCGATTGTTCTCCTCGATACCCGCCATGTTGAGGCCGACCCAGCGATCGCGATGGGCATCGACCCAAGCGTATTGGGTGGCGAGGTCGGCCTCGGCGTTGGCGGCGAAACGCAGCACCATCTCCTGGAAACGAATGACCAGGCCGGTGGCGGTGACGTCGGGGGCGGCGAGACGGGCTTCAAGCTGGGCGAGCGCGGTCACGCGATTCATGGGGGTGCCGTCATTGGCGGCCAGGCCGTCGAGGCCGAACTGCATCTCGAGGTATCGCACCCCTTCGGCGGCGAAGGCCTTGATGTTGTCCGTCAGCAACTCGAAGCGCACGGCGGGGTTGCGCAGGATGTCGCCGAGTCGCGGCCAGATGTGGTCGAAGAACTCCCCGCGGCCCTCGCCGGCAGCATCGAGGCGGAAGGCGTTGAGCCAGCCCCGCTGCTGTTCAGCGCTCAGCAGGGAGAGGGCGACGTATTCCCGGCGCACGGACTCAGGCAGGCCGTCGTAGGTGGACTGGCGCACCGTGTGGTAGCGCACGGCCGGGTCGACGGCGTCGATCGGACTGGCGAAGCGCACACGGGTGTAAAATTGATCGCCGCCGTTGCGGGCCGGGTTGGTCAGCACCGCCCAGATCCACTCCGGGAGGTTGGCGCCGCCGGCGTGGTTGTGCAGGTCCCCGCCCTTGGGCAGGGCGTAAAGAAAGCGGTAGAGTTGTTCCGGGGTCGCCGCCTGCCGGATCGCGTCGTAGCGGTCGGCGAAGTCATCGGCGGCCGCCGTCGTGAGCCCGTTGCAGATCACACCAAGGGTCAACCAGAGCCGCGGGAAACGCATGGCGCGGAGCGCAGCCGGCCGCGTGCCACCGCGCAATTAAAAAGCTGCGGTCTGGCATCGCCGTTGCTTGGCTGCGGGGCATGTCGCTCACCCGCTTTTCCGTTGCCCCGCTTCATACGCTGACCCGTACGCTCGCCGCTGTGGCGATGGGACGCGAGGCGCCGGACCTGGTGATCCGCGGCGGCCGGGTGCTGTCGACCTACACCGAACGGCTGCACCCGGGGAAGGAAGTCTGGGTCAAGGCCGGCCGGATTGCGGCGGTGAAGCCGGAGGGCACGTTCAAGCAGGCCAAGGGCAGCACGACCACCGTCTACGACGCCAAGGGCGGCATTGTCGGACCGGGGCTGGTGGACCCGCACATCCATATCGAGAGTTCAATGATGACTGCCTGCGCTTACGCCGAAGGAGCGTTGCTCAATGGCACGACCACGATCTTCTGCGACAGCCACGAGATCGGCAATGTCTGCGATGCCGCCGGGGTGGAGTGGATGCTCAAGGATGCCCGTCAGGCCCCGCTGAACATCTTTCTCACCGTGCCCAGCACTGTGCCGGCGACTTCGCCGTATTTTGAGACCGCGGGCGGTGACCTGACGGCGGCCAAGATCGGCGCCCTGTTCGACAAATGGCCCGAGGCGGCGGCGCTGGGCGAGAAAATGGACTTTGTGCAGGTGGCGATGGGGGACGAGCGCAGCCACGCCATCCTTGGTGAGGCGATCAAACGCGGTAAGCCGATCAGCGGGCACATCTACGGGCGCGAATTTGTCGCGGCGGGAGCGGCGAGTGGAATCAACGACACCCACGAGTCGATCGATCGGGAGATCGCGGACGATTTCCTGGAGAACGGGGTGTGGATTTTCCTC
>Ga0181606_10000595_pt1 | contig 29997 bp, 23 predicted proteins | sample 041ome_10_FD_132994 | JGI IMG/M metagenome (GOLD analysis project Ga0181606, IMG submission 132994) | Coastal salt marsh microbial communities from the Groves Creek Marsh, Skidaway Island, Georgia - 041412US metaG (megahit assembly) | ecosystem: Environmental > Aquatic > Marine > Intertidal... | reverse complement strand
GCGCGCCGCCGAACATTCGAATCAGCGCCTGAAGGCCGAGAACGAGGAACGCCGCCGCATCGAGGCCATGTTGAAGGTTTCGGACGAACGCCTGCGCCTCGCCCTCGACTCCACCCAGATCGGCATCTTCGAGTGGAACGTCCCTTCCAACCACGTCTTTTACAGCCCCGGCATCTGGTCGATGCTCGGCTACGCGCCCGACCACATGGGCACGACTCCCGAGGCACTCACGTCGCTCATCCACCCCGACGACCTGCCCCGCTTCCGCGAGGACGTGGAGCGCCAACTCGCCGGCGAGGACTCCTTCATCGACCCCGAGTATCGCATTCGCACCGGCGCCGGCAATTGGCGGTGGCTGTACACCCGGGCCAAGACCGTGGGCACCACCCAGAGCGGCGCCCCGCTGCGCATCATCGGCACCCTGCAGGACATCTCCGAACGCAAGTCCGCCGAGGAAGCCCTGCGCGAGAGCCAGTCCGCCACCCGCAAACTCTCGCTGGTGGCTGCCCGCACCGACAACTTGGTCATCATCTCCTCGCCGCTCGGCGCCGTCGAGTGGGTCAACGAAAGCTTTTCCCGGACGATGGAATACTCCCTCGAGGAGATCCAGGGGCGCAATCCCGCCACCTTCATGATCGGACCGGAGACCCAGAAGCGCGGCATCCGCCACATCCGCGCCGCCATGGCCCGCGGCGTGGGCGTCACCACCGACATCATCAATTACTCCAAGTCCGGTCGGAAGTACCACATGCACTTGGAGATCCAACCGGTCCGCAACGAAGCCGGGGAGATTGAGACCTTCATCGCCATCCTGGCCGACATCACCAACCGGGTGGAAACCGAACAGGCGCTGCGCCGGGCCAAGTCCGACGCCGATCACGCCAACCGCGCCAAGTCCGACTTCCTCGCTTCGATGTCGCACGAAATCCGCACGCCGATGAACGGCGTCATCGGCATGACCAGCCTGTTGATGGACACCACGCTCGACCCCGAGCAGCGCGACTTCGTCAACACCATCCGGACCTCCGGCGAGGCCCTGCTCACCATCATCAACGACATCCTCGACTTCTCCAAGATCGAGTCGGGCAAGATGGAGCTGGAGCAGCTGCCGTTCGACCTGCCCACCTGTATCGAGGAATCGCTCGACCTGTTCTCCATGCAGGCCGCGGCCAAGCGGCTCGACCTCGCGTATCATCTCGAGGACGACGTGCCGGCCTGGATCACCGGCGACGTCACCCGCCTGCGGCAGATCCTGGTCAACCTCGTCAACAATGCCGTCAAGTTCACCCCGTCCGGCGCCATCAGCATCCTCGTGCGCCGGATCGACGGTTCCAGCCGCGCCGACGAGGGGCCCATCGAACTTGAAATCACCGTCAGCGACACCGGCATCGGCATCCCGCCCGAGCGCGTGGACCGTCTCTTCAAACCGTTCAGCCAGGTCGACACTTCCACGACCCGCAAATACGGCGGCACCGGCCTCGGCCTCGCCATCTGCCACCGCCTGTCGACCCTGATGGGCGGCACCGTCCGCGTCGAAAGCGAGCTCGGCCAGGGCTCCCGTTTCATCTTCTCCATCCGCAGCACGGTGGCTCACCCGCTCCACGAGGAGCCGCTGCCGCCCGTGCCGAAGCCGCTGCGCTCGGCCCCGGTGCTCCTGATCGAGGACACCGAGCTCAACCTCCTGCGCCTGCAGGCCTTCTTCCGCCAATGGGGCATCGCCACCCTCGCGGCGCAGGACCTCGCCACCGCCCAGACCCACCTCGCCGGCAACGAATCGGTCGGCATGGTGGTGGTCGACCACGACATGTTGCAGGAGAAGCAGGGCGTTGCCCTGCAGACCACCCTGGCCAAGCGCGCCGTGCCCACGATTCTCTTCCTCGCCCCGGGCAATTCCAACGTCGGCACCAATCCCGGCCTGCCCGCCATCACCCTCAACAAGCCGCTCAAGATCAGCAGCCTCGTGCGGTGCGTGCACAGCCTGTTTTCCTCCCCGGAGCACCGGGGCTCGACTCCGCCGATCAACCTCGACCGCCTCGCGCTGGCCGCGGAGCTCCCGCTCAGCATCCTGCTGGTCGAGGACAACATGGTGAACCAGAAGGTCGCCCTGCGCTTCCTCGACCGCCTCGGCTACCGCGCCGACGCGGTGGGCAACGGCATCGAGGCGGTCGACGCCGTCAAGACCCGCGACTTCGATCTCGTGCTGATGGACCTGCAGATGCCGGAGATGGACGGCTTCGAAGCCTCGCGCGAAATCCGCCGCTGCATCCCCGAGGCCCGTCAGCCCAAGATCATTGCCCTCACCGCCAACGCCCTCCAAGGCGACCGCGAACGCTGCCTGGAGGCCGGCATGGACGACTACATCACCAAACCGGTGAAGCTCCACGAACTCACCGCCGTCATCCGCCGCCAGTTTGAGACCTCGACCAAGGAAACCGTGACGAGCAAGTAGGGGTCACGCGATTCCCGCCTACATCGGCAGGTTGTGCATTTCGGTCGGGTCGGCCGTTAGGTCGAAACTGAGCCAGGGTGAGCCGTCCGCGTTGAACACTTCCATCCGCCGAGGCGTGCGGCGGCCGCTCCAGACGCGGTCGCATTGGTCCGGCAGCTGCACCACGCTGGGCATGGAAATCGGCGCATAGCCCCGGTGGCAGGTCCAGGCTACACCGTCCGCCCAGGCGCGGGTCATCTCCGGCAGGTCGAGCAACGACACCGGGGCGTCGTCCACCCCACCCGGACCGGCCCCGCGCACGACGAGCGGCACACGCACGCTTTCCTCATGCGGCCAGCCCTTGCGGAAGAGACCGTGCGCCCCGTGCATGTCACCATGCACCGAGGTCACGACCACCACCGTTTCCTGGGGCAATTCATCCACCAGTCGGCCGATCGCCCGGTCCGTGGCCTCGATGTGGGCGTAATAGCCGGCGAGTTCGCGGCGCGCCCGCTCCGCCGCCTCCGGGGGCACATTGGCCGGCAAATGCACGGTGCGGGGCGCGATGCCCGCGGCCGGCGCCGCGTAGGGCGGATGCGGCGCCTCCAGGCTCACCACCGCAAACCACGGCGATTGAAATCCGTGCAGCCAGCCGGCGGCCCGGTCGCACAACACATCACTCTGGTAGCCGGGCAACTGGATCGGCTCGGGCAGACGGGTGCCGTGAAGCCACGGGTCGTTGAGCTGAAACCCGCTGTCAAAGCCTTCCCAGAAATCGAAGCCCCCCCGGCGGTCCGGCGGCACGAAAAGCTTCGCATGCACCGGACTCACCAGCGGCTCGTCCCGGTCGCGTTCGGCCAGGTGCCACTTGCCAAACCAGGCGGTTGCGTAGCCCCGTTCGCGCAGGTCGTGCGCGATGGTGCGGGCATCGGTCGGCAAAGGATCGTAATAGTCACGCACGCCGTTGCGCGGTGAGGGCAGCCCGGTCAGCAGCGCGGCGCGTGCGAAGGGACCGAACGGATGCGGCGTGGTCGCCTGCCGGTAGTGGGTCCCCGCCCGGGCCAGCCGGTCCAGATTCGGCGTGCGGGCGTTGGGATCACCGGCCCCGCCCCAAGCCTGTCCCCGCCACTGGGTGGTGACGATCCAGAGGATGTCGGGCCGGGAAGTCATGAGCACGGGGGTTCATCGGGCGCGGGAGGGTTGAGCCAGACCGGCGGCGCGTTCCTGCACCCGCTCCAGAGTGGTCTTGGTGTCGGTGCCGGTCAAGTCACCGACCGGGAAGGTCCCCATCGCGGCAAAGCTGTTCACCAGCACGCAGAAGTCGGCATTGACCATCACGCCCAGCAGCTCGCCGGACTTCGACAGCACCAGGTCACCCCGCGACGGTGAGTAGTTGCCCGAGAGCGCGCGGATGAGCCGGTTGTCCATCTGCACGTAACCGGGCGTGCGGGGATCGAGTTTGAACGGCACCTCGCCATAGCCCCGGCCGTCGCTGCTGATGAGCACCGCCTCGCCAAACCGGAACGGGTCGATCGCCGTGCGATAGGTCTTCACCCCCAGCACTGCCGCCTGCGCCGGCGAGACCGGCAGCGCGACCACCCGCGGGTCGACGTCGAGGAAACGCAGGCTCGTCACCGGCACGCGCTGGCCGCCCTTGGTCACCGTCACGGACAGCTGCCGCCAGGTCGACGCGCTTTCGTAGAGGTTGAACGGGGTGTCGTCGAGGTGGAGGATGGCAACCGTCTCGGTGCCGTCCGACACCAGCACGGTCCGACCGTCGGAGTTTCGGGTCACATCCCCCAGCAACCCCTCGCGCACCGCCGCCATGGCGGTGGGGATGCGGTTGGCAAGGTATTCACTGAACAGGATGTTGGCGTTGATGGGCCGATAGTCGCGCATCTCCTGGGTGATGGCGGCGGACCGCTCGGCCAATTCGCCCACGCCCTGGGCGAGCTGGGTGGTGGTCTCCTGCACGCGGATGCGCTCCTGGCGCTCGTTTTCCGCCTGCTGCTGGAAGGTGTTGGCGGTCTCACGGAGGAGGGTCTTTTCCTGTTCCGCCACGCGCACCGCGACGTTGAGCGACTGGATCTCCTCCCGGGCCGCGGCGTGCTGGGTTTCCAATTGGTTGAGCTCGCGCTGCTGGCGGGCCATCTCCTCCTCGCGACGCTCCAGGTCGCGCTGCAGCTGAGCAACGCGCTCGGCTGACGCCGCGGCCCGGTCGGCCTCGTTTGCGTATTGCTCGCGCAGTTGCGCGGCGGTGCGCTGGGTCTCGTCGAGGGTCGTCGAAAGTTGGTCGCGCTGCGCGGCGGTCTGCGCCAGCGCCGCCTCCCGGGCGGCCAGCGCCTCGGCGGTCGAACTCAGACTGCTCTGCAACTCGGCCTCGCGCGCCTGCTGCTCGGCCTGCAGGTCCGTCATCGACTCGCGCATGAGGGCCACGATGTCGTCGGTGGCGGTGACGGCCGGCTCGTCGGTGGCGACCGCCGACGGCGTGGCCGGACGCTCGGGCTCCGCCTGCTCCCAGCGGGTGAGCGCGAGGAGGTTCAGCAACAGGAAGTCGCAGAGGATGAGCAGGAGGGTGCGGTTCATGGTGCGGAACGCTCAGCGGACGGCGGCCGGCACGACCTGCCCCGCGTCAATCGCGGCCTGGCCGGCCATGATGAGTTTGTACTTGTACGGCCGGACGTGGCGGATCTTGACCAGGGCCACGCAGGTGATGCCGAACAGGTTGGAGGAATAGGCCGCCAGCAGGTTGGGCTCGATGACCCCGAGCACCTGCATGACCAGGGCGGCGGCGGTGCCGCCGATGCCGACATAGAGACCACTGTCGAAGAGATTTTCCTCGTTCTCCATCAGGCGCAGCTTCACCAGCGGCGAAAGGTCCATCTTGTCGATTGAACCGATCTTGAACAGGCAGATCAGGTAGACCGCGACCTGGAGCGAGGCGAACAGGCCGATCGAGAGCAACGTGGAGGTATCCATGGCAGTGGTGGTTTCAGTAAGTTCGGCGGAGGTGGTGTCCGAGATGTCGGCCAGCACCGGGACCGCAAAGGTGAGTTGAAATTCCGAGGGCGGTGCGGCGCGTAGCAAAAAGGGTTCGGTCGCCACGATGATCACCGCTGCCGTCAGGATGGCGAGCACCCCGCTGGACAGGTGCGGCAGACCGCCCCCGGCGATCGTGCGCTCGGCCAGCCAGCGGTCCACGCCACGAAAAAACAGGAAAGCCCCGATGAGCAGCCCGGCGTACTTCACCCCCAGCAAGAGACGCGGATGCAGGATGCCGAGGGAGGCCACCGCGCCCAACGTCGGACCGGCGTCGCGGTTGACCGGCACCTGGCGTGCCAGGAGCTGGCGCACCGCGCCCTGGCCGCATTGCAGGGCAAAGGAAAGATCCTCGAGCCCCGACCGCCCAAAGCGGATCACGTAGGCCGCCACCTGATCCGCCGAATCCGACGCCAGCGCCGCGGCGTAGATGACCGCCAGGTCGCTCGTCGCCACCCGGCTGAGGTGGGCGTATTCATGCAAGGTTTCGGGGCTGTCGACCAGCCGGGTCAACTCGGTCAACTGGATCCAGTCGAGCCGCTGGCCGAGCGACAGCAGGTCGAGAAAGAACGGTTCGATATCGGTCAGGTCACCCCCGTCACCCGCCGCCTCCGCCATCCGCCGCAACTCGCGCTGCAGGGAATCGGAGAAGTGTTCGCCCTGATACAGCAGCGCCGCCATCAGGATGACCGCGTCAAGCGCCTGGCCCCCCGGCCGGCCGGCGGGAACAAACTGGACCGTCCGGTCGACCTCGCGCAGGCCAAGCAGCGCCCGCACCCCCGCCGAGCGCGTGCCGTCGAGAAACCCCGCCAGCGCCCGGCGGGCCTCGCCGGTCACAAAGAACCTCAACACCGGCGTCGACTCCGCACGGCCCCGGTTTTCCTGTCGGTTGAACAACGGATCGAGAAAGGGATCCCAGCCGCCCCACGGCACCAGCTCCGGCTGGCGGGCGGCGAACCGCGACAGGTCGTCCGCCAGGTCGAGCTGCCCGCGCGTGGGCGCATCATTGATCTCTTCCAGGGCGTGCAGCACCAACGCCGCCGGGCCGAGCTTCTCACCGTCGAGCATGGCCTGGCCCAGGTCCGCCGTCGTGCGCGTGTCCTCGCCCGCCGCCTGCAACAGGGCCGGCGGCAGCGACAGGGCGTTGATCGGCAGCATCCAGGCAGCCAAGGCAAGGCCCAGCCCGCCCAGCGCGAGTGCCGGGATGGCCCAAGGGGATCGCGACTTCGAGGCGCCTCGGTTCATGGGGTCGGGACTATCAGGTTGCGGGCCGCGCGAGGCAAACCCACCTTTGCTCCTATCCTGACCTATGGTGCTGAAGATTGTTCGCTACAACGACCCCGTGCTGCGCACCCGCGGCGCCCCCGTCACCACCTTTGACGCCGCCCTGGCCCAATTGGTGGGCGACATGGTCGAGACCATGCACGAGGCGGCCGGCATCGGACTGGCCGCCCAGCAGATCGGCCGCAGCCTGCAGCTGTGCGTGATCGATCTAAGCGCCGCCCAGCGCGATTTCGACTGGATGCTCGACGGAGCCGTGCCACCGCTGGAGCTGATCATGCCCATGGCACTGGTAAACCCCGAGATCAGGACCCCCTACCCGGACGAGGCAACGATCTACGAGGAGGGCTGCCTGTCCTTCCCCGGCATCACCGGCGACGTGGTGCGCCCCGACCTCATCGAGGTCTCCTATCAGGACGAGCACGGCACCCACCACGTGATGAAGTGCGACGGCCTGCTCGGCCGCTGCATCCAACACGAGGTCGACCATCTCAACGGCGTGCTCTACATCGACCGCATGACCAAGAAGGTCCGGCAGTCGATCGACGCCGAGATCAAGGAACTCGCCAAAGAAACCCGCGCCGCCGCCGCGCCGCCGCCCCCCGAAACCCCATGAGTACCAAAGCCGACGGCATGAATTACGCCCCCACGGGCAAACCCGATCCGGTGGTCGCAACCGGCGAATTCACCTTCGCCGCCGCCCACCTCGACCACGGCCACATCTACGGTCAGACCAACGGCCTCCTTGAGGCCGGCGCCGACGTCAAGTGGGTCTACGATCCCGACCCCGCCAAGGTGGACGCCTATCGCCAGCGCTACCCGCAGGCCCGGGCCGCCCGCTCGCTGGATGAGATTTTGGACGACCCCGCCGTGCAGCTGGTCGCCGCCGCCGCCATCCCCAACACCCGGGGCCCGCTCGGCTGCCGGGTCATGGAGGCCGGCAAGGACTACTTCACCGACAAGACGCCTTTCACCACCTTCGAGCATCTTGCCCAGGCCAAGGAGGTCGTCGCCGCGACCGGCCGCAAATACGCCGTCTATTACAGCGAGCGCCTGCACGTGGAGAGCGCCATGTATGCGACCGACCTCGTTGCGGGTGGCGCCATCGGCAAGGTCATCCAGGTGCTCGGCCTCGGGCCGCACCGCCTCAACAAGCCCACCCGACCGGCCTGGTTTTTTGAACGCGAGAAATACGGCGGCATCCTGTGCGACATCGGCAGCCACCAATTCGAGCAGTTCCTCACCTACTCCGGCGCCACCGACGCCGAGGTGGTCCATGCCGCAGTCGGCAACTACAACAACCCCGACACGCCCGAGCTCGAGGACTTCGGCGAAGCCAACCTCGTCGGCAACAACGGTGCCGCCAACTACGTGCGCCTCGACTGGTTCACGCCCGACGGTCTGCGCACCTGGGGCGACGGACGCATGATCATTCTCGGCACGTCGGGCTACATCGAGCTGCGCAAATACGTCGACATCGCCCGCGACGGCACCGGCGACCACGTCTACCTTGTCGACCAGCAGGGCGAGCACCACATCCCGGTCGACGGGCAGGTCGGCTTCCGGTTCTTCGGCGAACTCATCCTCGACTGTCTCAACCGCACCGAGAAGGCCATGACCCAGGCCCACACCTTCAAGGCCGCCGAGCTGGCCCTGACCGCCCAGGCCAAGGCCACACGGATCGCGGGCTGATCCCGGGGCCGCTGGCATCGCCACTGCTTCAGCTGCCGGCCATGGACCTGCCCGACCATCTTGACCTGCTGCACGGACCCGAGGAAATCGACGCCGCCCTGGCCCTGCTCGCGCGGGAGACAGACAAGTGGGCCGAGGGCGCCGAGGCGCGCACCGGCAAGATGCTGCTGGCGCTGTGCATCCTGCGCGGCGGCGTGTTCTTCTTCTCCGACCTGCTGCTGCGCATGCGGCGCTCCGTGGAGCCGGCATTCTGCCGGGCCTACGCCTACGCCAAGACCGCCAACGGCGAGCCCCTCGACAAGATGTTCGTCGACTGGCAGGGGATCGATCCCGTCGGCCGCGAGGTGATGCTGGTGGACAACATCTGCGACAGCGGCCGCACCCTGCTGCACGTCGACGGTTGGCTCCGCATGCAGGGCGTGCGCCGCGTGCGCGCCGTCACCATGATGCACCGCATCCGGGAGGACGCCATCGCCCGGCCCGAGATTTCCGGCTACACCTACGAGGGCGACGAATGGCTGGTCGGCTACGGTATGCGCGACGCCGCGGCGAAGAGCATGAACACGCGCTGGATCGCCCGGGTCCAGACCGAGCCCGCCGCCTGATTCAGAGCAGGTCGGCCGCGAGCTCGGCCAGCCGTGACCGCTCGCCCTTGGTCAGCTTCACGTGCGCCGATAGCGCGTGGCCGCGCATCCGGTTGTGGCAGTAGACCAAGCCGTTGCTGCGCGAATCGACGTAGGGGTTGTCGATCTGCGCCGGGTCGCCGATCAGCACGATCTTCGACCCCTCGGAAATACGGGTGATGATTGTCTTCACCTCATGCGGCGTGAGCTGCTGCGCCTCGTCGAGGATGAAGAACCGCCGGGCGATCGAACGGCCGCGGATGAAACACAGGGCCTCGATCTCAACGAGCCCGCTGTTGATGAGCCGCTCGTAGGGCTTCATCGGCGGACCCATCTCGGACGGACCGGTGGCGCTGGCGACCTCGGACATCTTGCGCACCTTTTTCTTCGCCACCTTTTTGGAGGCGAACTGCGGGTCCTTCGGCTGTTTCGAGGGAATCAGCACCTCCAGCGCATCATAATAAGGCTGCAGCCAGGGCTTCATCTTCTCCTCCAGCGAGCCGGGCAGGAAACCGATGTCCTTGCCCAGGGCGATGACCGGCCGGGAAATCGACACGCCGTCGTAGCGCCCGTGTTCGTCAAGCGTCTGGTAGACCGCGCAGGCGGTGGAAATGAGCGTCTTGCCCGTGCCGGCCTTCCCGAAGCACGTGATGAGGGAGATCGAGTCGTCCAGCAGCGCGTCCATGAAGAACTGCTGCTCCAGATTGCGGGCGCGGATCGGGATGCCACCCGGCGCCTTGACGAACTCCGGCATGCGCAGGCGGCGGACCACACCCTTGCCGACGTGGCGCGCGGGCATGGTCTTGTCCTCCTCCGACCGGAGCAGGACGTATTCATTCATGTCCAACGGCGGCTGTCCGTCCATCGTTTCGCCGACATCGAGAAGCCCTTCGGAACAGAAACGCTGCAGCTCGTAGATCGTGACCGGCACCTCGCGGTAGCTGTCGTCATCGTCATCGCTGACCGGCACCTTGTCGTTGAGGTAGTCCTCCGACTCGAGCCCGACGGCACGGGCCTTGAGCTGCACATTGACGTCCTTGGTGACGAGGATGGTCGGGGGCGGAAACCGTTCCTGCACGAACAGCGCGCACGCCACGATGCGATTGTCCTTCTTGGTCAGGTCAGGCAGCACCGCCCTCAGCCGCTTCATCGCCGGCGAAGAGAAATCGTTCTCCACCAAGTAGCGGTTGATGATGACCGAGAGCGTGCCCCCGGTGGGCAGGCGCACCCCCTCCTCCATCGAGCGCGAATCAGGCAGCAGATCCTTCAGGATCCGGTGGACGCTGCGGGCGTTGCGACCCCGCTCGGTCGACTGCTCCGTCTTGATTGCGTCCAGTTCCTCCAGCACCTCGACCGGGATGGCCAGGTTGTTGTCTTCAAACTTGAAGATCGACTGGGGGTCGTGGAGGAGAACGTTGGTGTCCAACACGAAGGTTTTTGTTTTAACCTCCGCAGTTTCCGTGGACCGCGAGTTGTGGGTTTCAGCCCCTCTCGATTGCGCCATCAGTGTAGTGAGTAACTTGTGAATAACTCTGCACGGCAGGCGCCGGATGTAAATGAGCGAATCGGACCAAATGTTATATTTTTGAGTCCAGCCGGGTTTCGTCCGAGTCAGTGAAGCTTGGATACGGCCTTGCGCGGCCGGGGCTCGACCCACAGCCGCAGCCAGTATTCGGCCAAGTTGCGCATGCTGGTGCGCCGGAGCCCTTCGCGCCGCACGAAATCGATGAACGGCGGCGCCACCGCCGACCGCTCTTCGAAGTAGGCCCACAGGTCATCCGCCAGGCTGGTGGCCACCGCGTGGGGTTCGCGCACCGCCGCCACCCGCGCCTGCACCTTGTCCATCCAGAAACGCTTTTCATCCGGATGCGCCTCGACGTAGTCGGAGAGCAGTTGCTCGCTGCGGTTCAGGCTCATGGTTGCGACCATGAAACGTCCGGACGATTACATTCAAACGCAAACCCTTCGCTGAGCGGGACATTGCTTTTTCAGGGGGCGCCGCCACACTCGGCTCATCATGTGGTCCAAACTCAAGGAACAACTGCCCGCCGTCTTCCTCACCTTGGTCCTGATCGGCGGGGTCGCGTATTGGCTCCACCAACGCACCGTGACCGAAATGGCCACCCAACAGGAGGCCCAGCTCGCCGAGCTCCGCGCCGAGACCACCGCCGAACTGCGTGCCTCCACCGAGGACACCCGACGCCAGATCGACGCCGTCAATACCCTGCTCAAGGACGCGATCAACAGCCGCTCCTCCGAAATGTTCATGACCGATGACGAGCTCGCCACCCTCAACCAGCAGCGGGTCAACGAACTGGCCGTCGCCATCGCGCACGAAATCCAGCCCTACAACCCCCTCCCCCGCACCCCGGAGGAGGCCGCGGAACAGGAAACGACCCGCATCACCGCGGTGTCCTCCAGCATCACCGAACGCATCGAGCCCTTGCTGGCCAAACTGTCCGTCGATCAGAATCTGACCCGCGAGACGCTGGAGAACATCTCCGCCGAAATTTCCGACCAGCTCAGCGTCGTGCTCACCTCCGAGTTGGCCAAAAACGAGGAGCTCAACCAGAAACTGGCCGAGTCGCAGGCCCTTTCCCAGGAATCCCTCGCCCTCTCCCACGAGCTGGCCGCCCTCTATCTCTCCTCGTTCGAGGACAAGGGCGTGCTGACTCGCATCCTGACCCTCCCCGCGGGTGTTCTCAAGGACGTCTCCAAAGGCAGCATCGTGAACAGCACCGAACGCCGCCAAAAGGAGGAGGAGCTCCTGCAGCGCATGGGGGAAATCCAGGACCGGATCAACGCACTCAACAGCAGCTCGCCTCTCACCGACTGATTCCCTGAACAATCGCCCGGCCCACCGGTCTTAGGCTACCACGCGCCCCGGCGCGTGGTTTTTTGTTTGGCCGCCCCCCGTTGCCGCCAACTGTGCTTCCCATGATAAATCGATTTCTCGCCTGTATCGCTGCGGGCACCGCGCTCGCCCTGCTCCCCGGCTGCGGCAACCGCGAGTCCGCCGTCGAATCCGGCATCCGCGACCAAATCCTGCACTTCGGCAACCTGTCCGAACCGACCGACCTGGACCCCCAGATCATCAACAGCCTGCAGGACTTTAACATCATTCTGTCCCTGTTCGAGGGCCTCACCCAATACGATCCGGTCGACAGCCATCCCGTGCCCGCGGTGGCCACGTCGTGGGAACCGTCGGACGATCTGCAGACGTGGACCTTCCATCTGCGGCCCGAGGCCCGGTGGTCGAACGGCGACCCGGTCACGGCGCACGATTTTGTCTACGCCTATCAGCGTATGCTCTCACCCCGCCTGGCGTCCGAGTACGCCTACATGCTGTTCTGTCTGTCCGGCGCCGAAGACTACGTGGCGGGCAAGACCACCGACTTTTCGACCGTCGGCGTTCGCGCGCTGGACGATCACACGCTTGAGCTGCATCTCAGCTACCCGGTGCCCTACCTGCCTGACCTTGTGGCCCACGCCTCGTGGTATCCCCTGCACCAGGCCACCATCGAGGCCTTCGGTGACATGGACCAGCGCGGCACCCGTTGGACGCGTCCCGGCAACCTGATCGGCAACGGCCCGTTCACCCTGACCGAATGGAAACCCAATCAGGTCATCGCAGTGAGCAAGTCATCCACCTACTGGGACGCCGCCAACGTGTATCTGAACGGCATCCGCTTCTATCCGATCGAGAGCACCGCCAGCGAAGAGGCGGCCTTTCGCGCCCAGCAGCTTCATGTCACGACCGGCATCCCCATCGACAAGATCGCCGTTTACAAAAACACGCCGGAGCTGCGGCCCTACTTTCACCAAAGCACCCAGCTCGCCACCTATTTCTATCGTTTCAACGTGAACAAGCCCCCTCTGGATGACGTGCGGGTGCGCCGTGCCCTCTCCCTCGCCATCGAACGCGAGCAGCTGGTGGAACGCGTCACCATGGGCGGTCAGATGCCGGCCCGCAACCTGACGCCCCCCGGCACGGGCGGCTACACCGCCGGCGACATGCTCGCGGGCGACGTCGCGGAGGCCAAGCGCCTGCTTGCCGAGGCCGGTTATCCCAACGGGGAGGGTTTCCCGCAGCTTGAAATCCTCTTCAATACCAACGACGGCCACCGGCGCATCGCCGAAGCGATCCAGCAGATGTGGCAGCGTAACCTCAACATCACCGTCGGCCTCTACAACCAGGAGTCCAAGGTCCAGTCCGACTCGATGCGCCAGGGGGACTACACCATCGCCCGCTACGCCTGGGTCGGCGACTACCTCGATGCCTCGACCTTCCTCGAGCTCATGCTGTCGGACAGCGGCAACAACCAGACCAACTGGGCCAACCCCGAATACGACCGCCTTGTCGGCGAGGCCCGCTACGCCGCTGACCCGGAGGATCGCTTCGAACTCTACCGCCAGGCGGAGCAGATCCTGATGGATGAATCCCCCATCGCCCCGATCTATTTCTATATGAACAACGCCCTGCAGGTGCCGGAGCTGAAGGGCTGGTATGGCAATCTCATCGACATCCATCCCTACAACCGCGTGCGGTTGGAAAAATAATCCGGAAACGACGAAACATTAACCGCATCAGGGCGTCTGATTGGGATCACTTTCTGATCCTCCGATCAGTTCTCCCCCCACGGGACGCCGAACCACCACCCGGTTCGGCGTTTCCTTTTTTGGACACGCCCGTTCACTGGCGCCCGTGCCCCGCCCTCCGTCGCTCCCCGCCCCCCTGAAGCTCTCCCGCGCCGACGCCCGGCGTTTCGCGCTGCACGCGACCGGCCTGATCCAGCCCCACGCCTCGGTCGGCGCCGCCCTCGCGCACCACGGTTTTGTCCAGATCGACCCGATCAACGTCTGCGGTCGCATGCATGAGCACATCCTGCGCACCCGCGTGGCCGGGTACGCCGAGGGCGATTTGCACCGCCATCTGCACGGGCCACCCGACGACGCCCCCTTTGGCGCTGCCGTGCATCCCGGCCCGGACCGCCTCGCCTTCGAGCATTTTCACCCTGGCCGCGCCGTGCTCGTGGCCTTCCCCCTCGACGCCTGGCCCTACCTTCACGCCCACATGGCCCACCGCCGCCGGTCCCCTGACCCGTGGATGGGCAAACTCACCGCCGCCGAGCGTAAACTCGCCGACCGCATCCTGGGCGAGATCACGGATCGGGGCGCGCTGGCCTCCGAGCACATCGATGATTCCACCCGCTCGACCAATGGCTGGGGCAATGCCCGCGCCGCCAAGGTCGTGATGGATAAACTCTTCGCCCACGGCCGCCTCCTCATCGCCCGCCGCCAAAACGGCCGGCTCGTCTACGACCTGCCCGAGCGTGTCCTGCCGGCCGCCACCCTCGCCGCCCCCCTGCCCAAACCCCGCGAGATCGCCCGCTGGACCGCCCACCTCAAACTCCGGCAACACCGCCTGGTCACCCTGAGCCGCGCCGAACTCCCCCTTATTGCCGACCGGGTGCAACCCCTCACCGTGCCCGGCTGCCCGACGCTCTATTGTCTGCGCGGGGACCTGCCGCGACTGGACACGGCTGCCGATCTGGTGGCCGAACCGCGCCTCCTCGCTCCGCTCGATCCGCTCATCATCGACCGCCGTGTCGTGCAAGCGCTCTGGGACTTCGACTACACGTGGGAAGTCTACACCCCGCCCGCCAAGCGCCGCCGCGGTTACTACGCACTGCCGCTCCTCGCCGGCGACCGCTTCATCGGCCACGCCGACCTCAAGGCCGACCGTCCCACGGGCCGCCTGCGCGTGGTCAACCGCCGCTGCGCCCGTGGCTTCGCCGCCACCCCCGCCATCCGCACCGTCGCCACCTTCCTCGGCCTGCGCTGAAGTGTCACCCGCGTGGTGACCTTCCCTCCCCAGCCCCTTCAACTTGTAACCTATTGGGTTACAAGTTGAGGCGCTTGGGGAGCTTCGAGCGTTGCTCATCGGATTCGCCCGGTTTTTGCTTGGGCGGTCGGCGCTCGGTCCCTTGCCTCACCCGCTTACCCGTGCCCGCCCTTCTCGATACGCTTCGCACCACTTTTGGTTACGACCAGTTCCGGCCGCTGCAGCGCGAGATCATGGAGGCCCACCTCGGCGGTCGCGATGTGTTCGCCGTGCTCCCCACCGGCGGCGGCAAGTCGCTGTGTTTCCAATTGCCCGCCCTTGTCCGGCCGGAGCGCGGCCTGACCGTCGTCGTCTCGCCCCTCATCGCGCTGATGAAGGACCAGGTCGACCAGCTCGCGGCGGTGGGCGTGGCCGCCACCTTCCTCAACTCCACCTTGTCCGCCGCCGAAGCGCGTTCCCGGCTGGCCGGCCTGCACCGCGGCGAGTTTCGCCTGCTCTACGTCGCGCCGGAGCGGCTGATGCTGGACAATTGGCAGCAGAACCTGACCGGCTGGAACGTCGCCGCCCTCGCCATCGACGAGGCGCACTGCGTCTCCGAGTGGGGTCACGACTTTCGCCCCGAATACCGTCAGCTCGCTCAGCTGCGCGACCTGCTGCCGGAGGTGCCCTTCATCGCGCTCACCGCCACCGCCACCGAACGCGTGCGGCATGACGTCATCGCTCACCTGCGCCTGCACGATCCGGCTGTCTTCGTCGCATCGTTCAATCGGCCCAACCTCACCTACAAGGTGGTGCCCAAGGACGGCCCGTCGCGCCAGATTGCGGACTTCGTCAAATCCCGCCCCGACGAAAGCGGCATCGTGTACTGCGCCACCCGGGCCGCCACCGAGCGCACCGCCGAAGCCCTGGCCGGGCGGGGCTTCGCCGCCCGCGCCTACCACGCCGGGCTGCCGGCCACGGAACGCGCCGCCAACCAGGAGGCGTTCTTGCGCGACGACGTGCGGATCATGTGCGCCACCATCGCCTTCGGCATGGGCATCAACAAGCCCAACGTCCGCTGGGTCATCCACCAGGACCTGCCCAAGAACATCGAGGGCTATTACCAGGAGACCGGGCGGGCGGGCCGCGACGGGCTGCCCGGCGACTGCCTGCTGCTCTACAGCCCGGGCGACGCGGCCAAGCAGACGCACTTCATCGAGGAGATCACCGACGAGCACGAGCAGACCGTCGCGCGCACGCAGCTGCGGCAGATGATCCACTACGCCGAATCCGCGGCCTGCCGCCGCATCGACCTGCTCGGTTACTTCGGAGAGGCATTCTCCATCGACGGTTGCGGTGCCTGCGACAATTGCCTCGAACCCCGCGAGACCTACGACGGCACCGTGCTGGCCCAGAAGTTTCTCTCCAACATTTACCGGGTGCAGCAGGCTTCGCGCTTCGGGGTCGGCGCCAACCACCTGATCGAAATCCTGACCGGCGGCGATACGGACAAGATTCGCCGCTGGGGTCACGACCGCCTCACCACCTACGGCATCGGCACCGAGCTCGCCCGCCCGCAGTGGGCCGGCGTCTTCCGGGAGCTGCTGCGACTGGGCTACGTGATGCAGACCGAGGGTAAGTTCCCCACCGTCGAGCTCACACGGGAGGGCGTCGACATCCTGCGCTCCCGTAAGCCCATCATGCTCACCAAGCCGCTCGTCCGGCCGACGGCCGCCAAGGTCAGGCGCCGGCGCGAGGGTGAGATCGAGTGCGACGAAATCCTCTTCGCCCAGCTGCGCGCGCTGCGCAAACAGCTCGCGGACGAACGCGGGGTGCCGGCCTACGTCGTGTTCGGCGACGCCACCCTGCGGCAAATGGCCCGCGAGTATCCGGAAACTGTCGACGCCATGCACGGGATCTTCGGCATGGGCTAAAAGAAATGGGCGGAATTCGGCGAAGTGTTCGCCGGCGAGATCAGCGCCTACCTGCGCCAGCACGGTCGGCAAAGCTTCGCCTGAACCGGACCTAGCCGAAGACCTGCTGCAGCAGCAGCACCGACACCAGTGCCCAGAGCACCATGTTGGCGACCTTGGCGATCATGGCCACGCTCACCGCCCGCTGCAGGGACGTCGCATGGGTGGTTTTGCGCAACGTGACGAGCAGGGCGAAATAGGACAGCGCGTAGTCGACGTAGAAGACCTGGTCCGTGTGCCAGACCAGTTCCGCCATCGTCACCACCGCCGTCTTGGTCAGCACGTCGGCCAACGCCGGCAGCACCATCTGCCTCCACTCGGCGGGCACCTCCGTCCACTTGAAGGCGGCCTTCAAAGCCAGCATCGTCACCAGCAGGTGAAACAACGCCTCAAGCGCGATGCTGCCCCAGATCCGGGCCGCACTCGGACGCTCCCCGCGCAGGCTGTCCCGCGTCTGCATATAGGGTTCCTGGAACTTCTGCATGACCCGGGTCGCCTCGTTCGGGTCGAACGCTTCCTGTTCATCGATGAGGGCCTGCATCTCCGGATCGACCGTCGTGGCCGGTCCGGTCGCCACGGGCGTCGGGATCGATTCCGGTTCGGGCACGGATTCCGGCGGCGGCTCGGCGACGAGGTTGAGCACCGGCAGCTGGTTGATCGCGACCACCCGTCCCTCGGCAAACTCCAACCGGCCGCTGTCGGGATAAAGCCAGATCGACCGCTCGCCCCGCATCAGCGTGGAGGTCGGACGACCCAACGCCGCCTCGGCTTCCGCCGGCGACATGCCCAGGCGTACGCCGCCCGTCTGGGCACAAAGCGACGCGGCAACTAGCAGGGCCAGGATGGGCAGCCAACGTTTCACACTGCCCGACCTTGGCGGATCCATCCGCGCCGACAATGACCGAGTGCCACCGCGCTGCATCTAACGGAACTTCACCTCCACCTCCGGCGCCAGGGGGTGTTTGGCGCCGACCAGATCCCCGCCATCCGCCCCTGAGAAAGCGACGACGCGATGCGCAATGTCATGGCCGCAGTCTATTCCTGCCCCGCGCATGCCAGCGCTGTCGACATCCCCATCGGTTCAAAACTCGATACCCGGCTGTGCCTTCACGCCTTGGGCAAACGGGTGCTTCACTTCCTCCACCCGCGAGACCAGGTCCGCCGCCTCAAGCAGCGCCGGCGGCGCATCCCGTCCTGTCACCGCCACGTGCAGATCGGGCCGCCGGGCCTGCAGCGCCGCCACCACCTGGTCCACCGATAGGTAATCGAAACTCAGTACCACGTTCAGTTCATCGAGCACCAGCAGCTTGAGTTCCGGATCCGCCAGCGCCGCCTCGGCCAAAGCCCAACCCTTTTCGCACAACGCGATGTCGGCCGCCCGATCCTGGGTGTCCCACGTAAAGCCGCCCCCGACCGCGTGCCAGGTGAGCCGCGCGTGGCGCAGGACCTTCTCCGCCGCGTCGGGCGTGGCCTTGATGAACTGGATCACAACCACCTTGCCGCCGTGCGCCAGCGTGCGGGCCACCAGGCCGAACGCCGCCGTGCTCTTCCCCTTGCCGTTGCCCGTGTGGACGATGAGCAGCCCCTGCCGGCGATCCGCCGCCTTCATCTTGGCGCGCATCTGGGCCTGCAGATCCGCCATTTCCTCACGATGCGTTTTCTCGGGCATAGGGGTCGAATCACTCATGCGAGCTCCAAGTTCAAGCCCCCACCGGTCGAGAGTCGCACCCCGAACACCTCACGCACCCGCTCCGGCGTCAGGACCCGCTCCGGCGTGTCGAATGCCACCAACCGGCCCCGGTCGAGCAGGATCAGCCGGTCAAGGCAATGCGCCGCCCGCAGGTCGTGCAGCGACAGCACCACGGTGCGTCCGCGTTGTTTCAATTCCTGCGCCAGGTGCAGCACCTCCAACCCATGGCGCACATCGAGGGCCGCCAGCGGCTCGTCCCACAGCTGCAAAGGGGGGTCCGCCACCAGGGCTCGCGCCAACAGCACGCGCTGGCGTTCGCCCCCCGACAGGCGATGCACCGGCCGTTCCGCCAGTTCGGTCAGGTCGAGCCGCGCCAAGGCCGCGTCGACCCCGGCACCGTCGTCGCCCCATGCATAGCGTGCCTGCGCGACCACGGCGCGCACGCTGAACCCGAATTCAAACTGCGCCTCCTGCGGCACCCAGGCCGCCAGCCGCGCCCGCTCGATGATCGGGATGTGCTCCAGGCGCTCGCCGTTCCAGCTGACCGCGCCCGTGGCCTCCGGCAGCAGCCCCGCCGCGATCTCCAACAGCGTCGACTTGCCACTGCCGTTGGGCCCGATGAGCCCGACCAGTTCTCCCGGCTCCAGCGCCAGCGACACGCCGGTGAGCCGATTCGGGGCCCCGATGTTGGTCAGTTCCAGCCGGCTCATCGCGCCCTCCTTAGCAACCACAGGAAAAACGGTCCGCCCACCAGTGCAGTCACAATGCCGAGCCGCAGCCCATCCGCCGCCCGCACCACCAGATCGCAGCCGAGGACAAACGCCGCGCCGGCCACCAGCGACAACGGCACCAGCCGGCGGTGTTCCGGCCCCACCAACAGCCGCAGCAGGTGGGGCACCACCAAGCCCACAAACCCCACCGTGCCCGCCACCGCCGTGGCCAGCGCGGTCATCACCGTGGCCAGCCCCAGCAGTTGCCGCCGCAATCGGCGCACATCCACGCCGAGAGTCTGGGCCTCCCGCGCCCCCAGGCTGAGCAAATCCATGGGCCGGCCCAACGGCCACAGCAGGAGCGCCCCGACGACCACCGGCGCCGCCATGGCCGCATGTGTCCAGGTGCGATCCTCCAACCCTCCCAGCAGCCAGAAAATGATCTGCGCGTTGCGTTCGTAGGAGATGGTGAAATTCGACAGCATGTAGCTGGTCACGGCCCCAAGCAGCGCGTTGAGCGCCACCCCGGCCAGCAGCAGGCGCTCCGTGCTCGCCCCGCGCCGGGCCAGGCCGATCACCGCCAGGGTCGCCGTCAACGCTCCCGCCACGGCGAGAGCCGGCACCACAAACATCGACGCCGTCGCCCAGCCGAAACCGATCGCCACCGCCGCCCCCGCCGCGCCACCACTGCTCACGCCCAGCAGGCCCGGACTCGCGAGGCCGTTGCGGAAGTACGCCTGCATGACCAGCCCGCTGCCCGCCAGCGCCAGCCCGATCTCGATCGCCACCACCGTCCGCGGCAGCCGGATGCCCCATAGCACGAAGGCCGCGGTTTCATCACGGCGCAGCAACCCGTCCCCGATCTCCTGCATCGACAACGTCAGGTCGCCCACCGCGAGGGACGCGAAAGTCACCGCCACCAACACGATGGTCGCCACCGGCAGGGCCCAGCGTTGCACCGTTGTCGGGTTCACGGCCCAGGCGCGTCAAACCGTTCCGGATGCAGCTCCCGCGCGAGCTGCTCGTAGGCATCGACGCGATGATGCGTCACGCTGCTCATCATGTAGGGCGCCAGCAAGGCCGCCCGCCCTTCCCGCACGGCCGGCATGAACTGGTAGGGGGGGAGGTCGCGATACGGTGCGAGCGCGGCCGCTTGGGATGCCCCCGCCACCACCACGACCTCGATGGGCCAGCGCAGCATGCCTTCGCTCGGCGCCTGGGCGTAGCCGCTGAGGCCGCCCACCGTGGCCGCAACGTTTTCCGCGCCGGCATGATCGCAGAGATCCTGAAAACTGGTCCGAGCCCCGCCGATCAGCCCGTAGGTCGAAGGCGCGATGACCTTGACCGGGATGACCCCGGCCAGGCGCTCTCGCAGATCCGTCACCCGCTGCTGCGTCGCCGCGATGACTTGCTCCGCGCGAGTCTCCGCGGCGGGGCCCAGTTCCTTCGCCAGCAGGCGTAGGTTGGCATAGGCGTCCTCCAACGTATCGTAGCGCGTGAAGCGCAGCACCCGCACGCCCGCGCGCTCAACCTGGTCCAGCAGATCGCCCCGGCTGTAGTCGGCTCCGAGGACCAGCGTGGGTTCGTATTTCAGGATGGTCTCGGCGTCGCCGACCTCGAGTTGGGGATAAGCCGCCGCCGCCGCGGCCACCGCGGAGAAATTGCGATCCCGCGCGATGTGGCTGAGCGCCGCGATCTGCTCCGGGGCCGCCACGGCCAGCAGCAATTCATCCGACCCCACCGTCTGCGACACCACCCGCACCGGCTCGGCCCGGAGCAGGCCAAAGAAAACCACGAATGGACCCAAATAGACCCGAACGACTTTGAGCCACCGCCGGCACTCTTCTCGGGTATTCATTCGGGTGAATTCGTGTCCATTCGTGATTAAGAACTCAGCTCAGAAGCTCCACTCGGCGCCGGCGTAGGCGCCGAGGCCGGGTTGCGGGAAACCGTGGACCTGCTCGTAGCTTTCGTCGAAGGCGTTCTCGACCCGGGCCCGCACCTTGACGGCCGGGCTCACCTGCCAGGCGGCGTAGACACGGGCGACGACGTAGTTTTCCGCGTCGATCGTACCAAAGGTGGCGGCATGCACATCCTCGCGATCAGCCACCATCGAGAGGCCGATGCCGGCGTCGAAGCCATTGCCGAAGTCGTGCCAGAGATCGAGCCCGCCGGCATGGCGCGGCCGGCGCAGCAACCGGGTGCCGTTGGTCTGGTTGGTCGCATCCAGGTAGGTGTAGTTGAACCGCAGCTCCGTGCCTGCGGCCAGCGTCCACTGTCCCGAGGCCTCCACGCCGCGCATCAGCGCCCGCTCGACATTGGCCGTCGTGCCGGGGAAGGCCCCGAAATCGAAGATGATCAGATCATCGTATTCGGTTTCAAAATACGTCAGGGCCAGCGTGCCGCGGCCGGCCGCCAGCCAGGCATCGAGGCCAATGTCCCAGCCGCGCGCCTCCTCCGGCTGGAGATCCGGGTTGCCGACGTAGAACGCGCTCTGGCCGTAGAGGTCGAGGAAGCTGGGCGAGCGAAACGCCGTGCCGTAGCTCGCCCGCAGTTTAAGCTGTTCCGGAGCGACCTGCCAGGCGGCGGTGGCACGCCCGGTGGTGGCGCGCCCGAAGGTGTCGTGGTCGTCGCTGCGCAGGCCGAACGTCACCCAGGCCTGGTCGGACAGCTGGATCTCATCCTGCACAAACAGCGCAAGCAGCGACTGGCTTTCGTCGATGGCGCCGAAGCCGTCGTTGCGGGTGTGATTGGACTCCGCCGTGAACCCGGCCGTGAGCCGCTGGCGGTCCCAGCCGGTGAAGGAAACCTGGCCGTCGAGCACCCCGCGTTGGTTTTCCACCGTCGTGACCTGCGTACCGGCGGCCCCGGGATTGGTGGAGACAAACTCCCGCAGCTGGCCACCCAGTGTGAGCCGGCCCGTCAGATCAGCGGTCGGGGCGAACTCGACGAATGCCGTGGCAAGCCAATTGGATTCGTCCTCAGTGTTGTCAGGGTCATTGGTGAAGCGATCCCCGGGCGACTCATAGTGCCCGTCGAAGCCCCGCACCGTGGCGCCGATCGCCAGGCCTGAGTCGAGCTGATGATCAACGCGGCCGATGAGATTGAAGCTATCGAAGGCGTTGTTCGGCCGGTCGTTGTCGGTGTGACCACCGGACAGGGAAAACGAGTAGGCGGTGCCGGCCTGCTCGCCCTGCAGGTCCAACGTGCCCTGCACGGTGCCGAAGGAACGGCCCTCCAGCACGACGCGGCCGGACGGTGCCCCGGAACCCGGCTGCGCGGTCAGGGCGATGACACCGCCCATGGCCTCGCCGCCATAAAGCGTACTCTGGGGCCCATGGGAAACTTCGAGGCTGTCACACGCTCCCAGACAGGCGCCGCCGAGCAGCAGCTGGTAATCGGTGTTGGGATCGTTGAGACGGATGCCATCGACCAGAAACAGCGCCTGGTTCGAGTTGGCCCCGCGCAGGAACAGCGAGGCCGAGGCCCCGAACGCGCCACTCGCAAAGCTGGGTGCTCCCGGCACGGTGCCGAGGGCACCGGCGAGCGAGTCGATCTGGCGGCGCTCCAAGTCGGCCGCAGAGATGACATCCACCGCCGAACCCAGCTGGGCGGCCGAGACCGGCGTGCGCGTCGCCGTGGTGACAACGGGATCGAGTTGCGGGGCCGAAGACTGGGCCGACGCGGTGGAGGTGGCCGCCAAGGCCACGGCAAACGCCGCCCACGGGGCGACACGTTGATGAGCACCTCGTCGGGAGGCGGAGGGGGATTTTGATCGGTGGAACACGAACGGGACTCTTTCGTTGAGCAAGAGCAGTTCGGTTCGGTTCGTTCCGGAGCGGACGTTCCTGGCGCTGCCCTCACGCTTCATTTTTGCGATGAAGTTTTCGCAACGACCGCGCGCAAAGTTTCGCGGCCGACGCGTGAGCATCCCGAGGCAGATGTTCGGACTCCTCACTTCCCGCTCGCTTCACGGTGGAAGCGGGCTGCCTCGCCTCCGCCTTCACCACCGACACGGGTCGGCAATTGGCTTTGCTCCGCCCACGGAGGGACGGATGGAGGTTCGGACTGGTGAGTTACCGCAGCGCAACTGTGGCCGAGTTTCACGGCCTTCCCTGCTGGGCGGGATGGTATCAAGGAACAGCCGGAGATCAGCACAGGCGAACCCAGCCAACGCAACGGCGAATCCAGAGCGCACCATAACGGAACCTGGTCAACTATTAATCATCATATCGAGATACATTGATATGTTTCTTGCCAAGCCTTCCAGCCTCACCTCAATTTTCGCCGTAATGACCGGATCTTACGCTGACTCCGCCACCGCCCTTGCCGCGCTTTTCGCCGAGCGCATCGCCGTGCTCGACGGTGCCATGGGCTCCGTGGTGCAGGAATACAAGCTGGCCGAGGCCGACTTCCGCGGGGCGCGCTTCGCCGACCACGGTCACGACCTGAAGGGCAACAACGATCTGCTCTGTCTGACCCGGCCTGAACTCGTGGAGGAAATCCACCGCCGCTACTTCGCCGCCGGGGCCGACATCGTCGAGACCAACACCTTTTCCGCGACCACGATCGCCCAGGCCGACTACCGGCTGGAGCCGATCGTGGCCGAAATCAACCAGGCCGCCGTCGCCTGCGCGCGCCGCGCCGCGGAGGCGGCCGAGCAGGAGACCCCGGGCCGGCGCTGCTTTGTCGCCGGGGCGATCGGTCCGCTGAATCGCACGCTCTCGATGTCACCCGACGTGAATCGCCCCGACTACCGGGCGGTCACCTGGACGCAGGTGGTCACAGCCTACGCCGAGCAGGTGCGGGCGTTGCTGTCCGCCGGGGTCGATGCGCTGTTGGTCGAGACCATTTTCGACACGCTCAACTGCAAGGCCGCGCTCTTCGCGATTGAAACCGTGTTCACGGAAACCGGCACCCGGGTGCCGATCATGATCAGCGTCACCATCACCGACGCATCCGGTCGCACCCTGTCCGGACAGACCATCCAGGCCTTCTACCACTCCATTCGTCATGCCCGCCCGTTCAGCGTGGGCATCAACTGCGCGCTCGGCGCCAAGGAGATGCGGCCCTACCTCGAGGAGCTGGCCGGCCTCGCCGAATGTGCCGTCACCTGCTACCCGAACGCCGGCCTGCCCAACGCCTTCGGCGGCTATGACGAAACGCCGGAGCACATGGCAACCGATCTCGGCGGCTTTGCCCGCGACGGTTTTGTGAATCTGGTCGGCGGCTGCTGCGGTTCGACCCCGGATCACATCGCGGCGATCGCCGCCGCGGTGAAGCACCACCGGCCCCGCCGGATCCCGGAGCGCCGCCCCGAGCTGCTCCTGTCCGGTCTCGAACCACTGACCATTGCCTGAATGAACAACGCCGCCTCCTCCTTTCTCGTCGTCGGCGAGCGCACCAACATCACGGGCTCGCCGCGGTTCGCCAAGCTCCTCAAGGCCGGCGACTGGGATGGCTGTCTGGCCATCGCCGCCCAGCAGGTCGAAAACGGCGCCAACATCATCGACATCAACGTCGACGAGGCGCTGATCGACGGCGAGGCGACCATGGTCAAATTCCTGAACCTGATCGCCGCCGAGCCTGACATCGCCCGGGTGCCGGTCATGCTCGACTCGTCGAAGTGGAGCGTGCTCGAAGCCGGCCTGCAGTGCCTGCAGGGCAAGGGCATCGTCAATTCGATCTCGCTCAAGGACGGCGAGGCCGAGTTCCTGCGCCGGGCCCGCCTGCTCATGCGCTACGGCGCGGCTGCCGTGGTGATGGCGTTCGACGAGCAGGGTCAGGCCGCCACCCGCGATGAAAAGGTGCGCATCTGCACCCGGGCCTACCAGCTGCTCACCGGCAGCGGATTTCCGGCCGAGGACATCATTTTCGATCCCAACATCCTCACCGTCGCCACCGGCATCGAGGAGCACAACAACTACGCCAACGACTTCTTCGAGGCCACGCGCATCATCAAGCAGACCCTGCCCCGCGCCAAGGTGTCCGGCGGCGTGTCCAACGTGTCCTTTTCCTTCCGCGGCAACAATCCGGTGCGCGAGGCCATGCACACGGCGTTTCTTTATCACGCCATCGAGGCGGGTCTCGACATGGCCATCGTCAACGCCGGCATGCTCGGCGTCTACGACGAAATCGAACCCACCCTCCGCGATCTCGTCGACGACGTGCTGCTCAACCGGCGCAACGATGCGACCGAGCGTTTGATCGAGCACGCCGAGGCGTTGAAGGCGGAGGCCGACGCGGCCAAGGCCGGCGGGGTTGTGGCCGACAAGCCCGCCGCCGCAGCCTGGCGCGACCAACCCATTGAGGAGCGCATGAAACACGCGCTGGTGAAGGGCATCGACACCTTCATCGAGGCCGACACGGAGGCATGCCGCACCGATCCGCGGTTCCCCCGCCCGCTCGACATCATCGAGGGACCGCTGATGGACGGCATGCGCGTCGTCGGCGACCTGTTCGGTGCCGGCAAGATGTTCCTGCCCCAGGTGGTGAAGTCCGCCCGGGTGATGAAGAAGGCCGTCGCCTACCTCACGCCTTACATGGAGGAGGAGAAGGCCCGGGCCCTCGCCGCCGGCGGCACCGCCCGAGCACAGGGCAAGTTCCTCATCGCGACCGTGAAGGGCGACGTGCACGACATCGGCAAGAACATCGTCGGCGTCGTGCTCGCCTGCAACAACTACGAGGTGGTCGACCTCGGGGTGATGGTGCCGTGCGACAAGATTCTGGCCAAGGCCCGGGAGATCGGCGCCGACGTCATCGGTTTGTCCGGACTCATCACGCCGTCGCTCGACGAAATGGTGCACGTCGCCAAGGAAATGACGCGCGAGGGCTTCGACATCCCGCTGCTGATCGGCGGTGCCACCACCTCGGCGGCCCACACCGCAGTCAAGATCGCGCCCGAATACGCGGCCGGCGTGGTGCACGTGCTCGACGCCTCCCGGGTCGTCAACGTCGTGAGCGCGTTGCTCAGCGACACGCAGAAGCCGGCGTTCATCGACGGGAACGAGGCCAAGCAGCAGCAACAGCGCGAGGCCTTCGAGGCCCGCCGCAACCGCAAGCCGCTGCTGCCGCTGACCGAGGCCCGGGCGCGGGCCCCACAGTTTGACTGGGCCACCGTGGACATCCCGCGACCGGAATTTCTGGGCCCGCGCATCACCCGTGAAGTCGCCCTGGAAGAGATCATTCCCTTCATCGACTGGGGACCGTTCTTCTCCACCTGGGAACTGCACGGCCGCTATCCCGACATCCTGACCGACGCCATCGTCGGCGACGAGGCGACCAAGCTATTCGCCGACGCCCAGGCCATGCTCAAACGCATCGTCGCCGAGGCGCGCTTCCAACCACGGGCGATTCAGGCCTTCTTCCCGGCCAATGCGGTCGGCGACTCCGTTGAACTCTACGCCGATGAAAACCGCACCGCGGTGATCGAGACCTTCCACTTTCTCCGTCAACAGCAGGCCAAGCCGGAGGGGCAGTTCAATCACTGCCTGGCCGATACCATCGCGCCGAAGGACAGCGGTCGGATCGACTACCTGGGTGGCTTCGCCGTGACCGCCGGCCCGGGGGTGGAGACCTTCGCCCACGCCTTCAAGGAGGCCGGCGATGACTATAACGCCATCCTGGTGCAGGCGCTGGGCGATCGCATTGCGGAGGCCATGGCGGAATACTTCCACAAGCAGGCGCGCGACGCATCCGGCTACGGTCGCGACGAGGCCCTGACCATGGCGCAGATCATTCGGGAAAAATATCGCGGTATCCGGCCGGCGCCGGGCTACCCCGCCTGTCCCGATCACACCCAGAAGCAGCAGCTCTGGCGGCTGATGGACATCGAGGCCGCGACCGGCATCGCCCTCACGGAGTCCTGCGCCATGACCCCGGGCAGCAGCGTGAGCGGATTCTACTTCAACCACCCCGAAGCCAAATACTTTGCGGTGGGCAAACTCGGCCAGGACCAGGTCAAGGACGAGGCGGCCCGCAGCGGCCGCGACCAGTCCGAAGTCGAACGCTGGCTGGGCCCCTACCTCGACTACTGAGCCGAACCGTTGGCGGAACATGGCGGCGAGTCGCTATATCGGCACCATCACGCGGCTGCAGGTGCAGTCCGCGAGTCTGATGGAGGAAAGGCCGGACGGGCGGTGGTTCAATCCGGAGCCCCTGCGCGCATGCGACTGGCTCGAATTGACCGCGGATGGAGCCACCGGGCCGGACCCAGCCGGCAAGCGTCTGAACGACATTCATAACCGGTCACACCCGCAAACACGCTATCGCGACGGCAACGCGCTCTCCGTGGGCTTCACCTCACACCACACCCGGATCGAAACCCACTTCGGCCGGGAACTACCGCCGACCGCCGCCGGTGAGAACATCATCGTGGAATGTGACGAAGCGATTGAACCTCAGGTCGTCGCGGGAGGACTTTGTATCGAATCAGCGCACGGATGGGTGATTCTAGACCACGTGGTGCCTGCACCCCCGTGCCTTCCCTTCGTTCGCTATCTCATCGGTCGTCCCGACCTCCCGGCGCTTGAGGCGAGCGCCGCGCTGCAGTTCCTGGACCAGGGCATGCGCGGTTTCTACGCAGCACTGCAACTGGCCACTCGTGAAGTCATCAAGGTTGGCGACCAGGTCTGGACTTTAGCGACTGCACCCTAGCGCCCATCGCGACTGCGCTGCACAAACCGCCGTATAGGCGTGCAAGCCCGCCTCGAGTCAGCCTAGTCTGCGGCCTCAACTCCGACCCCATGAATCGTCGCTCCTTTGTTTCCTCCCTCGCCGTCGCCGGCGCCGCCGCGGCCACCACGCGTCTCTCCGCCCAGGGCACCGGTGCCCGCCCAACCCTCGGCATCATCGGCTGTGGCTGGTATGGCGGCGTCAACTACAACGTCTTCACCCGTTGCGGCGACTTTCGCGTCACCGGGCTGTGCGACGTCAATACCCGGAATCTGCAGACCACGCTGGCCGAGGTGGCAAAGCACCAGTCCGAGGTGCCGGCCACCTACGCCGACCATCGCGAAATGCTCGCAGCGGGTGCGCCGGACATCGTCATCATCGCGACGCCGGATCACTGGCACGCGTTGGAAGCAATCGAATCGATGCAGGCGGGGTGCGATGTCTATTTGGAGAAACCGATCGGGGTCGATGTCATCGAAGGCGAAGCCATGGTCGCCGCCGCCCGCAAATACGACCGGGTCGTGCAGGTGAACACCCAGCGGCGGAGCAACCCGATCTACCTCGAAGCCCGCGACAAATACATGCGCAGCGGCGCCCTGGGCAAAATCGCCCTCGTCGAGACTTACAGCTACCTCGGTATCGAGGGCTGGAGCAACGGGCCCATTCCCGACGCGGCGGTGCCGGCGCACCTCGACTACGAGCGCTATGCCGGGCCCGCAACCAAGGTGCCCTACAAGGACATTATCGAGGACCGCGGGTGGCGCTCCTTCAAGGAATACGGCAACGGCATCATCGGCAACGTGGGGGTGCACATGATCGACAAGGTGCGCATGCTGCTCGACCTCGGCTGGCCGTCCTCAGTCCACTCCACCGGCGGCGTCTACGTGCACAAGAACTCGTTCTCCGAGGTGTCGGACACGCAGCATGCGGTGTTTCGCTATCCCGACCTCGACGTCAGCTGGGAACACCGCATGTGGGGCCCGTCGCCGATCCCGCAGCGCCACTGGAGCGACCAGTGGGGCGCCAAGTTCATCGGCGAGGGCGGCACGCTCAATCTCACCATGTACGAATACGTCTTCACCCCGGCCGACGGCGGTCCGCGCGAAGGGCGCCACATGATGTCCACCAGCGGGGATCTCGAGAACATCGACTTCAGCCGCGGCAATGTCTTCCAAGTCGCCGAGGACAACCACGTGAAGGACTTCCTGGCCGCCCGCCAGACGCGGAGCCGACCGTTGGCCGACATCGAAGAGGGCCATATCTCCAGCGCGATGTGCGTGCTGGCCAACCTGTCGGCCGAACTCGGCCGGTCGCTCGCCTACGACCCGGCCACCCGCACCATTCCGGGCGATGCCGAGGCCACCGCCCAACTCGCCCGCCCCTACCGCGCGCCCTACACACATCCGGATCCGGCCCACGTCTGATTCCGGTGCCGCGCGGCGCGCGCGGTTCGGCTCTACTAAATAGGTGGGCTCCAATTCACTTCGTCGGGGTCATAGAGGATACCCGCCGTCGGCTCGTCCGGAGAGTTTCACCCGCAGCCGCTGGGAACCCGAAGCCCAGGCGTCATCCCCGCCATGCAACCACCGCCCTCAGTGCCCGCGTCCAGTCCTGAAACCGACCCGCCGGGCGGTGCGGTGGTGAACCCCTGCGGTCATTGGGAGGGCACGATTGAGTTTCAAGACACCTCGTTGCCGGTTCGGGTGGATCTGACTGCCGACGATGCGCCCGACGCCCGGCTGCACGGCACCATCGACCTCACCACGCTTGGCCTGCGCGGCCATGCCTTGGTCGACGTGGCCAGGGAAGGCGATGTCGTTCGGTTCGAAATCCCGCATCTGCCGGGCCGCCCCCGGTTCAACGGCACCCTGTCGAGTGATGGCCGGCAATGGGCCGGGGCCTATTCCCAGCACGATGATATCTCGCCGTTCACCCTGCGGCGTTTTCCCTGCTGCTGCTCAACTCAGTGCAATATTACCAAAACCTCTCCAGTCTGACCGGCGTGCTCGGCTACCTGGGGTCGGCGCTGGCCACGGCCATCGACATGGTGGCAGTCGCCGGCTC
>Ga0181606_10000582_pt1 | contig 30295 bp, 24 predicted proteins | sample 041ome_10_FD_132994 | JGI IMG/M metagenome (GOLD analysis project Ga0181606, IMG submission 132994) | Coastal salt marsh microbial communities from the Groves Creek Marsh, Skidaway Island, Georgia - 041412US metaG (megahit assembly) | ecosystem: Environmental > Aquatic > Marine > Intertidal... | reverse complement strand
AGTGGGGCTCCAGCAGGCGTTGTACAATTTCGCTCACTTCGCTCACGGTAGTAGGATCAGGAGCCTTAATGGCACGCGGCAAGCTGTATCGCGCCGGTCAGATTAACGCAGCTAGCGTCATTGCAGGGTGACTTATGAGTAATGATGCCTACTCTGGGGTAATAAACTTATTACTTGTGAAATTCTGCTCATAACGCTTGGCTGCGCTCAAGATTACAGCGGGAAACCGCCAAATCTTAATCAAACTACAACACAACTAAACGAACTATGAATATCCTCCGATCGCGTAAGATCGCGTCCGGGGTTGCGCTGCTACTTGGCGTATCCGGGCTTGCGGTTACGGGCTTTGCCCAAGCGACTACTGCACCGGCTGAAGAAGAACCGACCGAACTCGAGCGGTTTGTCGTCACCGGCTCCTACATTCCGACCAATGAGACCGCGTTCAACGCCGGTGTCTCCCCGGTTGTGAATATCGATCGCAAGATCATCGAGCAGACCGGCCTCACCACGGCCGCCGAGCTCCTCCAGAAGATCACCGTTTCCAATGGTGGTTCCGTGCCGATCTCCAACAACGCTACCGGCTTCACCCCTGCCGGCAGTTCGGTGTCGCTGCGCGGTCTCGGTCCGGAAGCGACCTTGGTACTCATCAACGGCCGCCGCGTCGCCCCCTATCCGGTGGGCACGGGTGGTACGACCGCCTTCGTCGACCTCAACTCGATCCCGCTCGCCGCGGTTGATTCCGTTGAAGTCCTCAAGGACGGTGCCTCCGCCCTCTACGGTGCCGACGCCGTTGCCGGTGTGGTCAACATCAAGTTGCGCCGCGGTATCGATGGCACCGAGGCGATGGTGACCTACGGTAACACCACGACCCTGGATTCCTCCGAGTTCACGGCCTCGTTGATCACGGGTGCCCAGACCGACAAGGCCAGCGTCATGGTCGGGTTCAACTACTACAAGCGGAACCCGATCTACAACTCCGACCGTCCCTACTCGGCGGTTCCTCCGTTCCTGAGCTCGAACTCTAGCCCGTTGAACTTGGAGATCACCCGCGAGGCAGCTCTCGAGGCGGGTATCGACCCGTCTCGTCTGCCGGCCGAAAACCCGAAATATGGTGGAGCTACTCCGCTCTTCGCCGCCTCCCCGGCGTCGACCTCCAATGAGGGTAACACGCCCGCCGCCGGTTATGATTATGGTGCCGGCCGCCTGCGCACGTTCAACTACAACGCGGACTCGATGTCCTACCCGATTCGCAAGAACAAGGGCATCTTCGCCTCGGCTGAGCGCAAGATCTTCGACACCGACAACATCTCGGTTTACCTCGATCTGTCCTTCCAGAACGCGTTCACCCAGAACGAACTGGCTCCTTCCGCCACGGGTAATTTCGCCAGCCCCGGCGGCACCGAATTGGTGATCCCGGCGCGCACGGCGAATCCGTTCCCGCTGCCGGACGGTCGCGCTCGCGCCGCCGTTGACGGGGCCTACAACCCGTTCAATCCGTTCAACGTCGACATCACCGGTGGTACCCGCGCCCGTCTCTACGAGTTCGGCAACCGCATCTTCCGCAACGAGACCGATGCCACCATGATCGGCATGGGCCTCAAGGGTGACAACATCTTCGACAAGTGGAACTTCGACGCGTCGTTCTACTACTCCGAGATTCAGGACACCTCCCGCTCCACGCTGGTGTCGTCCTCGCGCTTCAACCAGGCGCTCAACCAGGCTGACCCGATCTTCGATCCGGCCAGCTCGACCTACATCGGCACCACCGTGGCCTACAACCCGTTCGGTTACTGGGAGACCGCCATTCCCTCCAACGCGGCGGTGACGAAGTACGCGCTGATCAACACCAAGGACCTCAATACCTCGAAGCTGCTTACCTACAACTTCGTGGTGTCCACCGGTGAGCTCTTCGAGCTGCCGGCCGGTCCGGTTGGTTTCGCCTTCGGTGCCGACGCCCGCCAGGAGCGCCTGACCCAGTTCCCTGACCCCTACGGTCTGACGGGTGACCTCATCGGTTCCTCCGCCAACGCCACGACGGACGGCCAGCGCAAGATCGCCGGCTTCTTCGCCGAGGCCAAGGTGCCCCTCGCCAACGGTGTTGAGGGTGCTTATGACCTGACGATGGATCTCGCGATTCGTCACGAGGAGTTCTTCACCAGCGATCGCCAGGCCACCGTGCCGAAGATCGGTCTGCGTTGGCAGCCCTTCGACGACACCCTGACCCTCCGTGGTTCCTGGTCGGAAGGTTTCCGTGAGCCTTCCCTCTATGAGCTCTATGCCACCCCGACCGCCGTGCTGAGCGCCGTGACCGACCCGCGTGACAACTCGCGCGAGCCGGAGCAGGACGCCACTCTCGCCGGCAATCGTCGTCTGGCCGCTGAAGAAACCGAGTATCTCAATCTCGGCCTCGTCTGGTCGCCGGACATCGACGCCCTCCGTGGCCTGACCCTCGGTGTCGACTACTGGGCGATCGAGCGTCTCGGCACCGTCGAGGCGAGCGTGCAGGACACCGTTGACCGCTACTTCGGCTTCGACAGTGACGGCAACCCGGCTCCGGGTGGCCTGCTGCCGGGTGAAAGCGTGCTGCTCGCTCCCAGTGGCAGCCTCCTGCTGGTCAACTCCGTGTTCTTCAACGTGGGCAAGACCAACGCCGAAGGTTTCGACTTCTCGGCCAACTATGTGCTGAACACCGACAACATGGGCCGCTTCGAGTTCACCGGTCTCGGCACGCTGATGACCAAGTTCGACCGCGTGTTCACCGTCGGCGGCGACGTCAATGACCTGCTCGGTCAGGACGCCACTGGCACGGCCGATGACGGCTACCTCGAGTGGAAGGCCCGCCTCTCCGCGGACTGGAACTATCGGGGCTGGAACGTCTACATCGGCGGTACCTTCACCGACGGCTTCGCCGACCAGGACTACAACGCTGACTTCACCGCCATCGTTGACTACGAGGTGGACAGCACCTGGATCTTCGACGCCCAGGTCAGCTACGACTTCCGCGATACCTTCGGGGCGTGGCTGTCGGACACCAAGGTCACCGTGGGTATGCGCAACCTCTTCGACGAGGAGCCGCCGTATTCGTCCGCGCTGTTGGGTAACTCCACTGGTTATCCTGGCTTCCTCTACAACTCCGAGGGCCAGTTCTACTACATCAGCCTCGGTCGCAAGTTCTAAGCCTCGCGCTTAAAACTCACCGTAAAGATTCGCGCCCGCCGTTTATCGGCGGGCGCTTTTTTTGGTGGGAACAGCAGGCCGAAACGCCTAATCCGTCAGCATGCATTCCTCATTGTTTCGCCGCTGGTGGTTGGGATTGGGCATGGTGGTGGTTTTGCTGGTTCCGCGGATGGCCGTTGCTCAGACCTTCGCCGATCAGCTGTCGCCCGAACAGCGCGCTGCCCTGGGCCTGAGCAAGCTTACGGATGAGGAACGCGCGGCATTATTTGGCGCGATTGAGCGTTATAAGGAGACCGGAGTCGCTGAGGCCGTTGCCGTGGTGCAGGCCGAGGCGGAGGAGGCGACCAAGATGGCGGCCGCGGCCGCGGCGGAGGCGGCCGTGGCGGAATACCAGGAGCAGGAGCAACCGAGTGTGATCCAGCGGGCCCTGGATATTTTCAAACGCGACCAGGAGGAGGAGAACCAAGAGCGTTTCACCACCACGATTCCGGGTAAATTCCGAGGATGGGATGGCCGCACCGTCTTCCATCTGGCCAACGGGCAGGTCTGGCAGCAGGCCTCGCGGGACACTTATTATCCCAGAGTAGTCGAGGACGTGCCGGTCGTCGTTTACAAGGCCAACAGCGGCTATTACCGCTTGCAGGTCTTGGACGATCACGGTGCCTGGGTGACCGTCAAACGCGTCCGCTAGAAGCGCAACTGCAGGCAGTCCAGATTGTGCTGCCAGTTCAGATCGGGCCAACCCTGGCGAGGGGTGGGGCGACCCAGTCGCCGGCGTTGCGCCCAGCGCCACGCCTGATTGGGCCTTTCGGTCAGTCCGTCCGTCAGGCGAACCTGGCTGATGGCGACCTCGCCGATCCCGCGCAGCGCCACGCGGTATTCACGCTCCGGATCCGGGACCGGTACCGACCAGGCTTGCTTGACCGCACTGCGGCGCCGGGCGGCCCGCGACCGAAACTCGATCGTGTAACGGCCCGCCAAGTCGTCCCAATCGCCGTCTTCGTTCCGTTGTTGCAGCACAACGCGATGCAGGCCCGGGCGCACATTGTGCACGACCATGAGCAGGTGCCAGGCGCCGGCGACCGGTGAGGGGGCGGCGGCCTGGGCCGAAGTGCGTTGCGCGCGCCGCAGCCAACGGCGCCAGGCCAGCAGGCGGATGCGGTCGGTCTGCAGAATCTGCTCGTTGGGATTGGGTTGATTCCGGCGGCGCGTCCGGCGCCACATGGTTTGGGCGGCGGTGCGACCATCTTTCCAGGTCTGCTCGAACTGCTCTGCATCGGCCCACAGGCGGGTAATCAGCCGCTTCAATTCGCCGAACCGCTGGCGCTGCAGGAGGCGTCGGGCGCGGAGCGCGCCGTGGGCCGCTTCGCGTACGTACAGGTCACGGGTGGCCAGATACCCGCCCCAGGCCAGGCTCGCGACCCAGGCGGGTGGTCCGTTTCGCGGGAGCGCGCGTCGAAAGAAAGCGGCGTCACTGGCCAACGGGGCGGACCGACCACGACCGGCAAAGACGGTCCAGCGGTCATTGATTTCCCACTTGGCGTAGCCGGCATGAGCCCGGTCGTCGCTGGCGAGTGCGGTCCGGGCGGCGGCCTGCGCCTGCGGGCGACTCATGCCGAGGGCCCGGCGAAACCCGTCGGCCAGCAGGGTGGGGTGGTCATCGGTGCCGGGAGTGAGCCACAGGCCGGCAATCGCAGCGTCGACCACGGTGGTGAGCTCGAGCGCCAGCCGGTTCGGCTCCCAGCCGGTCACCAGCATGCCCTCGGCGTGAGTGCGCGCGCAGCGCTGCCACCAGGAGAGGGCATTGGCCAGGCGTTCACCAAACACCGGCATCGGCTCGTGACGGAAGGCCCCGTTCAAGGGGCAGCCCCAGTAACTGATACCTTGCTGGCGCAGCGCCGGCGCCAGGTTGTACTCAGCATAATTGTACAGTTCGAAGCGGGGATGGCGGCGGAAACCGTGATAATACCAGTCGTAGGCGATCAGGCCCCGGGGCAGCAGGGGGATCGCGGCTGGCAGCAGGACGAACATGTCCGCCCAGCACGCCATGCGAAGGCCATGGCCTGCCGCCAATTCATGCAATTGGCCGACGTAGCGGGCGAAATACGCGGCCAGGCCCAGCTGCGCGATCTCGGTCTGGCTGGCCGGATGACGGCCCAGGTGAAACGATTCATCCAGGCCGACGTGGACCTTGCCGGCGGTGCACAGCGGGGCCACGTCGCGCAGCAAGCGGGCCGCGACTTCCCGGGTGCGCGGATCGCTCGGGCAAATCTGTCCGACCGGCAGGGGTTGGCCGGTTTCGTCCCGGCATTCGTTCAAGTCCCGCCATTCTGGGGTTTTGATCAGGTATTGGGTGTGCCCGAGCAGGTTGACGATGGGCACGACGCCAATGCCTTGGCGCTCAGCGGTCTTGACCAGCTTTTCCAGTTGTCGCCAGCTCAGTGCATCGCGCCGGGCCACTCCCGGCAGGCCGGGGTAGTCCACCGCGTCCTCCAGATGGAGATGCAGTTCCTGATACCCCCACGCGGCGTAGCGCGGCAATTGGGCGAGCAGCCAATCCAGCCGCTCGACCTGACGGGCGAGATCCCACTGAAACGCGCGAATCATCGCCTTCAGCAATAGCCGGCGGTGCGAGTGCTAGAAGGCAATTCGTGCCTTCGCCGCCACGGTCCGGCCTCAACCGGTCTTCTTGGCGATGAGCTGCTCAAGTTTGACGATGTCCGCCGCGAAGTTGCGGATACCTTCCGCCGTCTTCTCGGTGGCCATGGCGTCCTCGTTGAGGGCGTAACGGAAACCGGCCTCGTCAAACGAGACTTGTTCGAGGTCCGTCTCCGCCGCCACCGCCGGGTCGAGCTGGCGGGTGACTTCGCCGTTGGCATCCGCCAGTTCCTGCAGCAGGTTGGGGGAAATAGTGAGGAGATCACAGCCGGCCAGCGCCAGGATCTCGCCGGTGTTGCGGAAGCTCGCGCCCATCACCTCGGTGGCGTGGCCGAATTTCTTATAGTAGTGGTAGATCTGCGTGACGGACTGGACCCCGGGGTCCTCCGCACCCTGATAGTCGCGACCGGTGCTCTTCTTGTGCCAGTCGAGAATCCGGCCCACGAACGGGGAGATGAGTTGGACGCCGGCTGCAGCGCAGGCAACGGCCTGGGGAAAGGAAAACAGCAGGGTAAGATTGCAGTGGATACCTTCGCGCTCCAAGGTCTCGGCTGCCTTGATGCCCTCCCAGGTCGAGGCAATCTTGATCAGGATTCGGTCCCGTGAAATGCCCGCGGCTTCGTAAAGCGCGATGATGCCGCGCGCGCGCTCGATGGTCGCGGTGGTATCGAACGAGAGGCGGGCGTCCACTTCACTCGACACGCGGCCCGGCACGATCTGCAGGATCTCACTCCCGAACGCGACCAGCAGATGGTCGACAATCCGGTCCATGCTGGCGCCGCTACCGGCGGCGGCGATGGCCCGATCCACCACGGCCGCGTAGTCTTCCTGACCGGCGGCCTTGAGAATGAGCGAAGGGTTCGTGGTCGCATCCTGCGGTGCGAAGGCCTTCATGCTGGCGAAGTCGCCGGTATCCGCGACGACTTTGGTGAACGCTTTGAGTTGTTCGAGTTGGTTGGCCATGGGGCAACCAACGTAGGTCAGCCCTCGGCTGGGCGCAAATGGGAATCCAACCAGACCAATGCGCCCGCCTCATCATTATAATCGCCGTCGAGCTGCGCCTCATAGGCCCGATCCAGCAGGGGCTTGAACGCGGGGCCGGGCGTCATGCCCCGGGCGATGAGATGCCGACCCAGCAGCAAAGGCGGGGGTGGTCGCCGGGCCACTGCCAAGGCCTGGGCCTGGGCCTGAAACTGGCGAATCGCAGCCACCCCCGCGGCATCATCCCGCGGGGGCCGCCCCCGACGGTCCGCGATCATAACCTGGCACAGGTCGTCGATCGTGGCCGGCACCAGCCGACGAGCCAGTCGACGGAGCGCACTGTCCGATGGCGGTTGCTCGCCGAAGTCATGCAACACGAGATGCTCGCGCACCAAGGGTTCGATTCGCGGGGCGAATTCCAAGGGGGCCCCGACGCGGGTCAGAAACGTCCGGGTGGGCTCGACCCCGGCCTGAGCGTGTCGCGGACTGATCCAACGCAGTCGCCCCTCCCGCTCCACCTGCGCGGTGGTGCTGGGCTTCCCGAAATCATGCGCCAGCACGGCGAACATGAGGGTAGCCCGCCGCTCCGGCGGAGATCCCTGCCATTCCGGATTGGTGACCAACGCATCGAGACAATGCCCGGTATGGACGAAGACATCCCCTTCCGGATGCCATTCCGGGTCCTGGGGGGTGCCCTTGAGCGCGGCAATTTCCGGGTAGTGGGCCAGCCAGTCCGCCTCGGCCAGCACCCGCAGGCCGGCGGAGGGTTGGGTGGCCTGTGTGGCCCATTTCCACCATTCGCCCCAAATCCGCTCGGTGGGTAGCTCGGCATGCGTACCCTTGATACGGGCACACAGCCGGGCGGTTTCCGGGGACAGGATCAAACCGAACCGCGCCGCCAATTGCATGGCCCGCAGCACGCGGAGCGGGTCCTCGGCGAAGGCGGCACTCGTATGGCGCAACACCCGGGCCTGCAGGTCGGCTTGTCCTGCAAAGGGATCGATCAGGCGATGCTCAACCGGATCCCACGCCATGGCATTGATCGTGAAATCGCGGCGGGCGGCCGCTTCGCGGTCGGTCAGATTCGAATCCGGTTCGATTTTGAAGCCCCGGTGGCCGGCCCCGGTCTTGGATTCCCGGCGGGGCAGGGAGAAATCGTAGACCTGTTCGGCGAGGCGTAGTTTGATGGTGCCGAAACTCCGGCCCACGACATTGGTGGAGCCAAAGGGGCGCAGGACCGTCAGCAGTTGGTCGAAGGTCACGCCCGCGACCTCCACGTCGATATCCCCGGGAGGCAGACCCCACAGGGCATCCCTCACGCAGCCGCCGACCAGCCGGGGGCGGCCAGCCCGACCGAGGGCCAGCAACACCGGCTGCAACGCTGCGGGGACCTCGATCATGGGTAGTTCAGCTCTCCCGCGAGCGCATCACGCCGAGGGCCACCAAGGCCCAACCCATTAAAAATAGTAATCCTCCCAGCGGTGTGATCGGCCCCAGCCACCGCGGTCCGCCCAAGGCGAGGGCATAAAGTGACCCGGAAAACAGGCCGATACCGCCGAGCCAGCAGCAGCCGGCCCGACGCCGGGCTGTCGGTTCCACCGGCGCGGATCCGAGCGCCAGCAGGGCGACGGCGTGGACCAAGTGGTAGAGCACAGCCGTGTCCCAGGTGCCGGTATGCCCGGTCTCGGCGAGTCGGTCAGCCAGGGCGTGCGCACCGAAGGCACCCGCTAAAACCCCTAAAAATCCGGCGATTACGGCTGCTACTATAATTTTTTTCATACTTGCTAGTTTTTGGCCTGCGGTTTGCTAAGATTCTGTAAGTTGCGTTGGCTACGCCGGCGTTTCTCCTAAAACCATGAACAAACCCGCTGGTTTCTTCTTGGTTTCTGGTGGGGCGCAGGAAACAACAGTCACGTGACTGCAAAAACTACAGACTAATCACAAACATGAAGAAGATTGCCCTCCTCCTCGCCGCGATGGTGGCAGGTTCCGCCGCTAGCCGCGCGGAATACTCCATCTCGTTGGATTTCCCGTTCGTCTCGGACTACGTTTTCCGCGGACTGCAGTTCGCGGATGGCTCCATCCAGCCGTCCATTGAATTCGCTGTCGACGATCTCTACGCCGGCATCTGGACCAGCCAGCCGGTCACCGGTGGCTACGCCAACGAATTCGATTTCTACATGGGCTATGGTTTCGCCCTCAGCGATACCTGGTCCGTTGACCTCGGTGCCACCTACTACTTCTACCCGGAGACTCCTTCCGGTGACGAGCAGTTCGAGCCTTTCGTCGGCCTCGCCGGTGACCTCGGTGGCGGCCTGTCCGCTTCGGTCTATCTCTACTACGAGACTGAGTTCGAAGTGACCACCTTCCAAGGCGGCCTCGGCTACAGCCAGTCCATCGACGACACCAGCTCGATCGATTACGCGTTCGACTACGGCTTCGCCAGCGGTTCGGGTGTGACTGACTACACCTACTTGAGCCTCAGCGCCACCTACAACTACGCCTTCACCGATAGCGCTAGCGGCTACGCTGGCATCGTCTACACCGCCAATGACCTGGACATCCCGGGTGCGGATGACAGCTGGGTTTACTTCATCACGGGCGTGAGCATCGGTTTCTAACCGATTTTTCAGGCAACTCCTCTACATCAAATCCCGTCCCCACTCTGGTGGGGGCGGGATTTTGCTTCTCTGGAAAATGCAGGTTGACAGGCCTTCGCCAAAGCCTAGCTCTTGGCCTCTTTTCTCATGAAAACATTCCTTGCCAAAAAGGACACCGTGCAACCCCAGTGGCATATCGTCGATGCCGACGGGCAGGTGCTTGGCCGCTTGGCGGTGAAGATCGCCAATGTGCTGCGCGGTCGTCACAAGTCCACCTACACGCCGCATGTCGACACCGGCGACTACGTGATCGTGGTCAATGCCGAGAAGATCGTCGTGACCGGCAAGAAGGAGCAGCAGAACAGCTACATGTTCTTTTCCGGCTTCGTCGGCGGTGAGAGCTACCGTTCCTTCTCCGAACAACGGGTGCGCAACCCGCAGTTCATCATCGAGCACGCCGTGAAGGGCATGCTGCCGAAGAACCGCCTGGCCCGCCAGATGCTCAAGAAGCTGCGCGTCTTCGCCGGCTCGGAGCACCCGCACGCGGCTCAGAACCCGACCCCGCTCCCCCTTTGATTAGACTCCCATGAGCGCAGATACCGCCACTGTTTACACCGCCACCGGCCGTCGCAAGACCGCGACCGCCCGCGTGCGCATCAAGTCCGGCTCCGGCAAGTTCGTCGCCAACGGCCGGGACTTCGAGGACTATTTTTCCCACGAGAACTTCGCCCGCATCGCCACCGCTCCGCTGACGACGGTTGAGAAGCGTGAGGAGTTCGACGTGATCGCCAACGTTGAAGGTGGCGGCGTTTCCGGCCAAGCCGGTGCCGTGGCCCATGGCATTGCCCGCGCCCTGCAGAAGATGGACGCCGAGCTCCGCCCGCCGTTGAAGAAGTCCGGTCACCTCAAGCGCGACCCGCGCCAGAAGGAGCGCAAGAAGGCCGGCCAGCCCGGCGCCCGCAAGCGCTTCCAGTTCTCCAAGCGCTGATCCGCGGCGGAACAATCCCTCTTCCCAAAGCCGTCCGTTCGCGGGCGGCTTTTTTGTTTTTCCCCGGTACCGAGCCTAGCTGCGGTAGTCGGCGTTCTCAGTCACGTATTCGTGGGTGAGATCGCCGCCCAGCACGATGGCTTGGCCGAGGCCGGCGTTGAGCGCGACGGTGAGTTCGACACAGCGTTCATGCGGGGGGTAGTCCACCGGTGGACTGAAATGCCCTGCCGCCGTGGGGGCGCTGGCGTAGAGCTCAGCTCCCCGCAGGTGGGCGACCAGCGCGGTCTCCTTGGCGGGATCGAGTTGAAACACGCCGTCGGCGAAAATCGGGATCCCGCCGAGGGTCAGCTCCAGGCGGACGAGATCGAATCCCTCGTACAGGCCGGCATGACGCCCGATCGCCTGGACCAAGCGGCCGACATTGGGATCGTTGCCGGCGATCGCACACTTGAACAGCGGGGCGTTGACGATCGCCCGGCCGAGGGCGGTCGCCGCCGCATCATCCGGCGCCCCGGTCACCTCGACCCGGATGACGTGGTGCACGCCTTCGCCATTGCGCACGACATCTTCCGCGAGGTCGCGGCACACTTGGGTCAGAATTGCGGTGAAGTCCGCCGGGTCGATGCCCGTGACGCGACCTGAGGACACCAGGGCCACGGTGTCGGAGGTGCTGGTGTCACTGTCGATACTGATCCGGTTGAAACTTTGCCCGACCGCGACTGCCAAGGCCTGGCGCAGTTCGTCGCGCGGAATGGCGATGTCGGTGAGCAGATAAACCAGCATGGTGGCCAGGTTGGGTTCGATCATCCCCGCGCCCTTCGCGATGCCGACAATGCTGCCGCCGCCGAGCTCGGCCCGGCGCACCTTGGGGTAGAGATCGGTGGTGACGATGCCCTCCGCCGCCGGCAGCACGGAATCAGCCTGCAGAGCGGCCACGGCCGCGGGCAGAGCCGCCTCCATATCCGCCACGGGCAGCGACCAACCGATCACCCCGGTCGAACTGGGCAGCACCTCGTTCGGCGCGAGCCCGAGGGCTGTGGCCGCGGTTACGCAGATTTGCTCCGCCGCTTCGACCCCGCCGGGGGCGCAGACGTTGGAGATTTTGTTGTTCACCACGATCGCCCCGAGCTTCGCCTCCTTGAGCCGCTGGCGACCGACCTTGACCGGTGCCCCCGGAAAGGCGTTGCGCGTGAACACGGCCGCGAAATCCGCCGTCGGCTGGTCGAGCGCGATAACGGTGAGCGTCATCCGCGCGGGCTTGGGCGCCTCCCGGGGCGTGAAACTGAACTGGCTTTTCCCCACGCGAAACCCCCGGGGCAGGGCCGCCTGGCTGGCCAGCCAGGTACGGTGATCGGCGCTGGAAGTAAAGGTGAGGTCAGTCGAAGCCACGGTCGAGAAGTGGCGCCGACGGTGCTGGGAGTGAAGTTGATTTTCAATCCGTGCCCTGAGTTGGGCGCAGTTTTGCATCGAAAACCGAACGCCGCTGCGCTTAACCCCCAAGGCTTGCCTAATGAACGTTTCCGATATCACGGCCAAGGCCAAGGTGCTGCTTGAGGCGCTCCCCTACATCCAGAATTTCCGCGGCTCCACCTTCGTGGTGAAATACGGCGGGTCCTTCATGGACGACCCGGATCCTACGGTACGCAGCCGGGTGGCCTACGACATCGCTTTCTTTGCGGCCTGCGGCATTCACACGGTGGTGGTGCACGGCGGGGGCAAGGCCATCACCAAGGCCATGGCGACGTCCGGTCTGCAGACGAAGTTCGTCAACGGCATGCGGGTGACCGACGAGGCCACGGTGGCTATCGTGCGCGACACGCTGAACCAGGTGGTCAATCCGGATGTCTGCACCGCCATCACCGAGGCGCGCGCCGTGCCGAAAGGCCTGCCGGGCGACGAGGTGCTGGTCTGCCGCAAGCTCGAGCAGGACGACGAGGGCAACACCGTCGATCTCGGCTACGTGGGCGAGGTGACCGAGGTGAAGGTCAAGTTGATCAAGAAGGCGATCGCGGACGGTTTCGTCCCGGTGATTTCGCCGGTGGCGCTGGGGCATGATGGCAAGCCCTACAATGTGAACGCCGACATGGCCGCGGGTCGCATCGCCAGTGCGCTGCGGGCGCGCCGCCTCGTATATATGAGCGATGTGCCCGGACTGCTCAGCAACCCGGAGGATCCCGAGTCGCTCATCTCGACCTTGAAGATTTCGCAGGTCGACGCCCTGCGCGACAGCGGCGTGATCGCCGCCGGCATGCGCCCCAAGGTGGGGGCCGCCATGCGCGCGCTGCAGGACGGCGTGCACCGCGTGCACTTTGTCGACGGCCGGCTGCCGCATTCGTTGCTGCTGGAAATTTTCACCGACCGCGGCATCGGGACCGAAATCGTGCACGGCTGATCCGCATGGATGACAGACGGGGATTGTCCGTATTCCCCGCATTCATCCATGCTCGCTCCCATCATGACCGCCGAGATCACCCGTCCCAACGCCGCGGACCTCTACGACGCCCACGTGCTGAAAAATTATGGCCGGGCTCCGGTCACCCTGGTGCGCGGCGAGGGGTCGCGAGTCTGGGCCGACGATGGCCGATGCTATCTCGATTTCACCTCGGGCATCGCGGTGAGCGCGCTGGGGCACTGCCACCCGCACTGGGTGGCGGAGGTGCGGCGGCAGGCCGGCGAGCTCATTCATGTCAGCAACCTCTTCCGCAATCCCAATCAGGCCGAGTTGGCGAAGCGATTGGTTGACCGGGCGGGGCCGGGCCGGGTGTTTTTCTGCAACAGCGGGGCCGAGGCCAACGAGGGCCTGATCAAGCTGGCGCGGTTGCACGGGGTGCGGAAGGCCGGGGGCGAGGAGGGCAAGTGCTACAAGATGATCTGTGCCGAGAAGGCGTTTCACGGCCGTACCTTCGGCGGCATGAGCGCGACACCGCAGGAGAAGATTCAAAAGGGATTCCGGCCCTTGGTACCCGGGTTCAGTTTTGGGCGCCTGAATGACCTGCAGAGTTTCGCCGATCTGATCGATGACCAGACCTGCGCCATCTTCCTCGAGACCGTCCAGGGCGAGAGCGGCGTGAACCCCGCCACGCCCGAGTTCCTACGCGGCCTGCGCGAGCTGTGTTCAAAGCACAACCTGCTGCTCCTGCTCGACGAGGTGCAGTGCGGGGTGGGGCGGACCGGGACGTTTTTCGCCTTTGAGCATGCCGACGTCCGGCCGGATGCGATCGGCATGGCCAAGGGGCTTGGCGGCGGGTTTCCCATCGGGGCGATCTGGGTGGGGGAGACGGCGGCTGAATTGTTTCAACCCGGCATGCACGGCACGACCTTCGGGGGAACGCCCCTGGCCTGTGCAGCGGCGCTGGCGGTGCTCGATGTGATCGAACGGGAGGATCTCCTGGCCAAGGTCACGCAGCGGAGCCGCTCCTGGCACGAGGCGCTGCGGGCGGTGGCGGCGGAGTTCCCGCAGCAGGTGGCGCAGGTGCGCGGGCTCGGTTACCTCGTTGGCCTGCAAATGACCGGGGACGCTGCGCCTTACATTACCGCCCTGCGAGAGGCGGGTTTGCTGGCCCCGATGGCGGGTGGCAACGTGGTGCGACTCTTGCCCCCGCTCAACGCGTCGACCGCCGAGCTCGACGAGTCCGTCACGATCCTGCGACAGGTGATGAAGAAGATCGCGGCCTGACGAACCGCCGGCTGCGTTGGGCTTCCCGGCGGTTCATCCAACGGATCGCCGTCGGCCGGTTTTTCGCTGGTTCGCACCGGCCAAATCCGGTAAAAACACCGTTTTTTCTCATGAAACACTTCCTCAAAGAAACCGACCTCCAACCCCATGAGGTGGCGGAGGTGTTCGCGCTGGCCCGTGAATTCAAGGCGAAGCGCGGCCGGCACACCCCGCCGGCGCTGAACGGCCAGAGCTGGGCGCTGATCTTTTCCAAATCGAGCACCCGGACGCGGGTGTCCTTCGAAGTCGGCATTCACGAGCTGGGCGGGCACCCGCTGTTCCTGAACCGCAACGATATCCAGCTGGGCCGGGGCGAGACGATCGAGGACACGGCCAGGGTCCTGTCACGGTTTGTCCACGGTCTGATCGTGCGCACCTTTGACCACAGCGATGTCGAACGACTCGCCGCTGCCGGCACGGTGCCGGTGATCAACGCGCTTACCGACCACCTGCACCCCTGCCAGATTTACACCGACGCGTTCACCCTGGCGGAACGCTGGGCTGAACCCGGCGGTGACCTGCTGGCTTCGTTGAAGGGCCGCAAGATCGCCTTCCTCGGCGACACGGCCTGCAACATGGCCAACTCCTGGATCCTGGGTGCCGGGCTGTTCGGCATGAAGCTGGCGCTGGCCGGCCCGCCGGAGTTTGCCCCGGGCGCAGAAATCAAGGCCCAGGCTGCGGCTGAAGGCTTCGGTGACTGCTATGAATTCACCACCGACCCGGCCGAGGCGGTGCGCGATGCCGATGTCGTTTACACCGACGTCTGGGTGAGCATGGGCAAGGAGGAGGAGACCAAGGCCCGGATGGTCCAGATGGCGCCCTACCAGGTCACGGGTGAGTTGTTCGCCCAGGCCAAACCCGACGCCTACTTCCTGCACTGCCTGCCGGCCCACGCCGACGAGGAGGTAACCCAGGACGTCCTCGACAACCCGCGCTGCATCATCTTCGACCAGGCCGAGAACCGGCTGCACACCCAGAAGGCCATCATGGCCGTGCTGGCTCAGGGCGTGCGCGCCTGAGGCCGCCGGAGCTCAAAATTCCAGCACCATGATGTAGCCGCCACCCCGGCTGCGAAAGTAGCCGGTGCTGAGATTGCCGTCGTCGATCATGACGTCGACCTGAGCGAAATCCGTGATCGCGGCCGTGGGACTGTCGACCGAGAGGCCGGCGGTCACCCCGAATACCCCGTAGTCCCAATCCCACGCGCCGCCCAGCGGCGTGGTGCCGCTGTATTTGGCCAGGTTGAGGTATCCGGCCATCACATTGGGCACATTGGCCGTACCGTCGGCCGGCCAGGTGCCGTTCTCCAGCGCGTAGGTCTCGAAGGCATCCTTGCCCGTGCGCAGGTCGTTCACAAAGGCGGTTACGCGGGCCCCAGTGCGAATCCGGTTCATCGCCGGGATGGCCAGGGAAGCCAGCAGTCCGATCAGCGTCACCACAATCATGATCTCCACGAGGGTGAAGCCACCCGGGCGACGGCGGCGGACTGGGGTTGGAACGGACATGTGCGAACGGGAACGACTGCACTTAGGAGGATTTTGCCAACATTGCCAATATCTTGCAGCTTCAAGGAAATGTGAATCTCCACCGGAGGTTCCCCGTCCCCGGACCGGGATTTGCTTTGCGCGCTGATTGCAGCCCCACCTAAAACTGCCGTTTTATTTCACTATGAAGATCGTCCTCGCATACTCCGGCGGCCTCGACACGTCCGTCATCGTCAAGTGGCTCAAAGAAACCTACGGCGCCGAAATCGTCACCTTCGCCGCCGACGTCGGCCAGGAGGAGGAGCTCAAGGGTCTCAGTGCCAAGGCGCGCAAAACGGGTGCCACCAAGCACTACACGCTGAATTTGGTGGAGGAGTTTGCGACCGACTTCATCTACCCGATGATCCGGGCCAACGCGATCTACGAGGGTCAGTATTACCTCGGCACCTCGATTGCCCGCCCGCTGATCGCCAAGGCGCAGGTCGACATCGCCCGCAAGGAAAACGCCGACACCGTCGCGCACGGCGCCACCGGCAAAGGCAATGACCAGTGCCGCTTCGAACTGACCTACATGGCGCTGGCGCCCGATCTGACGATCATTGCGCCGTGGAAGATGGACAATTACCGGGAGGCCTTTCCGGGGCGCAGCGAGATGATCGCCTACTGCCGGGAGCACAAGATCCCGGTCGAAGCCTCGGCCAAGAAGCCCTATTCGATGGATCGCAACCTCCTGCACATTTCCTACGAGGCGGGCATCCTGGAGGACCCGTGGTTCGATCCGACCACCAAGGCGAACAAGGACATGTTCAAACTCTCCGTTTCACCGGAGGATGCGCCCAACCAGGCCGAGTATGTCGAGCTCGACTTCGAGCAGGGCAATTGCGTCCGCGTCAACGGCAAGAAGCTGACGCCGGGCAAGGTGCTCAAGACCCTCAACGCCCTCGGCGGCAAGCACGGCATCGGCCGCGTGGACCTTGTCGAGAACCGCTTTGTGGGCATGAAGTCGCGCGGCGTCTACGAGACCCCGGGCGGCACGATCCTGATGCACGGCCACCGCCAGGTGGAGTCGCTGACCATGGACCGCGATCTCATGCACCTGCGCGACAGCCTGATCCCGAAGTATGCCGAGCTGGTATACTACGGCTTCTGGTATGCGCCGGAGCGCGAAGCCCTGCAGGCTTTTATCGACAAGAGCCAGGAGAGCGTGACCGGCACCGTCCGGCTCAAGCTCTACAAGGGCAACATCATCACGGTCGGCCGCAAGTCCCCGTATTCGCTCTACGATGAGAACATCGCGTCGATGGAGGGGGTGCAAAGCTGGTACAACCAGAACGACGCCACCGGCTTCATCCGCCTCAACGGCCTGCGACTGCGCGCCCGGGCCCTGGCGCAGGGCGGGCCGAAGCGGTAAGTTTTCCCGGTCGAAAAAGCATTTCTGAACCGGTTCGGATTCGATTCCGGCTCGTCGTCGTCGGCTGCGGCTTCAAGCTGCGGGCATGCGCCTGACCACCTGCCGTTATGTCGACCACCGGCACCAGCGGGTGGAGTATCGCGGGACGATCAAGCGGGACGGCTCGATCACTTGGGAAGGCGCCGCCGAGACGACCAACGGGTCGCCTCAATCCACCTGGGCGTTCACGGCGACCCGGCGCTGAGGAGATCGGCGGATCGGTTCCGCTTAGAACAACGTGTTGGCGGCGACGCCGACCGCGGTGATGGGGCCCTGATCGGCCATGCCGTCGACGGCCCGGTTGACCTTCTGCACCGCGTTCTGCGCCTCGATGAAGAGGCTGTCGTCGTTGATGAGGCGGCCGAGGGTGCCGTTGCCGTTGTTCAGTTTCTCGGAAAGCTCGCGCAGATTGGCGGCGACGATCTTGAGGTTGTCGCCGGTCTCGCCGTCGTACAGCAGGGCGCCGAGCGTGCCTTCGCCGCTCTTGACCTGGTCGACGATACCCCGGGCGTCGGCGACGAAGGTCTTGGCCTCATCGGCGGCGGCGCGGATCTCGGTGAGGGTGGAGACCAGCTCGTCGTAGGCCTGCGGATCATTGACCAGTTTCCCGAGGGTGCCCTCGCCGGTGTTGATCTTGTTGGTGATCGTCTCGAGGTTGGTGGTGATCGCGGCGATGCGGGTACTGTTTTCGTCCACCAGGGCGTTGATCCGGCCCATGATGCCGTCCTCGCCGTCGGTACCGAGCGCGCCGGAGAATTGGCTGAGGGCCTCCTCGACCTTGCGGCCGATGTCACCGAACTGCGAGACCACGGTGTTGAGATCGGGCGTGTCCTCCGAGCGCAGCTGGCTGCCGGGGGCGAGTGGGGGGGCGGACGGGCTGCCGAGGGTGAGGGACACGTAGTTGCTGCCCAGCAGCCCGGACATGGCGATCGTGGCGGTGGAGTCCGACGCCACTTCGATGGTGTCGCGGATCTGCAGCACGATCTCGGCGGTGCGGTCGACGAGCCGGGCCTGCTTGACCACGCCGACGGCGACGCCGGCCATGCGCACCTCGTCGCCGGTCTTCAGCTCCTTCAGGCTGCTGAAGCGGGCGGTGAGCTCGTAGGCGTTCTTGGGCTTGAGCTCGTTGCCGCTGAGCGCCTCGTACGTCACCCAGATGAGGGCGGCGCCGAGGAGGAAAAACAGGCCCACACGGGCCGACATTTGCGATTGGGTCATGATGAGGCCTCCAGTTGCTTGAAGCGCGGGTTGGCGGTATCGATTTTCGGATTGAGAAATTCGGTGATGATGGGGTCGGTGGAAGCCTTGAGCTCCGCGGGGGGCGCCACCGCGAGCAGCTTGCCGTGGTGCAGCACGGCGACGCGGTCGGCGATGGTCAGGGACAGGTCGCGGTCGTGGGAGACGACAATGCTGGTCACGTCGTGTTCCTGTTTCAGGGTGCCGATGATCTCGGCGATGGTGGCGGCCATCACCGGGTCGAGTTCGCTGGTCGGTTCGTCATAGAGCAGCACCTGCGGCTCCATCACCAGCGCCCGGGCGATGGCGACGCGTTTGCGCATGCCTCCGGAGAGTTCAGCCGGCAGTTTCTGGACCGCGTGCTCGATGGACAGGATGCGCAGGGCCCGCATGACGCGGTCGCGGATCTCCTGCTTCGGGCACAGGTGGTGCTCGAGCGGATACAACGCGAGGTTGTCGTAGACGGAGAGCGAGTTGAACAGCGCGCCGGATTGAAAGACGAGGGCGAGGGCGAAGCGGTTGCGTGTCTCCGGCTCGGTGGGGTCGAGGCCGTTGATCGTGATGGTGCCGGCACTGGGTTTTTCCAGCCCGGCGATGTGGCGAAGCAGCACGCTCTTGCCGGAACCGCTGGGGCCCATGATGACGAAGATCTCGCCCGGCTCGACCTTGAGCGAGATGTCCTCCAGGACCTGCTGGCTGCCGTAGGCCTTGGCCACATGAGTCACCTCAACCGTGACAGGGGCACGGTCGTCGCGTTCGGGAAAAGGGGAACGGGTCAGCGGCATGGTGATCAGGCGAGGACCTTGGTGACGAAGTAGTCGACGGTCAGGATGGCAATGAGCGAAAGGACGACCGAACGGGTGACCGAAGCGCCGATTTCACGCGGCCCGCCCCGGGTCCGCAGGCCGGTGTTGCAGGCGATGACCATGACGAGGAAGCCAAAGATCTCGGCCTTGATCATGCCGTCGAGCACGTCATCCACCGTGACGAAGCTCTGTAGGTTGCGGAAGAATTGGTCTGCACTGAGGCCGATGAACTTCACGTACTCGCACACCAGCGCGCCGCCTAACCAGCCGATGATGTTGGCCAGCACCGTGATGACCGGCATCACCAGCAGCACGGCCAGCAGGCGCGGCAGCACCAGCAGCCGCTCCGGCGGGATGTTCATCGTGACCAGCGCGTCGACTTCCGAATACACCCGCATCGAGGCGAGCTCGGCGGTGGCCGCACTGCCGACCCGGCCGGCCAACAGGATGGCGACCATGACGGGACCAAGCTCCCGGGCCATGGAAGCACCAACCAACGCACCGATGAATTCCTTGGCCCCAAAATCCCGGAGCGTGATGCCGGCCTGCAGCGCCAGCACGCCGCCGATGAAGAAGCACAGGATCGTAACGATCGGGAGCGTGGTGTAGCCGATCAGGTAGGCTTGCTCGGCGACCCGCTTCAAAATGCGGGGCGCGGCCGGCAGAGATACGAGGGCCCGCCAGACCATGATCAGTCCGCTACCCAACGAATCAAAAAAGCCTTGGATCTGGGTCATAGGGAAGCAGGGGAGTCAGACTCGGCGGCGCGGGGGGCCTCCTGGCCCCAGCGCAGCCGCCAGGCCCGCCGGCCCGGTTCGCGTTCCAGGCGGATCAGCCCGCCCATGAAATTCCATTGCCGACCCTCGGCGTCGTGGGCGTAGCCCAGCAGCGGGCCCAGTTGAAAGGCCTGTGATCCTTCGGCGGCGTTCTCTTCGTAAGTCACGGCGTTCCAGAGTAGGGAGTGTCGGGCGTGTCCCGGCAATTGCTGGTCGTAGCGATAGAGGGCAAACAAGGGAGACCAAAGGCGTTTCACATGTTCGTTGTGGGGAAAAAACACGTCGAACGGACTCAGCAACTGCAGCTGCTTGCGGCCGGCGCCATTGTCCCAGGTGCTGGCCAGCGGCCACAGGTGGAACTTGGATGCCGGTGCGGCGTCGGGATTGGCCAGGCTGTGTTGGGTGGTGCGGTGATAGAGGAAGTACAGCAGCTGCTCCCGTTGCTGGCGGATGCCGGCCTCGTCCCAGGACGCCTCGCGCCAGAACGGAAACATGACCCAGGTCTTCTTCATGCCACGGATTTCGGAGTGTGTATAAAAAGGAGCCCAACGATTGATATAACGGTTATCCCCGCGACCCTGCACAAAGAGCGGCCAGAAGTAGTTGCGCGCGTGGTAGCGGTAGGGCTCGGTGCGATCGACGTAGCCGAAGAAGGGCCACAGCCAGGTCTCGCTCTCGTAGCCCGGCATCCGGTCCACCGCGTAGAAGGGCAGCACGCCGGCCTTCAGCGTCGGCTGGGCCGTATCGAGGTTGTCGCGGGAGCGGTAGACCAGGGGCCAGAGGGCGAAGGTCTCGTCACGAACGCCGGTTTCCTCCCGGTGACCGCCCAGCGGCCAGAACTCGAAACCGCGATAATTCTCTCCGCTCACGGATTTGAAGAACGGCCACAGGTAAGTGTCCGTGGTGACCGGTCCTTTCTCAAAGTGTCCGTAGAGGGGAAACAGCACCCATTGCAGCCGATCCTGCGAGAACCGGGCCGTTACGTCACCGTAGAAGGGAAACAGCGCCCGGTAGGACGTCGCTGGATCGCCCGTGTCGCGCGAGAACCAGAACGGCCAGGCGTCGAACCGGGTTTCCTCCTCGGGCGCGCCGGGGGCGGCGAAGCGGGAGCCGTTGATGAGATTCAGCAGGCTCCAGCTCTGGGTAAACTCCGTCTCGTCCCACCGCAGCAGCGGGTAGAGCAGGCTGCCGCCGCTCTCGTGCGCGGTCGCGTCATGGGTGGCTTCATACAGCGGTCGCAGGCCCCGGGTGGTGGAACCATCCGCCGCCTGATGGGAGAAAAACAGCGGCCCCAGCCCGGTCACCGTCCGCGAGCCATCGGGGGCGGGGTCGGATCGCACCGCGATCGGCCAGGCGTTGAAGGACGGCTCCTCCTGCGCCGACGCCGACGCTCCGCCCGCCAGCAGAATGCCGGCGGCCACCCAAACGGGGAGGAAACGGAAACGCATGATGTGCAGGTGCAGGAGTTGAAGTCGGACGTTGATCGGGCGGCTAGGTGGCTCACGCCCCACCGCCGCGCCAACGGTTAGGGGCCTAACTATGTTGAGGTGCACGATTTCGCAATGGGAATGTCGAAATTGCGCCGTGAACGGCACCTCGCCCCGTCAGACCGTCAAACTTTCACCTGGTGCCAGCGCCACGAATTCTTCCGGTGGCAGGCCGGCCTCGGCAGTCGCGGCCCGCAGGGCCTCCCTGGGCGCTTCACGGCTTTCATCCGTCAGCTGAAAGGTGCCCCAGTGCACCCCCAGGCTGCGGCTGGCGCCCAGGGTTTGGTGGATGTGCACGGCTTCAGCCGGATTGCAGTGCTGCGCAGCCATGAACCAACGCGGTTCATATGCCCCGATGGGCAGAACCGCGAGGTCAGGGGAGCCGCAGCGCTGGCGGATTTCGTCGAACATCAGGTCATCCCAAGCCGTGTCCCCGGCGCAATAAACCGTTCTTCCGCCGGCATGGACGAAGAAGCCACCCCACAGGCGGCGATTGCGCAGCCCCCGGACACGGTTGCTCCAATGTCGGGCCGGGGTGAGGCGCACGTGGAGCCCGAGCTGGAACTCGTAGGCCGACCACCAATCGAGTTCGACAATCTGGCGGGCGGAAAATCCGGCGGTGCGGGCGAGGGCGCCGTTGCCCAACGGGGTGATCACCAGCGGGGGATTGGGCAAGGCGGCGAACCGCCGGAGGGTGCCCAGGTCGCAATGGTCGTAGTGATCGTGGCTGAGCAGGATGGCCAGAATCGGCGGCAGCTTCTCCCAGGCTACTCCCGGCGGGTGCACCCGGGCGGGACCGGCCCATTGAAACGGGCTGGTGCGTGGGCTGAACACCGGGTCGGTGATCAGCGCGCCGTGCCGGGTCTGCAGCAGGACCGTGGCGTGGTTGATCCAGGTGGCCGTCACGGTGCCGTCCCGGGGAGGCGGGGGCAACGGTGGCGGATCAATGGCGACGGACGCCGGCCAGACGGCGGGTTTTGACGAAAACCGCCAGCGCAGGACGTCCCACCAGGTGCGGTTGACGTGATGTCCGGGGTTGAAGAAGCGGTGACCGTCGCAGTGATCGGAGACAGGAAAACGGGGGCGGGACGGCATGGCGCTTTGGCGCGCGACCCTGCGGGCATTTCGGCGCCGGGGAAAGCGTGGAGTTAGCGGAACCGGGGGACGGGTTTGGCGGTTGCCATGCCCGGCCGGACGCGTTGCCTCGCCGCATGCGCATCAGTGGAGGCCGAGCCAAGGGGATTCCGCTCAAGGTGCCGTCCGGGTTGCAGGTCCGGCCGGCGACCGACGGGATGCGGCAGGCGTTGTTTTCCAGTCTGGGTGAGCGGGTGGTGGGCGCCTATTTTCTGGACCTCTTCGCCGGCAGCGGGGCCTACGGTCTTGAGGCGTTGAGTCGGGGTGCCGCCGGCGGGGTGTGGATCGAGCGGCATGCCGGCACGGTACGCTGCCTACGCGCCAACCTGGCGGCGGTCTGCCGCAGCTGTGGTCGCGAGGAATCCGGCCTTGAGGTGATCGAAGGCGATGCCACCCGGGTGCCCTGGCCGGTGGATCGGCCCGCGCCCGACTTGATCTTTGTCGATCCACCCTACGATCGCATCGCGGAGGTGGCCGAACCGGTCTGCGCCGCCGTCAAGACGCTCGTGGGGGGCAAGACGGACGTGCTGCTGGCGTTGGAAGCGCCGGGAGAGTTGAAGCTCGAGCCGGCCGGTTGGGAAATAGTCAAACGCCTCGGCAAAGGCCGTCACCAGCCGTCGATCACGGTGTTTCGCTGCGTTGGCGGATCGCCTGAATGAGGCTCAGGGCTGCGACGGTCGCCGTCTCGGTCCGCAGGACGCGTGATCCCAGATGCCGCCGTTCCACGCCCGCGGCGTCGAGCAGGGCGCGGTCCGCGTTGTCCCAGCCACGTTCCGGCCCAATCCAGAGCGTGACGGGCCTCGTCGGAGAGGTCACGCGAAGCGCCGCGAACGCCTGATCGGTGTCGTAATTGTCAGCGGCAACGCGGATACCATCCGGGCGCGGGGGCTCCTGCAGGGTGTCCGCCAGAGTTTGGTGCCAGCTGACCTCCGGCACATGGGTGTCAAAGGCCTGGGCGGCTCCGCTCAGCGTATGGCGGCGCCACTCGCCGGATGACCAGAGCGAACTGGTCGCATAGTTGGCATCACTACGGGCGCAACGTACGAAATGCAGTGCGGTCACCCCCAGTGTGGTGGCGTCGCGGAGGATGTCGCGCGCGGTCTGCGGTCGTGGCAGCCCTACGATCAAGTCCAGCGGTGCGGGCGGTGGGTGGGCGATGTCCCAAGTGAAGCGGAGGTGCAGCTCCTGGGGCGTCACCGCCGTCAGGAGGGCCTTGCCCCGGGGGCCGTTGACTTCGCCGACATCAAACTCGTCCCCGACTGCGCGCCGCAAAACGGTCAGGATGTGCTGCGCCCGTGGATCCGAGCGCGGTAACGGCGGGGCGAGCTCGGTTGGTTCAAACAGGACGAGATTCATGGCGAGGTAGCGTCAATGAGGGCTCAAATCAGCCCTCTTTCGTCTGTTGGCTACGGCGGGCACCGAGCTGACTCGGATGGGTGGTGCGGCTGGACGGAATCGAACCGACGACATCTGTGTGGAAGACAGAGGTTTTACCACTAAACTACAGCCGCAGTGCGGCGAAGCATCGGCGCTCCGCGAGTGGGGTCAAGTCCGTGCTGAATCACGTCACAACCAGCCCAAATGATCCCTCCATTTGGGTGGGAGTTTTTCTCATATTTTTTGCTACTGAGTGTCAGAAATGGGGTTGCGAGGCTCGATATTGCCCCCTTTCTTCATCTGCCATGGCGTTTACCTCCACGTCGTCCGCTTCAGCCAAGGGCGGAAAGAAAACGGCCGGCAAGAAGGGCAAGTCCAGCTTCGCCCAGTCTCAGGCGCTCGCTAAGCAGAAGGCGCTCGAGAAGAAGTCGAAGAACTACAAGCTGCCGCTCGGCGAGCTCGCCATCTTCACCCAGCAGCTCGCTTCTCTCCTCGTCGCGGGTCTGCCCCTCGTGCAATGCCTGGAGGCGCTGCAGGATCAGACGGAGGATCAGGTCTTCCGGATCGTGATCCGCGATGTGCGGGCCGAGATTTCATCGGGCAATTCCTTCTCGGCGGCGGTGAAGCGCTTCCCGAGATCGTTCAACACCTTGTTTATCTCGATGGTGGAGGCCGGTGAGGCCTCCGGTGCCCTGGCGGAAATTCTGGGCAAGGTGGCCGACTATTTTGAGTCGAGTGTCAAGCTGACCAAGAAGGTCAAGTCGGCGATGACCTATCCGATCGCGGTCATCGGCCTGGCGGTCGCGCTCGTCAATGTGCTGCTCATCTTCGTGATCCCGGTGTTTGCCGCGATGTTTGCGGACTTCGGTGCCGCGCTGCCGGCTCCGACCCAGTTCCTGATCGACCTCTCTGACTTTCTGAAGGGCAACATGCACTGGATCATCCTTGGGGTGATCGCCTTCGTCTGGGCCTTCAAAAAAGTCACCGCCACCCCCAAGGGCCGTGAAATCAAGCACAACGGCCTCGTGCGCGCGCCGATCTTCGGCAACCTGATCCACAAGATCGCCCTGTCGCGCTTCTGCCGCACTTACGCCACGCTCATCCGTTCCGGCGTGCCCATCCTGCGCACCCTGGAAATTGTTTCGGCCGCGTCGAACATGGTGCCCATTGAAAAGGCCTGCGTCGATATCGCCAAGCACGTGAGCCAAGGCGGTCAGGTGTCCGAAGTCCTGGCGGCCAATCCCTTTTTCCCGCCCATGATGAAACACATGGTCAAGGCGGGTGAGTCGACCGGCAACGTCGACGGCATGATGAACAAGATCGCCGACTTCTACGACACGGAGTGCGAGGCCACGGTGGCCGCACTGACCTCCCTGATCGAGCCGATGCTGATCGTGTTTCTCGGCGTCGTGGTCGGCGGTATCGTCATGGCGATGTTCCTCCCGATCTTTCAGCTCGGTGCGGTGGCCGGCGGCTTGCAATAAGCCCAGCGGTAGTCCTCCCTGACCGCTCTTCCTACTGGCCTGGACCGGTAGGAACGGTTCACTTCGACTCATGGCCTCCGTTCTCATCGTAGACGATTTGCTCTCGATCCACGAGATGCTCGATGCGGTTATCCAGCCGACCGGGTTTGCCACGGCATTTGCCACTGACGGGGAGAAGGCGCTCGCGCGCTACAATGGAGGAACGCTTCGACCTGGTGCTGGCCGACATCGACATGAAGCCGATGGACGGCATCAAGCTGCTCAAGCACCTCAAGGAATACGATCACAACGCCGTCGTGATCATCATGACGGCCTACGCCTCGACCGAGAGTGCGATCCAGGCGCTCAAGAGCGGGGCCTTCGACTACCTGCAAAAGCCGTTCCGGGTCGATGAGCTGATCGCGACCCTCCGGCGCGGCATCGAATTCCGGGAGTTTCAGCTCAAGCGCGGTGAAGTCGGCCGCGACCAGGTGGACGAGGCGGACATCGAGGCGCGCCTGATTGGCGGCAGCAAGGTTATGACCAAGCTGCGCCAGCAGGTCGCCCGTCTCGCCTCCGCCCGGGCCCCCGTGCTGCTTCAGGGGGAGCGGGGCACCGGCAAGACCAGCATCGCGGAGATCCTCCACGCCAACGGCGCCGACGAGAACGCGGAACTGGTCCGGATCGATTGCGCCCTCAGCACTGAGGACAATTTCGCCAAGGGGCTGCTCGGCGAGAACGGTGCGGGCGGCGTTTGGGTCGAGAAGGCCACCGGCGGCACCCTGTTGCTGCAGAACCTGCACGCGCTGCCTTTCGACCTGCAGCCGCAGCTGGTGAGTGTCCTGCGCAGCACCGCCCATCGTTTCCGACTTATCTGCACCTGTTCCGAGGACCTGGAGCAGCTGACCGACGAGGGTAAGTTTCATGACGAGCTGTTCTACCGCGTCGGATCCATGCCGGTCACCGCCCCGCCTCTGCGGTAACACGTCGAGGACCTGCCCGCCATCATCAAGGATTTGCTGACCCGCGCCTCCAACCCGGAGTTCGATCCCTCGCTGATCGAGTTCGACGAGCAGGCCATGGCGGTGCTGTTTCGCTACCGTTGGCCGGGCAACATCGCCGAACTGCAGCAGATGGTGCACAGCATCGCGGCCCAGACGCCCTCGCGGATGGTCTCGCTCGACCAGATTCCCCTGCGCCAGAAGTCCCTCACTGAATGGCCGAGCCTGGAGGCCTATCTGGCCAACCAAAAAGCGACACTACATCGAGATGGTGCTGCACGCCTGCCGGGGGGATAAAGCCGAGGCCGCCCGCGTGCTCGGGGTGACGCCGGAGTCCCTGGGCTGACCTTCCCGGCCAGTTCACGCTTGCGCCACCCTTGGGTGGCGACAAGCGTCCCGCGTCGTTTACGCCCATGCCCAAGCGCGACGACCTTTCCTCCATTCTCATCATAGGCGCCGGCCCGATCGTCATCGGGCAAGCTTGCGAGTTCGATTACTCCGGCACGCAGGCCTGCAAGGCTTTAAAGGAGGAGGGGTACCGGGTGATCCTGGTCAACTCCAACCCGGCCACGATCATGACTGACCCGGAGTTCGCCGATGTCACCTACATCGAGCCGCTGACGGTCGAGTTCGTGGAGCGTATCATCGCCCGGGAAAAGCCCGACGCGCTCCTGCCGACGCTGGGCGGCCAGACCGCGCTCAACCTCTCCATGGAGCTGCACGAAAAGGGCATTCTGGAGAAATATGGCGTCGAGATGATCGGGGCGAAACCCGAGGCGATCGACAAGGGCGAGGACCGCGAGCTGTTCAAGCAGGCCATGGTCAAAATCGGTCTGGATGTGGCCCGGTCCCAGACGGTGAATTCCCTGGCCGAGGCTCGCGAGGCCGCCCAGGAAATCGGCACCCTGCCGCTCATCATCCGCCCGTCCTTCACCCTCGGCGGCTCCGGCGGCGGCATTGCGTACAATTTCGAGGAGTTTGAGGAGATCGTGGCCAACGGTCTCGACCTCTCGCCGGTCCACGAGGTCCTGATCGAGGAGTGTCTGCTCGGCTGGAAGGAATATGAGATGGAGGTGATGCGCGACCACAAGGACCAGTGCGTCGTAATCTGCTCGATCGAGAATTTCGACCCCATGGGCGTCCATACCGGCGACTCCATCACGGTGGCCCCGGCGATGACGCTCTCGGACAAGGAATACCAGGCCATGCGCGACGCCTCCTTTGCGGTCATCCGCGAGATCGGTGTCGAGACCGGCGGTTCCAACATTCAGTTCTCCATCGATCCCGAGACCGGCCGCCAGGTGGTCATCGAGATGAACCCGCGCGTGTCGCGTTCCTCGGCGCTCGCCTCCAAGGCCACCGGGTTCCCCATTGCCAAGATCGCCGCCAAGCTCGCCGTCGGCTACTCGCTGGACGAGCTGCGCAACGACATCACCCGGCTGACCCCGGCTTCGTTCGAGCCGACGATCGACTACGTCGTCACCAAGATCCCGCGCTTCACCTTCGAGAAGTTCCCCGGCACCGACCCGACCCTGACCTCCGCGATGAAGTCGGTGGGCGAGGCGATGGCGATCGGCCGCACCTTCAAGGAGTCGATCCAGAAGGCCCTCCGCTCGCTGGAGATCGGCGCCCGCGGCTTCGGAGCCGGCGGCAAGCTGGGGGCGGACACGCCGCCGGATATCGGGGTGATCCGTTCCAAGCTCGCGACGCCCAATGCCGAGCGCATTTTCTACATCCGCTACGGCTTCATGGCCGGGCTCACGGTCGAGGACCTGTTTGAACTCACCAAGATCGACCCGTGGTTCCTGCACCAGTTGAAGGAGATCTTCGAGATGGAGCAGTCGTTGCGCGGGCTCACCCTCGAGACCGTCGAGACCAACCACCTGCGCCGGGCCAAGAAATTCGGCTTCAGCGACGCGCAGCTCTCCCACCTGCTGGAGACCGATCTCGACGCGGTGCGCACCGCCCGCAAGGAACGCGGGATCGCCACGACCTACCGGTTGGTCGACACCTGCGCGGCCGAGTTCGAGGCCTTCACTCCGTATTACTATTCCAGTTACGGCGACGAGAACGAGGTGATGCCGTCGGACAAGAGGAAGATCATGATCCTCGGCGGCGGCCCGAACCGGATCGGGCAGGGCATCGAGTTCGACTACTGCTGCGTGCACGCCAGCTTCGCGCTGCGGGAGGCGGGGTTCGAGACCGTGATGGTCAACTCCAACCCCGAGACCGTCTCGACCGATTACGACACCTCCGATCGCCTCTACTTCGAGCCGCTCACCCTGGAGGATGTGCTCGAGATCTATGAGCAGGAGAAGTGCGATGGCGCCATCGTACAGTTTGGCGGCCAGACGCCGCTCAATCTCGCCAGCGCGCTCCAGGCCCACGGGGTGAACATCATCGGCACCTCGCCCGAATCGATCGACATCGCCGAGGACCGCAAGCTCTTCGCCGCCGTCCTGCAGATGCTCGACCTCAGGCAGCCGCCGAACCGCACCGCCATGACCGAGCAGGAGGCCCTGGCCCATGCGCACGAGATTGGGTTCCCGGTGCTGTTGCGGCCGTCCTTCGTGCTCGGCGGGCGCGGCATGTTCATCGTCTACAGCGAGGAGGAATTCCGCAACGTGGTGCGCGAGGCGTTCGACGTCATGCCGGACAAACCGGTGCTGATCGACAAGTTCCTCGAGGACGCCATCGAGCTCGATGTCGACTGCATCAGTGACGGTGAGACCTCGGTCATCGGCGGGATGCTGGAGCACATTGAGTTTGCCGGCGTGCACTCCGGCGACGCCGGCATGGTCATGCCGCCGCACACCCTTTCGAAGTCGATGCTCGAGACCGTGCGCCAGGCCACCCACGCGCTGGCCAAGGAGCTCAAGGTCATCGGCCTCATGAACGTGCAGTTCGCGATCAAGGACGAGGAGCTGTTCATCATCGAGGTCAACCCGCGCGCCTCGCGGACCGTGCCGTTCGTCGCCAAGGCGATGGGCGTGCCGCTGGCCAAGCTGGCGGCCCGCATCATGGCCGGTTCCACGCTCAAGGAGCTCGGTTTCACCCAGGAGATCGTGCCGAAGCACTGGTGCGTCAAGGAATCGGTCTTCCCGTTCGTACGCTTCCCGGGGTGCACCATCGCGCTCAGTCCCGAGATGCGTTCCACCGGCGAGGTCATGGGGGTGGACGAAGATCTCGGCGTGGCATTCGCCAAGTCGCAGGCCGCGGCCAAGCCCGGGCTGCCGACGGGCGGCAATGTGTTCCTGTCCGTCAAGGAGGCCGACAAGGCCCGGGCGGTCGATCTGGCCCGTCGCCTGTGTGCGCTCGGCTTCAATATCTACTCCACCACGGGCACGGCTCGCATCCTGACCGACAACGGTGTGTCCGTCACCCGGCTGGCCAAGATCAACGAGGGCCGGCCCAACGCGGTCGACATGCTCAAGAACGGCCAGCTCCAGCTCGTGATCAACACGCCCGCCGGCATGATTCCGCGCAAGGACGAGAACAAGATCCGGGCCGCCGCCTATGCGCACAACGTCTGCCTCATGACCACGGTCATGGGTGCCTTCGCCGCGGTGAAGGGCATCGAGGCGCTCAAACAAAAGCAGATCGGCGTCCGCCCGATCCAGGAGTTCGTCAAGAACGTCAAACCGGCCTGAGTGGCCCTTTCCCTGATGGAAGAGGTCCCGTCCCTCGTCTGCCTGCTGCACGGTCCCGACCAACCGGGCTTGGTCGCGAAGGTGTCAGGGTGGATCTACGAGCGGGGGGGCAACATCCTCCACGCCGACCAGCACCGCGACATGGAGGAGGGCATCTTCTTCCAGCGCGTCGAATGGATGCCCGCCGGTGCCGCTGCGACCGAGGAGGAGGCCTTCCGCGCCTACGCGGACTCGCTCAACATGCGCGCCACCGTGGCCTCCAGCGCCGACCGGCCGCGGGTGGCGTTGTTTGTGTCCAAGGCCGACCACTGT
>Ga0181606_10000580_pt1 | contig 30350 bp, 27 predicted proteins | sample 041ome_10_FD_132994 | JGI IMG/M metagenome (GOLD analysis project Ga0181606, IMG submission 132994) | Coastal salt marsh microbial communities from the Groves Creek Marsh, Skidaway Island, Georgia - 041412US metaG (megahit assembly) | ecosystem: Environmental > Aquatic > Marine > Intertidal... | reverse complement strand
CCCGTGATCGGCAATAACGCTTGCCACCATTGTCAGCCCCAACCCACTGCCGCCCGAGCGCCCCGATACAAATGGGTCGAATATATGGTCACGCAACTCATCATTGATGCCGCGGCCATTATCACTCACCTCAACCTGAACCGGCGCATAATTACCGCCATCACCCGCCGCAAAGGTCAGTCTACGGCCTTGAGAGTAAGAGGTTTTAATCATTATTTCTCCATTTAAATCAGTTGCTTCAGATGCATTTTTAATTATGTTTATAAATGCCTGAATAAGCAAATCACGATGCCCATTGACAAGCGGCAAAGACGGATCGTAAGACCGTTTGATTTTCATATGAGCGCCGTATGATGCCTGTGCCAAATTCAAACAATGATCTAAAATCTCATGAATATTGACTGGTCCAAGAACCAAATTGGCGCCGCCAGCAAAACCTTCCATTCGATCAAGCAGGGCAGCGACCCGGTCACTTTCCTCTACGATCATCCGCGTTAGGTTTTTGCCATCAGTGCCCAGGTCAGCTTCCAAAAGCTGTGCCGCACCTTTTATGCCTGCCAACGGGTTTTTAACTTCATGCGCCAGCAATGCGGCCATCGCCGCGATCGACCGCGCTGCCCCTCGAAACAAGGATTGCCCCCGCAAACGCTCGGCTAGCGCGCGTTCTTGGATAGACACAAGCAGGTACGGCGCACTATCAGCAAATGGTGTGATTTGCAAATTGACTAGTTTCAGCCCCAATTTTGGACCGGCCAGTTCCACCCCTTGATCACCAACCGATACCGACTGGTTGCGAGCTCGGTTGACCATCGAAAAAAAGTTTGAGTCACTCGGAATAATCGTGGTGAGCGCCGCCCCCATCAACATCAATTGGCTTGATTGAAAAAAGATTTCGGCGGCCTGATTCAAAAAGACAAACCGGTTATCACTATCCAACACGAATACCGGGTTGGGCAGCGCTGCCAGCACTTGGGCTTCTGACATCATCGCACCAACTGTTCTGGCAGGCGGTCTTATTGCATCATCAGATGGCACAAGTTTCACCATTATGCCGCCTCATATTTTGTGTCGATGGTCGCAAAAAACTGGTCTACAGCGGCAAATACCTCATTAGCATTGGTAGTGTTATTGGCAATATCTCGCAACTCCGCAGCGCCCGGCAAACCATGCGCATACCACGCAATATGTTTCCGCGCCAACCGCGTCGCCGCATTGCCATAATGCGCAATCATATCGTCAAGATGCGCCCGCATCAAATAATGTCGGTCTTGCAGTGAGGGGGTGGCACGCACCTGGCGGCCGGCAAGAAGATCACCTATTTGTGCTAACACCCAGGGGCGCCCCTGCGCGCCGCGCCCAACCATCACACCAGCAGCACCACTTGCTGCAATGGCGCGCGCGGCGCTATCGAGACAGCGAATATCACCATTGGCAATCACGGGTATTGATACCGCGTCAACCACCGCGGCAATTTTCTCCCAATCTGCTGCCCCATTATACATCTGACATCGGGTACGGCCATGCACAGCCAGCATCGCCAAGCCACTATCTTCGGCGATATGACCAAGTTCGGCGGCATTTAGGGTATCATCATCCCACCCCAAGCGCATTTTGAGTGTCACCGGCACCGATACCGCAGATTTTACAGCCTGCATAATCGCCGTCGCCAAATGCGGGTCGCACATCAATGCAGAGCCGGACAGTTTTCCGGTTACCTTTTTTGCCGGGCACCCCATGTTAATATCAATAAATGTTGCGCCGAGCACTTCGCACAATTTAGCGGCCTCGGCCATCACCAACGGGTCCCATCCAGCCAATTGCACGGATAACGGGGCCTCTTCCAGCGCTGCTGTTTTTAACTTGCGCATTTCACTTCGCACATCACGCAGAACGGCGGCACTCGCCACCATTTCGGTAACCACCAACCCGCCGCCACAACGCCGCACAGCACGCCTAAACGGCAGGTCAGTGACCCCCGACATTGGTGCCAAAATGGCCGCATGCGGCAGGCGCGTGCCCGCCACAAAAAGTGGTGGTCTTGTGGCGCTGTGATTTGGCATTGTCATTCACGCCCTCAAAATTGGCCAGCTCTACGCCCCAGCCCCTATAGACAAAGCCCAGATAATAGGCAGTAGTTGCACAAAAATCCATCACTTAAGCATTCTTTACGCTGGCCCTCATGGCAGAAATCTGAAAGATCATGTGATGGCCGTGTTTGGGCCTAGAATATACAATGGACAAACGCATCTGGATTGACGATAACTCACTCTATTATGACAACTGACCATAGCGACACCGTAATAGCCGATTGCGCGGCAATCCTTGTGGCCGCTGGCACCGGCACCCGGGCCGGCAAACACGATGGGACCGTGGCTGGCACTAAAGCTGGGGCTGGGATTGGCCTTGCCAAACAATTTTGGCAGCTTGCCGACAAACCTGTACTGGCGCACTCAATTGATGTTTTGATGGCGCACCCACGCATTTCATGCCTTGTAATTGTCGTTTCGCCGGAAAATCTGGCCGATATCGACAAGCGGTTTGGCAGCAAAAAATGTAAGGTTGTGATCGGTGGTGCCAGCCGCCAGCTGTCAGTTTTTGCCGGACTGCGCGCCCTAGACGAGGTCTTTTCAACAGACACGGCCCCCCAAAAAACACCAGCAGCAGAGTTTGTGGCCATTCACGATGCCGCCCGCCCCCTTTTGCCGCAACAACTGCTTGATACCATGCTAGCGCGGATTGACCCAACGATTGCCGGCGTTGTACCCGCCCTTAGTGTTTCTGACACCATTATCGAGGCTGGACCTGATGACACCGCCGCGAAGCTACTAGACCGGTCCCCGATGCGGGCGCTGCAGACCCCACAGCTGTTCCGGCGGGCGTTGATCACCAATCTTCATAAGCAGTTTCAAGATGATCCGCGCTTTACTGATGATTGCGGGCTCGCCGTGGCGGCGGGCCATAAAATTGCCATTGTGGCAGGTCAAAAACAGTTGCTAAAGCTGACCGAACGCGAAGATTACACTATTCTGCAGGCGTATCATGACCTCGCAACCGCTCAACCAACAATGACAGGACCAGACATGCCAGATATCCGGGTTGGAAACGGCTTTGATGTTCACAAATTTGCCGACACGCCGGGCCCAATCATGCTGGCCGGCATCAGCATTGAGAGCGATCGTGGTATGATGGCCCATTCAGACGGTGATGTTGGGTTGCACGCATTGTGCGATGCCATTTTTGGGGCCTTGGCAGATGGTGACATCGGGCATCATTTTCCGCCTTCAGACCCGCAATGGAAAGCCGCCGACAGTGCCCAATTTTTGAAATTCGCGGTTGACCGCGTGCAGCAGCGCAGCGGCAAAATTCTAAATTTGGATTTAACATTCATTTGCGAAACCCCAAAAATTGGCGGCATGCGCGATAAGATGCGGGCCCGCATTGCCGCCATAACAGCCGTGCCGGTGGAGCGCATTGCTGTTAAAGCCACAACATCCGAAAAACTCGGCTTTACCGGCCGTGGTGAAGGTATCGCGGCGCAAGCGACAGCCTGCATCGCCCTGCCCGACACAGCAGCCAACCGCCCATCAACAACAGCACCAACGCCATGACACGCTATCGTCAAATTGCGCTTAATCAGATGGCAACGCTGGGTCCGCTTGGGCACCTGCAGCCAGCCCCCGGCACAATCGGCTCCGTTTTTGCTATTGCCACTGGTTATCTCATCGCCAGTTACAACACTGGGGCTCTGGTGGTAGCTATTTTAATTGTCACAATTCTTGGGGTGTTTGCTGCCGACAGCTATGGGCGCAGTACCGGCAAAAAAGACGCATCAGAAGTGATTATTGATGAACTTGCCGGGCAATGGATACCATTGGTGATCATTCCGCTTGACGCGACATGGTATGCCGCAGCATTTCTGCTGTTTCGGTTCTTTGATATTAGCAAGCTTGGCCCGGTCGGTCAGGCCGAAAAATTATCTGGCGGTGTCGGTGTTATGGCCGATGATATAGTTGCCGGTATTTTGACAGCGCTGACATTGTGGCTGGGCGCTGGCATTATGGAGTACGGCTTATGAACCACCCGCCAAAGCATCCCAATACAGAGACTATAAATATCCGGCAATTGGCCGAAAAACTGGTGTTAAAGGCGCGCCACACCAACACTGTTATCGCCTTGGCCGAGTCGTGCACAGGCGGCATGATTGCCGCAGCACTTACCGATATTCCTGGGTCTTCTGCTGTGCTGGATCGCGGCTTTGTCACCTATAGCAATGACGCCAAAATGGATGTTTTGGGCGTGTCAGCAGCCTGTCTTGACACTCACGGCGCGGTATCACAAAACACCGCCCTAGAAATGGTTGCCGGCACCTTGGCAGCCGCCCCCAACGCCACGCTGGCCCTATCGGTTACCGGTATCGCCGGTCCAGATGGTGGTACTGCGCAAAAGCCGGTCGGTCTGGTGCATTTTGCTTGCCAAAGCCGCGCCAAAGCGCCGCTTCACGCCGTACATATTTTTCAAGGTAGCCGCCATGAGGTACGCGAAAATTCATTAAAAACAGCATTAAAAATGCTATTTAATGAGCTGAATTAAATAACTTATTTGCTTTTATACAATTCATCTGCGCGGGTTTCAAATGCCCGCACCATACGTTTAACGGCTTCGGTAAACAGCGTTTCGATTACCGATTGCAGCAACCGCGAATTAAATTCAAAATCAACATAGAATTCGATTTCACAGCCATCTGGATGGTCATGGAACGTCCATTTATTTGTTAAATATTTGAACGGACCTTCGGCATATTGCACATCGATTGTGCGTGCCTGCGGGTCCAGCTTTACATATGATGTAAAGCGTTCGCGAAACATATTAAAGCCGATGATTAAATCCGCCGCCAAATCATACTCACTTTCGTGACGGATCCGCGCCGCAAGGCACCACGGCAAAAACTCTGGATAGGCACGCACATCTGCCACCAACCGGTACAAATCTTGCGGACGATGCCGGATTAGCCGTTTTTCAGCATGAACCGTCATTTGTTTTGCAAAACTTCCTGCCGGGCGGCTTGCAAATTAGCAAAGTCAGTATCTGCATGATAACTAGAACGTGTAAGCGGCGTTGCCGAAATCAGCAAAAACCCTTTGGCACGACCAGTTGTGCTATAGTGCGTAAAAATATCGGGGGTGACAAAGCGGGCCACTTCGGCATGTTTCGGGGTGGGCTGGAGATATTGGCCTATTGTCATAAAATCAACATCAGCGCTCCGCAAATCATCCATCAACTGTCCGACCTCTTCATCAGTCTCCCCCAACCCGACCATAATACCTGACTTGGTAAAAATTGACGGGTCGAGCGATTTCACTTTTTGCAGCAGCGATAAAGAATGAAAGTATCGCGCCCCAGGGCGAACCGATGGATATAGTCGCGGTACTGTTTCCATATTGTGATTAAACACATCCGGGCGGGCCGCAACCACAATCTCTAAGGCCCCCGGTTTACGTAAAAAATCCGGGGTAAGCACTTCGATGGTTGTGGCCGGCGACAGCTCGCGGATGGCGCCGATGGTATCCGCAAAATGCTGCGCCCCGCCATCATCCAGATCATCACGGTCGACCGATGTGATCACAACATGCCTCAGCCCTAGCATGGCAACCGCCTTGCCCACATTTCCAGGCTCGTGCGGGTCAAGTTTGTCTGGCCTGCCAGTGGCCACATTACAAAACGCACAGGCCCGCGTACATACCGATCCCAAAATCATCATAGTCGCGTGTTTTTGCGACCAGCATTCACCAATATTAGGGCATGCCGCCTCCTCACACACCGTCACCAGATTATGTTGACGCATCAAATCCCGCGTTTCGGCATAGGCTTTTGACACTGGCGCCTTTACCCGCAGCCATTCTGGGCGGCGCGGTTGCGGCCGGTCTGGGTTTTTTTGTTTTTCCGGGTGCCGTTCGGCGCCTTTGCGTGTGTTTACCTGTGGCATAAAATTGTCTTAGCAGAGAGATAGAGTGAAAAACAATGGGGCAAATTGCCTTACCGCCAAAACAGCCGCATTCTGGGGACAGCCAGAAGTGGCTAGACGCGGAAAAATTGTTTGTCTTATCTTAAAAATGGATCGCTCTATCATAGGCATCGAGAACCGATTCATGCATAGCTTCTGACAAAGTCGGATGGGGAAAAATAGTGGCCATCAATTCGGCTTCGGTAGCCTCTAAGGTGCGGGCAATGGCATAGCCTTGAATTAGCTCGGTCACTTCTGGGCCGACCATATGCGCTCCCAACAATTCACCGGTGCCCGCATCAAAAATCGTTTTGACAAACCCGCCATCATCACCAAGCGCGATAGCCTTACCATTGCCGGCAAAGGGAAACCGGCCCACTTTGATATCATGGCCTGCCTTTTGCGCCGCGGCCTCGGTCATGCCAACCGACGCCACTTGCGGGCGGCAATAGGTGCATCCTGGCACCGCGCCGGCACCAATCGTATGAAGATCTTTACCGCCAGCAATTTTTTCCACACATAAAATGCCTTCATGGCTGGCTTTGTGGGCTAACCATGGCGGCCCAGTAACGTCGCCTATCGCATAAAGGCCAGCCTCGTCAGTGGCACCAAATGGGCCCGTTACAATATGACCACGGTCAATGGTGACAGATGTCGTTTCAAGTCCCAAATCTTCGGTATTACCAACAATGCCAACGGCCAAAATCATCCGATCAGCCTGCCGGGTTGCACCGCCATCTAGTGTGGCGGTGACAGTCTTGCCGTCACTGGCAACCGATTGCAATTTTACATTGGTGATAATCTCGATGCCGCGCTTTTCAAATGCTTTGGCCACGAATGAAGATACCTCGGCATCTTCGACAGGCAAAATCCGGTCAAGCGCCTCTATTAATGTCACCTTAACCCCAAAATCATTATAGAATGAGGCAAATTCGGCACCGATCGCACCAGACCCAACAATAATAAGTGACTTTGGCATATCTTGCGGCACCATGGCTTCACGGTAGGTCAGAACAGAGGTGCCATCTGGCTCAATATTAGGCAATGATCTGGCCCGCGCGCCAGTGGCGATGATAACGTGGCTAGCTGAAATGGTTTGTCCGTCCGACAATGTCAGGGCGCGTCCATTTGCTAGTTTTTCGCCAATTTTGGCGCTGGCTTCAATAACCGTCACTTTGTTTTTCTTTAGCAGATGTGTGACGCCGGCAGACAGCCGAGCAGCCACCTTGCGCGACCGTTTTACAACGGCTGACAAGTCAACTTTCACATCACCAACAGTGATGCCAAAATCTTTCATTTCGTCAATGGAATGGCGTAATTCGGCCGCCCGCAACAAGGCTTTGGTTGGAATACAGCCCCAATTCAGGCAGATACCGCCAAGATGCTCACGCTCTACAACCACGGCACGCAAGCCCAACTGGGCAGCGCGAATAGCGGCAACATAGCCGCCCGGCCCACCGCCAATCACAGCAATGTCATAATGCGTTTGGGTCATAAAAGGTCTCCTGTTTTTATCGACCGCGTGACAATTAATAGTTTGGACGTTGGGCAGGGCTTAAAGAAGCATTGTTACCGGATCTTCGATAAAGCCTTTGAAGGCTTGCAACCAGCGCGCGCCCACCGCACCATCAACCGCCCGGTGGTCGGCAGATAATGTCACAGTCATCATGGTGGCAACCGCCAATGTGCCGTCTATGACAATGGCGCGCTGTTCACCGGCGCCAACCGCTAATATGGCCCCTTGGGGCGGATTGATAACCGCCGCAAACTCACGAATGCCGAACATACCAAGGTTTGAAATGGTAAAGCTGCCGCCGGTATAGTCAGCTGGCTGCAATTTGCCGTCACGCGCACGTCCCGCCAAATATGCAGTGGTTTGCGCCAACGCCACTAACCCCATACTGTCAGCAGCCCACACAACAGGGGTCACCAAGCCCCCCTCAATTGCCACCGCCATCGCAATATCAGCATGAGCAAAACGGCGTGTATGCTTGCCTTCCCATGCCACATTGGCATCTGGCACGGCCATTAATGCCATTGCCGCAGCCCGAATAACCAAGTCATTTACCGATATTTTTACACCCTCAGGGGCTTTGGCATTTAGGGCGCGGCGCGCCGACAATAGCTGATCAATGCGACAATCAACCGTTAGATAAAAATGCGGGGCTTGTTGCTTTGATTGCTGCAAGCGCGATGCAATCGCCATGCGCATCGAGCTGTTTGCGACCAGCGTGCTGGCGCCGCGTGTCACCGGCGACGGTGACGCTTCACCACTACCCGGCAACGGCGCATCTGCTGGGGCTGGCAGTGATGGGTTAGCTGCCTCTACATCGCGGCGTAAAATACGACCATGCGGCCCACTACCGTGGACCTGTTCCAAATCAACACCGCGACTAGCCGCCACCCGCCGTGCAAGCGGTGTAGCAAATAATCGCTTTTTATCTGCTGATGGCGCAGCGTGGCCAAAGCTTTGTGCTGACGCAACCACTGGCACCGCTGCATTAGCCTGATTTTCGGGTGCTGGTGTTTCAGGTGCGGGTGTTTCAGGGGCTGGTGTTTTAGTTGCTGGTGTTGCCGCGGGCGTAGTACTCGCCGCAACATCATCAAGCGATTCTCCATCTTCTGCCAAAACAGCAATCACCGAACCAACAGCAACATTTTCGGCACCAGCCTCAACCATAATTTTCGCAACAACACCATCATCGATGGCTTCGACCTCCATTGTTGCCTTATCGGTTTCAATTTCGGCGATAACATCACCAGGGCGCACTGCTTCCCCAACAGTTACCAGCCATTTTGCCAGCGTTCCACTGGTCATGGTTGGCGATAGAGCGGGCATGGTCACTTGGATAGACATGGTTTACCCCCTAAACCCTTCACAACTGGCCTGCACTGTTGCAATGATATCAGCAACCTGCGGTAATGCCAGTTTTTCAAGATTTTCCGCATAGGGCATTGGCACGTCTTTGCCGGTAACCCGCGCAATCGGCGCATCAAGCCAATCAAATGCCTGTTCCATCACCTGCATCGCAATTTCGGCACCAATGCCGGCAAACGGAAAGCCTTCTTCGCATGTGACAAGACGTGAAGTCTTTTTGACCGACGTTACGATCGCGTCGATATCCAGCGGCCGAATTGTCCGCAAATCGATCACCTCAACACTAATACCCTGCTCAGCCAGCACATCAGCAGCCTCTAAGGCGCGCCCAACCATAATCGAAAATGCCGTTATGGTCACATCTGTGCCCGCCCGCACAATATTGGCTTTGCCGATAGGGACTAGCCAATCATCATCATCTGGCACCGCAAAGCTTTGCCCGTACATCACTTCATTTTCGAGGAAAATTACCGGGTTCGGATCGCGAATAGCCGATTTAAGCAAGCCTTTGGCGTCTGCCGCTGAATAAGGTGCAACAACTTTTAGGCCAGGGCAATGCGCATACCAGCTGGCATAGCATTGCGAATGTTGCGCACCCACCCGGCTAGCGGCACCATTTGGCCCGCGAAACACAATCGGACAGCCCATTTGACCACCCGACATATACAGCGTCTTGGCAGCCGAATTGATAATTTGATCAATTGCCTGCATGGCAAAATTAAATGTCATAAATTCAATGACTGGACGCAATTCACCAAACGCCGCGCCCACCCCAAGACCGGCAAAACCTTGCTCGGTAATGGGCGTGTCAATCACCCGCTTAGCGCCAAATTCATCAAGCAGCCCTTGCGTTACTTTGTAGGCACCCTGATATTCGGCCACCTCTTCACCCATGACAAACACGCGGTCATCACGGCGCATTTCTTCGGCCATAGCGTCACGAAGTGACTCGCGTACCGTCACCACGGCTGTACTTGCAGGCGCCGCGGCCGATGTGTCGGCAGGCGCATTCGCAGATGCATTGGAAGATGCATTGGCATCAGATACCGGTGGGTTTACAGCCAGAGCTGGGCGCGGCGCAGCGGCGGTAACTGGCAATGCCTCGTCAGCCCCCTCAAGCAGGATGGCAATAATTGTATTTACCCGCACTTTTTCAGCACCGGTAGGCACCAGCAATTTGCCAATCACCCCATCTTCAATGGTTTCAACTTCCATTGTGGTTTTGTCGGTCTCAATTTCGGCAATCACATCGCCGGACCGCACCACATCACCCTCGGCAACCAGCCATTTGGCCAAGGTACCGTCTTCCATAGTTGGCGACAACGCCGGCATTTTGATTTCAATAGCCATGTTTTACACCTTTGCCGGTTGGTTCTGGTCAGGCACCGGCAGTAAAATATCGGTAAATAATTCAGACGGGTCCGGCAGCGGGCTGGATTGGGAAAATTCGGTAGCCGCCGTCACCGTAGCTTTCACATCTGAATCGATAGATTTGAGCTGATCATCGGCAATATTTTGATTTTTCAGCAATTCGCGCATTTGGTCGATAGGGTCATGCTGTTTGCGCATCGCATCAACCTCTTCGCGGGTACGGTATTTGGCAGGGTCTGACATAGAATGGCCGCGGTACCGATAGGTTTTCATTTCCAAAATATAGGGGCCGTTGCCATCCCGGCAATGCGCCAGCGCCTCTAACGCGGCTGCCCGCACCGCCAGCACATCCATACCATCCACCTGTTTGCCGGGGATGCCATAAGCCATCCCCCGATCAGCAAGCGCCCGCCCGGCGGCGGCCCGCGTCACCGCAGTGCCCATGCCATATTGGTTATTTTCGATAACGAACAAACAAGGCAGGCTCCATAATGCCGCCATATTAAAGCTTTCATAAACCTGCCCCTGATTGACCGCGCCATCGCCAAGATAGGTCAAACAAACATTTTTTTCGTCTTTGTATTTGTGCGAAAATGCAAGTCCAACGCCAATCGGCACCTGCGCGCCTACAATGCCATGCCCCCCAAAAAATTTCTTTTCGCGGCTAAACATGTGCATAGAACCGCCTTTGCCGCGCGAATACCCGCCAGCACGCCCGGTCAATTCGGCCATCACACCATCAGCAGCCATCCCGCAGGCCAGCATATGCCCATGGTCACGATAAGATGTCACCACCGTATCACCCGGCATGGATGCCGATTGCAACCCCACAACAACCGCCTCTTGACCTATATAGAGATGGCAAAAGCCACCAATCTGCCCCATACCGTATAGCTGGCCAGCCTTTTCTTCAAAGCGGCGGATCAACAGCATATCTTTATACATCGCAACCAAATCATCAGTTGCCGGCATGTCGTTGATTTTGGTAGCCACCGCCTTGGGCGGTCGGCCCGGGCCTTTTTTGCGTTTGGTTTCAGCTTTCGCAACCATGCGATAATCCCTCTTTGCGCTTATGCACCACGCCCAAACCCATGCCGGCCGCGGTGACGATACGATCAACTGTTGTGCGCTATCACAACAGCATCATAGCAAACATGTCCCACCCAAACAGGCACAAGACAATATGATTAAGGGAAAGAGTGCGGCATTTTTTATTTTTTGCAACAATTTTATTTTATTGTTTTTATTTAATTTTTTTGATTTAAACCATTTTATGGTTAACAAAAAACCGCGCCGCACATTATTAAAATTACAAATTTGGCAAATCTATTGAAACAATCACATCGTCCGGCCCATAAAGCCCCAGTTCAGAGCGTGCTGTTTCGGCCAGCATATCAGAGTCAATATACCCGCTACGTAACAGCGCGATACGCTGTTCCAAAAATCGCTTATGCTTATTCAGAAGTGCCAATTGTTCTTCAGCCTGAACAATATTCCGCTCGAGACCGGGCCGGGCCAGCAATCCGCGTTCACCAGTGACCGTATGAAAGCCAAAAAATGCGGCGATCGCACCCAACAACACAAAACTGCCCAAAAACGCCATTAGTTTGCGTGTGACGTGGCTCATGATTACCCCCTAATGGTGTGCGGGAACATTCATTCCCACCAAAACACCATTAGTGAATCAGACCAGATTCGCGGCGTCAAGCAAAAACCGAATCGCCGGAAACAAACGAATTTTAACCACGCAAAATGGTTCTGCCGGCATAAAGACCGGTGCGGTCCAGCTCTTCTTCAATCCGCAATAGCTGGTTATATTTTGCCAACCTGTCAGAGCGTGACAGTGATCCGGTTTTAATCTGCCCGGCATTAGTGGCGACCGCCAGATCAGCTATAAAATGATCTTCAGTTTCACCAGAGCGATGCGAAATAATCACCCCAAACCCAGCTTTTTGCGCCATATCTATGGCCTGCAGCGTTTCAGACAAGGTGCCGATTTGATTAACTTTTATCAAGATAGCATTGCCCGCGGACTCGGCAATACCGCGCCGCAAACGATCTGGGTTGGTGACAAACAAATCATCACCAACAATCTGCGAGTGCCCGCCAATCGCGCTTGTCAGCTGGGAAAACCCGCCCCAATCATCTTCATGCAGCGGGTCCTCTATAGACACAATAGGATAGCGGCTGACCAAATCCTGCCACATCGCATTCATTTCTTCGGTGCCAAGCTTGCGCCCCTCACCGGCTAGATTATAAACCCGGTCAGCGCAAAACTCACTGGCCGCCGCATCAAGCGCGATCATCACGTCCTCGCCCGGCTTATAGCCAGCGGCCTCAATAGATTTGGTGATAAAGCCAAGCGCCTCGTCAGTTGAGTTAATTGCCGGTGCGAACCCGCCTTCATCCCCAACAGCTGTTGACAAACCGGCAGCCGACAACTGGGCTTTCAGCGCATGAAAAATTTCCGCTCCCATGCGCAAGCCATCAGAAAAATAATTCGCGCCAACCGGCATAACCATAAATTCCTGAACATCCAGAGCATTATCAGCATGCGCGCCGCCATTGATTATATTCATCATCGGCACTGGCAGCAAATGCGCATGCACGCCGCCAAGATACCGCCACAACGGCATCTCGGCAGAGTCAGCCGCGGCCCGCGCCACCGCCATAGAGACGCCCAAAATTGCATTAGCACCAAGCCGCGCTTTATTTGGGGTACCATCAAGCTCTATCAAATCTTGGTCAATACCGGCCTGGTCAAAAGCATCAGCCCCAGCCAACGCGTCAAAAATTTCAAAATTCACCGCATCAATGGCTTTTAAAACGCCCTTACCTGCATAGCGGTTGGCATCGCCATCACGCATTTCAACAGCTTCATAAGCGCCGGTAGACGCGCCCGACGGCACCGCCGCACGGCCAACCGAACCATCTTCAAGAACAATATCGACTTCAACAGTTGGGTTGCCACGCGAATCCAAAATTTCACGAGCATTGATATCTATAATTGATGACATAAGGGGCGCCTTTCCAAGCTACGATCTTACCAGAATTATGCTGTTGGCGTTATGTAGACAAAAACCAGTCTGGGCGCAACCGCTGGCTGCGCAGCATGGTATCAGCCCACAGTATCACGGCGGGCGGCATCAATGCGCATCAATTGCTGCAAAATCTTTGGCATTGCGTCTAGCGGCACCATATTTGGCCCGTCAGACGGCGCATTATCAGGGGTTTCGTGACTTTCCATAAACAGCCCCTGCACCCCAACAGCAACCGCAGCACGCGCTAGCACCGGGACAAACTCACGCTGCCCACCAGAACTGCCACCGCGCCCGCCAGGTTGCTGCACAGAATGGGTGGCATCAAAAATTACTGGGTGCCCAAATGCCGCCATTGTTGGCAAGCCGCGCATATCAGACACCAATGTATTATAACCAAATGACGTGCCACGCTCGGTCAATAAAATTTTGTCATTTCCCGCGCCGGACACCTTTGCCGCCACATGCTGCATATCCCACGGCGCCAAAAACTGGCCCTTTTTAATATTCACCACCGCTTGTGTTTTGGCAGCAGCAACTAGCAAATCGGTTTGCCTACACAAAAACGCTGGAATCTGTATTATATCAACAACTTCAGCAACGTTCTGGCAGTGATCAGCACTATGCACATCGGTCAGCACTGGCACTTCCAAAGCGGCTTTGACCCGCGCCAGAATTTCTAACCCAGCGTCAAGTCCCACCCCACGTGCAGTTTGCGCCGAGGTACGGTTGGCCTTGTCATAGGATGATTTATAGACAAACCCCATGCCAGCATCAGCCGCCATATGTTTCAGCTTTTCCGCACAAAACAGGGCGTGATCCAGCCCCTCAATCTGACACGGGCCAGCAATCAGTAATAACGGGTGCTCAGCACCGCACAGCACCGCATCGCCAGATCCATTGTGACCGATTGCTACATCTTGCATGGCACCTGCCCCCTTTTGTTTGTGGCTAGACCAAGCGTGACTGTTCCATGGACGCCGCGACAAAGCCAGTGAATAACGGGTGCGGGTCAAACGGCTTTGATTTTAATTCCGGATGAAACTGCACCGCAACAAACCAGGGATGGTCAGCCCGTTCAACGATTTCAGGCAAGCTGCCATCTGGCGACAGACCGGATATTTTCATACCCGCAGACTCCAACGCGTCACGATAGGCAATATTGACCTCGTAACGATGCCGATGACGTTCAGATATCACCTGCTGGCCATATTGTTGACTTGCCAGAGAACCGGGCTCTAGGTGGCATTCATAGGCGCCAAGCCGCATTGTGCCACCCAAATCATCGGCGGCACTGCGTTGTTGTGTTTCATTGCCAGACGTCCATTCGGTCATCAAACCAACAAGCGGAATTTCCGGCTCGCCAAATTCACTGGACCCAGCGCCAGCCATACCGGCAAGATTACGGGCGGTTTCAAGAACCGCCATTTGCATGCCAAAACAAATGCCAAAATATGGAATTTTTTGTTCCCGGGCAAAGCGAACAGCCCGAATTTTACCTTCAGATCCGCGTTCACCAAAGCCGCCCGGCACCAGAATGCCACTGACGTGATGCAAGGCTTCTATAGCTGCATCTTCTTGTTCAAACAGTTCTGAATCAATCCACTCAATATTCACTTTAACGCCATTAGCTATACCGCCATGCACTAACGCCTCGCCAAGCGATTTATAGGAGTCCTGCAGGCTGGTATATTTGCCGACAATGGCGATAGAAACCTCGCCTTCTGGATTTGACACAGTATCACAAATGCGCTTCCACGCGCGCAGATCAGGGGCGTTATCAGGCAAACCAAAATGCCGTACAACCTCACGGTCCAGCCCTTCATTGTGATACGAAAGCGGCACCTCATAAATATTATTCACATCACGCGCCAAAACCACAGCCGATTCCCGAATATTACAAAATAGGCCAATTTTGGCACGTTGCTCTTCGGGCAGCGGGTGTTCTGTACGGCATAGCAATATATCCGGCTGGATACCAACAGATTGCAATTCTTTCACCGAATGCTGGGTTGGCTTGGTTTTTAGCTCGCCAGCCGCCGCGATATAAGGGATCAAGGTCACATGAAGAAAACAGGTCGCATCGCGGCCAAGCTGATTACCAATTTGGCGGATCGCCTCAAGAAATGGCAGCGATTCTATATCCCCAACAGTGCCGCCAATCTCACACAGAATGAAATCGTCATCATCATGATTTGACAGCACAAAATCTTTAATCGCGTCGGTGACATGCGGGATCACTTGGATCGTCGCGCCAAGATAATCACCACGCCGTTCTTTGGCCAGAACATCAGAATAGATACGGCCAGTCGTCACATTGTCGGTGCGCTTGGCATGCACACCGGTAAAGCGTTCATAATGACCAAGGTCAAGATCGGTTTCGGCGCCATCATCGGTAACAAACACCTCGCCATGTTGGGTAGGCGACATGGTACCGGGGTCGACATTCAGATAGGGATCCAGTTTGCGTAAACGGACTGAATAACCGCGCGCTTGAAGCAACGCCGCAAGCGCTGCAGCGCCAAGGCCTTTGCCGAGCGAGGAAACCACACCACCAGTAATGAAAATATAACGAGGCATGGACATATTTACTACCCTAACAACGCCGCGTTGATAAGTCTTAAAATGCACCAAATGACGAATAAAAAAACAAAGTTAGGATTGACAATCCCAAAGCCCGCAGTTGCCGCCATAATATGCAATTACAGCCGCCCGCGAAATGCCGCCCTACCCTATTGGCCAGTCGGAACTGTCGGGCCGCTTGGCTGGGCTGGGGTTTGCTGCAAAACCTCATCGACGATTGACACCGGTTCATTTACATAACCGGCCAGAATCGCCAAAATTATTGTCGTGGTAAAGAAACCTACCGCCAAAATTGTGGTCAACCGCGTCATAAGATTGGCGGTGCCACGGGCGGTCATAAAGCCGCCACCAGACCCGCCGCCGCCAATACCAAGACCACCGCCTTCACTGCGTTGCAACAAAACCACCACGACAAGAGCCACAGCGATCAAAATATGGATGGTTAAAACGAGCGTTTCCATGCGGTATTTGTCTCACAAAATAGGGTTGCAAGACCTGCTTATATGAGGTGACAGCATATTTTTCAACCAAAATGCTCTAAAAATACGTGTTTATCGCTCTGCTATGCCAGATTCGGCGCGGCGGCTTGCCGCGCTGCAAATGCGTGCAAAGGCATCCGCATCCAAACTGGCACCTCCGACAAGCGCGCCGCGCACCTTGGGCACAGCAAAAATAGCGCTGGCATTCTCGGCATTGACTGACCCGCCATATAGAATGGGCGGCACTGCCTCTGCGCCAAAGCGTTCTTCTAAAACATCAGCAATAACCGCGTGCATAACCGCAATATCATCTGGCGCGGCGACCGCACCGGTCCCGATCGCCCACACCGGTTCATACGCAACCGATATTTTGGACGCTGGAACCTGCGCAGGCAGCGACACCCGCAATTGATCAATCACCACCTGCTCGGCTTTACCATCATCACGCTCTGCCTTGGTTTCCCCGACACAAATCATGATATCCAGCCCTTGGCCAATCGCGGCAGCAGCTTTTTTGGCAACGATATGGCTGGTTTCACCATGCGCGGCGCGGCGTTCAGAATGCCCCAGCAAAACTGTTGAGGCGCCGCAATCACGCAGCATTGACGCCGACACATCGCCAGTAAAAGCACCCGAATCGGCACTGTGACAATCCTGCCCCCCTAACCGCACGTCACCGTCTGACAGCCGCACTGACATCGGCACAAGATACGGGTGCGGGGCAAACAATATCCTTTGAATGTGCGGAAAAGCTTGGGTTGCCAGCGCCCGCGCCAAAACACCTGCCGCCGCCAGCGCTGGGTTCATCTTCCAATTTGCCGCTACAATCATTGCCGCCCCTCGCCGTCACAATTCTGCTTATCCTTGTCACACTTACCAGTAAATTGGCGCTGTGCCAATCTTGCCGCTGTTTTACGCTTTAACCATATCAGCATCGGCACCCATGCCAGAAAAACACCCTTTTTTGCCGTTATCGATGGCATTTTAACGATATTGAAGTTGCCCCAAATGGTCCCACGTTCTATTACCATAGGGAAAGTTTTACCGTTTGGCATGGGCTGCAGTCTCACTCATGAGACCTGCGGTTTTATGTTGAACACAAAATGATGATGGAAACGCGATATGTTACAGGCGATGCGCAGTGGCGCCAAATCCCCGTTGATGAAGTTTTTTCTACTGTTTTTGGCAGGTGGTTTTGCATTATGGGGCATTGGCGATGGCAGCACCGGCCTGATCGGCGGCAGTGACAAGGCCGTTTCAGCAGGCGATAAAAGTCGTTCGCCTCGCGAAGTCGCGGTGGAGTTTGACCGTACCCGCCGCGCATATCTGCCGAACACCACAACAGCCGAGGCTATTCAAGGCGGGTTGTTGAACGAGGTTATTGGCACGCTGTCACGCGAAATTCTGTTTAGCGCCGAAAATGATAGCCTCGGGTTGACCGTGACCCGCGCGATGCAACGCGATGCCATTGCCAACGAACCTAGTTTTCAAGATGAGCTTGGACAATTTTCAGAAGGCCGTTTTTTGCAAGCGCTAGCCGGGGCTGGGTACACAGAGGCAGATTACCTAAAGCGTGTTGACAGTGTGCTGGAACGTCAGCAGTTGATTGCGCCGTTGTCCCAAGGGTTGCGCTATAATGAAGAGCTTGCCGGCGTGGTGGCGGCGTATGAGTTGCAAAAACGCCGGGTCAAATTAACCAGCTTTGCGGTTTTGCCAGAATCTGTTCGCACGCCCGATGACGCCACAATTGATGCCTTTTTTCAGGATAACAAGGCCAGCTATGACGCCCCGCCAATGCGCAGCGCTAAAATTGGCAGCCTGTCTGCGGCGTTGATCGGCGAGAGCATTGAAATTAGCGAAGCTGACATACGCACCGCATTTGACAATCGCCTTGATGATTTCACCACCCCGGAAACACGATCTATCCGGCAGATGGTGTTTGACGATGAAGCCACTGCGAAAACAGCTTTGGGCCGGGTAAATGCGGGTGAAGATTTTGCTAGCGTTGCTGCGGACATGTTGAACTGGACCGATGCCGACATAAATTTGGGCACTGTGGCCGAATCTGCGTTAGATGCCGATCTTGCCGGTTTGGCATTTTCAGCCAATGCCACAACAGTGGTGGGTCCGGTGCAAACAGCCTTTGGCTATCACATACTTTTAGTTGACGAAATTATCGCTGGTGGCACCACCGAACTAGACGATGTCCAGGCGCAAATCATCGACACCCTGCGCGCCGAAAAAGCGATCAACCTGTTATATGACAAGGTCAATCTCTTGGAAGATGCACTTGGTAGCGGCGCCACACTCGAAGAAGCCATTACCAAGGCCGGTGGACAATTAGACCTGGCGACAGATATTGACCGCATGGGCCAAACCATTGACGGTGAACGTCCGAGCGGTGCGGTTGGTGAATTGCTGCAAGATGGTGCAATCCTGGATCTTATTTGGGACAGTGAACTAAATGAGGTCAGCGTGATACAAGAAGGAAGCGATGACATGTTTTTTGTGGTCAATGTGACTGCAGAAACGGCCCAACGCGCACGCACAATTGCTGAAGTCAAATCGCGGGTGATCGCCGATTACAAACTTGTCGAGGCCATCAAACAGGCCCGAGCAAAAGCGGATGTTGTCGCCAGCGACCAAGCCGCTGACAAAGACACCCCAGCAAGCACCGCCTTCCGCCGTAATGGCACCGGCCTTGACCATGAAGCCGCCGGCCTTATTGCCAAGGCAGCATTTGCACAAAATGCTGGTGACATAACAGTGATTGAAACCGGCCGGGAGGCCATTGCCGTGCGCACTGTGGATATCATTCCGGCCAGCGCGGATGATCTTACCGAGACCACCAAGTTGGTTATGACCGTTATGAACAACGGGCTTGGCGAAGATATGACAAATTTACTGCTCTTATCATTATCGCAAAAACATGACCTGCAATTGAACCCAGCGGCGGTGCAGCAAATCTTGTTGGGAACCCAGCAATAATGACCGCTAGCCCAAGCACTCTTGACATCTTCAAAGCTGGCTTTGAGGCTGGTAAAAAACAGCTTGTCCACCGGGTCCTTGTTGCAGACACACAAACCCCGGTATCGGCGTTCTTAAAATTAGCTGATGGTCAAAAAAACTGTTTCTTGCTGGAGTCTGTGGAAGGCGGCGAAGTTCGTGGACGGTTTTCGGTGATCGGCCTGCAACCGGATTTAATCTGGCGGTGCCGTAACAAGCACGCTGAAATCAATCGCTCACCCAGCACCAGCGACAGCTTTGCGCGTGACGATTTGCTTCCGCTTTTGTCATTACGGACGGTACTGGCCGAAAGTGCGATGACAGATACCGGCGATCTGCCGCCTATGGCCGCCGGTCTTTTCGGTTATTTCGGATATGACATGATCCGGCAAATTGAAACGATCCCAGATCAAAATGATGCCGCTATTGAAATGGATGATTCGCTGTTGTTGCGGCCGTCGCTAATCGCCATTTTTGACAGGCTTAAAGACAGCATCACGCTGGTCACACAAATCCGCCCGCGTGAATGGGCGAATGCTGAAGCCTCATGGCACGATGCCCAACTGCGTCTTGAACAGGCGATTGTTGCGTTGGACAAACCATTACCACACACTGAAGTGGGTGACGCGGCGACCCCGCTTCCAGAGCCGTCAACAAATATGAGCAAATCTGCGTTTCTGGACATGGTCAAAACAGCCAAAGATTATATTAAGGCTGGCGATATATTTCAGATTGTTTTGTCACAACGTTTTTCAATCCCCTTCCATCTTCCCGCAATTAACCTTTACCGGTCTTTGCGGCGCCTCAACCCCTCGCCTTTTTTGTTTTATTTTGATTTTGACGGCATGTCGTTGGTGGGATCCAGCCCGGAAATTCTTGTTAGGTTACGCGGTCAAACCGTAACCATTCGCCCAGTCGCCGGCACCCGCAAGCGCGGCGCCACCCCTGACGAAGACGCCGCCAATGCCGCTGATCTTATGGCAGACGTTAAGGAACGCGCCGAACATCTTATGCTGCTGGATTTGGGGCGTAACGACGTGGGCCGCGTTGCCAAACCAGGATCGGTTCGGGTCAAATCTAATTATGAAGTCGAATATTACAGCCATGTTATGCATATCGCATCGCAAGTTGAAGGTGATATTCGTGAAAATCTTGATGCTATTGACGCGCTAGTCGCTGGGTTTCCAGCGGGCACCGTGTCGGGTGCCCCCAAAATTCGTGCCATGGAATTGATCGATGATATGGAACCAGATCGGCGCGGCGCCTATGCCGGGGCAGTTGGCTATATATCGGTAGCCGGCGACCTCGACACGTGCATTGCGTTGCGAACAGCCATTGTCAAAGACCAGACCATGCATGTTCAGGCAGGCGCCGGCATCGTTTATGACAGCGACCCAGAGGCCGAATATGAAGAAACCCAGAACAAGGCACGGGCCTTGATCCGGGCCGCTTGTGAGGCCTTGCGCTTTACCCGATAAGCTGGGCGTGAAAATCAGCGTGACACAAAATCTAAATACTCCATAAAATTACACTTATCTAATTTAACGAGTTGTTTTAACGGTTCGAACTAGCTAAGGCGGAGTGTTTTACCATGTGGATGGCAATCACAAGATGTTGTAAACGCCGGTTTGTGGGGTTGTGCGTCGCGGTTGTCAGCGCTGCCCTCAGCATGCCGGTAAAGGCCACGATACGGCTTGATACATGGCAATCCTATGGTGGCATGGCCGAACAAGGGGCCATTTGTGCGGCGTTTGCCCGTTTGATGGAACTGCAAAGCCTTGTCGACCCGCGAACTGGCAAGTTATGGCAAGAACGCCATCGTTATGCAGGATCGGTGATCGCCGAGGCCGCCCGCCTTGAGGAGATTGTGCCGCTTACCTCAGACGACATGCGCAGCCTTGTTGACCGTTATGCGGCTTGGCTTATGACCAACCTAACCGAAACTAGCTATGGCACCATGATCAATGGTGACGCGCATGCTGCTGCCGCCAAAATGATTGGCGATGTCTGCAGACAGATATACAAAAGCGCGGATCAATCGATTGTTAAAAACCATCCAGAGCTTGCTAATTGCGCCATTGCAGGAAATTGCGTGGCTACAAAAAGTCCGGCCCCGCAGACCAATTCCGCAAACACCACGCACCAAAAATCTGATTTGAAAAAATTGTTGCGGCAGAATTTGGCACTGCAACAACGTATAGATATTTTAGAGGCCGCGGCGGCAGCTTCGCAGCAGACACCCCCAAAAACCATTTTTCCGGCAAAAATGTCCCCAGCAGAAAACGCCCCGCGACCCGCCGCAGCCGAAAAGATGGCAACACCGCCCACACACGTGGCAGATGCGCCCGAGACGAGCGACATTGGCATGAACGGCCTTGACGTTGCTTTTGCGGTAACGCCGCAACCCACCAAAAGTGGTTATATTGTGCATATTGGCAGTTATCTGGATGAAACCTCAGCGCATCAAGCACAGTATCAGCTTCAAAAATTAGACACTGCTGCTATCGCAGATGCGTCTTTTGACGTGGTGCACCGCCACCACAAAAATGGCACCCGCTTTGATGTGGTTAGCGCACCGCTAAGCCCACATCATGTGACCCAACTATGCGCGGTTTTGTGGCGCCATAAATTTGGCTGCGACGCAACCTTTACCCCCTGACCATCTGTCAGCGCCGCCAGGCTATAATCACCTTGTCTAATGCCGCTGTCTCTGATTAATAAGACGACAGATGAAAAGGCGCAAATATTTTGCCCTTTTACAATCATGACAGGCCAGTTTATGGACAGTGCGACAATTTTATCATTTGCCACTTTTGCGATTGTGGCGGGTTTCACACCCGGCCCCAACAATGTGATGCTGGCTGCATCCGGCGCTAATTTTGGGTTTCAAAAAACCTTGCCTCATATTTTTGGAGTGCTTTGTGGCTTTTGCACGCTTGTGGTTGGGGCCGGTTTTGGGCTGGCAAACCTGTTCTCGATGGCACCCTGGCTTTATGATTTTCTCAAAATTATCAGCTTTATATTTTTGCTCTATCTGGCATGGAAAATTGGTAGTGCCGGTCGCACCACAGCCAAGCGCAAGGATCGTCCAATGAGCTTTGTGCAGGCGGCAAGCTTTCAACTGGTCAACCCTAAAGGCATTACCGTTATCATCAGTTCTGTTACAGCCTACACATCAACAGCCGAGGCGGTTGGGGCTGAAGTTACCGTGCTTTTTCTGGTATTTGCGATGGTAACGCTTGGCTCTACATGCACCTGGACATTATTTGGCGCGGCAATCTCTAAAATGCTTACAAATCAGACGCGCCTGCGCCAATTCAATGTGTTTATGGCGATACTATTGCTCGCCAGCTTATTGCCAGCCATTATCGGCTAGCCTTAGTGATCACCGCACGGTCGCGCAATATGGATAATTTGCATCATTGGAAATTTGCATTCGTGATTTTTTCCGATAGGCTGTTAAGCTTAAAAAATTACCCCGGTTAGTGACTTATGCCAAAAAAACCGTCATCATCCCAAAAACCACCCAAAGCGACCGCCAACCTGCCACGCGCGTTTTTTTCACTTGCTGACTCTGCTGGTGACAAGCCCCTATTTTTTAACAAACAAAATGGTGCTTGGCAGGGTTTAAGTTGGGCCGAGGTTAGCACAAGCGTGCGTAAGCTTGCTGGGGTGCTTGTGGCGGCCGGCGTAGCGCCCGGCGACCGCGTCATGGTGAGCGCCGAAAATCGTCCAGAATGGGCCATTTGCGATCTCGCCATTATGGCAATCGGGGCGATCGTTGTGCCGGCTTACACAACCAATACCGAAGATGATCACCATTATATTATGGATCATTCCGGCGCGGTGGTTGCTATCACCTCTGGCGGTGCCTTGGCGGCGCGCATTATGCTTGCTGCACAAAGTATACCTAATTTGCGGCTGATAATTTTTATGGACGAAACAGCGACGCTACACAAAGATATCACTGTTAAAACAATACAATGGGATGATGCGGTCGCACCGGCAACGCCGCTTGCCACGATTGACACCTTAATCGACGCCCAGAAAGACGATGATACCTGTTGTTTGATCTACACCTCGGGCACCGGTGGGCGTCCCAAGGGGGTTATGCTGACACACCGGTCCATTCAAGCCAATATTGACGCCGCCATTGCGCTTCTTGGCGAGGCAAATGCAGATCATGACCAGCGCTTTTTGTCATTATTGCCGTTGTCGCATTCCTATGAACACACCGCCGGGTTGCATCTGCCCATCCAAACCCAATCAGAAGTTTGGTATTGCGAATCAGCAGAACAAATTGCCGCAAATTTGTTGGAAGTGTCACCTACCTTGATGACCGCTGTGCCGCGGCTTTATGACGTATTGCACGAGCGCATCATGCGCGGCGTCCGCAACAAAGGCGGCCTGTCGGCACAAATATTCTACGAAACTATCAGGCTGGGCCGCAAACGCGTTGCTGGCCGGCGGTTACTGCCACATGAATGGATTTTAAACCTTATTTTTGAACGGCTGGTGCGGCAAAAAATTCGGGCGCGGCTTGGTGGCCGTCTCAAATATTTTATTTCCGGTGGCGCCCCCCTAAACCCCGATATTGGCAGCTTTTTTATGGCGCTTGGTGTGAATTTACTGCAAGGCTATGGCCAGACTGAGGCGTCGCCCCTTATTTCGGCAAACCGGCCCAATCACATCAAGATAGATACGGTTGGCCCGCCAGTTGATGGTGTCGAGCTGAAAATAGCAGAAGATGGTGAAATTCTAGTGCGCGGCGAAATGTTAATGAAGGGCTATTGGCGAGACCCAACAACCACAGCAGCTGTTATAAAAAATGGATGGCTCTATACTGGCGATCTTGGCAGCGTTGACGATGATGGCTATGTGACGATCACCGGCCGTAAAAAAGATATTATTGTGAATTCAGGCGGTGAAAATATCGCGCCGGGACGGGTTGAGGCGCTGCTAACAATAGAACCCGAAATTGCCCAGGCGATGGTTGATGGCGACCATCGTCCCTGGCTGGCCGCGATCATCGTACCATCCGATGAAATTCGCAGCGCCGCCACGTCTGAAGCAGATTTAAAGCAGTTGATTACCGAAGGTGTTGAACGCGCCAACACCAGGCTGTCACAAATTGAACGAGTCCGAAGATTCATCATTGCTGATGAAGCATTTACTAAAGAAAACAGTCAATTAACTGCAACTCTTAAAGTGCGAAGGCATATTGTGCGGGCGCTGTATGCTGATAGGCTGGATGAATTATATAAGCGGCGCTAAGCATTTTCAGCCATGCTACGCCTATGCTTATTTCACCCAGGTTGAACTACGCTTTGGCCCCAGATCATCACGCATCATTTCGCTAAAGGCTTCGGCAAAATTTTGATGTGCCGCACGGTTTTTCTTTAGCACCGCATCAAGCGGAATAACGATATCGCCGTCTTTACGTAAACGCGGCGGATCATAATCTGAAAATTGCTTGACCACCTCGGTAAGGATGGCCATTAATTGTGGCTCTTGCTTATCGTCTGACATACCCTCGCCCTTTCAAGATCACCTTACAAGTTAGGCTAACGCTACTGCTAAAAGCCCTAACAGTTCAAGTTTTATGCCATAATACCTAGCCCAAAAAAAACGCCTCACCAAGCCTGTCTTAAGCTTGGCTTACCCCCTCTCCAGCATTAACCTATACAAATTATTAAAGTTCGCCGCTAAAGTGATTAAAGCCGCATCCAGAACACTGGGTGCGGTCAATCAATTGTTTAGTCTATCAGTTAGTCAATCTGTGGAGACCGGCATGCAAGACCAAGCCCGTGTTGTGATCATTGGTGGAGGCGTTGTAGGCGCCTCAATATTATACCACCTTAGCAAATTGGGGTGTTCAGATGCCATCATGCTCGAACGGTCAGAATTGACATCTGGGTCCACGTGGCACGCAGCCGGCGGCATGCACACCATTAATGGTGACCCAAATGTTGCAAAGCTACAGCAATATACCATTGAATTATATAGGGAAATTGAAAGTATTTCGGGGCAAGATATTGGCCTGCACATGACCGGCGGCATCATGCTGGCAGCGACTGAAGCGCGCTTTGATTGGCTAAAATCAGTTTATGCAAAAGGCAAATATCTTGGCATGGATGATCTTGAAATCATTACGCCAGAACGCGCCCATGAATTGCTGCCACTTATTGACCCCAGCCAGTTTGTTGGGGCCATGTTTGACCCGATTGAAGGTCATGTTGACCCGTATGGGGTAACGCACGCCTATGCCAAAGCCGCCCGCAAAAATGGCGCCACTTACGAAACCCATGTCATGGTCGAGGCGCTCTCACAAACAGCCGATGGCACATGGCATGTCAAAACCAACAAAGGCATAATTACCGCCGAACATGTGGTGAATGCTGGCGGGTTGTGGGCACGTGAAGTGGGCCGCATGGTAGGTCTGGAATTGCCGGTGCTGGCGATGGAACATATGTATCTATTGACAGAAGACATGCCCGAAGTTGCCGAAATCAATGCCAGCACTGGCGCCGAAGTATTGCATGCCGTTGATTTTGACGGCGAGATTTACCTTCGTCAAGAACGTGCCGGAATGCTGATGGGCACCTATGAAAAGGCCTGTAAGCCTTGGTCAGAAACAGATACGCCCTGGGAATTCGGACATCAGTTACTGGAACCTGATATTGACCGTATCGCCCCGTCATTGGAAGTCGGGTTCCAGCATTTTCCAGCTTTTGCAAATGCTGGCATCAAACAAATCATCAACGGGCCATTTACATTTTCTCCAGATGGCAACCCATTGGTTGGTCCGGTCAAGGGCATGACAAATTATTGGGCGGCCTGCGCTGTTATGGCCGGGTTCAGCCAAGGTGGCGGGGTTGGTCTGTCACTGGCAAATTGGATTGTTAATGGCGATCCAGGCTTTGATGTGTGGGCCATGGATGTCAGCCGGTTTGGTGACTATGCGACCATGCAATTTACCAATGCACGGGTTCGGGAGAATTATGCGCGGCGCTTTTCAATTCGCTATCCCAACGAAGAACTACAAGCCGGACGCCCGCTTTTGACAACCCCTATTCATCATAAGCAAAAAGCCGCTGGCGCCCAGTTTGGCGCGGCTTACGGCCTTGAAGTGCCTTTATGGTATGCGCCCGCAGGCGAAAAGGATGTGTTTTCATGGCGGCGTTCAACTGACTTTGATCATGTCGGCGCCGAAGCCCGCGCGGTGCGCGGTGGGGTCGGCCTTGGTGACATTTCTGGCTTTGCAAAATACAAGGTATCAGGCAGCGGCGCATTAGCGTGGTTAGACAATATGCTAGCCTGCACCATACCGGCTGTTGGCCGCATGACCCTGGCACCGATGCTAAAAGATGATGGCAAAATTATTGGTGATTTTTCTTTGGCGCGCCTTGCCGAGTCTGCGTTTTTAATCATTGGGTCAGGCATTGCCGAAACCTATCATATGCGGTGGTTCATGTCGCACCTGCCCGATGATAACAGCGTAACGCTTACCGCCTGCGGCCTTGACCTTGTTGGGTTGACCCTCGCCGGACCCAAGGCCCGCGAAGTTCTGCAATCTTGCACAACTAGCGATCTTTCGCATGCGGCAATGCGTTTTATGGACATTAAAAAAATAGACATCGGCATGGTGCCGGCGATTGTGGGGCGGGTGAGTTATACCGGTGATCTTGGCTATGAAATATGGGTGGCACCTGCCTATCTGAACAATCTATATGACCAATTAATGGCAGCGGGTACCCCGCATAATATTCGGTTGTTTGGCGCGCGCGCTTTGAATGCGCTGCGTCTTGAAAAGAATTATGGATCATGGGGACGAGAATATCGGCCTATCTATGGCCCTGTTGAAACTGGCCTTGACCGCTTTGTGGCCTATGACAAAGCTGCTGACTTTATTGGCAAGGCTGGTGCCATTGCCGAGCGTGACAGCGGTGGTCATAGGCGCCTCTGCAGCTTTGTGATTGATGCCATTGATGCTGATGTGATCGGTGATGAGCCCATATCGCATAATGGCAAGGTAGTTGGCTGGGTAACCTCTGGCGGGTTTGCACATGCCGCTGGCGTATCTATTGCCCAAGGCTATGTGCCAAAGGCGCTAGCCGATGCCGATGACGGCTGGTCGGTTGAATTGCTTGGCAAGTCGCTGCCTGCAAAACAGCAAAAATTTCCACTATTTGACGCCAATGCCAGCCGCATGCGGAGCTAGGCTTGTTAAGCAAAAAATTGAATGTGCTAACCGCGCCAACAGGCGACCGGCCCTTAACAGCGCTGGGGCTTTTACTGTGTGGGGTGACCTTGCTGGCCTTACAGGACTCGCTGATTAAGTTCATATCGGACAGCACATCATTTTGGCAAATTCAGACCTTACGATCGCTTGGCAATATGGCGCTGATTTTGTTGCTAGCCGCGATTGGTGGCGGAATTGCTTTGATTTATCCTAAACGCAGACTGGCGGTGGCATCACGAAGTATTGTCATGGTCATCTGCATGTTTTGTTTTTTCTCTGGCTCCCCGTTTCTGACTGTTGCGCAAATGGCAGCAGGTCTCTACACCTACCCACTCTTTGTGTCGGTGCTGGCCGGTCCGGTGCTTGGCGAGACCGTCGGAAAATGGCGCATTACTGCGCTCTTTATCGGCGCCACTGGGGCCGCATTTATTGTGAACCCGTTTGATGATGCGTTTTCGCTTGTGCAAATCTTGCCGATCGCGGCAGGTTTTTTTTATGCCTGTAATATTATGATTTTACGCCGTTACTGCCGCGAAGAAACGCCGCTGGCTGTTACGTTTGCAAATGGCATTATGTTCTTTATTTCCGGCCTTGCTGGCAGCCTTTGGCTGGAAATCTTTCCTCTATCAAACGCCGTCCAAGAAGCTATGCCTTTTGTCGCCATCGGCTGGCCAAGCTTAAGCCTGACACTGATCGGCTTTGCTATATTATGTTCATGCCTAAATTTATTTGGCAATATTGGCCTGACCCGTGCCTATCAAACAGCAGATAGCAGCTGGTTGGCACCGCTTGATTTTTCCTATCTTTTATTTGCTGCGCTGTGGGGCAAAGTGATTTTTGATAGCTGGCCAACCGCTTATGGATGGACCGGCATGCTGTTAATTGCTGGCGCCGGCATGATCACCGCATGGCGCGAACATCGTGCAAAATTGCAAAAACCATGAACCGGCTCAGTTACATTAGCAAAATTGCCACCGCCACCATAATCAAAACCAGCCCGGTCGCCACATTGAGGCGCCGACGGGCAGATGGTGATGAAATTAACGCACGCGCCCGGCCCAACATCAGCGCCAGAGCAATGTTGCCACAAAACGGTACTGCTGCCGACAATGCCCCAATGAAAGCAATATCGATGGCGGTTACCGTGGCGACATCAAAAAACCCCGGCAAGATGCCGATATAGAATAAAATTGCTTTTGGGTTGCCGATTATCACAAATAGCCCAGCGACAAAGCCTGGCAAAAAGCCCGGTTGGGTAAGCTGACTAGGTGCCGTCAATTTTCCAGAACGCGACCATAACAGCCCTGCCGCCATCACCACAAAAACCCCGGCGGCCAAATATTTCAACCAAACCAATAGATCAACATGCATCGTAACCAACTGGCCGAGGGTAAGCAACGCCAGCACTGGCCACACCACATCACCAATGGCCACACCTAATGCCAATGGCCAAGCGCCGGCGAATCCGGCCTTTAAGCACCGCGCGACTAACGCCACCCATACCGGACCGGGGGTAATAAACAATAGCCCAAGCGCAATCAAATAAAGTCCAATTTGTGAGAGCGTCAAGGTCATGAAAAATCGACGTTTCCTGTTGCCATAAAAGACCGTACGGTGACCAGCCTAATCTGCTAGCTCCGATTAGTCACTATACCAACATTCTGAAATAATGATGAAAAAATGTTCGGAGCGGCGGGATTCGAACCCACGACCCCTACACCCCCAGTGTAGGGAATAGGTAGTGTTATTTAGGTTTTCTGCCACTTTTCCAGATTTAGATAGCGTAAAATCAGGTTAGAACTGGTTACCAAATCAGAACAGTATCAGAACAAATCAGAACGCTGCTCTCTACCCATGATGCTTTTGCCGCATTACACATTTCTATTTTTATTCTTAAGAGCCTTTTGTTGAACCATCCTCGTCGACATAACTCTCATCAAAAATGATATTTTTTAACTGGTCCAAAGACTAGATGTTTAATGGCGACCAGCAAGCACCGTTCCGCTCATTAAACGCTCAACTGGCGCTAAGTCATCGGTTAAAATAGGGATACTATTTAAAACAAGCGCTTTCTCTAACTTTCTATTCGGCCATCGCCACCAGCTTCGCTCAAAACCATTTTTAGCGGTCAAAAAATTATCAACAAATGAAGTTTTAGCGGCAACAACTATAAAAGTCGTTCGCCCAACCTGATCGGGCTCAAACCAAATTTCAGTCTCATAAAAGGATTGGCGAAGAGTTTTTACAAAAGATAGCAAGAACGCTGGTTTGGTAGGATTATCAACAACATTAACGACATAAAAGCCATTGTCATCAAGACGACTTGCAACCAACTCATTAAATTCACGAGTAACAAGATGAGTTGGGATCGAAATATCGTGAAACGCATCCCCAAAAATTAAATCAAATTTTTTTGAACTCTCAATAGAGTTTAATGCAACCCTCGCATCTTCATGAATAATATTTGTGTTCGCTCCTTGATCATCAAACCACAGCATCTCACGTGCAACCCTTGTGACATCTGGATCTATTTCAGCAATTGTCAATTGTGCTCGGCCTTGATACTTTTCTAACCAAGCTCGTGGAAGTGAGAAACCACCACCACCTATAAAAAATGCTGAAATTACCCCTTGCCCAAGGCGCTGCTCTACATATTCATCCACAAAATGAACATAAGGTGAATGCAAAAGCTCAGGTGTTTTCTTGTCGTTAATTGAATGCACAAGATGGTCAAGTGCCATAAGACGCACGT
>Ga0181606_10000577_pt1 | contig 30370 bp, 33 predicted proteins | sample 041ome_10_FD_132994 | JGI IMG/M metagenome (GOLD analysis project Ga0181606, IMG submission 132994) | Coastal salt marsh microbial communities from the Groves Creek Marsh, Skidaway Island, Georgia - 041412US metaG (megahit assembly) | ecosystem: Environmental > Aquatic > Marine > Intertidal... | reverse complement strand
TTGGTCGGCTAAATCGGTTCTTGCTTAAGGGGCTTGATTCGGGGCAGATTTAACCGGTCTTTGGTACACTCGCCTTCAAATTGCGAGAAGCCGGCCCGAGAGTAAGACTTGTTCTCGGGGTAAGAGCGGTCGGTTAGGGAGCAGCGTAGCGAGTCGTCCTGGGGGCGGTGCCTGGCTGGCAACCTAACAGACCCAATGAATAGGGAGTCGTTTATGGGTTTTAAGAAGGCAATTCTTCGTTCTTGTCTGGGCATTCTGGTTGGATTGAGCGCGACCTCTATCGCATTGGCCGATGTCAAGGGTAGCGCCGAGGCCGGTGCAAAGAAAAACTCCATGTGCATTGGTTGCCATGGCATACCCGATTACAAAACCGCCTACCCCGTTCTTTATCGGGTCCCCAAAATTGCGGGTCAAAATTACGAGTACCTTGTGGCCTCTTTGAATGCCTACCGCGCAGGGGAACGTAATCACCCCAGTATGGTTGCCATAGCAAAGACCCTTACCGATCAAGACATCGCTGACCTCGCCTCCTTCTACGCAGAGGGCGGCCGTTAAACTGTTTTTAAACCAGTTCTACTATGACCCCTTTTCCTAGGAGTATTCACTTGGCAAAGCTCAATCAACTCGCTCGTAACGGCACTGCTACTGTGGCTCTGATTTTATCTGGTCTGGTTGCCGCCTCGTCACCCGCCGTGGCAGGCAATATTGCCTTGGGTAAAGAAAAAGCAGATCAGGCCTGTGCGGCCTGTCATGGCGTTGATGGGTTGAAGCCGGTTGTTGCCTCTTACCCCATCCTTGCTGGTCAGTATGAAGACTATCTGTTGCGCGCCTTAACCAACTACAAGTCGGGTGCACGCAAAAATGCAATCATGGCAGGTATGGCCGCCCCGCTTACTAAAGAAGACATTGCTAACTTGGCAGCCTATTACGCCTCGCTTCCGGGGCCTATGAAAATTATCAAGCGCTAGATAAGGTGGATGGGGGCTAGCCCCCGATGTAGCTCATTTCCACCTTGGAGCGGCCCTGAGTGGGCTGGTTGGCAAATGACTGTCGCAACTCAGAGTAGCGATCATCTCGATGACTCCAAATAGAACGAACAATGGCGGTGAGTTCGTCCTGGCTGCTGGAAGACCGCAGCACAGCCCTAATGTCTGTTCCGTTGTTTGCAAATAGGCAGGTGTAGAGCAGCCCTTCCGATGAAATACGTGCTCTTGAGCAGTCCGAGCAAAAGGGGCGCGTAATGGAGGCAATGACCCCAAATTCCACTGCTTTGTCGTTATAAATGAAACGCTCAGCCACATCATGCTTTTTTGCGCGGTCTACCGGGTGAAAAGTGAATTTGGTCCGTAACGTTTGGAGGATCTCCCCGGCCGACATAACCTGGTCAAGCTTCCACTGGTTTGCATTCCCAACATCCATAAATTCAATAAAACGTAGTGTGTCGCCCGAGTCGCGGAAGGCTTCGGCCATTGGAAGAATCTCATGGTCGTTGACCCCCTTTTGCACCACCATATTGACCTTGGTATCGAGCCCAAGCGCTCGGGCGGTCGCAATACCCTGAAGAACCTGCTTGGGCTCTCCAGCTTCAACACCTGCAAGCCTTCGGAATAACTCGGTATCAAGCGCATCGAGGCTCACGGTAACGCGCTGAAGGCCTGCTGCCTTAAGGGCTGAGGCTTTTTGTTCGAGTAGCAGGCCGTTGGTGGTGAGCGCAATTTCTAGTGGAAGATTGTCGGGTGTTCTTATGGGGGCAAGCCTGGCCACAAGTTCCTCAACGGACTTACGAAGAAGGGGCTCGCCTCCAGTAATTCTTACTTTACGAACACCGAGTGGAATGAAGGACTTAACGAGTCGCTCGATCTCATCAAAACTTAGTAGGGCCTCACGCGGAAGGAACCGATAGTCTTTTGTGAAGACTTCCTTGGGCATGCAGTAACCACAGCGTAAATTGCACTGGTCAATAACCGATATACGCAGGTCGGTGATGGGCCGACCAAGCGTGTCTTGAACCGGGCCGAGTGAATTTTGAGATAGGGCCGCGGGGTCTAGCCGTGACGCCTTGCGCCTCTCGAAAGAGGACGCAAGGATAGGAATGACGCGGTGACCCTCACTCATAATTCCTAGTTTCTACCATAACCAACTCCTCGGGAGCTGAAACCGCTTCACTTCGGCGGGGTTTACGGCCCAAGATCGGTGCGATCGGAGCGGGCTGCTCGGTGGGGGCCTTTGACGGATCTGTCTGAACCCATTCCAGCCCAGCTGCTTGAAGCTTCTTCGATAAATCGACGGGCTTCGCAGGAGCGGCCGTCACAACAGACTCCTCAAGGCGATCGGGCGAAGGCGTTGGACTCTGGGGGGAGGCCGCCGGCACAAGGGCTTGCTCGGGTAAGACAATTTCAGCAGAGGCAGGCTGCGGCACTGCTGGTGCAGTGATGGATTGCAGGTCTGGCTGACCGGCTTGCTCCTGTGCAGCGGGCAATCCGCCTTCTGCCGAGGCTGCATTTGATGGTGTCAGGCCGGAACCGGCTTCTTCGGTAATGTCAATGCTCGCCTGTGCGGAGCTCGTTTCAGTGGACTCCGAGGCGGCCGAACGCCCGGAGGAGCCACGTCGACGGCGCCGACGCGGCTTATCGGTTCCATTGGTATCGACGGTCTGAGACGTGTCTAGGTGATCCGCCTCGGGTGCACCCTCGGAAAGACCTGCATTCACGATAAGTTCACGCGAGTCTTGTGGCTCTTTAGACTCTTTCGTATCCCTAGGCTCGCGGGCCTCGCGGGTTTGCCTAGAACGTGGCTCACGTGGCTCACGTCCCTCGCGAGTCTCACGCCCCTCTTTGGGCTCCCGAGGTGTTCGCGCTTCCTGCCCGTCACGGGTCCCGCCCGCATTGGGTTTCGTATCTTTACCCTCGCCACGACTCGATTGCCTGCGCCCGTCACGTCGATTGTCAGAGGAGCGCTCACGTCGATTCGATCCTGCCTCATCGCCTGCCGGGCCTGCAGCACGATTACGGCGATCATCTCCGCGACCGCCCTGCCGTCCCGTTCGCCCGTTACGCCCGGCGTTATTAGGTTTACTGGGTTGGGCCGAGGGCGATTCGGAGCCAAACAGGCCAGAGAGCCATGCAAAGAAACCTGATTTCTTCTCCGTCTTACGACCTGCCGCGGCAATGTTGGCAGGCATGGGTGTTGAGGGAGCGATACCCTTGACAACAGCCTCCTGCCGAGCCTTTTCTGGGCTCTCGCTGGACTTCCCTGGGGCGCTTTCCTCAAGCTTCGGTCCGTCGGCCATGTCGTAGCTTGCCTTAATGTCGTCGAGCCTTGTGTCGTCGTGGCGCAGCCTGTCGAGTTTGTAGTTGGGTGTTTCAAGGTGCTTGTTAGGAATGAGCACGATTGTTACTTTAAGGCGCGCCTCAAGCTTGGCGATGTCGGTACGTTTCTCGTTCAATAAGAAGCTAGCGACTTCCACGGGCACTTGAACATGAACCGCGGCCGTTCCCTCTTTCATCGCCTCTTCCTGAAGGATGCGCAGAATATGAAGGGCGCTCGAGTCGATGTCACGAATGACCCCCGTCCCGTTACACCGCGGGCAGGTAATGTGGGATCCCTCGTTAAGGGCAGGGCGCAGCCTCTGCCGCGAGAGCTCCATAAGCCCAAACCGAGAAATCTTTCCCATTTGAACGCGGGCTCGGTCGTGATGAAGGGCTTCGCGAAGCCGCTGTTCAACATCTCGCTGAGCCTTGTTAGATTCCATGTCAATGAAATCAATAACAATAAGCCCGCCAAGGTCACGAAGCCGAAGCTGTCGTCCGACCTCTTCAGCGGCCTCGAGGTTGGTCCGCAGGGCGGTTTCTTCAATGTCGGAGCCACGGGTGGATCGGGCCGAGTTCACATCCACCGCAACGAGCGCCTCGGTATGGTCAATGACCAAGGCCCCACCCGATGGCAGCTCAACCATACGTGAGTAGGCGGTCTCAATCTGATGCTCGATCTGAAAGCGGGAAAAGAGCGGAATATCGTCTTTGTAACGCTTGACCCTAGGAGCGAGGTCGGGCATGACGTGAAGCATGAACTGCTGCGCCTGGTCATAGATGTCGTCAGTATCGACAAGAATCTCACCAATATCAGGCTGGAAGTAATCGCGAATGGCGCGAATCACCAGGCTGGACTCTTGATAAATAAGATAAGCGCCGGCTTGCAGGGCGCGCGCATCGTCAACGGCCTTCCATAGCTGCAAAAGGTAATTAAGGTCCCACTGCAGTTCACCAACCGATCGGCCAATGCCCGCGGTACGAGCAATGATGCTCATACCCGATGGAAGCTCGAGCTGATCCATGGCGTCTTTAAGCTCTTGCCGGTCTTCACCCTCAATGCGTCGCGATACCCCACCGCCTCTTGGGTTGTTGGGCATAAGCACAAGATAGCGGCCGGCAATGGAGATGAACGTGGTGAGTGCCGCCCCCTTGTTGCCACGCTCTTCCTTTTCGACCTGAACTAAGAGCTCGGTGCCTTCTGAAATAGCGTCTTTGATACTTGCTCGGGACAGATCGACCCCGGGTTTACAAAACTCTTTGGCAATTTCCTTGAAGGGCAGAAAGCCATGGCGCTCTTCGCCGTAGTTAACGAAGCAGGCCTCAAGGCTTGGCTCAACTCGGGTCACAACACCCTTGTAGATGTTGCTTTTACGTTGCTCACGACCCGCGGCTTCAATGTCGAGGTCGACAAGCTTTTGACCATCAACAATGGCAACACGCAGCTCCTCGGAGTGCGTGGCGTTAAATAACATTCGTTTCATACAAAAAACTCCTTAGGGTCGCGTAGGCTTAAACCCCACGCGGTTGTAACTTAGACGCGAGTTACAACGCTGGTCACTGACGCAGGGGCCCTGGGAGAAGAAAGGTTGACGTGCCGAAACGGCCTTAGGCCTTGAGAGGGCGAAAGGACAGGCGACTGGGTAGCAAAGGAATAGGCTAGCGGCTGCGCAAGAAAGACAGCCGATTGATGAACTTCCAAAGAACCATCCATGTGATTCGTCAAATCTTTAAATCTCTTTGGGCCGCAAACGAAACAACCAAAACGTCGTTTACGGTCAACATTCTTTAACACGCCGACTCGTCGAGCTCCTAAGCTCGGAATTCGACTCCGTAGGATCTAGGGCAGTCTTCTAAGTTTTTTAACAACTTTCTAAGCTTTGCCAGCTATCCTTATGAAATTGTAACTTGAAAACGCATTTAGGCTTTTTATGGCTGTATTGAATCGGCTCCAGGTCGAGGCCGAGTACGAAGGCCAGAGAATCGACAATTTTCTCTTGCGGCACTTCAAAGGTGTGCCTAAGACCCGTATCTACCGCATGCTCCGAACGGGAGAGGTCCGGCTTGACGGAGCCCGTACCCGTCCAGAGCAGCGGCTAGTAGCTGGGCAGTGGCTTCGACTTCCCCCAGTCAGGGTTCCCGAGCCCCAGCAGATTGATTCTCAGGAAAGATTGGGCTCGGCCACGGCTTTGGTTGAAAGAATCGAGCAAATTTATGAGGCCAATGGTCTTCTTGCCGTTAACAAGCCCGTGGGGCTTGCGGTGCATGGGGGTAGCGGCATCTCCCTCGGGCTGGTGGAGGCCTTTCGTGCCAGCGGCCAATGGGGATCAAGCCTTGACCTTGTCCATCGACTCGATCGCGAAACCTCAGGGCTTCTTTTTTTAGCGACTAAGCGGTCAAGCCTGCTGAATCTGCACCGACAAATCCAGGCGGGTCGTTTCCGAAAACATTACCTCGCCTTGGTGAAGGGCGCCTGGAAGCGGGCAGGGCTCTCAAGCCTGTGTGACCCGCTGGTGAAGGTATTACACCCGGGTGGTGAGCGCTTCGTAAGGCTTGCATGCGAAGGCGAGGCAGGCCAGGCGGCCATGACTCAGGTCAAGGCGCTCTCTACCTGGGAGCATCATCAGCTTGGTCCTCTCAGCCTGCTCGAATGCCAGCCCGTTACGGGGCGTACCCATCAAATTCGAGTGCATCTGGCGTCTTCAGGCTTTCCAATTGTGGGTGATCCCAAGTATGGCGATCAGGTTTTTAACAATCAGTTGCAGGCCTCAATCAAGGTCTCCCGCATGTTTCTTCACGCCTGGAAAGCCTCTTTTGATTCGGAATTATCTCGAGAGCGTGTTTTAGCCCAGCCTGGGAGCGATTGGCAGAAAGGTCAGTCCAGGCTTGGCTGTCCTTGGACACCTAGGCCAGCCGCAGACACTTCAGATCCCCCCTCAACGTCCACGACCCTCTAAACCCATGACATCCATTTCGCTGATTATCTTCGACTGGGACGGCACCGTTGTCGACTCCACGATGACCATTGCCCAGGCCATACAACGGTCCTGCGAGGATCTTGGTCTTCCGCAGCCGAGCCTAGAGGCGTCGAAATACGTGATTGGACTTGGCTTGCAGAGTGCACTGAGTCATGTCGCCCCTGAGCTACCCAAGGAGCGCATCCCCGAGCTGGTGGATAGGTTCCGTCACTACTACTTGGCACGTGATCAGTTTCTCAAACCATTTGAGGGCGTTATGGGTATGTTGAATTGGATGTACACGTTAAATACGCCTCTTGCAGTCGCAACGGGGAAGTCGCGCAAAGGCCTGGAACGGGCTCTTGATGCAACCGCAACCCGACATTATTTTGCTGCAACGCGCTGCGCGGACGAATCCGACCCTAAGCCAAGCCCCGCCATGGTTTATGAGCTCTGCGACGAGCTTGACGTTGATCCCACAAAGGCCTTGGTGATTGGGGATACAAGCCATGACCTGGAGATGGCCGCGGCGGCTGGCGCAAGTGCGGTGGCCGTGACCTATGGCGCACACCCTAGGGAGCACCTCGAGGCCTTCAACCCCCTGGCCTGCCTGTCGTCCGTGCCTGAACTCGACCTATGGCTTCGACAAAGGCTCAATCCCAGCCTTGCGCAGTAGGCCGGTTAGGGCAATGAGCGGAAGCCCAATAAGTGCGGTGGGGTCGTCTGACCGCATTTGTGAAATAAGAGCCACGCCCAGCCCCTCCGATTTGGCCGCTCCGGCGCAGTCCAGCGGCTGCTCTCGACGTACATAATTTGAGATGAGGTCATCCGAAATCTGACTTGAATCAAGCCATTGAACGAGCGTGGTGACGCATTCTAGGTTTGAGCTGCCGCTCGCATCCAGAACGCAGACCGCGGTTTCAAATAGGGTTGTCTTGCCGCGTTGGAATAAAAGCTGCTCAACGGCGGCCTCAGTGCTTCCCGGCTTACCCAAAAATCGGCCGTCGCAGACCGCAACCTGATCGCTTCCAATCACGATGCGCCCAGGGTTCGAGTCTGCTAGGGCAATGGCCTTGGCATGGGCAAGGGCAGATGCAAGTTCACGGCCATTGGATGCCCTGTAGCCTGTTTCGTCGACGCCTGGATTAATGGTTTCAAAGTCAAGGCCCAGCCTGGCTAGCAATTCGGCCCGGTAGCGACTGGTGGATGCAAGAATGATAGGTGTCATCCCGGTATCATCGCATCTATGTCCAACCCCATTGTTCTTAGCCCCGATTCCGACGGTTTCTCGCCGATCGCATTTCAAAGGTTAGCCGAGCGATTCCCCAACGGGATTGAGGCCTCGCTCCCTATTCTTGAGTCTCAGCTTCGTCGGCTTAAGGATTCCTCAATCAGTCTTCTTGAGCCCCTCGTTGTCAGCATGGGATTCGATGGTCAAAGGCAGATTAGGGTTGGTTTTGACGTCGCTCTACGCACAGACTGCATGCGATGCATGAAGCCGGTTGATCGTCGACTTGCGCTTTCTGCGGATGTCTTGCTTTTTGACACGGCAGAGCAGGCTGACAGGGCCATGATGAGCGATCCCGAAGTCGACGCCGTCTCAACGGAGGACCAGCGAGACTTCACGGAACTTATTGAAGACGAGATACTTCTTGAAATTGGCCATGGGCTGACACACTCCGATTGCCAGCCCACACTCAAGGATGAGTCAGGCCGACCCAATCCGTTTCAAGATCTCGCACAACTCCTCTCTATGAAAAAACCTTCTTAACCCGCTATAATCGAAGGATTTTCTGTCAAGCAACCCCGTTTTCACGAATAGAGACTCCAAATGGCCGTTCAACAAAACAAGAAATCCCCCTCAAAGCGCGGCATGCACCGCGCGCACGACTTTTTAACAGGTCCCGCAATTGCTGTGGAGCCAACAACGGGCGAGATTCATCGTCGTCACCACATTAGCCCCTCGGGCTTCTACAAGGGCAAGCGGGTTGTTCAGCCCGAGGCTGTAAGGGATACCGCCTCGGAATAGTCGGTGGGGCATAAAGGTTTTGCCCCTTGCTGGCCATGGCGTCAGCAGACTTGCGGTCCATTTAATTCTTCACGGCGGCCCTTGCCTCTGGCCAGCTTTCAATGACAACCCCCGTCTGTCTTGCCGTGGACTGCATGGGAGGAGACCACGGTTTATCGGTCACCTTAGCAGCATGCCTCGATTTTCTTCAACGCGATTCTCAGGCCAGTCTTTTGTTAGTTGGTCGCGAGCCCGATATTCGCGCCTCAGCGCTTTTTAGTGCCTTGCAGGCAAGCGCTCGTGTACAAGTTGTGCATGCCCCGGAGCTTGTCGAAATGAGTGACCCCCCAGCGGTCGCACTGCGGTCAAAGCGCCAGTCTTCCATGCGCCTTGCCTTTGAGCAGGTGGGTCTCGGCAAGGCGGATGGAGCCGTAAGTGCGGGTAACACCGGTGCACTCATGGCCATTTCGCGAAATGTTTTAAAAACCATTGAGGGCATCGATCGACCGGCTATCGCCACATTTATTCCTAATCGCAGTGGATCTTCAACACTTATGCTCGATTTGGGCGCCAACGTCGATTGCACCGCCGAGCACCTGGCCCAGTTTGGCCTTATGGGCTCGGCATTGTCCATGGCGATGGGCGTTAAGCAGCCGCGGGTTGGCCTGCTCAATGTAGGCGAAGAGGTGATTAAAGGCAATGAGCTGGTGAAACAGGCGGCCGAGCAGCTTCGTCAAATGCCCATCCAGTTTATTGGTAATGTCGAAGGCAATGACGTCTTTAAGGGCGTTGCCGATGTTGTTGTTTGTGACGGGTTTGTTGGGAATGTTGCGCTAAAGACATCCGAAGGCGTTGCCCAAATGCTGGGTGCCTTCCTAAAAGAGGAGTTTCGGCGCAGTGTCTTCAGCCGATTTGCAGCACTTATTGCATCGCCGGTTCTTAAGGCATTTGTTCGTCGTGTCGATCATCGCCGCTACAACGGTGCGGTCTTACTTGGACTTCGTGGGGTTGTGGTTAAAAGTCACGGTTCTGCAGACGCCTATGGGTTTCGTCATGCACTCGATCGTGCAGCCGAGGCGGCACGGCATCGTCTCGTTGAGCGCATTACCGACTCGCTTGCAGAGCGTTCGGGTCTCCTAAGCGTCTAAGCGTTCAGGCCTTTGCCGCTTTAAACTGCGCTCTTATGGCAAACCGAATTTATTCTGCAGTTGTTGGCTCAGGAGGCTACCTGCCTGGCAGCCCAGTATCCAATAACGCAATGGTCGAAAGGTTAAGGGATTCGGGCCTTGAGACCAGTGACGAATGGATACGAGAGCGAACGGGCATCGAGCAACGTTACTTCGCCACGGATGACCAGACCACCAGCGACCTCGCCTACCATGCGTCTCTGGCTGCCCTTGAGCAAGCAGGTCTTGAGCCAAATGCCGTCGACCTGATTGTGTTGGCGACGTCCACCCCCGACATGGTCTTCCCATCGACGGCCTGTCGGCTGCAGCACAAGCTGGCCATCCGCCAGTGCGCGGCCTTCGATGTTCAGGCGGTCTGTAGCGGCTTTGTTTATGCCTTGGCCACAGCCGACCTTTTCATTCAAACGGGTCAGGCTCAAACAGCCCTTGTTGTGGGGGCGGAGACCTTCTCGCGTATTCTCGATTACACCGACCGAAGCACCTGTGTTCTGTTTGGTGACGGTGCGGGCGCGGTGGTCTTAAAGGCAAGTGATAAGCCCGGCATTCTTGCTCACAAGCTCTACGCTCGGGCCGAGCACGAAGCTATTCTGAATACACCGGGTCAGCTCGCACACGGGCGAGTCTGCGGCTCCCCCTTTTTAACCATGGACGGTCAAGCTGTTTTTCGTCTGGCCGTTGAAGTGCTTGAGTCCTCCGCCCGTGAGGTCGTCGGTTTGGCGGGCCTTGATCTACAGGCCATAGATTGGTTTATTCCCCACCAGGCCAACCGGCGAATTCTCGCCATGGTGGGCAAGCGGCTTCAAATCCCCGAGTCTCGACTTATTGCCACGGTTGGCCAGCATGCCAACACATCGGCTGCCTCTGTGCCGCTTGCTTTCGATGTGGCCCGCCGCGACGGGCGTCTGCAAGCCGGGCAGACAGTGCTACTTCAAGGGGTCGGTGGGGGCTTTACCTGGGGCGCCGTGGCGCTCCGACTTTAGCTGAAGTAACGACGTTCAAGGAGGGTTCTCATGCCTATGCGAATTGCTTTTCTTTTCCCCGGCCAGGGCTCCCAATCGGTGGGAATGTTAGAAGGCTTTAAGGGTAATCCGAATGTTGAGAGGTTGATGCAGCAGGCTTCAGCGGCCATCAACCAAGATCTTGCTGCCCTCATCGCCAATGGTCCCGCCGAGGAGCTTAACCTCACTGTCAACACCCAGCCCATCATGCTTGCCAGTAGTCTCGCCTTCTTTCGCGCTTACCAGAAGGCTGGGGGTCCTACTCCAAGTGACTTTGCAGGGCATAGCTTAGGCGAGTACACCGCCCTGGTTGCCGCAGGCGCACTTGACGATACCGAGGCGGTTCGGCTTGTGCAGTTTCGGGCGCAGGCTATGCAGCAGGCAGTGCCGCCTGGTGTTGGAGCTATGGCCGCCATCCTTGGTCTTGACGGTACAAAGGTGGATGCAGTCTGCAAGGTCTTATCGAAGCCAGGTGCGGTGGTCGAGGCGGTCAATTTTAATTCCGACGATCAGACTGTGATTGCTGGGCATGCGCAGGCTGTGAGCCTTGCCTGTGATGAACTTAAGCAGTCAGGCGCAAAGCGCGCCCTCGCCCTGCCTGTTTCAGCCCCTTTTCACAGTAGCCTTTTGGAGCCTGCGGCACGAGAGCTTCGAGAACGACTTGCAGGTGTATCGTTTGCAGCTCCGTCCTGCCCTGTCTGGCACAACCTTACAGCGCAACCCATGCGGGCCTCCGAATCGCTTGCGGAGTTGTTAAGCAGACAGGCCATGAGCCCGGTGCGTTGGGTGCAAACCATTCGTTCATTGGTGGACCAGGGAGTCACGCATTTTGTTGAATGTGGCCCCGGCAAGGTTCTTACTGGCCTGACTAAAAAAATTGCACCCTCGGCCCAAGCCCTTAACATTACAGATGAGACGTCCCTTCAAAGCACTTTAGAAAGCCTTCGAGTCGTATGACAGACCTCACAGTAAACTCGGCGCGGATTGCGCTGGTCACAGGAGCAAGCCGAGGCATCGGACAAGCCATTGCCCTGGCCCTGGCGGGGCAGGGCCATCTGGTCATTGGTACTGCCACTTCAAGCACGGGGGCGCAGGCTATCGGGGGGGCCCTTGCGACGATGCCAGTACCCGGGAAGGGTCTATGCCTTAACGTAAACGAGCCCGGGGCCTGCGAGGCAGCAGTGGCTGAAATCATAAAAACCCACGGCCGGCTTGATATCCTGGTTAACAACGCAGGCATCACCCGAGATAACCTTGCCCTTCGTATGAAGGACGATGAATGGCAGGACGTTATTGACACCAACCTCACTGCGGCTTTCCGGCTTGACCGCGCGGTACTCAAGCCTATGGTTAAGGCTCGATGGGGGCGCATCATTCACATCACCTCGGTCGTTGGCACAAGCGGTAACCCGGGGCAGATGAACTACGCGGCCTCGAAGGCCGGCCTCGGGGGGCTGAGTAGGTCGCTTGCGCGTGAGGTGGGGAGTCGGGGCATTACGGTGAACTGCATCGCCCCTGGATTTATTCAAACTGACATGACCGATGCCTTGTCGCAGGAGCAAGTTAAGTCGCTTGTTGACCAAATTCCTCTTCAACGGCTGGGATCTCCCCTCGATATTGCCTCTTCTGTTGTCTTTTTGTGTTCTGAAGGAGCTTCTTACATTACGGGAACTACCCTGCACGTCAACGGCGGCATGGTGATGTCCTGATACAATCGCCTCGCTTAATTTGAAAATCCGTCAGGATTAAAAGGGAAAAACCATGGAAGACATTGAAAAGCGCGTCAAAGCAATTGTGTCGGAGCAGCTGGGCGTAAAGCTTGAAGATATAAAAAACGAGTCCAAGTTTGTAGATGACCTGGGTGCAGATTCTTTGGATACTGTGGAGCTTGTCATGGCCCTGGAAGATGCCTTCGAGTGCGAGATTCCCGACGAAGAGGCCGAGAAAATCACCACCGTCCAGCAGGCCATTGACTACGTCAACGCCAATCTCCAGAAATAGTCAGCCTTCCGGCGTCTGGCACCTGAGCGTCCTCAGGCTGCCCCATTTTCCTTTCAACGATGCAAGTCAATAGTCATCGCAGGCGGGTGGTTGTCACGGGGCTTGGCTGTATTAGCCCTGTGGGTAACTCCGTCAAGTCGGCTTGGGAGTCCATTGTGGCTGGCCGCTCGGGCATCGCAACCGTTTCACGGTTTGATGCCACTGTGCTTCCTGTTCATTTTGCGGGAGAGGTAAAGGATTTCAACGTTGAGTCCTACCTGCCTGCAAAAGAGGCGCGCCACATGGATACCTTCATCCACTATGGCATTGCCGCCGGGCTTCAGGCTCTTGACGACAGTGGCCTCGAGATTACCGAGGTTAATTCCGAGCGTGTCGGGGTCATGGTGGGTTCCGGCATTGGCGGGCTCCCTCTCATCGAAGAAACGCATGCCGATTACACGGCAAAGGGTGCTCGCCGTATTTCGCCCTTTTTCGTTCCAGGGTCCATCATCAACATGATCTCCGGACACCTGAGCATTCTTAGGGGCCTGAGGGGTCCTAATCTTGCCGCTGTAACTGCCTGCACGACAGGTCTGCATAGCATTGGCCTGGCCGCCCGATTGATCCAAGCCGGTGACGCAGAGGTTATGGTCACGGGTGGAGCGGAGTCCACCATCTCTCCCTTGGGTATTGGCGGGTTTGCCGCGGCCCGAGCTTTGTCCACTCGTAACCACGATCCTGCAACGGCTTCACGTCCTTGGGATAAGGATCGTGATGGCTTTGTGTTGGGTGAAGGGGCGGGCGTTATGGTGCTTGAAGAGTATGAGCATGCAAGGGCCCGAGGTGCAAACATTTACGCCGAGCTGGCAGGCGTGGGTTTTTCAGGCGATGCCTTCCACATGACAGCACCTGATCAAGATGGCCCCAGGCGTTGCATGCTTAATGCCATGCGCGATGCCGGTCTTAATGCCTCCGACCTGGGTTACATCAACGCCCATGGCACCTCAACACCGCTTGGCGATAAGAACGAAACAGAAGCCATCAAGGCTGCCTTCGGCGATCATGCGAAGTTGGTGCGAATCTCATCGACTAAGTCAATGACTGGGCATCTGTTAGGCGGGGCGGGAGGGCTCGAGGCTGTGTTTACGGTGCTCGCCCTGCATCATCAGGTCTGCCCACCTACTATTAATATTTTCAACCAAGACCCAGAGTGCGACCTTGATTACTGTGCGAACGAGGCAAAGCCCGGGCATTTCACAGCCGCATTAAAAAATAATTTTGGATTTGGGGGAACGAACGGCTCACTGGTTTTTACCAGAGGTTAGGTGCTAGGGTAGCGCCCGGTGGCCGATATTCCTTCCGACCTCGACCTTGTCCAGCGTGTAAAAAACGGGGATCGTGAGGCTTTCAACCTTTTGGTCTTGAAGTACCAGCGCAAGGTTAGCCGCCTTGTTGGGCGCCTAGTCCGCAATCCTGACGAAGCCGATGATGTGGGTCAGGATGCCTTCATTAAGGCCTATCGGGCTCTACCGCAGTTTCGAGGTGACAGCGCTTTCTACACTTGGCTTTATCGAATAGCCGTAAATACCGCCAAAAACCACTTGGTTAGTCAGGGCAAAAGGCCTATATCCCTCTCGGAATTGACTTCCAATGATCCCGACGAGGAATCTTTTGAACTTCCAGTTGTCACAACAGACAACAACACGCCTGAAGCGGAGCTTATGAGTCGGCAAGTTGCCGAAGCGGTTAATCGGGCTGTATTGGCACTGCCTGAGGAGTTACGAACCGCTCTAAGTTTGCGGGAGATTGATGGTTTAAGTTATGAAGAGATTGCCGAGGCCATGAACTGTCCAATTGGTACCGTCCGGTCGCGCATCTTTAGGGCCCGTGAAGCGGTAGCGGCTGAGCTTAGGCCACTACTTAATCTTTCTCCTGATCGGCGTTGGTAGGGTTTTGGCAAAATAGGGGCTGGTATGCAAGATCAAGACATCAAGGAAGTTCTATCCGAATACCTCGACAAGGGCCTTTCGCCAGCCCAAGCATCGTCGCTGGTGGGGCGTCTTAAAACCGACACCGAGCTTCAGTCAACGGCGCTGTCTTATTGGATTCTCTCGGAGTCCATGTCGGGGGTTACCGCCGCCCGACACTCCGAAACGCTGCAGGCGCGCATTGCCAAGCAGCTTGAGCAGGAGCCACACTTTATGCCTCAGCACCATCGTTTGGCCAATGTTGGGGCTGGTCTTTCCCCCGGAGAGGTCCGGCGCGAAGGGCGAGGCCTAGGCGCGGGGTTGCGCTTTGCGGCTGGTTTGGCAGCTTTTGGCTTCGTGGCCTCAGTGGTCTGGACCGTCGGTATTGACGGGCAGGGCTCCGGCTCCCCCATGCTTTCTCTTTCAAGCCCGTCTAGTCAGGTCGTAGCTAAAGCCCCTCTTGACCCAGGATTTGCTTCCCCCCAGATGCGTGCAATGGTTGAAGCTCATGGCCCAATGATTGTTCGAATGCGTATGGACGAGCAATGACTCAATTCGTGCAGTTGCCAGTCTTTGCATTGAGCTTTAGGCGGTTGATGCACGTCACGTTTCTTGGGCTGGTCGGCCTTTGCCTGTCTGTTGCTTGTGCCGACATCTCCTTCGCAACGGAGCCCAATGCTTCAGCCGAAAATCAGCAACAACTGCAAGCCAAGGCTAAGGCCATGGTGCAGCGGGCAGCCGACTCGGCCTCCCGGCTCGACTTTTACGGAACCTATGTTCATCAGCATGCCAAGGGTCTTTATTCAGCAAAAGTAAGGCGGGGTATGTCCCCAGAAGGCAGGGCCACAGTCATTGATGCACTCGACGGACCGGCCCGTCGCACCGTTCGGCTAAGCACCGAGGTGCGGGCCTATCTTCCTGACCAGAGGCAGGTGCGTGTCTACCCGGGAGCCTCCGTTCGCCTCGACTTTCCTCATCCCCCAGTCTACGATTTCGCGCGTGTCGTTGAGCACTATCAAATTCGGCTGGCCACTGGAAAGCGTGTTGCGGGGCGAATGACAGACCGGCTCGAGTTTATTCCTCATAACCAGTCTCGTTGGAGCGTGCATTGTTGGTTCGATCAGGCCTCGGGCCTCATGCTTAAGACTCAAACACTTGACACGAATGGTGCCGTACTCGAAGAGCACTCCTTTTCCGACCTCAACCTGGGCCCTTCCCAGCCGCCCATCGGGTTAGAGGCTCCCTTCAAAGATGTTCGCTCTTGGCAGAGAGTCACGGCGCCTATTCACCGTGAGCCTATGCCCCAAGCATTGAAGGCTTACGTGGGTTCGATGGGCTTTCACCCTCTGGCAGCAGCCAAAGTGAAAGAGCCCTCATCGCCCTTGCCCCATACTCAGTGGCTGTTTACCGATGGGATTGCCCTGGTGTCTGTCTTTTTTATTCAGGACCCAAAGCTCAATGGGCAGAGCGGCTCCACAGAGTCCACTGACCTTCAAGGCGCTACGGCAATGATCATTGGTTCAAAGTCGGGGTACCATTTAACGGCTTTGGGTGAAGTGCCCATCGATACGGCGAAAAGCCTGCTCGCTACGCTGCCTCTTCCTTAACAATAAAGAAGGTCTGTTCCATCATGAAACGGTTCCTTACCCCGACGCATCTTCTATGGCTAGCCGGCCTCATCTGTGCTGGCCTATTGGTTCACCCATTGCCAACCGTGGCCTCGTCCACCAGCACGGGGAATGCTCTGGTGCGCGGGCTGCCCGACTTCACGGGACTTGTTGAAAAGGCAGGTCCTGCGGTGGTTGGTATTCGGACGCTTCAAAAGGTGAGCCGTGCCCAGGGTGGCTTTCCTGGCATGCCGCCCGGGCTTGATGAAAACGATCCGTTTTATGAGTTCTTCAGACGGTTTTTCCCGCCCGGTCATCCGGGTATGCCTCAGCAAGGGCAGCCCGGGGAGTCCGAAGAAACGCCCTCTGTTCCGCGTGGAGTGGGTAGTGGTTTCATTATCTCGACAGATGGCTTCATTCTCTCTAACCATCATGTCGTCGAGGGCGCCGACGAGGTCTTTGTGTCTATGACCGATGGGCGTGAATTCAAAGCCAAGATTGTCGGCTCGGATCAGCGTACGGACGTGGCCCTGTTAAAGATTGAGGCGAAGAACCTCCCCGTGCTGCCTCTTGGGGACCCCTCAAAACTGAAGGTGGGTGCCTGGGTTGTGGCCATTGGGTCTCCCTTCGGGCTTGAGAATACCGTCACAGCAGGAATTGTTAGTGCCAAAGGGCGCGACACCGGGGATTACCTACCTTTCATTCAAACCGACGTTGCTGTAAACCCGGGTAACTCGGGTGGTCCCTTACTTAATCTCGATGGCGAGGTCATTGGTATTAATTCGCAAATCTACAGCCGCACCGGTGGGTTTATGGGGATCTCTTTTGCCATTCCTATCGACGAGGCGAGCAGCGTTGCACAACAACTCAAGGCCTCTGGACGTGTGGTTCGGGGTCGCATTGGTGTTGCGATTGGGGAGGTGACCCGTGAGGTCGCTGAAGCCCTGGGCCTCAAAACAGCATCAGGTGCTCTGGTTCGAAGCGTTGACCCCGAAGGGCCAGCCCGCAAAGCCGGCATTGAGCCCGGTGACATCGTTCTTAGCTTTGCAGGCAACAAAGTTGCGCGCATGTCTGATCTCCCCCGGCTGGTTGGTAAAACCCAGCCGGGCCGCACCGAATCCATCGAGGTCTGGAGGCGTGGTGAGAAGATACGGCTCACAGTGAGCGTAGCCGAGTTGGTCGCAGAACCTCAGGCCCAGGCAGCGGCGCCCAAGCGGCCTGAGAAGGCTGTTGTGAACAACTGGCTTGGTCTTGGGCTGAGCGATTTAACGGATGAAGACAGAAATAGGCTGAATTTAAAGGCAGGAGTGGTTATTTCGAATGTTTCGGGCCCATCCGAGCGCTCGGGCATTCGCCAGGGTGACATAATCCTTTCGGTGAACAACACTCAGGTTGAGTCCGCCAATCGTTTAGCCGCCTATCTCGATAAGCTCGATAAGCGTAAGCCGGTGGTCTTTCTAGTCCGACGGGGCGATGGGGTCTTGTTCATTCCAGTACGACCCTAAATGCCTTGGCGAACAATTTGCAGACCATTCGTAATTTCTCAATCATTGCCCACATTGATCACGGAAAAAGCACGCTTGCAGATCGAATGATTCAGTTCTGCGGAGGCCTGTCCGACCGCGAGATGGAGAACCAGGTTCTCGACTCGATGGACCTCGAGCGCGAGCGAGGAATCACCATTAAGGCCCAGACGGTGGCCCTGCATTACAAGGCGCGTGACGGCCAGATCTATCAGCTCAACCTTATCGACACCCCTGGCCATGTCGATTTTTCCTACGAGGTGAGTCGTTCATTGTCTGCATGTGAAGGGGCCTTGTTGGTGGTTGATGCCTCTCAGGGGGTTGAGGCTCAGACAGTGGCCAACTGCTACACCGCCATTGAGCTCGGTGTCGAGGTCTGTCCGGTTCTCAACAAAATTGATCTCCCAGCTGCTAACCCCGAGCAGGCCATCCAAGAAATTGAAGATGTTATTGGTATTGAGGCATCCGACGCCATTAGGGCGAGTGCTAAAACCGGCGAAGGGATTGAAGATATTCTTGAGCTCATTGTTCATCGAATCCCACCGCCTCAGGGCAAGCTTGATGCGCCCCTCCAGGCGCTCATTATTGACTCTTGGTTCGATAACTATGTTGGTGTTGTGATGCTTGTTCGTGTGGTCAATGGCAGCCTTAAAAAGCGTGACAAGGTTCTGCTAATGGCTACTAACAGCATGCATCCGGTGGAAGACCTTGGTGTGTTTACCCCAAAGGCAGTCAGCAAGGAAAGCCTCTCGGCGGGCGAAGTGGGTTTTATTATTACTGGTATTAAAGAGCTCAAGGCGGCCAAAGTGGGCGACACAGTAACCCTTGCCGGCCGGACCGCCGACAGACCTTTGCCTGGCTTTAAAGAGGTCAAACCGCAGGTTTTTGCTGGGCTTTACCCGGTTGAGTCAAGCGAGTACGACGTGATGCGCGATGCGCTTGAAAAGCTCCAACTTAACGACTCCTCCTTGCAGTTTGAGCCTGAGGTTTCCCAGGCCCTGGGCTTCGGATTCCGATGCGGCTTCTTAGGCCTCTTGCACATGGACATTGTTCAAGAGCGGCTTGAGCGCGAGTACAAAATTGACCTCATTACAACCGCGCCGACGGTGGTTTATCAGGTGTTACTTCAAGATGGCAGCCTGGTCGAGGTAGACAACCCATCCAAAATGCCAGAGGCATCAAAAATTGCCTCCATTCGTGAGCCGGTAATGACGGTTACAGTTTTTGTGCCGCAGGAATATCTTGGCTCGGTTATTACCCTGTGCACAAGTAAACGCGGCCATCAAATCGGTATGACCTACGCGGGGCGGCAGGTGAGCCTGGTTTATGAAATCCCCATGAATGAAATCGTGCTCGACTTCTTCGATAAGCTTAAGTCAACATCCAGGGGCTATGCCTCCATGGACTATGAGTTCAAAGAGTATCGGGATTCGGATGTTGTGAAGATGGACATCCTAATTAATGGGGATCGAGTCGACACACTTTCTGTCATCGTGCATCGGGCCAATTCCCAATTTAAGGGTCGCGAGCTTGCTGCTAAGTTGCGCGAGCTTATACCCAGGCAGATGTTCGATGTTGCCATTCAGGCCGCCATCGGTGCCAACATCATTGCCCGAGAGAACGTAAAGGCACTTCGTAAGAATGTTTTGGCGAAGTGTTATGGCGGCGATATTTCACGAAAACGAAAGCTGCTTGAAAAACAAAAAGCAGGTAAGAAGCGCATGAAGCAAGTGGGTACTGTGGAGGTTCCCCAAGAGGCCTTCCTGGCCATTCTTAAAGTTGACGGCTAGCCATGGACTTTGCACTCATTCTTTTTGTTTTAAGTCTTTTTACAGGTGTGTTGTGGGTCGCCGATCGCTGGGTATGGGCGAGACAAAGGCCGCAAGGGGCTACAAGACCACTAATTCTCGAGTACACAGCCGGCTTCTTCCCCGTCATTGCCATTGTTTTTCTCATTCGCTCATTCTTATTTGAGCCGTTCAATATTCCTTCTGGCTCCATGATTCCGACTCTGCGAATTGGTGACCTCATTCTGGTGAAGAAGTACAGCTATGGCGTTCGACTGCCCGTGGTGGATACCCTGGTTTTCCCCACAGGTCTTCCCAAGCGAGGCGATGTCGCGGTTTTCCGCTATCCCAAAGACAACTCTGTGGACTACATCAAACGCATTATTGGGCTTCCTGGCGACCGCATTCGTTACATCGATAAGCGGCTTATCGTAAACGATCAGCCCATTACCAAAACGCCTCAGGGTAGCTTTGTTGATGCTGACTCGGCGAAGGTTGCGAGCCAGTTCGGTGAGCAACTCGGTGAGCACCGTTACAGCACGCTGAACGACGAGGGCGGGCCCGGCATCTATCTGATTGAGTCCTTTCCTTTTCGGGAGAACTGCAGGCGCTTAATGGGCGGGCTTGAATGCCTTGTCCCTGAGGGTCACTATTTCGCGGTCGGCGATAATCGTGATAACTCGGCTGACAGTCGTTTTTGGGGCTTCGTACCGGAGGCTAACCTTGTGGGCGAGGCCGTTCTTGTCTGGTTTAACTTTGGCGAGGTCTTCTCTGGGCATTTCTCGCGACTGGGCTGGATCGATTAGCATGGCAGCGCCTCAAGCCTCGAGCGGACATAGCCTGGAAGAACTCGAGGCTCGGCTTGGTTTCAGCTTTAAAGATAAAAGCCTGCTTACCTTGGCCTTAACCCACCGAAGCTATGGGCTACACCACAACGAGCGCCTAGAGTACCTCGGCGACAGTGTTTTGAATCTCGCTGTGGCTGCACTCTTATTCAAGGAGCTTGACGGATTTTCAGAGGGCGACTTAAGCCGAGTGCGCTCGAACCTGGTTCGTCAGCAGGCCCTTCATGACATTGCCCAGACTTTGTCCCTGCACAGGCACCTGTACCTCGGGGATGGCGAGCGTAAAAGTGGTGGCCTAAGACGTCCATCCATTCTTGCCGATACTCTGGAGGCCATTATTGCGGGGGTATTTCTTGACCAAGGCTACGAGGCAGCCTATGCCGTGGTCGAGCGTCTGTATCGTCCCATACTGAATCAAGTGGACCCCAAAACATTGGGCAAAGATGCGAAGACTCTGTTGCAGGAGTTTCTTCAAGGTAACGGTCTGCCGTTACCGGTTTATGCAGTGGTCGCCACCCGTGGAGCGGCCCACAACCAGGTCTTTGAGGTCGAGTGCAGTATTCCGAAGCTGGGCTTAATGCTGCTTGGCTCGGGCGCGAGCCGCAGGGCGGCCGAGCAGATGGCTGCCACCGAGGCACTTGTCTCTGCGCAACAGGCTTTGTCTTCGGCGCCTAAGAAGCGTCGTAAGACGCGTAGTAAAGACAAGGCCGAACTGCCACCACAGGCGAAGCTTAGTTTCGAACCCAGCCATAGTTAATGCTATGAGCAACCACCGAGCCGGTCTTGTTGGAGTGGTGGGTCGCCCCAATGTTGGCAAGTCAACTCTTGTCAATGCCTTGGTTGGCTTTCCCGTTGCTATTACATCGCGCAAAGCCCAGACAACCCGCCACCGCATTCTTGGCGTGCTCACACGCCCGGATGCTCAGGTGTTATTTGTCGATACGCCAGGCCTGCAGAATGAGCACACGGCGGCGCTGAATAAGCAGCTCCGGCGCGCGGCCTACAGCGTTGTGGCAGAGGTACCTGTATTGCTCTGGGTGGCTGATGTTTTAAAGGTCACTGACGAGGATCTCCATATCGTCAACCAACTTCCCAAGGAAGCCTGTGTTATTGCCGTTCTTAACAAAGCCGACCGAATACAACGCGATAACCATCGACAGGCCGCCTTCAAGCTTGGTGAGCAGCTTGCTCAGCTTTATCCCTTTAAATCGATTATTCCCATCTCCGCCCAGTCAGGTTTTCAGCTTGAAACCTTACTTAATGAGCTTATTGCCCTCCTACCCGAGGGGCCAGCATTAATGGATGCTGAGCAGGTGACCGATCGTCCGCTTCGATTCATGGCGGCCGAGCTTATACGCGAGAAGCTCTTTCGACTCTTGGGAGACGAGCTACCCTATGAGGCAACGGTCGTCATTGATCAGTACGAGGAAAGTCCCGGCCGAACCTTGATTCACGCAACCATTGTTGTGGGTCGTGCCAGTCATAAGCCCATGGTCTTGGGTGAAGCAGGTCAAAGGCTTAAGCGCATTGGTACCGAGGCCCGACGAGACATTGCAAAGCTTACCGGTACCCCGGTTGAGCTAAGGCTTTGGGTCAAAGTGGTTGCCAATTGGGCCGACCAAGACAAGCTCGTTCAGAGTTTTGGCTACGGTGAGCTTTAAAACAACATGGTTGAGGGATACGTTCTGCATAGTGTGCCTTGGCGAGAAACGAGCCTCATTGCCGAGGTCTTCACCCGAGACGAGGGTCGAGTAGGCCTAGTGGCGCGGGGTGCGCGGCGGCCAAGGTCCGCCCTGCGAGGCCTGTTGCAGCCCTTTCAAAAGCTAGGGCTGCGTTATTCGCATAAGGGCGACTTACGGACCCTGATGGGGGCTGAATGGCTTGGCACGCAAGGCTGTGGAATGCCTTCGGGCGCGAGCCTTATGGCGGGCTTTTACGTAAACGAGCTCTTACTGCGGCTGCTTCAGCGACAAGACCCACATTCCGACCTTTTTCTGGCCTACGAGATGGTGCTCGATCATCTAAGCGGGCCCGCGCCTACAACCGAAGTCTGCCTGCGTTGGTTTGAATGTCGGCTGCTTCGGGGCTTGGGCATTGCGCCAGACTTCACTGCGGGCCTCGATGACTCAACGGCGCTGCACTTCCAATTGGCGCCTGGTGAGCCCATTGGTCTTTCAGCCAGTGAGCCGGAGCAGGGTGTTCTGCTTGACAAAGAGACGCTAGAAACGTTGGCAAGGTACGATGCCTACAGCGAACTTCAAGACTGCCTGCGCGATGGACTAAAGTCAAATTCAGCCGTCAAGCGCGCACTGAGGCTTTTGCTTGTGCATCAACTGGGCTCAGTACCGCTGTTCTCAAGAGAGGCCGCCGTTGATCTCCATTATTTAAGAGACGGAGTGATTTCATGATTGAGCTAGGTGTCAATATTGACCATGTGGCCACCCTGCGGCAGGCTCGTCGAACCGTGGACCCTGACCCTGTATGGGCCGCTGTTGAGGCCCATCTAGGGGGTGCTGATGGTATTACGGTTCACCTGCGTGAAGATCGACGGCATATTCAACTCTTTGATGTTGAACGTCTGCGTGACCTGACTCAGATCAAGCTCAACCTTGAAATGGCAGCCACCGACGAGATGGTGGCCATCGCCCTTGATATTCGCCCAGAGATGGCCATGCTCGTGCCTGAGGGTCGCCAAGAGATTACAACCGAGGGAGGGCTCGACCTTATTGCCAACGCGTCGGTTGTCCAGTCGGCCGTTGATCGACTTAAGTCCAAGGGCATTACAGTGAGTGCTTTTCTTGATGCCGATATGAACCAAATTCGTCATGCCCATGCCATGGGTATTGAGGTCTGTGAGATTCACACCGGCCCTTACGCCGAGGTCTTTTATCAGCAAGGCCGGGATGTTGATAAGCCGGCTGTTCAAAAGGAGCTCGACCGCATTCGCGAGGCGGGTGAGCTTACACAGTCACTTGGCATGCGGTTTAATGCAGGTCATGCCCTTAACTATTTCAATGTTCAACCTGTTGCGGCGATTTCGGGTGTGCGCGAGCTGCATATTGGTCATGCCATCGTTTCTAGGGCAGTTTTTTTCGGAATGCGTGAGGCGGTTAAAGAGATGAAGCGTTTGATGCGTGAGGTTAGTACACCGTGATTCTTGGTGTTGGAATCGATCGCGTGCTAATTGGTCGGGTTGACCAAATTTATGAACGCTGGGGTGCACGCTTTGCCGAGCGTGTGCTCGGTCAGCAAGAGCGGCTTGTTTTTCAAGAGCGGCTCGGTCGTGGCTCAGCAGGTCGTAGCAGGGCGATCTCGTATCTCGCAAAACGTTTTGCAGCGAAAGAAGCTGTGGGTAAGGCCCTAGGGGTAGGGCTTGCCTATCCCATGAGTCTTCATAGCCTTGAAGTTCTTAATGATTCGAAGGGTGCGCCACACCCTGTTTTTCACAAGGCGCTTGCCGATTGGGTAAGCAGTAGGCAGCTAAGGGTGAATGTGTCGCTGTCCGATGAGCAGGACGCGGCGATTGCACTGGCGATTGTTGAATCGAATGCGGGCTGCGCAGCCTAGGTATACCAAGGACGAGTAACCATGACAGGACCATTCATCATTGACGTCGAGGGTTTCGAGCTAAGCCCCGAAGAAAAAAACCGTCTGGAGCACCCTTGGGTTGGGGGCGTGATTTTCTTCTCACGCAATTTTAATGACATGGCGCAACTAAAGGCACTCACTGCCGCTATTCACGCGGTTCGGCCTGGCAATCCGCTTCTGATTACAGTGGACCATGAGGGTGGGCGTATTCAGCGGTTTCGAGAGGGCTTCACGAAGCTTCCATCTTTTCGCAGTCTTGGCGAGCGACTTCCGCAATTGTCGGGTGCCAAGCGCTCCTCAGGCCCTGAGGCCACCGACTGTGCCGCGCTGGAACTAGCCCTTTCTGAGGCCCGGGCGGCCGGTGCAGACCTTGCCTTTGAGTTAAAAGCGGTTGGCGTTGATTTTAGTTACACGCCGGTGCTCGATCTCGACTATGGGCGCAGCGAGGTTATTGGTGACCGGTCCTTTCACCGGGAGCCAGCCTTCGTATCCATGTTGGCGGCGGCTATGGCTCAGGGCCTTGCCATGGCCGGCTTTCGAACCTGTGGCAAGCATTTCCCTGGGCATGGTTGGGCAGAGGCCGACTCGCACCACGCCCTGCCGGTTGACGATCGCCCGCTGGATGTCATTTTGCAAGACGATGCCTGGCCCTACGCGCGGCTCGGGCGAGGGCGCTTTGAGCGGGCCTTACTGCAGTCGGTGATGCCGGCCCATGTGGTGTACCCGCAGGTCGACCATCTGCCCGCTGGATTTTCTCGTATCTGGGTAACCGATATTCTCAAAGGGCAGCTTGGTTTTGAAGGTGTCGTTATTAGTGACGATCTATCGATGGCTGGCGCTGCAGTATTTGAGGATATTGCCGATCGTTGCGAGGCAGCCTTTGCAGCAGGCTGCGACGCCACACTGATATGCAACAGGCCCGACCTTTCTGTCAGAGCGCTCGATAGCGTTCCCGCGCGAATTCCTGCATTTCTAACCGATCCTGGTCGTCGTTCTTTAGCGCGATTGCGGCCTCGGTCGATTTAGTTCGTCGGGGTTGCTTGTTGAAGGCTGATCCTCCAGAAACGAGCCTTGGTTGCGGAACTGTCGGTGCGGCTGGGGCCATCTACGACGCCAATTGTCAGCGTTGCCCACGACTTGCAGGTTTTTTAAAGGAGGTTAAGGCCAAGCATCCGTCGTACTTTTGCAAGCCCGTGCCACCTTTTGGTGATGACTGTGCAGAGCTCTTGGTACTTGGACTTGCGCCAGGAATGCATGGTGCGAATGCAACGGGTCGGCCATTTACGGGGGACGCCTGTAGCGATCTGTTGTACGGAACCTTGCACAGACACGGTTTTGGTTCCAAGGCCCGCTCGGTGAGTTCAGAGGATGGTCTTGTGATGCATAACTGCCGAATCACCAATGCGGTGAAGTGCCTGCCTCCCCAGAATAAGCCCAGCCCAGCCGAAGTTCGTCACTGTCTCGCTTACCTAAGCCAGGAACTCCTTCAACTCAGGCCTAAGGTTGTCTTGTGCCTGGGGGCCATTGCCCACGATGCTGTCCTGCGTGCATTGCCTCTTGCACAGCTTGGACTTCGACCCGTCTTATTTAAATTTGCGCACGCAGCCTGTCACCAGGTGGGTGATGTCTGGCTTGTTGATAGTTACCATCCGAGTCGCTACAACCTCAATACGGGGCGTATTACCGAGGCCATGTTCAGCCAGGCTGTGGGTCTTGCGAAGGGTTTGCTAAATCAGCAGCGGGAAGAGGCATGAGTAAAGAAGAGTCCGATGAGGCCAAGGCGTCCATAAGCCGGGCCCTTCGAGAGTCGGTGGCAAGCCTGCCCGGCTTACCTGGGGTTTACCGGTTCTACGATGCTAGCGAGAGCCTGCTTTATGTTGGCAAGGCGAAAGATCTCAAGAAGAGAGTGAGCTCTTATTTTCAGAAGACGGGCCTGAGCCCGCGCATTGGCCACATGGTGGCGCAAATTGTGCGGCTTGAAGTGACCACGGTGCGCTCTGAGGCTGAGGCCCTGCTGCTTGAAAGCAATCTTATAAAAACCCAGTCGCCGCGCTACAACATTCTTTTTCGTGATGACAAGTCCTACCCCTACCTTCGCCTGAGTCGGCATCGGTATCCCCGCATCTCTTATTACCGGGGTGCGGTGGATAAGCAGGCCCATTACTTCGGGCCGTTTCCGAACGCATGGGCTGTGAAGGAAAGCATTCAAATTCTTCAGCGTGTCTTTCGGCTGCGTAACTGCACCGACAATGTCCTTTCCAATCGTTCCCGGCCTTGCCTTTTGCACCAGATTCAGCGTTGCAGTGCGCCCTGTGTGGGGCTTATTCCCGATGAGGGCTACACCAGAGACGTCAAGCGTGCCTTAGCCTTTCTTGGTGGGGAACACCAAGGGGTTCTTTCGGAGCTCGAGGCCGACATGCAGGCTGCAGCAGATGCCATGCATTACGAGTCCGCCGCCGTTTACCGCGATCAGATTGGCGCACTCTCAAGGGTTTTGCAGCAGCATTCCATGGAGGCCGACACTGCGCTTGACTGCGATATTGCGGCGGTTGCAAGTGACGGCATTCGTGTGGTGGTGAACCTTGCCATGGTGAGGGGAGGAAGGCATTTAGGTGATCGGCCATACTTTTCTTCTCTGGCAAGCATGACGCCTCGGCAGCTTGCCGAAACGTCAACACTGACGGAGGAGTTAGCCGACTTATCGAGTCTTGATGAGCTGATGGATGAGGCCCTTGTAAGCTTTATAAGCCAGCACTATCTTGATGATCAGGCCTCGCCTGTGGCGACGCTGATTGTGAACCGAGGCACGGCGGTGCGCATGATTGAAGACTGGTTTACCGATAGACCGGGTGGTCTGAAGGCGTTGTATGCACCGCAGGGTAAGCGCCGTGACTGGCTGCAGCTTGCCGAGGACAATGCCAGGCTAGCCCTGACGCGACGCGCTCAGGAGCAGGGTGGGGCGCAAGGCCGGACCCGATTGCTTGCGGAGACCTTGGGTCTTGAGGCCTCGGAAGAAGAGCTCTTCGCCTTGCGGCTTGAGTGCTTTGATATCAGTCATACCGCGGGGGAGGCCACTCAGGCATCGTGCGTGGTTTATCACAGCCATGCGATGCAGCCCAAAGAGTACCGACGATACAACATCAATGACATTACGCCAGGGGATGACTACGCTGCGATGGAGCAGGTGCTACGCCGCCGCTATGGCGATGTTCAGCCCGACCTGCCCATGCCCGATCTTGTCCTCATTGATGGCGGCAAGGGACAGCTCGGGAGGGCCGTTGAGGTTTTCGAGGAGCTTGGGCTTGATTCGCGCCTGCTCATTGGGGTGGTGAAGGGAGAGGGCCGTAAGGTCGGTCTGGAGCGGCTGTTGCGGCCCACGGGCGAGGTGATCCAACTGGGTCGCGACCATGGCGCGTTGATGCTTGTGGCCCAGGTGCGCGATGAGGCGCACCGGTTTGCCATTACAGGCATGCGCGCGCGCAGGGCCAAGACTCGCGTGGGCTCCGTCTTGGATGACATTGAAGGTGTTGGCCCCAAAAGGCGACAAAGGCTACTTGCTCGATTCGGTGGCCTGCAAGGCCTAAAAAAGGCATCCGTGGCCGAGCTTGCAACGGTTGAGGGTGTTTCGCATACCCTTGCAGAAGAAATTGCTCGACGGTTACGCTAACCACCCAGCCGTTATGATCTGAAACTATGCGTTTTAATTTACCCAACCTTCTTACCTGGGCTCGTATCCTTGCGATCCCTTTTCTACTAGGTGTTTTCTATTTCCCGCTGGGCCTGGAAGAGCAAACGAAAAACCTCATTGCAACCCTGCTGTTTTTGGGTGCGGCCATGACCGACTGGTTTGATGGCTGGTTGGCACGGCGTTGGAACCAGACCTCGGCCTTCGGGGCTTTCCTTGACCCCGTTGCCGATAAACTCATGGTCTGCGCTGCGGTCGTGGCGCTTATTGACATGGACAGGGTGGGCCCCTTGGTTGGGATTATTATTGTGGGCCGGGAGATCACTATTTCGGCTCTACGAGAGTGGATGGCCGAGATGGGGGCTCGTAAAAGCGTGGCCGTGAACTGGCTGGGTAAGGCTAAGACCATTGCACAAATGGTTGCCATTCCCTTTCTTCTTTATTACGGAACCGTTTGGGACGGGCTTATTGACACCCGTGTCTGGGGTTACTGGCTTATGGTCATTGCGGCAACCCTTACCTTTTTGTCCATGGTTTATTACCTGGCGCAGGCGGCGCCTGAGCTTCGGCGAGGGGCTTAAAGCAAGTGGCGGCGCGGGCTAGCCAAACGAACCGCCGCACATTTGCTCGTCCCCCCAGAAACCCCTTATAATTCCGCTCTTACTGCGGGAGTAGCTCAGTTGGTAGAGCGCAACCTTGCCAAGGTTGAGGTCGCGAGTTCGAGACTCGTCTCCCGCTCCAGCCGCTTTGCGGGCGGGATGGCAGAGTGGTCATGCAGCGGCCTGCAAAGCCGTCTACCTCGGTTCGATTCCGGGTCCCGCCTCCATCGCCCATCGGCAATTCTCTCATAGGGGAAGTAGCACAACTGGGAGAGCGTCGCGTCCGGAGTTCTCAGGCCAATGGTTGAAAAGGGGCAGGCGAAGTAAAAAGGAATGCTGTGCCGATGCGCAAGAACAGCGACCATGTAGATGGCACGGGCTTCAACAAGAAGAGCCTTGGCCAGAGTATGTGGAGTCTGATTTCCAAGCGAGGCCAATGCGCCTTCATGCGATTCAAGGCCCCCAAAGGGTTCACGGCGGTCGGCCGGCTACCTACTAAGACTTCAAAGGGCTTCGTCATTCCGGCCTTCAAGCCCGGGAAGGCCCACCGCAAAGCGGCAGTTCACCACTTCGGCCTTAAAAGCACGCGATAACTTAACTGCAGCCTCGGCCGTTCCACCCGTGGCAATGAGGTCGTCTACTAAAAGCACCCGCTCGACTTGTGCAACGGCATCGGCATGCACCTCAATGACATGCCCTGACCCTTGGAACTGGAATCTTTAAAAGTTCATTTACTATTGTCCAGTTGTCATCTCCTTCAGGAAACCCGATGAGTCCCAAATGATTGCAGTCAGTGAATCAACCAAAAAAGTAGCCCTCACCCCTGCAGCTTGCGTGGTTGGCATGGGCTACATCGGGCTTCCAACCGCTGCACTTCTGGCAAGCAAAAATCAGGTGGTGATTGGGGTTGACATCAACAGACTGGTTGTCGACACAATAAGTCAAGGGCGAATTCATATTGTAGAACCCGAACTTGAGGTCTTGGTCAGTCATGTAACAGGGCATGGCTTTCTGCAGGCAACAACCAGGCCCTTAACCGCTCCGGTGTTCATGATCTGTGTACCCACCCCTCTTGGGGACGATCAGTCGCCTGACATGCGCTACGTGGAGTCGGCCCTTGAGTCGATCGCTCCTGTCTTGAAGGCTGGAGACCTTGTGATCATTGAGTCGAGCTCTCCTGTCGGTACGACTCGTAAAGCTGCTAAGCAGCTTCAGGCCCTACGACCTGACCTTCGTTTTCCCGACTCCGACGGGCATCAAGAGGGCAAGGTCACACCTAACGTCTTTCTTGCCTATTGCCCCGAGCGCGCACTTCCTGGCAAGCTGCTTCCCGAGATCATGCATAACGATCGAGTCATTGGAGGTCTTACCGAGGCTTGCGGGCAAAAGGCAAAAGAGTTTTACGGCCTTTTCATTGAAGGCGAATGCTTTCTCACGACTGCTGAAACTGCTGAGCTTTGTAAGCTCACCGAGAATAGTTATCGTGACGTCAATATTGCCTTTGCAAACGAACTCTCGATGGTTTGCGATCGTCTTGGCGTCAATGTCTGGGAACTAATTCGTCTAGCCAACCGGCACCCTCGGGTGAACATCCTTCAGCCGGGTCCAGGGGTTGGGGGTCACTGCATTGCGGTTGATCCCTGGTTCATTGTCCATTCAGCACCGAAAGAAACAGCGCTTATTCAAACCGCACGTCGAGTCAACGAGAACAAAACCCAGTGGGTAGTTAACAAGATTCTTGAGCGACTTCAGGCTCGAGGTAAAGAGGCGTTGGACGAGGCCCAGGCAAGTCAACCAGGAAGGCCTGCTGTGGTTGCCTTGCTGGGGCTTTCTTTTAAGGCGGACATTGATGACCTGCGGGAGAGTCCTGCCATTGAGATTACCCTTGAGCTCCTTCAGCATGAAAAGGCAACCCTGTGGGTTGTCGAACCGAATATCCATACTCTTCCCGACTGCCTCAAAGGCAAGGTCGAGCTCAAAGACCTCGAAACAGCCTACGAGAAGGCAGATCTCAATGTTCTTCTTGTGGATCATTGGCAGTTCAAACATGCCCAACCCGAGGAAGACAGGGTTCTCGATTTCAAAGGGCTTTGGCATGTTGGCCGCACCCAATCAACCCACTAAGGTTTCTTTTGAGAGGCGCGTTGACGCCGCGCAACCTCTTTGTAAAGTGTGGCGTATCGAGCATGAATACCAGCAAGTGAATCAATAAGCTCGGTACTTTCGGGAAGAAGGCCAAGCGCATCTTCAATCGTGACAAGAGCCAAGTCGAGTCGCCCCTGGCTAATATAAAAATTGGAGAGACTCAGATAGGCGTCTGTCAGGCGCCTA
>Ga0181606_10000569_pt1 | contig 30509 bp, 15 predicted proteins | sample 041ome_10_FD_132994 | JGI IMG/M metagenome (GOLD analysis project Ga0181606, IMG submission 132994) | Coastal salt marsh microbial communities from the Groves Creek Marsh, Skidaway Island, Georgia - 041412US metaG (megahit assembly) | ecosystem: Environmental > Aquatic > Marine > Intertidal... | reverse complement strand
GAAGAGGAAGAGGAAGAGGAAGAGGAAGACGAGTATTTCGAGGAGATTCCAACATCCTACGGACGCATTGATAAGCTATCGCAATCATTTGGGTTTATTCAGAAAGCGCACGGGAGAATGCCTTCGCACACCACCAACAACAGGAGAGACGAACAAGGTGTGTTCTTCCATTACACCGCATTAAAAAACAAGGCAGATTTAGGAAAGTTGACCATTGGAACCGCGGTGAGTTTTGAAATTGTAAAGGTGAGCGCAGGTAACGGCAAAGGCAAGAAAGCGAACGCAGTGAACGTGCAACTATGCGACGACGAAACCGTTAGAGCGATCGAGTCAGAGCTCAGACTTCAGCGTAAGCTCGTCGAGAAGGAGAAAAACGCCGCCTTGCTCGATAAAGACGGCATCGATGGCGATTCCTGGGGTAAGAAGAAAGTAGACGTCGTCGATGAGAGTAACAATGATAGCGTTAAAAAGTACGTAGAGGCGCCAAATTCTGGTGAAGAAGAGAGTCCGTCGCCCTCAGAAATAGAATTGGGTAAAATTGTCGTCATCAAGAACGGTTTTGGCTTCATCAAATGCGAAGAGCGCGTGGAAGATGTATTTTTCCACTTTACGCAATTGAAGAATTTAGAAAATCCAAAAGTTGGGAAAATTGTGCAATTTACCGTTCATAGAGACCAAAACAGAAATGCTTTGGTCGCACACAACGTGTGCGAAGCTCCTGAAGGCTCGAAGGTAGTCTTTGAAACCGTCGATGAACGAAGCGTTCGAGGTATCTGCAAAGAACGCCTTGTTTTTGCCTCTGGTAGAAGTTTTGGAAAATCCTCGTTTTCATCCAACGCGAGCAACAATGGCACAATTGTCGTCGAAAATGCAGACGGAACTTCACAAAGTTATAAATTCAAAACTGTCGTCGATAGAAATTGCAATCCGAAACCCGGAGACTTGGTTTCTTTTTGCATCGCCACCGATAAGCGGGACGAGAAGAAACAGTTTGCGACGAAAGTAAAATTAGTACAATTTACCGGTACCGTCCTGAGCACGAAAAGCGAAGGTTCTTACGGATTTTTGTCACACAGTGATCCAGATACCGGTGAAGTCGGGAAAGCATTCTTCCACGGTGCGGATGTGGATGGCGGCGTGACCTTATTCGAAGGGGACGAGGCGACGTATTTCGTGAACCAATCGCAAGGTGAGAATAAAGAGTACACCGCGAAACGTATTAAGAGAACGAAAGAAGGTCCGAATGCAGGCGTTTCGACGCCAACGAGGTCAAATTCAGCGATGGGAAGCGATAACGGCGGACGCGATTCTCCGAGACCACAATTTGTTGGGTCCCAATTCACGCTTTCAAAAGGCCCGGACGGTACTCCAGGTTTCAGCAGGGGACGGGGGAAAGGCCTGGCTGAAAAGGCAACCGCGGCGGTTTCGAGGTTGAAGTTAGACGCCGCAGAATTTGTCCTCGGTGGAAATACCTCGTCCGTTTCTGCCTCGCTCGGATCGAAAGACGACCTCACCGCGTTTGAAGACGTCGAGGAAGCAGAAGCAGATGAAGAGGAAACGTTAGATATTTAAAAAAATTATAGAGTTGTAGCACACACACAGCAAAAATTAGAGAAAGTCACAAATTCAAAGCAACACTTGTACGTACATTTCTGTCTCCTTATGTGTTTCATATTAAATGGTACCTAGTATCTTTATAACAATTTTTACTCTCTTTCCACGACGGCAGCAGCGCCCATACCGCTTCCAATACACATTGACACCACCCCGAGCTTACACGATGGGTCTCTACTATGCATCTCATGCAGCAACGTCGCCATGCACCTCGCCCCGGTCGCCCCTAACGGATGTCCGAGCGCAATAGCACCCCCGTTTACGTTCACGATATCTTTATTTAACTTCAAATGGTTCACGCAATACGACGCTTGACTCGCAAATGCTTCGTTCAGCTCGAACAAATTGATATCAGAAACTTTCACGCCCGCTCTTTCGCACGCGTCCGGAATGGCCACGGCTGGGCCAATGCCCATAATTTCCGGCGGACACCCAACTGCGCTGAAGGATTTCCACTTGGCCATAACTTTCAACCCGTGTTTCATCGCGTACGATCGTTTACACAAAATGACTACCCCAGCGCCATCGCTGACTTGACTCGCGTTCCCGGCTGTCGTGCTCCCGCCTTTTTTGAACACCGGTTTCAACTTTGCTAAATTTTCCACCGTCACGCCTTCTCGAATCCCATCATCCTCGGTAACGATGACTTCTTTCTCCACTTTCGTCTCTTTATCGATAATTTTCGTCACCACGGGCACGATTTGACTCTTAAACTTCCCGTTTCGCCTCGCCTCCGCGGCTCTCCTGTGACTCTCCGCCGCGAACGCGTCTTGCTCCTCTCTCGAAATGTGCCACTTCGCGGCTACGTTTTCACTCGTGACACCCATGGGTATTAAGCAATTCTGCGCGTTTGTCACGCTCGCAGCTTTTGGATTAAACCCTCCGTCCCATTTCATGGGATTTTTACTCATCGTCTCCACGCCAGCCGCGATGCCAACCTCGTAATATCCAGCTTTAATCGCGCTCGCCACGTCCGCGCACGCTTGCAATCCGCTCGAACACTGTCTGTTCACCGTCCTCACCGGAACTTTCACCGGAAAACCGGCTAAAAACATTCCAATTCTGCACTCGTTTGCGCGTTGGCTCGAATCTCCCAACACAGATCCCACGACCACGTCGCCAATGTCTGTAGGATTTATATTTTTTGTCTCTTTCATGGCTGCGTGCAAAACCGTTGCCACGAGATCGTCCGCGGTGGTATCTTTCAATCCGCCTTTTCTCGCGCGCGTGATTGGCGTTCTCAACGCGCAGACGATGACCACGTCGTCCGGATGTTTAGAAGCCTGCACATCAAACACATCAACAGTCACAACAACGAGTGAGAGAGCGTCGCGAAAAGAGAGAAAGAGAGAAAAAAAGCGATTCGATGCACCGTTAAGTAAAAACACAAAAAGAGAGAGAAAAAAAAAACGCACCCACGGAGAGGAAAAGAAAGTTTCTTGTCGTTCGAGTCTGGTCGCGCTCGTCGTCGGAATACCGCCAGCGTTATCATCGCGCGAGTCGACGACGACTTGCGTTTTCAAGCGTTCGACTCGCTTCATCGCGTTCATCATCGTCGTCGTCATCGAGTTGTTGTTGTTGTTGTTGTTGTTGTTGTTCATTTTAGTGAGTAGTCGTAGTAGGGAAAAAAAATGTGGAGAACGAACGACTTCACACTAAACAAATGAGGGCCGCAGTCGCCGCGGCGACTCGCGCCGCCGCGTTAACCGTCGCCAAAACAAACTTTGCGCGACAGAGGACGACGACGACGACGAGAGGTTTTTTTACGACAACGCGAGGAGGACAAACGAGAGGAGGCGGTTCTGTCGTCGTTGTCGCGCGTAAAAATCAGAGGAAACCGTTGAGCGCCGCTGCCGTGCGACGTCGTCAAAGCGAAGATGGTGTTGTTGTTGTTGGTGGTGGTAACGACGATGACGCGAACAACAACAACAACAACGACAGAAAGAAACGAGTGCTGGTGATTTCCGGCCCGACGTCGGTGGGGAAATCCTCCGTCGCCATCTCCATCGCGAAACAACTCGACGGAGAAATTATCTCCGCCGATTCGGTGCAAGTGTACCGAAACTTGAACGTCGGTTCGGCGAAGCTGTCCGAAGAAGACATGCAGTCGATCCGACACCACGGTTTGGATTTAAAATCACCCGTGACGGAAGATTTTGACGTCGGGGAGTTTTACGAGTTGGCGAATCGGTGGATAGACGATATTCACGAGAGAGGGAAAGTGCCCATCGTATGCGGCGGGACCGGGATGTACGTGAAATGGTTGACGGACGGGAAACCGAACGTACCGAAATCGACGAAAGAGAGCAGTTTGAGAGCAGAAAAGCAAGTACAGGAAATTCGAGATAGATATAAAAGCAGTAGCAATGCAAATAGCGATAATAGTGACGCCGATGATGACGCGATGGATGCAATGGCGGCTTGGGATGAAGCCATCGAGTATTTAAAACAGCGAGGCGATTCGGAAACCGCGGGGAAACTGGCACGAAACGACTGGTACAGATTAACGAGAGCGTTGGAAATTTTAGACGTTTCCGGAGGAAAGCCGAAAGGATCTTTCCAACCAGTCAAGGATGAAAGTAAACAGTTTCACTGTTACGCGTTATCGATGAACAGAATCGATCTATATCGAAGAATGGATCAAAGAGTCGAAGAAATGGTCGCAAACGGCATACTGGACGAAGCGGCGTATTTGTTGAGAGAAGGGGTGAAGCCGAACACGAATTCGGCGTCGAGAGCGATCGGGTACGCGCAAGCGATCGATTATTTATTGAAATGTAAACGAGAAAGAGAGAACAATGGCGAAACCGCGAAGAACAGATACGCCGCTCTACTCCTCGAGTTCATCGAAGAGTTACAAAGAGAAACTAGAATGTACGCGAAGAGGCAATTCACGTGGCTTCGATCGGAAAAGCAATTTCAATGGATCGACGCGAGCGAAGGCACAGAAAAAGCGAGCGCGCGAATACTCGAAACGTTTACCGAGATCAAAAGCAACGACGAAGTGGAAGAAATAAACGAGTCGAACAACAACTCGTCCATCTGCGAGGTCACGAAAGAAATGGCAAACGAATTGAAACGGTATCGCGTCGAGTTGAAACTCTTCCACGATGAAAGTATTAGAAATGCGACTGTTGAACGCGTCGCTGATATAGTATCGCGCATGTAGCAGTGTAATTTACTAGATATTTGTACGAAGTAGCTCTAAATCAGTTCGTATTGCTCTTCTCTCATTTTGCTGCGGCTAATTTTGCTAATATGGATTGATCTATTCCATCGGATGCGACAAAAACCTCCTCCTCGCGAACGCACGTCGTCTGGCTCTCGTCGAAACACGAGTTCGTGCACGTCCAGACCCCCACGGCATTGAAATCGAAAGCAATCGCATCAGATTCTGAAATACCTCCCTTCCTTCCGGCTTTTGCTCGTAAACGCAACGCGTCTTCGATTTCTTTCAACAATCCGGGCGTCAACTGTAATTCCATCTCGCGTTTGCCTTTGCATTTCTCGCACGGTTTTGATTTCCTCGTCGGCACATCCTCATCTGGCCAAACGATATCGCAATCGCGCGTTCGAAAACGGTATCGAGCGATTTGTTCCGGCGCTCGAGCTATGCGTTTTTGAAACTTCAAATACTGTTCGGATGCGTTGATGGATTCGCCTTTTTCGTACGTTTCGCCTTGCCACGAGGACGAGACTTCCCTCGTTCCAGATTCGTCCATCATGTCCTTCATCTCCGCGACTTTCCCTCCGGCGTGCAACTCGAGTAAACTCTTCTCAATCTCCGAAACTTCCAAGCCTTCCTCTTGGGCGTATTTACGCAACATTGAATCTACTTTATCGTTTAAACCTAACGCTTTTCTCTTCGCCTCTGCCTTTATAGGTTCTAAATCTGAACACACGTAAAATTCCGGCAACGCGTTTGGAGCGTCCTCGTGATACGATTCAATTTGCGTTTCATCGTCGTCGTCATCATCGTCTTCTTCTTCGAGTAGCTCGAGCTCCTCTTTCCTCTCTTTTTCTTTCAACATCGCCTCGTCTAACTGTTTCGTCAGCTGCTCCAAAGACTCCTCCTCTTCTTTTCTCGCGTCGTCGTCGTCGTCGACGTTCCAATCGTCTTTGCTCTCGTCGCACCCCCAATCGTCGTTCGTTCCAAACAAATCCTCGTTCTTTTCCTTCGCGTTCAAATCCATGCTGTTATTATTATTAACAGTATTCTCAATACTACTACCACTGTTGCTATCGCTCGTTTCTTTTTTCCTTTTTTGCACTCGAAACGCTCTCCATTTTCCCGTCGTCGTCGTCGCGTCGTTGACGTCCGATGCCCCTCCTCCCGAGCAACAGCGCGTAAAATTCGTGCACGAAAACACGTACAAAGTTCGTTCGAGAATATCTTCTCGCACGCCGTCCCCGATCGCCGTCAACGGCGCGTACGCTTGGAAAATCAGCGACAGTTTACTCTCGCACGACTTGCACCGCATTTGCTCCTCCGATAACAACGACGGCATCGTCGTCGTCTCCTTTCCTTCATCGTCGTCGTCTCCTTTTTCTTCCGTCGCGGAAAACTTTGGTTCGCCGCCGACTTTCGTCGCGTACGCATCCACCGCGTCGACTTCTTTGGACGTAACCATTCGACCGCTAAAACCGAGATACGTTCTTCGGCTCAGTTCTTCTTCTTCGTCGTCGTCGTCGGTATCATCGCTGCTGCTGTTGTTGTTGCTCTCGTTCACACCGCTTCCCGCGACAACCGGCGGCATGGTTTGTTATTAGTATAAACACAAAATACGTATTTGAGCGCGTAAAATTGGAAAAAAAAAGTGCAGCTATCCACAAAAAGAGCGCGCAGACAGAGAGAAGTATACACACATATATTTGAAAATTTCATGACATCATCTCTCTCTGTGGTCGCCGCGTCATCGTCGCTATCGCGCGTTGTTTTGCACCATCACTATCACCGCGACGCGGTTTCGTCGTCGTCGTCGTCGTCGTCGTCGTCGTCGTCTTCTGGTCGGCGCTCGTTGCGCGATGTCGATGAGAGATGGATAACAACGAACAACAAACCTATTTCTTCTTCTTCGCGTTCTTCTCTGTCGTCGTCGTCGTCGAGTAACAGAAGAACGAGACGAAGTAGAATGACAACACGAGCGGAAGCCACTTCTTCTTCTTCCCCACAGCAGCAGCAGCAACAACAACCGCCGGCGTTTATACCGGCGCACGAACGACAAACGCTCTCGAAAATTCCTCCGGAACAACTCGCGTCTGGTGGAATGCAGTTATCTGCGCAGGCGGAAGATTTTAAAGTCTCCTTCAGAAGGTTTTTAGCGTACGAGTTCATGTCCATCGACGAAGCGTACGACGAGACGAAAATCTCGGTTTTGAATCTCGATCCACCGGTGTTTACGGTGGAGGATTTCATCTCGGAGAAAGAGTGCGATAATTTAGTGTTGGCGGCGAAAACGAGCGGCGGGTTGAAAGTCTCCGCCATCGGCGGCGGCGCTGCGAACGAGAACATTCGCACGAGCAGGACGGTGGCGTTGAACTCGCACGGGTTGGAAAATCACGCGAGTAAAAAAGCGATTTTAGCGAGCGCGGAGAAATTGTTGCCGGATATACGAGGATTGAGCGCAAAGAAGAACGCGTTCAAAGCGCCGACTGGCGGGAAAGGCGAGTGGGCTTTCGAGTTGCCGCAAGTCGCGCACTATAGCGGAGGGGAGTATTTTAAAAAACACGAAGACGCGTTTCCGATTGGCATCGCCACGGAGAAAGGGTATCAGAGAAGAGCGACAGTTTTGGTATATTTGAACGACGTTCCGAACGGCGGGGTCACTCGATTCGAGCACTTAGATTTGAACGTTCAACCGAAGAAAGGGAAGTGCTTGGTTTTCTTCCCCGCGAGCGTGGCGGCGATGCCGGACCCGAGGACGTTGCACACGGCAACCGAGGCCGAAGACGGGTGCGAGAAGTGGGTGTCCCAGTTATGGGTGAGTCATTCGACTCCACCGGTTGCGACTGGGAGTAGTGGTAGTAGTGCTAGCGCTGGACAACCGGCGACAACTGCTCCTCCGAAGAAACTCAACCGCGCGCAACGACGGATCCAGGAGCGAGAGGAAGCCAAAGCCGCTCGAAAAAAGAAATAAAAAAGAAGAAAATTGTTGTATTGTTATATGAAAGAATTTCAATCGTGATCATCGTTATAATAATTTAATAATTTCGCGGCGGCGGCATATGCATCTATCATCAATTTTACACGCTTTAATATCGTGCTCTAATACTTCGTCTCTCCTATTCCTTCTATTACTTCACTGTTTTCTCTTTACCAACAACGCGTTCACCGCGAGGTACTGCATGACGTCTACGTAATTCTGAGAATTGTGCTCCAACGCCGGCGCAAGCGCTCGCAACGGATTGTTCTGCGCGCCAGAAGTAAAATCTTCCAACTGCCACGTCAACCGTTCTAAATGCGTCTCTAAGTTTGCAGTCTCTTTCACCACCGCCCTTTTCGCGGCGTTATCGGTTCCCAGCTCTAAAAATACTAAATAACCACTCACTTCGTATAAAAAACGATCCATGGTTAACATTCCTCTCCTTCCGAACGTTTCTTCTTTCCACTTTAATAAGTTTGCGCCCCACTCGTTCGATTTCAAGGTGTTAAAAACCGGATCGTGTGATAACCACATTCTCGGAACGATATCGTTGCTCAAAACGTGCGCTCTCAACGCAGACTCTTCAAAACCAATCGCGTCTAACGCCGATTTCGGGTACCCGCGAAATTTCTCCTTCTCTTCTTTTTCCATTTTGTTCAACAAAGACATGTCCAACGCGAGAACGTTCGGCGACCCGTACGTGTGCACGTTCACGTTCATCTTGGCGCAATCCACCTCTAGTCTCAACTTTGTCCACACCGCTAATATCGTCGCGATCGATCCACCCAAGGAATGCCCACAAAACGTCAACTGCTTCACTTCTTTTCCGACGTCAGGGCCGTTAATATACGGCGTTAATTCGTTAAAAAATTCCTCCGCCATTTCGAACACGCCGGTGTGACATCCTACGGGCACGTTCGGAGCCACTTGCGTCGGCCAAACCTTTGAAATTTGATTAGATAATCGAATTCTATCCACATTCTGGTCGTCCCCCCACACGGCGCCTCTCGCCACGATCGTTCTCTCCACGACGTCTTCTTTCGTCTTCTCGTCGAAACCAATCTTTCGATCGCAGACGTACACTCTCGTCACCGAAGTATATTTCTCGTACACGAGAGAATATCCATCCGCCTCTAATAACTCTTTCAAATTCGTTTTGTAGCAATAGTTGGATAATCGAGCGGTCAGAGCCGCTTTTGAGTATTCGAGGTCGTCGTTTTCCATCGTCGTCGTCGTTTTTGTTGTTGTTGTTGTTGTTGTTGTTGTTATTGTCGGTGACTCTTGGTCTTCTTCTTTCTCTTCCGACGAAGACGAAGACGAAGAGAGCGACTTTATTTTCGTCGTCGTCGTCCTCCCCGCGAAGACGACGCTTCTCTTCCTCCTCCTTTTCAACAACGACGACGACGACAAAGAAGAAGAAGAAGAAGAAAAAGAAGAACAACAACAAAAGCTCGAGCTCATTTTCCTCTCTCTCTCTCTCTCTCTCTCTCTCTCTCTGTCTCTGTCTCTGTCCCAACAAGTCCGGCGTTTTGTTTGTTCGTGTGTGTTTACTTTTTTTGTGAAATGAAGAGTTTTTACGCGTCGTCAGACGTCAGAGCAAAAAAGAAGAAAATGCGCAACCGCTCGAAGAAATAAAACTACATAAAAGAGAGAGAGAGAGAGAGAGCGAAAGCGTTTTTACGCACAAACGATTGAAAGAGACAAATTAATGAGCGAACGCGGGAAACGGCAAAAAAGAGAGCTTTTGTCTCTTCCGTCTTCTCGCTCTTCTTTTTCGCTCTCCGTCGTCGTCGTCGTTTTCTTTCGTCTCTTCTTCTCCTGTTTTTTTGCTCTCGCGACGACGGAAGAGATCTCCATTCGCAGTCGAGAAGAAAACGATGTCCCCCGCTCGAGAACGACGACGACGACGAAGGAGACGACGACGAGAGCGCGATGGGTGTTTGAACAATCCGGGAGTTTACTCGTGAACGCTTCTTTTTCTTCTTCTTCGTTTCAAAAGAATGCTAATACGGTTTTTTCGCTGACAGATGTCGTCGGTGCGAGATACACCGACGACGAAGAGAAGGTCGTTAAAAGAAGAAGAGCTTTAGAGGTGTACAAAGCCACCACGGGCGAGTTGGTCGGGATGGAACTGGCTTTCTCGAGAAGAACGACAACTGCCGCAGCGGATGAAAAAAGTCGAGCGACGAAGAGAAGTTTAGTAAACGTAGAGGAGAAAGGAGAGTTGGTCGGGTTCTTTTTTAGCGACGATAATAGTAACGATAGGGATAATAGTGGTAGTAGTAGCAGCGATAGTTACGGAAACGGGATCGAGGCGACGACGAGCTCTTCCGCGGGAGCGTTTGCGTTGCGAGAGAACGGGGAGATACTTTATGCGAAATTTAACGACGAAGAAGAACGGACCAAGAATGCGGCGAATAACATCACGAAACCTTTTCGAGAACACGCGAACGCGCGCTGCGGGAAAAGCAAAGAAGTTTTTACGCTCTTTCGAGTGAATAAAAAGGATGGCGCGGAACGTCGAAAAGCGAAATTGTGCGCGTTGTGCTCTGATACGAAAAGAGCCGGAGGGAGAGTGATATATGACGGTTTTTGCGTGGAGTTGAACGAAGACGACGGAGTGGCTACAGATGGCGAGGCTTCGAGTTTCTCGTACATAGTGTCTCGCGAATACGAACCGGTAGCGTTCCAGGCGGTAGACGATTACGTGATTGCGTTGGAGAGGCAAACGAAAAACGACGGCATACTGTTTCGATTACAAATGTTCTCGAGCGAAGCGATTTTAGTTTCCTCGAAACTGAAATCGCCGGTTGAACCGATTTTAGCGTATTCTTCTTCGTCTTCTTTGAACAGTCGTAATAAGAACAAAGACGATGAGAGCGCTGAAGGAGGAGACGATAATGCGCAGCAGTTTAAATTCGTCTCTTTGGCCTACTCCGTGTTCAACGACGACGAGGACATTGCTCCGAATGCCGCGCCGAACACCGTAGGTATCTTTGCCATTGGCGTTCCATCGACGACGACGACGAATACGACGGATGAAATAGTCATACGAATGTTCAACGCTCGAACGGAGGACATCTCTGCCGCGCTCGCGAGTGCAAATATCACCATCAAATGGACGTGGATCCTTTTCGTCGTCTTAACGACCATAGTTACCTGTTCCGCCTTGCTGTTATGCGCGGCGTCGGCTTTCGTCGGAGCGCCGAAACCATTCCTAGAAGTAGTAGAAGAAGAGGAAACAGAGGAAACAGATCTCGTCGATCGCGGCGACGACCTCGAAGAACGCTTACTCGAAGAAGACGTTCGAGGAGGAGGAAGAGGAGGAGGAGGAGGAGAGGAAGACGTTTTGGGAGACGAAGAAGTGTAGAGAAGTGTAAAATTAAAAAATCAAACAAAAAAAGTAAAGACGTGGACCACGTGGAAGCACAGCAAAAAGGTATAAAAAAAGATATCCAATCATCAATGGCCACAACACACGCACGTTCATACGCGCACACGCGAGTGCGCACATGCTTCGTAGAGCCGCACAAAAACTCGTCTCTGGAAACCCTCAATTACTCCGTGCCATGTCTACTTCTGCAACATCTGGCGTGTGGAAACACCACAAAGTTGTTCCGGATACACCCGAAGGATTCACGATGAGAGGAACAGTCCCGACCGATGAGAACGGCGTCGACGTGATGATGGAGAAGTGGGAGGCGGGTTCTAGCGAGCCGCCGCATTCGCACCCGGGCGACGACATGACCGTTGTCGTCGAAGGGAAAATGTCCGTGCAGTTTTTTAAGAAAGAAGGGGATAAACTCGTCGAGGACGGAGAACCTTTGATTTTGAACAAAGGTGACGCGGGATACATCGAAGGCGGGAGGATTCACGACGCGAAATACCTAGAAGATTGCAAGTTGGTGTACGTGCACGATAATAAGTTTGGGTTCGTTGCAGAGGGTTCTGCTTAATATGACCTCTATCTGCTTTGCTTAATATTGATTTTGTTGTTGTTATTGCTAATATTTTTGCTATTGACTGCTACTACCGATAATACAAAGTTCGCGAAACGCCCTGGACGCTTCGTTGCGATTTTCAACATCGTTCAGAAAATGATACGTCTGTGCGAGTAAATATTGCGATTCTTTGACGATGTCGATGTTACCGAGCTTTTCTCCGAACGCAGAAGCGCGATTCAAGTCATCGACGATGGATTCAATCGTTTCTTCTATTTCCTCGTCCGTTTCATCTCCGATGTTGACCTCTAAAGACGCTTTGGCGTTGATCAAATGAAATCGAGCTCGTAAGCGCAACTCGTTCGAGCTTAAAAAGGCTCTCGAGTACTTCTCTAAATAAAGTTTGCCCAAGTTCGCGTGCGAGCCTTTTAACTCAACCAAGCACTCCGCGACGATAAGTTTCGCAAACAACGCGTATTGGTCGACGCCTAAATCTGTCGCACGTTTATCCACTCCTAGCGCTCTCAACAACGCAAACGCGTAGTTTTGAGAATTTTTAAACGTCTCGGCGACGCCCAACTCCGATTTCAAAACGTGCATCGCGTTTCTCGGGTCCGCGCTACTGTTCCCACTTTTTATCGACGAATCGTTTTCAAGTTGAGAGGAAGTGAAGGTCAGAATATCCGCTCCTCTTAGAAAACTTTCGAATGATTCCGCGTAGTTTCCACTCGTCGCGAAAATTTCAGCCAACGCTCGATTCGCTTCTAAAACTGCGCTCGAATCTGTCTTCTCGCCAATTGGATGAACCAACGCGTGCATCTGTCGCATGTATTCATTCGCTTCGAAACAGTCGTTACGCGCGATTGCATCATCAAATAATATCGAAATTCTCGCCGCATTCAACTCCCTCGAAACTTCCTCGTTATCGTCCACGTGCTCGCGCAAACGCGATTCCGCTTTTTCGAGTTCCATCAAAGCGCGCTCCGTGCCTCGTGTCATTTGCGTGGATTTCGATAAAACGGCAAACGCTCTCGCGGCGTCCAAAGGCGAAGCATCTTTCAAAGTCCCCTCAGATAGTGCTTTTAAAGTGGCAATTCTCGCTAGCCCGTCGTCGCCTCGCGTCGACCACGTCGTCGATTGCATCGCAAACGCAGGAGTGCGCAAACAGTTGATGGCGTTTTTTGTTTCTTTGGCCGTGTCAAAAGTAGCGTAACGTTGCAAGGTGCCCAAAGACGTGTGGGTAACTTTGCCGCTAGATGTTGACGAAGAGGCCATAGTGGATGAAGATGCGGGATAAATTTCATTCATTCGAATCAAAGACGTCGCTTGGGCGACGGCGATGGCATCCAGCGATTGGTTGCCTTGAGTTTGCTGCTGTTGCTGCCCGGCGGCATTCGTGCCTCCTGCATTTCCAGAGGATGGATTATTGGAAGCACCCTTTTCACGCAAAATCATCTCTTGTTTGCGCATGTGTTCTGCGGTCGTTCTCGTGGCTGGCGCGGAAGAGACGAGTGTCGTTTTATGCGACAAAATTTCGACGTTTTGAATAGCTTTCTCGACCACCTCTGGAGCAGATATTTGCGTTGACGTGGGTGCGGAAACGAACGAAGTGGTACCTTTCGTCGTTGCAGCAGCTATGCCCGCGTTTTTGCTCGTCAATGGCGCTCGACGTTCCTCCATGATGCGATCCTTTCCGCCATCGTTCGGAAACACAGCCGCTTGTCTCGCTAACGCCAGTTCAGCGTAGCTCGCAAGCGCTGGATTTTTCAACTGTCTGCCAAGCTTTAAACATCGACGTAAAAGCGTTCGAGATCGTTTCGCTTTTTTCAGGACAGATGAAGACGATAAAGAAAAATGATACTTTTGCTGCTGCTGCTGCTGCTGCTGATACTGCTGCTCTCGCTGTTGTTTGACGCTGTCGAATGATTCTTCAAAGGGCTCGTCGACGTCTTCATCGCTATCTTCGTCGTCATCAACGTCAACCTCGTCGTCATCGTCGTCGAAATACTCCGACTCTGCCAGAAGCCCGCTCAATGCTAACGCCTTTGCTAACGCGTCTTCATCTCCAGATTGCTGCGCGATTCTCGTAGCCTCTTCTAACGCTCTCGCGGTTTCTTTTCGATGATGGAACTGCGCATGCGTCGCGCCGAGCGCAATCAAAGCCTCCGCTGCTCTTCTCCCAGATTGCGACACGGGCGTTATGGAGTGTGCGCTGCGACTTCCTCCGCCTCCCGCGCTGATCAGCTCATGCAACAAAACGGACTCATCCGCGGGAATATCTCCGTTTATTTCAAAGTGTCTGTGTAAATGAAAGAGAGCGTTGACGACGTCTTTTTGTTTCAAACTTTCAACGTGTCTCGCGCGCGGATGCCTGTTGTGAATCGCCGTGTGCTCGTGTTCTGCTAAAACTTTACGGAGCACCGCGCCTACGCTCTTGTTGTTCTTCCTCGGAAAACCAGAATTCCCACTATTATTGCTACCACTATTACCGCTATATTCTTTCTCCCTCGGATCGAGAATAACTCCTAAACCCATCGCAACGCCGAACGGAAGCGTTTCGTCCTCCTCGTCGATACTCGCGTCTTCGCGAGCTGAATTTTTCTTAACCCCTAATCGTTCGCACTTCTCCACCAAAGCATCCACAATCGCGCGTTCATTCCCTTTGCTCGTTCTGTGCATCAAGAAAGTAACCTCTCCTTTATCGCCACCGTTCATCTCATCCACGGCTGCGTTCACGAATGCATCAAAATCTTCTCGATACCTTCTTAACATCTCGTGACATTCGCACACGCTGTCAAAGGACAAGCGTTCAAATTCAACAATCTGTCGTCGTAAAAACCTCCCGCACACGCTTTCTGGATCAATCTTCCTCACCGCTAAATCCTTCTCGTCAGCGGTAGAGCCAAAGTCGTCTAAACGCGCATCATCGCTCGTCACCACGAAACAATCTCTCGCGTCTCTCGCTAAACATCTCGGCAGGCGTTCAAATTTTGTCACCAGTTCGTCCACCGACTCGAGTAAATACTTCTCCTTCGTTTGCAACACGTGGAAGAAATCCTCGATTTGCTGCGTTTTATCGTATCTCGTTTCTTCTTCTTCTTCTTCTTCTTCTTCGTAAACTTCATCATCTTCATCTTCATCGTCGTGATAATACTTAGGGTTCGCTTTACTCGTGGTATGTACTCTCGACATTTCCATTCCGTCTTCGTATCTTTCGTTTTCTTCTTCTTCTTCCTCGAACATATTCTTCTTCTTCTTCTTCTTGGAATTGGAAGGGAAAACAAAAAAGCGATACACTCGCCTCCAAAACTCCTCCGAATCAGGTTCGCACAGCAACGACGATGACGACGATGACGAAGAAGAAATTTTCCCTCTCTCGATGATCTCTTTCGTCACGAACCGCACGATCTTCTTCCTAAACTTCAAAGTTAAACTCTCGTACGCGTTTTCCGCGTCGAAATTTTTCCCCTCTCTTCCATCATCGCCACCGTTTTCTCTCCGAGAAGAAGAAGATGAAGTTCCAATCTCCGAGTTTGGTTGACACGCGACTTCGAGCAAAGAACACAAGTGCACGACGTACGGGGTTGGAACGCGCGTCTGGTCGAACTGTACCGTCGGAGTTGGTTTCATTCTTTATGATATTTGCGCGCGCTATGTGTAAACACACACACACAAAAGAAGAGTGAGGATGAGTTTTTCCTTTTTTTTTTGAATTTTTGAGTGACTTGAGTTGTGCGTGTGAGTCACCCACGAGAGGTGAAATACAAGAAGAAATATCTACAAAAACTTTTGCGCTTTAGTTTTTCCGCACGAACACAAATTTACAACACGTACATACGAGAACAAAGAGAGAGAGAGAATGGTGCTGCCGAACGGCAGCAACCACTACCTCAACGACGACAGTTCTCGAACGCTGCAACCGGCAGATTTAGTGTGCAGGAGGAAGAAAGAGACGATCGGGAAGAATGTCACGAGTAAGAAGAAACAACAGCAACAACAACAACAACAACAACAACGACAACAGAGCAAAAAACAGACGACGAAAAGGAGGAGGAAAAGTGTCGCCACCGAAGATGATTCTGCCGTAGGGGATGAAGAAGAAAAAGAAAAAGAAACACCGGTGACAGACGAAGAGTTTCTCGATGCGTACCACATAGGAACGGTAGCGGAAACGTATCACGACTCGGATTCGGAGTTCTACGAGGAAGACCAAGTTTTAGAGGATAATTCGGAAGTTTTAGTCGCGTTTCAGGAGCAACCGTCGAGAGATGAGCGTTGGGTGAGATACAAGGAAGATGAGCTGTACGAGTACAGCGAGTCAGACTTAATCTGTTGTAAAGAGGAAGATTTAACGATATTAGATAGAAGGTATTTCAAAGTTGGTGATGATTGCGTGAAAGCTAAGAATACGTTGGGGATGTGCGGGAAAATTGTAGACGTGAACGTGAAGGCGACGCTGTTCTGTCCGGCGACGAAGGAGTACGCGCACGGAGTGGACTCAAAGGAGTGCCAGACGTTACGAAGAGTTTATCCTGAGGCCACGGTAGTTTATGGGAATTGGGTTGGAATTGTAGAAACGGTTTCAGATGTCATCAGAGTGGGATTGTTAAAGGATATCCGGGTAGAGGCTTCAAAGAAGAAGTGGAACGGGAAATGGCCTGGGGGGCCCTCTTGGCCGCTAGCCGCCGGAGACGCTTTCCTCAAGAGAGTAAAAGATCGAGAAGATGTTGCACATCACGTGTATCTGGACGAGGAGCTGCCAGATTTGCTAGTAGAAGTGAAGACAAGCGGACAATCGGACGAGTATACGAGTGAAGGGGAAGAACTCTCCGATGAAGTGGAACGGGATTTCTATTACACGAATACCCTCGGACTCAGACACTGCGACCCGGAAGAATCGGATCGGGTTGAGAGGTTCCATCTCACCTCGACGCAATGCGGTTGCTATCGCCCGGGCGATATCGTTGACGTTGAGCAACAAAAAATAATGCGCGCTGTAATGCAAATGTTGCAACGACACGAGTGGAACGAGCTCGGAATCAATTTGTCGGGGAGGATGCAAGAACAAGTGGAACGCACTCACTTTCTTGATTTTTGTAGAGAAAAAGGAGATGGTGACCGTGAAGACGCCTTTTTCTCGGCGTTTGCAATTGACAATGAATATTTGCAGAGATTAGAACCGACTAGAAAATACGATGCGAAGATGGCTGCTGTGTGCAAGAAACTCGTATCCAAAAACCACATCAGCATGGGACAGAGGGCAGTCGTAAAATCCATACACGACGGCATGGCGCAGGTGAACTGGAAGATGCAACACAGTTACCAAAAAGAAGGCATGATACGAAATGCTCGAACGTATAAAGACGATCCTTTGCGTCGAGTTGCTCCGAAGAAACTTCCTCCGAGTTTGAAAAGAGATTATGGCGAAGAGGATGAAGAAGCAGAAGAAGCAGAAGGAGAAGACGCTGCTCTAGATGGCAATCCTGAACATTTTTTGCCGCCGTGGTGTGAAGCTTCGTGCGAATTACAGGAAAAACCTCCGCGAACTTTGCCTGCATCGATGCTCACCGTCGTCGATAGATTCTGCGATCACTTTTTACAAGCCGGAGATCACGTCTTGTGCTGCAAAAATACTCTGAAAAAATATTTCCCGCACGCGCATATACGTGCGCTTCGCTTCGAGGAAAAGCGCGAGGAACTATGGGCAAACGAAGAGAAAAAGAATGTCCAGAATCAAAATTTCTATAAATCCTCGTTAGCTTCGAACGATGAGATATATTGCACCCGTGTCGTTTCTACGGAAACCACGTGCGAAGTTCTTTGGCAAGATGGGTCCCGGACGCTTGAAAAGGCCAAAGATTTATTGAAAATGGAACACTTAGAAGATCACGTGTATAGGTGCGGTGACTTCGTGGTAAAGACCACCGAATTTTACAAAGCTGTTGCCCCGAACAAAGTTTACGATCTCGAGAAAACGTGGGAGGACGAGTTGATGAGGAAGCGCGAACAGTACAGCGAGAAGGCAGTTCTCAATACTTTTGCAGTCGGTTACGTCGAAGTTATGAATAGCGAAGAGCGCACGGCAGATGTTGTCTGGATCGCCGATTTATTTGTATTGGAAGCTTCAGAGGACGATGCCAAGAGGTTTTTGCACACACAAGGTAAAAACAGACTTCCGGACATCCCCACTGAGCTCAGATGGCGCGAAGGCTGGGATGATTCTGATTTCTCGAGCGAAAGAAAGCCATCGGAAGTTTGCATCGATGATGGTGGGGCCGCATCTTTCGATAATCACTATAACAAATACTACGCCGATACCATGGACAAATTAATTGGTCGAGAAAAAAGAAGTTCGGGGAAAAATGAAGGCATTAAACGAGGCGTTGTAAGATTCAAGTCCAGAGAAACTGTTCCGGTATATGCGCTTCAGAAATACCCCTCGCTATTGTTCCAAGCGACTGGAAACGAAATAGTTCTTAGAAATATCGACGGAATAGAAGAGTTGTTCGAGGAGGATGAATTTGAAGATTTAAAAACTGTTCCTTACGACTTTAACAAAGAGGTTTCAGCTTCGAAGGAGCCTCAAGTTTTAGACGCTTTAGTAGAACAGTGGGGGTCGCACAGATTCGTGCACGATTTGAAGAATCGTGAAATTTTCAATCGCGATCTGGCGCCACCATATGCGCTGGAAGCGTGCGAACATATACTCGAATTAATTCACAACCCTGCAAAACGAGTTTGTAGACACCCCTTGTGTAGTGCCGTGAAGGATGTCTTTGTGCCTTTCTATGATCGCAAATTACAGGTTATACCTGGGAGCCCATGGTCCGTTCCTGAACACGAAGAAAACGTGTATTGGTTCAAAGGTTTATCAAAAGTTCCGAAGAGATTGAGTGGAACTTCCCCGGAATGGCAACATCCTCACGGAAAGAACGCGGCATTGTGGGGGTTCGCCGCCGCAGAAGCGTATAAGCTCAGACACACAAAACGCTCTGAACAGAAATTTGACGGGCGCACGTATGTCTCAAGTTATGTACAAGACGTTTCATGGATTGGAGAGATTGTAGAATCAAGTGCTGGTCTGATGAAGATAGCGTGGGGTAACGGAACAAATTCCCACCAACCGCCTTTTAATATCGGATTATGCGAGCTTTTGGATGATTCAGACGATAGCGATTCAGAAAATAGCGATTCTTTTTTTTCAGATGATAGACCTGAAAGCCATTGGATAGAGGACATGGATAGCGAATGGGATACAGAAGAAAACACAGATATCGCCTCCGACTTTGATTCTGAGAACAGCAGTCATTCGAGCGAGTGGGAAACAGATCCTGAGCGAGAAAGATCCGAAAGCGATGATATGGAAGAAGAAGAGGAAGGAGAATCGGAAGAAGAAGATTCCTCGTATGACAATTTGGAGAATGATGGTGTAGATAGGGGCAACGTGGTGGTTCGCAACGATGAGGAAGATGGTGTATCTCGCGCACGGAATGGATCCGGTGGAGTAAATATCGAATGCGGCGCTGGTTCAATAGCTGTATTTGGTTCGCTTCTCGGTGGGCCTCTTGAGTCAATCCGTCAAATAGTTGAGGAGACAGTGACGAATGATGGTAATCTCTTCGGTCGAGACCGAGACAATGTCGATAACGATGGACCTATCGACGCAGATTCTATCTCTCGCCAGATAAAAAATGCGTTGCCGCCTGGTCTTTTCGAAGACCATGCTCGTGACACCGCATTTGAAGACATCATGGACAATTGCAAAAACCTGGGATTCAACGCCCAAACTGAGCTAAAAAAAGCTTTGACTAGGTATTCCGACGAAGAGCTCAAGTTGTTGATCATCTCCACTCACTTCTGGCGCCGTAATTACAATAAAGACGAAGAAGTATTGGGAGAGAATGCGGAGCCAAGTAACCTCGAGAAAGATTTTGTCTTTAAAGTGCAGTTGAACGCCGAATATGCGGCCAGTTCCCGGAGATCGAAGGATGTGGCGCATCCGCGCAACATTGCGAAAGCCTATCCAGATATATTTCTGGATGCTGGGAAAGTCCGAACAGAAGTGTTCGATGCGCTGCACGACTCTACTAAACGCTCAGATAGGGATGGGTTGAATGCTTTTCGCTCGTTGGATGGAACGAACGAACCTCGCAATAGCTCTAGAGTTGAGATGCCGTCATTATTAGATTCGCTGAATTTAGTCTGGAGACAAGAGAGGAGAAAGAAAGTGGAGGCGCTTGAAAATCATATGCAATCTCTTAGTACAAGAAAAATAATTACCAAAAATGAAGACCGTGCGATGATGGTCGATGAGAGTGATATCGATGAAGAGGACGAAGAAGAACTGTCCACAAGTTTCGATATCGTTGACCAAGGCTTTTCTGATTTTTTACTCACAGATTCGAGTTCTCAAGTGAATTTGCCGCGAAAAGTTCAGAAAGCTGTTCAAAAAGAATGGTCAATCCTTCAGAAAGGATTGCCTTCGAACGAAATTTGGGTACGATCTTCGGCAACGCAAGTGAACGTTTTGCGAGCGATGATTAAAGGTCCACCATTGACGCCGTATCACGATGGTCTATTTTGCTTTGACTTTTTGTTTGACGAGGACTATCCATCTGTTCCCCCAAAAGTCCATTATCATTCCTACGGATACCGCCTCAATCCAAATTTGTACGAGGAAGGGAAAGTCTGTCTGTCGTTGCTCAACACGTGGGACTCAGAGGAAAACTCTGAAAGATGGAGCAGTTCGTCGAGCGCGTTGCAGGTTTTAGTTTCGATTCAAGCCTTAGTGCTGAATGATAAGCCGTATTATAACGAAGCAGGCTATGAAAGACAACGTGGAACGGAAGAAGGGATTCGAAACTCAGCCATATATTCAGAGAATGCATATCTTCTCAGCTTGAAGACGATGATACAAACGCTCAAACGCCCGCCTTCAGGATTCGAAGCACTCGTCCAAGCCCACTTTAAGGGTCGTCGGGCCTCAATATTAAAGGGCATTGCGGCATATCTCGAAGGTGCACCCGTTGGTAGCTATTGTGATGACCCGAACGTCAAGCACACAAAGCACGACACGCACAACGTGAAACCGACAAAAGGATTCTTACTAAGTTTACAATCGTTACAAGAAACTGTGAAGACTGCTTTACGGACGCTTTGATTAAGAGCTACAATATCATAGTTATTTTGATTAAAAATACAACTTCAAGCTTTTACACACCTAGAATTTAGAAACCTAGCAACCTTAGAATTTAATATAATAATATTGCGTCCGCGCGGCTTTCTCTACACATTTCATAACAAATGCACCAATCTTGACTTCTGTTGGACCAAGTTCACCCGCGCCTCTCGCACATCTAGCCATCATGCGGCTCAAGTTTGGATTCTCGGCCAGCATTCGCATCGCCGATTCCTGAGTTTCCGTTACCGAAAGAATATGCGCAATCATAATGAGCGCATATCGTAAGACTCTCGCACTAATCCCAGAAGCTGGTGCGGCTTTGTACGTTGATGTTTTTCGTGTCTTTGTTTTCGTTTTCTGAATTGCCATTTCCCAAAGCGCCGTGTTTGCTGCTGCGGCTAAAACGTTTTCCTTACGAACAACTCTTGGCCACCCTTTCCAATCCAAGTGCGCAAACGCAGCTAAGACGCGCAAAGACATATCAACAAGTTCTCTCGATCTGGAACACGTGTAGTTCATGTAGCTTACATTTTGATCCTGCGTCATCGCGATATCCATGATATTGGTGGACGTCGAAGGGATTTCGTTCCTCAAAACAGATACTACATCGCTCAACACTGCATATTCATTCAAGGCATCTTGGAACGATTTACACGTAGATAGCGTCCTAATCAGAGAAAGGCACGCCATTCGCGTATCTTGAGGTGAATTAGCTTTTAAACAAGAGTTCATCCAGCACAAGGCCATTCCTTGCGTTTGCTTCGCCGCGGAAATCGCACCAGATTGTGGTGCTTTCTCTTCTCCTGTCTTACCATTTGTCGTCGGTACAGCCCTTCGCGACGGTACTGAAGTCATCACTAACTCACTCGAGGGTAATACGCGACTGCCAACAAGATCTCTCCCATTAGTAAATTCAGATGCCGCAAATGATGTCAACCATGTGAGAGCACCAAGAAGAGGCGCTGTTGCCTCCCATGCGCGTGCGCCAACACATCTACGCAAACAATCAACAATAATCGTCACGGCGTCAAACTTTTCATCCACAACAGCCGTGGCGCTTCGCAAAGGAGCACTCGAGGAGGCATCACCCTTTTTGGATTTTGAAGCACCTTTTACTGAAGCTGAGATGTAATCATCTGCGGGAACTTGCACTTTCGTGTGCACAAAAACTCTCCCTGTTGTCGAGAGCGGGTGCGGTACCAAGGAGCCGCCGGCAAAAGAACTGGTACACGCACTTGCTATGTCGAACTCTGAACCATTGATTCTTCTGCGCAGGACTTTTTTCTTCTCATTGCCTCTAGCATTCACCGTTGTCGCAGCTGGTGCCACCACTTTATCGGTGATCATCATATCTTCTTCCTCTTCCGAATCGTCCTCCTCGTCATCTTCGTTAGCTCCACCTCGCGTGGGTGGTTGCAAAGTCGACAGATTTCTGAGCAAGTTGCGCCGCCGAGCTTCAATCACTCTTCGACAGCACCTCCGATCGTTCTTCAGCAGAACTAGCAAAAGTCTCGCTGCAGAAGCCGCGAGTTCATCTCGAGCGTTATCATCCGCATACTCGTTCCTCTGTGGATTCAATTCTTTATCCCCGTCAAATGCAGCGACAGATTTCAACGCTTCAAGAAGTGTGATGAGAAAATTTGCGTTACTAAAGACCTCGTTGATACTATCATTTCTATATCCAGTGCTATTCGCGGTGCCATCTTGATATTCGTTGTCATCTTTTTCGTCAACTTCATCGTCCAGGAAAACAGAAGCGAGCGCTCTGCCAATAGCCACGCTGTGGTATTCCCATCCTTCCTCGATATTTCGCAGTCCGCTTCCAATTTTCTTGCTCTTATTATGTCTACTACTACTATTACTACTATTGTTCTTCCTTCTCAAAGACGCCAACGTGACGCCCTTTTCGACAGCTTTAGTATGAAAACCGAGAAAGACTAAAGCATCGCTTTTAGCAAACGAATCTAGGAAGAAAGCGAACTTCTTGGACGAGGTTCCTCCTTGTATGTCTGCCGTGTAATTAATATTGCCGCGATTGTGGTACAACGCTGAAGCTGCCATGCTAGCTTGATCAAACAAACCTTTCGGAGCTTTCGGTAACATCGGTTGCCAGTCGGAAACGTCTTTGAATGTCGTCGTCATTATTGTTGTTGTTGTTGTTGGTGGTAACGACTCTGTCCTTTTCGTCGTGTACATGTTCTTATTTTGTTGGTGCGCTTGTCTGTTTGTCGCAAAATTAGCAGCATTTGCGGCTGTGCTAAGTGAATGCTGCAGTTGATTGATGTTATCGTTGCTGTTGAATCTTTTAATCGCATCCGATACGCTCACACCAGCGCCACTTTCCACATTTTGTTTCCTTCGCTTCGCCTCGCTCTCTGGGCCAGTTTCATCCTCGTTTCTTTTCTTCTTTTGTAGCTTTTGCTCCTCGACTTCATTCTCTCTCTTTTTCACTTGCTCTTTCAAGGCGTAAATCTCATTCATCAACTCTTGCTTCTCTCTCCTCGACCGTCTTCTCGCGTTTTCTTGATTCTCCTGCGCCTCTTGCAACTCTTCCTCTTTAAATCCGAGCGAAGTTTTCAAATTTTCAATCTCTTTTCGCATCTTGCGGATTTCTTCAGCCGCAACGTGATGCGCAGCGCTCGTGTTCGCGTACGACGTCGCCATTGCCATCCCCGATTGTTGCTGTTGACCCTGCGCACTCACAATTCTTCCGCTTTGTCCTCCTCCCGTCGCTGCATCCTTCACCTCCCGTTGTAACTTGGCGATTTCCTTCTCGTATTGCTCCAGGCGCGAGCGGAGCAACGAGAGCATGCCGTCTTTATCTTTATCTCTCCGCTCGAGATCGCGTACGCGAAATTGTAAGAAATGAGCGTCCGCTTCTTCCAAATTTGCGTTGTTGTTCTTTTGTTGTTGCGAGATGCTGCCCATCTGTCGCTGCTGCTGCAACTGCTGTTGAGACTGCGCGTTGCCATTCACATAATTATTATTCACGGTTGTTTGCTGCGTCGTCATCGTCGCGTTCCCGCCGCTCGTTCCGGTACCACCTTCGCCTCGTTGCCTGCTCGCTTCCGCTTGCTCGATGATGGAGTCAAAGTTACTGTTCGCATCGAGAGAGCGAGAAAGAATGAAAGAGAAAGAAAGAGCGCGTGAGTGAGCGCGACGAACACAAAAGAAGAGAGAGAGAGAAAGAGAGGCACAGATGCCCAGAAAGAAAGAAAGAATGCTCGCGCACGCGTTTCCCCCTCTTTGAAAGCAACGCTCAGAGAAATACGCTTCGACAAAAAAACACCGAACGAAAAAAAACACCAAACGAACCTGGCGTCCACGTTCGCCCACAAGTCTTCCTCCTCGTCGTCCTCGTCTTGGCCGAAGCCAAACTCCGCGTTTCCTCCTCCCATCATGTATGTGTTTGCGTTTTTTGCCTCTTTTTTTTTTGAAAATTTCCACTTCTCTTTTTTTTGCTGCGTTTGTGCTCCATTTTTTTTTCGTAAATTCGCACGGAGATGCTCCTATCGTCGTCGTCGTCTCTTCGTCGTTCGAGCAGCGGGACTACTACTCGCGGCAACTTTCGTTTTTCGCAACAAAAAGATTACACCGCTCGCGCGCTGCGCGATTTCACTCGTTCAAGTCGTCGTCGTTTTGAAAGAAGGACTTCTGCAGAAGCGACCTTCTCCTCCTCGTCCACCTTCTCGGGAAGAAGAACAGTCACTCAAAAGGGGAGGAGGAGGAGGGGGTTCGTTACGGGTACGCGTCGTGATGTTGCGTTCGGTTTTTATGACGACAACGATAATAACGATGTGATTGAGTCTTTCGATGCGACGAAAACCTCCGCGTGGTTACACAACGACGATTTATCGCCGGTTTTGAGAACCGAGCGCACGTTTTCGACGCTCGATACGGCCTCGTTGTGGGTCGGTTTAGTCGTGTGTGTTCCAGCGTGGCAGTTGGTTTCGAGTTTGATGGGAATAGGTGATTTGAGCGCTTTTCTGGCGCTCGCGTTGGTGTTTGTGGCGAATTTATTAGTCGTGTGGCCGATTGTTTTACAAGCGACGGCTGGTGTAAAATATGGAATTCCTTTCGTCGTGCACGCGCGGTCATCTTTCGGCGTTCGTGGCGCGAACGTAGCTGGATTGAGTCGCGGGCTCATAGCGAGCGCGTGGTTTGGGATTCAGACTGTGGTCGGCGCGAATTGTTTGCGAAGCTTAGCGATAGATTTTGGGGTAGCGTCAAGCTTGGTGCCATATTTAGGAGCAATATGTTACGGTATATTCTGGCTCGCGCAAGCGTACGTGGTATGGAATGACGTGGAGAGCATAAAGGCGATCGAGAAGCTTGCGGCGCCGATTTTGTTGTTTTTGACGCTCCTCTTGTTCACGTTCACGTGCGCATCTTCCGGAGGAATTGTGCACTCGACTGTCTCTGCGTTTGCATCAAATAGTGGTGGTTCTGGTTCCATTATTACGAACAGTGTCGGTAGTTTCTCGTGGAAAACGTTTTTCCAAGCCGCGACGGCTTCGGCTTCGTTTTGGGCGACGATGATATGTAACGTCAGCGATTTCTCGAGGTTTTCAAAATCGCAAAAGAGTTTCGAGAAAGCGTCGTTTGCTATGCCTTTAGCGATGGCTGTTTTTGCATTCGCTTCGATCGTGGTGACATCTTCGGCAGCACAGATATTGAACACGAGTTCAAATTTGATCACTGATCCGATGGTGGTGACATCGTTATTGTCAGCGCATTTTAAGTGGGGTAGAATTGCAAGCGTTTTGGCCGCGACGGGCATACTGACAGCAACGCTGAGCACTAACATTGCGGCCAATATTTTAGCACCGGCGAACGCCATTCAAAATTTAGCCCCCTCGAAACTGTCATTTAGAACTTCTGCCATTATATCGATGATTCTAGGCACCTTATGTCTCCCTTGGAAACTTACGAGCGACTCGAAATCGTACATATTCATTTGGTTGACGGGATACGGCGCGTTCCTGGCTCCGATTCTTGGAGTTATGCTTTGCGATTATTTCCTCATAAGAAACCAAAAAATAGTCGTAGAAGACTTGTACTCCGCGGACAAGGAAGGATCTTATTATTATACGAAAGGCATTAACTATAAAGCGATGCTCGCGTTCGCAGTTGGCGTCCTCGCAAACTTGCCTGGATTTTTACACGCCGTAGGTATCGTGCCCTCTTCGATGCTGCCAGCGTGTTTAGCGTTGGCGTACGATTGCGCCTGGTTTGTCGGCGTCTTCTTCGGTGGTTGCACGCATTTCGTGCTCCATAGATTCTTCTAGTTGCTGTAGATGTTTTGTAATATATAAGATGCGCCATTTGGTCGCGAGGATGGCGTCATGAACGTACTCTCAAAACACTGTTTTTCTCCCGTCTCTCTGGTTGCACAACTACCACACTCTTTTGGTTGACAACAACAACAACAACAACAACAACGATAAAAGAACAACGCAATAAATAAATGTCCACCACAACCTCCTCCTCTTCCTCCTCCTATGTCTTCGCTTACGATGCCTTAATTTCCAACGAACACCGCGAAATCGAACGCGTCGTGCATTTCTACCCCGAAAATACTCCGGAACGAATCCAATGCGAAACGAGCGCTTTTTTATGCGGATTGGACGCGTTCATGTCGACGTTTACGAACGACGAGGAGAAAGAAGAAGAAGAAGAAGACGATAATTCCAAAGCACCACCAGCATTCGTCGGCGCGAAAACGAGAGGGAAATTTTACGCTGCGCTGGAAGTTGTCAGTTCGTCAAAGTCATCCATTTGGTGCGCGGTCGTTGTAGATTCGAAAACTTCGAGACTGTTGTCGAGGCATTTTTCGCTCGAGGACGAACATCCGCCGGCGTTGCAAGGAAACGAGTGTTTACGATTTTTGCGAGAAACGATGAGCAGAGAAGTGAAAGAGAAGTTATTAAAGAGCGATATTGCGTATGGAAAGAGTGAAGAAGAAACAAGAAAATGGAAAGAAGAGTTGAAGCGGCTAATCGATCGATTGGGAAAGAAGTTGAAGGACGAAGAATCGTCAAAGTCGTCCGCGATGGGCGGCGCCGTCACGACGACAAGTGTGAAAGAAGAAGAGGACATAGCGTACGTATTGGAAGAAAGAAAAAATAAAAACGACACTTTTCTGCCGGTGCAAACGAGCGCGTCGAAATCTTGGGACGCGTTGAGGTTGGCTTCAAAAAGAGAAGCGTTGAGGCTAATAGATGAGGTGGAAGCGACGTTGGAAGAAGAAGAAGAATCTAAACGTTCTGCAACAACAACAACAACAACAATGGAAAAAGCAACGCGACCTGGTTGCGGTCACGATGCATGGCTTTGGTCGCGAGTTAACGCAGACCGTACCAAACGCCTTTTCTTTGTCACCGAAAGAGAAGTCGTTAAAACGCTGTTGCAAGCGAAAGAACAAGTGACCGATCTAGATGCGTAGAGTAGCATGTGAAGATGTAATTATTAGTAGATTGTATACTTTTGTTGTTATTAAATATAGGTTATCGTTTTGTTAGAATAGTACAAATGTTTGGTGCTTGTTCCTGAAAAGATTTACGCATTCACATCGACGACGCGATCGTATTCGCTTTGCGGCACAAACTTACCGGAGGCAGTGTTGGCGGTTTGCTGCGTTTGCTGCATTTGCTGCGTTTGCTGCATTTGCTGCGTTTGCTGCATTTGCTGCGCCGCAACCGCCGGTTGTCCCGGTTGTCTCGTCGCTGTCAACGGAGTAGCCGCTGCACTAGCTTTCGGGCGGCACGTGTGCGCCGGACCGTGAGCAACATCCGCGCACGTAAACTTGTGTTGGAACGCAAAGGCATCTCTGAACATGTCTTGATGTGTGCCTTCGTGCATGTCCCAGTTGGAAATGTCGTGCGCGAACCCGTTCTCACCGGTGAATTCAAACATTCTGTCAAAGTTTGTGCACTTTGGCAAAGACCATTTGGAAATATCTTGGTTAAATCTCAAAGCCATCATGAACATTTCATCCACAGACTTCGCGGATTTCATGTTCCAGTTGGTGATGTCACCGTTGAATCTGTCAGTATGCTTGAACATACCAGAGAAGGATTCAACTTTGGATACGTCCCATTTGGACAAATCGCCGTTGAAAGCGTTCGCTCTGTTGAACATGCGAATCATCGACGTGACGCTGGAAACGTCCCATTTGGACAAGTCGCCGTTGAACGAAGAGTGTCTGTCGCCTTCAACAGATTTAGGCGGGTCCATGAACAATTGGTCCATGTTCGTCACGCGAGAGACGTCCCACGTGGACATCGGGCCAAAGGCTTGGCCGTGACAATCGCCTCGCACGGGTTCTGCGAGCAAACAATCCGTGACTTCATCCATGATGTTCGCATCAGTTAACACGCCAACTTCATCCAGTCCAACGGACGGCTCAGTGAAAACCTTCTCAACGGTAGCGATCGGTTGTTTGATCGCGTTGGTGACCGAGTTAATCAAGTTAGAGGCGGCTGGTTTTTTACTAGTAGAGGTTTCGGCGGGAACTCTGCCGTTGACGATGTCGTCCATCACTTTCGTGGAGGTGCACGAGTGGAAGTCGAGCAAACCAGACGGTCTGAAACCGCACTCCCACGAGGCTTGGAACGCAGTCGCGCCAGCGAACATGTGGTTATCCGTCTTCTTCGCCGCGTATCTCCACGCGGAAATGTCTTGGTTGAAAGACGCTGCGCCGCTGAACATTCTGTCAAAGTACTTGACAGATCGAGTATCCCACTGACTCAAATCGCCGTTGAATCTTTCTTGATCCGCAAACGCTTCCGTCATATCGGTAACTTGAGAAACGTCCCACATGGACATCACGCCAAATTCAGATTGCTTAGCAAACTTGTGGCAGTTGCCCTCCACCGGGTCTTCGTCCAAGCACGCTTTTACGGCTAACTTGAACGTGTCGTCGTCCGGTTTAGGCACTTCGCACGTCCCCGGGTGCCTTTGCGCCGGGTTGCCGCACTGCGGCAAGTCCGAGCGACAGGCTCCGAAGACGAAGACGTTGTTCCCCATCGGGTTCGCGACGCCCTTTCTCGGGTAGTATTCAGTGTCTTCCAACTCGTGCTTGGTGTTGCACGAAGCCATGGTAGAGATGAATTGCACCGGGTACTCGATTCTCGCTTGAACAACTTCCTCTTCGATTGGGTTTTCAGAAGAAACTTCGATGTCCTTGTGGTGCTTTTTGGCGTTTTTGATCATCGCGACTTCTCTTTCGTATTCCTCAACCTTCTTTTGCTGCGCGGCGGACAATTTCGCGGTGGTCTTGATCGCCTTGCCAACTTGCGGCACAGCCACATTCTCGGCGGAAGAAAGAAGCGCACGTCTGGATTTAATGTTATGTCCAGCGGTGGTTTCTTCTTTGGATTGGTTCGCAATCTCCTCTTCCGCGTGGAACAACGAGGAGGACCACCATCCCCAATCGAAGAATGCGCCAACGTTTTTCTTCTCCTTGGCGAGCATCTTCGCCTTCTCCAGCTCTTCCTTCTCTTGTCTCAGAAACTCTTTTCGCTCCAACTTCGCTTCCTCTCGTTCTGCTTCTTCGTTGCGTCTGGCTTCCTCCTCGGCGGCGAGACGTTCTTTCTCCGCGTCCGCCTCTCTCGCTTCTTGGACTTCCTTCTCCAACAAGTCAATCTTTTCTTGTTGCAAACGAACCATCTTCTCCGCAGCGGTTTCTTTCTTGGGCGAGGAAGATTTCTTCGCTTCTTTTGCCTCTTCAGCATCTACTTCTTCGTCTTCTCCAATTCGAGCAGACTTCTTGGACGCCTTTTTAGTCGATTGGGATGACTCTTTGCTCGCCAACTTCGCCTTGGTTTCGAAGAACTCTCTTTGCGACGGGGTCATCTTCGTCCCGTCTTCAAACTTGCCTTCCTTCACCTTCATCTCCTTCGCCTTCTCTTGCTTCTTCGAGATTGGCTGCTCGTACACCTCTTCTTCGATGATTTCGATGTCGTTGTACCCGCCTTTCGGTTGGACGCCGATATCGGACACAAAGTTCTCCGGGTTGGCTTTTTCGTACAAAAAGAAACCGTAGCGAGCGTCGTGCGCGAGTTCGTGCGGGACCGCAAACACCCCGCACATTTCTTCCGGCATTTCGATCGCGTTCTCGTACGAAAAGTTCGGAGACATGTTCGCGGTGATGAATTTCGCGCCCACTTTGCCTGTTAATATTTTTTATTTAATCGCGTTCGTAGCGACAGAGAAGAGAGAAGAGAGTCAGTAAAACGTAACAACGTTAATGTGTGGGTGAAGAGAAAAAAATGTCGAAAAAGAGAGAAAATTTTTCTCTCCCGAGACGTGGGAAAAACACAAAAACTCGATCCCCGCCTCAAGCGCGGCTGCGCGTTGAGACGATACGACGACAAACACAGAGAGAAACGACGATCAAAAGCGCACCTCTCCACGATTTCGGCTCGAACGGAAGCAAAGACAAAACGTCCTGCGGCGTGCACCCGACGGACAAACGAATCGTCGGTCTGTCTTGTCCCAATTTATATTGCGCCGGTGATGTGGAGGAGGCCGCGGATTTCGTCGCGACCATGCCACCGGTGGCGACTAAACCGCCGACGAGCATAACATTCCTGGCGCTGAATAACGACGCGCTCTTTTGCTTCTTCT
>Ga0181606_10000559_pt1 | contig 30664 bp, 27 predicted proteins | sample 041ome_10_FD_132994 | JGI IMG/M metagenome (GOLD analysis project Ga0181606, IMG submission 132994) | Coastal salt marsh microbial communities from the Groves Creek Marsh, Skidaway Island, Georgia - 041412US metaG (megahit assembly) | ecosystem: Environmental > Aquatic > Marine > Intertidal... | reverse complement strand
TCTTGCACGTAAACGGCCAGCTCTTCAGCCGTCCAGACAAAGCCGCCTGCACCCAGCTTCACCAAATCATCCCCGTATTTATTGCCAAAATCGGCGTCAGTGCCCGCCTGACGGCCGACCACGCCATAAAGGTTGGGGCCTGTTTTGGTGTTTTCGCGCCCTGCAATCACATTGCCAGCATCATCTTGGATGCGGTGGCAATTCTTGCACTGCTTTTCAAACACCTCTTGGCCTGCCCCTACGTCGCCCGCAAGAACCGGGGCGGCGGCGGTGACAAAACCGACAATCAGTAGTTTCTTCAGCATTACACTTCCTCCTTTGACCATTGGATTACGTATGGTCATTCATCTTGGATCACTTATGCCACGGCTTTTGCCAAGGCGCATTGCGCCCACAGCGATGTCAGCGCCACCACAAGGCGGTCAATATCGGCATCCGAATGCAAAGGGCCGGGTGTGATGCGCAAGCGTTCGGTGCCTTTGGGCACAGTGGGGTAGTTGATGGGCTGCACGTAGATACCCCAGTCGCGCAACAAAATATCCGAAACCATCCGGCATTTGACCGGGTCGCCGATATGCACCGGGATGATGTGGCTGTCATTGCGCATATGGGGAATGCCCGCCTCGTCCAGCCGCGCGCGCAGCCGCGCCACGCGGTCGCGTTGGGCCATACGTTCGCTTTGCGACGTTTTCAAATGGCTGATCGACGTCATCGCCGAGGCCGCAATCGCGGGCGGCAGGGCGGTTGTGAAAATAAACCCCGAGGCATAAGAGCGGATGAAATCACACAGCGCATGGCTGCCGGTGATATAGCCCCCCATCACGCCATAGGCCTTGCCCAGCGTGCCCTCGATCAGGCTGATCCGGTCCGCCAGCCCACGTTCTTCGGACACGCCGCCGCCGCGCGGGCCATACATGCCCACCGCGTGCACCTCGTCCAGATAGGTCAGCGCGCCATGGGCTTCTGCCACCTCGACGATTTCGCGCATGGGGCAAATATCGCCATCCATGGAATAAACGGATTCAAAGGCCACAATTTTGGGCCGGTCGCCAACCGCCTTTAATTTACGGTCCAGATCGCGCCAATCGTTGTGCTTCCACAGCACTTTATCGGCACGGCTGTGGCGGATGCCTTCGATCATGCTGGCATGGTTCATCTCGTCCGACAAGATCACCGCGCCGGGGATGCGCGCGCCCAAGGTAGACAAAGCCGCCCAATTCGACACATAGCCCGAGGTAAACAGCAGCGCCTGCTCTTTGCCATGCAGATCGGCCAGTTCCTGTTCCAGGAGGCGGTGCAGGTGGTTATTGCCCGAAATGTTGCGCGTGCCCCCTGCCCCGGTGCCACAGGCCTGCGCCGTGCGTACCATGCTGTCGATCACGTCGGGGTGGTGGCCCATGCCCAGATAATCGTTCGAGCACCACACAGTGACATCTTGAACACCGTCATCGTTGAAGTGGCGCACTTGTGGGAATTGCCCGCATTTGCGCTCTACTTCCGTGAACACGCGATAATTGCCCTCTTGGCGCAGCTGGTCCAATTGGCCGCTGAAAAAATCATCAAAGTCCATGTTCAGTCCTCTTTGTAATCGTTGTCTCGACAGTGTGGGCGCGGCGGCGGGCGGCGGGGCCAATCATCCAGCTCCACAACCGATCGTCGCGAAAGCGCCACACCATGAACCAATGTTCCAACAGCGCCAGCGCGGTTAAGATGCTCAGCAGCAAAAAGCCCAACAAGGCCCCCTGCGTCTGGGCGGAATGCGCGGCCATAAGCCGCTCTAGAAAACAGCCCAGACCTAGGGCCAACAGGGTAACCGATACCGGGAAAAATGCGGTGATCGGGCCGGTGCGAAAGTAACTGGCCAGATGCGATATGGGTTTGGGCAGGAAATGCACATTGATGCGCGGCACGCCCAAAAACAGGTTCAGCTTGGCCGAGATGCGCGCCGCAAAAAGCACCGCAAAGGTCCAAAAGGCGAAACTGTTTTCCGCCCCCTTGGATGCATAGGCCAAAACCGCCAGCGCCAGCGCCAACAGCAATTCGTGCCATGCCACGGCCAAAAAGGCTGCGCGAAACCGCCCTTGGCCATCCAGCCCCTGCGGGCAAGGCGCCTTGTTTGGCCCGGTGATCACGCCAGACAAAAACGCCAGCTCCGCCCACGCCCAGATCATCATGGCCGACAAAAACGCCACCCACACGCCAAAGCGCCCGGTATCGTCCAAGGAATGCGCCACGCCATAGCCGCCCAATACCAATAACGGCAGGGAATACAGCACCGAATTGAGGTGCTGATCGGCATCGCCGCGATCTGCGCGATGCACGCGCCACAGCAAAATGCCGGTGGCAAACCACCACAGGAACAGCGCGGCCGGGGCTGCGATCCAGTGTGCTTGCCACAAATCTCTGCTCCTTCATCGGGGGCGCCTGCCGTGGCAAGCGCCCGGGTTACATCAATACATCGGCTGCAGCCGCACCGAGGCGGGCAGTTCGTTTTTGCGCACAGGCAGCGTGTAGAGGCGCAAAAATGCCAGCCCCGCCTGCGCACCGCCCGTCACCTTGGACAGCCAGCCGCCGAAACCGCCACGGGCATGGCCCGCCTCGATTTTGCGAAAGGCCCGTTCGATCCGTTTTAGGTTGGGGATCCATGCGGGATGGTCGATATCCAGCTCTACCGGGAACACCTGCCGGGCAATGGCCGAGGTTTTGCGAAACACCTCTTGGTCATACCAATCGATATCCACACCCAGCGCATTGTGGAAATGCACCCGCGCATGATCGCGCACCCACATGGTGGAATAAACCGCCACCAAAAAGAACCGGATCCACAGCTTGTTGACAAAGCTTTCGGTAATCTTGGGGTCGGTGCGCATCAGCAGCGCGAAGGCCTCGCCATGGCTGAACTCGTCATTGCACCATTCTTTGAACCACTTGAAAATTGGGTGGAACCGCTGCTCGGGGTTGGCTTCGAGGTGGCGATAGATGGTGATATAACGCGCGTAGCCAATTTTTTCCGACAGGTAGGTGGCGTAATAGATAAATTTGGGCCGGAAATAGGTGTATTTTTTGGCCTTGGTCAAAAAGCCCAAGTTCACCGCCACGCCCGCCTCGCGCAGGGCATCATTGATAAAGCCTGCATGGCGGGCCTCGTCGCGCGACATAAGCGAGAACAGCTCGCAGATATCGGGGTTGCTGCCGCGGCGCTTCATTTCTTTGTACAGCACGCAGCCCGAAAATTCGGCGGTGCAGCTGGAGACCAGAAAATCGATGAATTCGGCGCGCAACTCTGGGTCCATGCCTTCCCAATCGATTTTGTCCCAATCGGCGTTTTTCTTGAAATGGCCCTTGTTGGGATCGCTGCGCATTTGGTCCAGCAACACATCCCAATCTTGACGCACCGGGCTGACATCGATGCGGTCCAGCTCGTCGAAATCGGTGGTGTAGAAGCGCGGGTTCAGCAGCGTTGTATCCGTGGCCATGGCCGTGGTGTCGAACCGGTCGGAAATTTCGGCGTGCAATTCATCGTGGGTGGTGGCGTGCATGTTCATACTGTCATCTCCTCGGAGAACGAGAATTCACACAGTTCGATGAATTCCAGGTCCCCTGTCAGGCGGGTCCATAGGCGTTCCAAAGCGCTGGCGCGGGTAATTTGGGCTGTGCGGCGCTCTTCAATCACCTCGCCCCATGCCGCCAAAACCGGCGGCCCCTCGACCAACACCTCGTCACCGGGGTGAATGACGGAACCATCGTCAAAGCGCACATGGGCATGCAGGCTTTCGAAACGGTGGCTGACTTCAACGGTACAAGGCACCTTTTCGATACGTTTTCTAAATAGTGACATTGTTTTCTCCCGATTATTTTTGCTTTTGGGTCAGTTCTGCGCCGGCACGTTGGCCGCCAGCAGGCGCTCGAAAGCGGCTTGGTTATCCGTGCCAAAAGCAGTCAGCTCGACGCGGAATTCGGTGTAATCGTCCAAGGCGGCCAAACGGCCGTTTTCAAATTTGACGATGCGAATGGGCAGGGTGGGGTCTATGCCGTGGCGGCGGCGCATTGTGGCCAGCCCGTTTTGCACCACGGTGATGAACCCACCATGGGGCAGATCGGCCAGAAGCCGGCCATCGATGTCTTGCACCACAACAGATTGCGCATCGCCGCCAATCAGCCGCAAGGGCCATTCTGCCACAATCGGCGCCTGCGCGGGCACGGCGATTTTGGGTTGACCCGTGAAGCTGGCATAAGAGACCAGCGCCAAGGTGATCGCGGCCACGCCAAACATGGCGCGCACCAAACCCAGTGGGATCATATCGTTTTGATCGGCCCGCTTAAAGGCGGGGCGGCGGGGGCTGTTTTGGGTGTCGATACTGGCCATGGCTTGTCCTTTGCGCGCGCGTTATTCGGCGGCCACCATCCCACCTTCGGGGCGGGCGGCGGTGTTGGGTGTGATTTTGGCCAAAACCGGCTGGGCCACGCGGGCCTCGGCGGCATCGGCCAAGATCTGGGCCACGGTCTGGGCATCGGGGATGGCGCGCAGCGCGGGCTGTGTGCGGCTGACATGCCAAGGCCTGCAATGGGGCCACAACACCAGATAAGAAAACCGTGTTTCCCCCAGCGTTTGCAGCGCGATCGTGCCCACACCGCCGCGTGTTTCGCTAAGATCTGCCGCGGCCAACTGCCGAAACGGAATGTTCAGCGTGACATTGAGCGCGGCACCAATACGCATGGCGACGCGGGCAGTGGTGATGGTGTAAACGGTGCTGCGGGCCTGCACCCATGCCAGCCCCAGCACAACCACCGCCGCCGCCGCCCATAGCAGCGCATAAGGCAGCCCATAAGCAAAGCCGCCCGCCACACCGCCTTGGATCACCCCAACGCTAAAGCGCCAGGCGATGACCACCAAGAAATAGGCGCTGATCCAGCCCAGCTTGAATGCCTCGCGCGCCAAGCGCCATGTATCGGGCCGGCCCTGCCATAAAATCTGCTCGTCCATGGGGGGCTGTTCTGGCAGCCCCTTTACGGGTTCGAAGGCAAAATCATCATGTGGCATAGCCGGCTCCTTTTGTTATTGTCTTGGGTCAGCAGCTCAAACCGGGCTGGACAGAACCTGCCCCAAGGCTTTCAGCTTCGAGGGGCGTTTGTCGGCGGTGTACATGTACCCACCCGCCACAAAGGCCGAGATCTTCTCTTCCTCAAGCTTGGTGACCTGCGCATCAGATGCGGTGGTGGGAATGTCGACAAACGACACCGAATCCAGCGCATTCACGATGACTGCATCGGATTTGATCCGCACCATCGGCATCGGCACAAGCCGCGTGCCACCACCGGTAAGCGTGACCTCAAGGTAGCGCACCAGCTGTTCGGGCACATCAACCCAGATATCGCTGACCACACCGGGCGATTGCAGATCGTGGCATTTCACCGGCAAACCGCGCGGGTCGCGCCCGGCGGCCACGCTAAAGCCGCCCAGTTTGGACATTGGCTGAATTTTTGCGTGGCCGTGGCCATCCAGTTCCGCCTCGTCGCGGCGGGCAGCCCAAGCCGCCGGGCCCACGCCGTCGCGCAGGGCATCGCCCGTTGGCGCATAGGGAAACCCGCCCGAACCTGCGGTGGGCGCCAAGGCCAATTCCCGCGCCTCGCGCTGGTAGTCTGGCACGGTATAGGTGCCGCGCGCGTGGGGCAGATCAAAGGTTTTCTGCTCGGGAAGCGAAAAGAACGACTGCGCAGCGCTGCCGTCTTCATTTTCCAGCGGGTAGCCTTCGCGCATGTTTTCGCGCTGGATGTAGTAGATCAGCCCCGCGAAAAACAGCCAGAACAGGTAAAGTGCTACCTGCGCCAGATCGACATTTGCAAAGAAAATCCAACCATATGGGGTATCCATCATAGTCCTCCTTCAGGTCATGTCGGAAAATCGGCCAAGCCGATCCGACGGTTCGTTGTTTGGTTAAGTTTGTGAATGCGGTTGCGAACAAGCGGGCCCAGCACCAAAAGCGTGAGGAACAGCAGCCCAATTTCCAGATGATACACGACGGAATAGCCGGTTTCCGGCCCGGTCAGCGCCGGGCCCAAACGGCCCATATCGGCCAAGCCCTGCACCACGTCGCGCAAGGTGCCACCAATGATGGTGGACAGCCCCGCCGCTGTGGCCTGCGCAGCACCCCATGCGCCCAGCGCAAGCCCGCCGCCCACGATGCCCAAACGCGGCATTTCCATTGCCGCCGTCAGGGTCGAGACAGAAAACAGCCCAAGGCCCAAGCCCACACCAAATGCGCCAAAGAAAAACACCGCCGATTGCGCCAAGGGGGCCGAGAAAATAACCGCCGAAAACGCCGCGATACCCACCAAGATACCGCGCGCCGCGATGCGATAGGGGTCTGTCGCGCGGGCCAGCCAGCGCGCGGCCATGCCAAAGCCCAAAAGCGCACCAACCGACCAGATCGCCGTCAGCGCGGTTGTGGCGGCCACTGGCAAGCCCAGCACCTCGCCGCCATAGGGTTCTAGCAACACGTCTTGCATGTTGAACGCCAGACCCCCAAAAAACACCACCGCCAACAGGCGGCCCGCTTGGCCACCGGCCAGATAATCGGCCCAAGCGGCCTTGAAGGCCGGGCGCGGTTCAGCCCTTTGGTTTTTGGGTTGCGGCACCAGTTTTTCTTGTTTCCACAAGGCCACGATGTTCAGCAACAAGGTGGCCAAGGCACTGCCCTGCACAACGCGGATCAACTGCAATTCGCTGAAATCACGCAGCAAAAAGCCAACAATCAGCGACGAAATGGCCATGCCCACCAAAAAGGTAACGTAAAGCAATGCCACCACGCGGGGGCGGTTTTCGTCGTCGGCGCGATCAGCGGCCAAGGCAATGCCCGCGGTTTGGGTCATATGCAGGCCAAGGCCCGTCATCAAAAACGCCAAGGCCACCAGCACCTCGCCGGCAAAGGCCAATTCGTGCACATTGTCACCGGTCAAAACGATCAGCGCGAAAGGCATCACCGCAAGCCCGCCAAATTGCCACAGCGAGCCGAACCACAAATAAGGCACCCGTTTCCACCCAATGGCCGAGCGGTGGGTGTCCGAACGAAAGCCCAAAAACGCCCGGAAGGGCGCCACCAGCACCGGCAGGGCGATCATGGCGGCCACCAACGAGGCGGCAATCGACATTTCCACAATCATCACCCGGTTCAGCGTGCCCAGCAGCAATACCGAGGCCATCCCGACCGAGATCTGAAACAGGCTTAGCCGCAAGATCTGCGACAGCGGCAGCCCTTCGCTGGCGGCATCGGCAAAAGGCAACCAAGACGTGCCCAAAGACTGCAAAAGGCGCTTGGATAAGATCATCGCCGCACCTCGAGACATTCGGAAATGTAAAAACCGCTGGAAATGCGCCCAACCCGGCCAAGCCCCTGCACCTGCAAACGCCGCCAGTCTTGCGGCACCATCCGCGGCGAGCGGTCCGCGCGCGGAAAGGCCTTGCCGGCGTGCCACATCAGCTGCAACAGCGGCGTGCGCGGCGCCACGGTAAACACAACATGCGGCGCGCGCGCCGAAAGCGCCTGCAACGCCTGCTGCAAATCGGGGCGGGTGTAGTAAATCAGGCTGTCCATCGCGACGACATAGTCGAACTGGCCCAAATCGCTGGCCAGCATGTCGCCTGCGCGCAGATCTACCCGGCCGGGCAGGCCTGCCGGCATGCGGCGCTGCGCGATTGTCACCAGTTTGGGCGAGATATCGATGCCCAGCACATCGGCCCCCCGTGCCGCCAGCGCCTCGCAGGCGGCGCCGGTGCCACAGCCAGCATCCAGCACCCGTGCCCCGGTTAGATCCGCAGGCAATTGCGCCAGCATCAGGCTGCGCATGGCATCGCGGCCCGCACGCACCGTTTGGCGAATGCGGCTGACCGGGGCGTCAGATGTCAGGCGTTCCCACACGCGGGTTGCGGTGCCATCGAAATACCCGGCCACTTGGGCGCGCGTGGTTTCATAGCTGTGGGTGGCAGGCAGCTTGTGCATCAATCAAACCCTAGCAATTCGAAAATTTCACGGTCGGGCAGTGGTTCTGGGTCAAGCCCGTCTGATCCGCGCCACAGCTGTTGGGCCAGGCGCATATATTCGGCGCGGCAGGCCAGAATGTCGTCGTCGGCCTCCATCTCGAACAGGGTTTTCTTTTTCAACCGCGAGCGGCGGATGGCATCGACATCGGGCATGTGGCCGATACGCTCGAACCCAACGCGCTGGCAAAACCGGTCCACCTCGTCCGTGGCATGCGAGCGGTTGGCAATGCAGCCCGCCAGACGCACCTTGTAATTGGCCGATTTCGATTTCACCGCTGCGATGATGCGGTTCATCGCATAGATCGAGTCGAAATCATTGGCCGTGACAATCACCGCACGGTCGGCATGCTGCAAGGGCGCGGCAAAGCCACCGCACACCACATCGCCCAGCACATCAAAGATCACCACATCGGTTTCATCCAACAGATGATGCTGCTTGAGCAACTTCACGGTTTGGCCAACCACATAGCCGCCACAGCCGGTGCCCGCAGGCGGCCCACCCGCCTCGACGCACATCACCCCGCCCCAGCCTTCTGTTACGAAATCTTCGGGGCGCAGTTCTTCGGGGTGGAAATCGACCTCTTTCAAAATATCGATCACCGTCGGTTGCAACCGCCCGGTCAGCGTGAAGGTGCTGTCATGTTTGGGGTCGCAGCCAATTTGCAGCACCCGTTTTCCCATGGCAGCAAAGGCCGCCGACAAGTTCGACGATGTGGTTGATTTGCCAATGCCACCCTTGCCATAGACCGAAAACACCTTGGCGCCTTCGATTTTTTCAGCCGGGTCCAGATGCACCTGAACCGAGCCTTCTCCGTCAAGGCTGCCAAGGTTTGGAATTTCGTCGCGCGGGCTCATTTCGGGCCTCCAATGCGGGGCAGTCGTGCGGCCCCTGCTGCTGATGTCACTGTGGGATCTGGTGTCATTCGGCGGCGATCCCTTCGATACGATCTTCGATCTCGTCTGCGGCGCTTTGCAGCGCGGCCATGGTTTCGGGGTCGGGGTGCCAGTAGTTGCGTTCGCTGGCCTCGATCAGGCGCCCGGCCAACCGGGCGCTGCTGCGCGGGTTTAACGTGGCCAAACGGTTGCGCATGGTTTCATCCAGCACAAAGGTTTCGGTCAGCCGCTGATACACCCATGGCTCGACCGTTTCTGTGGTGGCCGACCATCCCAAAGTATTGGACACATGCGCCTCGATCTGGCGCACGCCCTCGCCCTTGTGGGCCAGAAGCGATTCGTAAAATTTTGGGTTCAGCGTGCGCGCCCGCGTTTCCAGTGCGATCTGGTCTTGCAGGCTGCGCACCTTGCCCGTGCCTTGGGTCTGATCGCCAATGTAAACCGGGGTTGTCTGGCCGCCGCGCGCGCGTTTCACGGCGCGGGCAATGCCACCCAACGTATCAAAATAATGATCTACCGTGGTCACGCCCAATTCAACCGATTCAAGGTTTTGATAGGCCATATCCACGGTTTTCAAGCTGGCCTCTAGCAGCTGTGGCTGGGCTTGGGCCTTGCCGTTCACGCCATAAGCAAACCCTTTGCGCGCCTGATAGGCATCGGCCAGTTCGTCTTCGTCGCCAAAGGCCGAACTGTCGACCAAGGCATTCACATTCGACCCATAAGCGCCTTCGGCATTTGAAAATACGCGCAGCGCGGCGGTTTCCAAATCGCAGCCCAGCGCCTGCGCCGTGGCCATCGCATGGGCGCGCACGAAATTCTGCGCCTCTGGCTCGTCGGCGGTGGCCGCCTTCAGCGCCGCTTCGGCCAGCAGCCGGGTTTGCAGCGGCAAGAGATCGCGGAAAATACCAGACAGCGTCATCACAACGTCGATGCGGGGCCGCCCCAGTTGCGCCAAGGGCACCAGATCGGCCCCGGAAAGGCGCCCATAAGCATCAAAACGCGGCGTTGCCCCCATCAGCGCCAAGGCCTGTGCAATCGGCCCGCCATCGGATTTGATATTGTCCGAACCCCACAAAACCATCGCCACAGAGCGCGGCAAAACCGGGTGAGCGGCCAGCAACCGCTGGGCCTGCGCCTGCCCGTCGCGCATTGCAAACTGGGTTGGCATGCGGAACGGGTCGAAGGCGTGGATGTTGCGGCCTGTCGGCAAAATAGCCGGGCTGCGGATCAGGTCACCGCCGGGCACAGGGGCGATATATTCGCCGTTCAGCGCCCGCAACAGCCCGGTGATTTCACCGTTCTCACGCAACGCCTGATCCATGCGCGCGCGGGTTTCGGCATCGGCATCGACCTGCGCCAACAATTGCGCGCGGTCTTCGGGGCCCAAGGGGCGGCCGACAATATGCAGCCCCAAGGGGATCAGCGCCGCCTCGAGATCTAGTATATCGTGCCACAGCCCGTCGATTGCGCCGCTGAGATCTAGGGCGGCGGCCTGCTCGGCGATCAGCGCTTCCAATTCGGCGCGATCTTCGCCGCCTTCGCTGCTGCGCCAACGCTGCAGGCTGTCTTTCAGGTCTTGCAGGCCACGATACAGCCCCGCTTGCGCCACCGGCGGCGTAAGATGCGTAACCGTCACCGCGTTCGAGCGGCGTTTGGCCAAACTGGCCTCGGATGGGTTATTGGCGGCGTAAAGATAGACATTGGGCAGATTGCCAATCAGCCGGTCCGGCCAGCAATTCTGCCCCACGCCCGCCTGTTTTCCGGGCATAAATTCCAGCGCCCCATGCATCCCAAAATGCAGCACAACATCGGCATCAAAGCGGGTTTTGATCCAAGTATAGAAGCTGGCAAAGGCATGGGTGGGCGCAAAGCCTTTTTCAAACAACAGGCGCATCGGGTCGCCCTCGTAGCCAAAGGTGGGCTGCACCCCGACAAAGACATTGCCAAATTCCGCGCCCAGCACAAACACGCCCCGGCCATCAGATTGCACCCGCCCCGGCGCCGGGCCCCATGCGGCCTCGATCTCGTCCAGCCAGGGGGTGTGGGCCACGATGTCATCGGCGCTGACATGGGCTGCCACATTTGCCTCTTGGCCATATTTTGCGGCATTGCCCTCTAGCACGGTGGCGCGCAGCGCATCCACGCTTTCAGGCGGCGTAAGGCTGTACCCTTCGGCGGCCATGGCGTGCAATGTGTTGTAAAGGCTTTCAAAAACAGACAGATAGGCCGCCGTTCCGACGGCGCCTGCATTGGGCGGGAAACCAAACAGCACCACCGCCACGCGGCGTTTGGCAATCTCGGCGCGGCGCAGGCGCACCATACGCGCGGCCTTTTGTGCCAAGGCCTCGATCCGCTCTGGGCAGGGGGCCATGGCCTTGCTGTTTGCCTCGGCCAAGGGCTGGCAGGCATGCGCGCACCCCGCACAGCCCCCCGGCCCATGACGGCCGGCAAAAACTGTGGGGCAAATCGCGCCATCTATTTCGGGCAGGGCAATCAGCATCGTGGTTTCCACCGGCCCCAACCCACCGGACGAGGCCGCCCATTGCCCCAATGTTTGAAATTCCAGCGGGTGCGCCACCATATAGGGCAGGTTCAGGCGCGACAGCAGCTCTACCGCAGCGGGGCTGTCGTTATAGGCCGGCCCCCCCACCAAGCTAAACCCGGTCAGCGACAAAAGCGCATCCACCCGACCCATGTGATAGGCCTCGATCGTGGGGCGCCCATCTAAGCCGCTGGCAAAGGCTGGCACCACTGCCAAGCCCTGCGCCTCGATCGCGCGAATGGTGGCATCGTAATGCGCGGTATCGGCGGCCAGCACATACGAGCGCATCAACAGCAGCCCCACCGTGCCCTTGGCGCCAGCCGGGCGGGGCAAGGCGGCCGCATCGGTGGTGATACGATCTGGCAAATCGGGGTGGTAAAGCCCAACATCGGGGTAATCCACCGGCGCGGCGGCCTTGATGCTGCGCCATTCGGGGCGCGCGGCGTAGCGGGCCACCAAGAACCGCACCATCGCCTCGATATTATCGTCAGAGCCGCCCAGCCAATATTGCATCGACAAAAACCACGCGCGCAGGTCTTGGGCTTTGCCGGGAATATAGCGCAAGATCTTTGGCAAACGGCGCAGCAGCGCCATCTGCCGCTCGCCCGAGGCGGGTTTGCCATTGCTGCCACCGCCGCGCAGCTTTTTCATCACCTTGGCCACACCGCTGGCGGGCTTGGACATGTCCAGATCGCCCATGCGCGTCAGCTTTACGATCTGCGGGTCGGCGATTACCCCAATAAAGGCATCGCAGCGCGCCCGCGCTGCCTGCAATTCGGGCAAGCAGGCCTGCACATGTTCTTCGATGAACAAAAGGTTGGCCACGACGATATCGGCCTTGGTGATATCTTCTTTTGCGCGCGCCAGCGATGCCGGGTCTTCGGCCCATTCGGCGGCGGCATGAATGCTGATCTGCAGGCCGGGGAAATCGGCCAAAAGCCGCGGCAACACCCGTGCCGCGGGGCCAGCGGCATGCTGGTCCAGCGTCAATACCACAAAGTGGTAGGGGCGGTGCCTATGCGGCTGACTATCGAGCATAATGCGCCTTAGCCTCGTATAATGTATCGACCGAAATTTCCGAAAGACCACGGTTTTGGGCAAAGCTTTCGGTGTTGCGCCGCGCCTTTCCGCGCACAAAAAACGGTATTTTCTTCAACTCGCGTTCGGCATCTGAAAGCCAAACGATATTGCCCGCCTCGCCGATCCCGGCGGCGATGGGTTGGGGCGCCTCGGCCGGGCTGGGCTGGGCGGTGGTGCTGGGCGCGGGCTGTGCCTTGGCCCCGTGGTGCGACGGGCCTGCCGCATCGTGGAATTCGAAATCTTCGCGGAACATGGTCAGCAAATGTTCTTCCAGCCCCATCACCAGCGGGTGCACCCATGTATCAAACAACACATTGGCCCCCTCGATGCCCATTTGCGGGGAATAGCGCGCGGGGAAATCTTGCACATGCACAGGCGCCGAGATGACCGCGCAGGGAATACCAAGGCGTTTGCCGATGTGGCGTTCCATCTGTGTGCCCAAAATCAGTTCGGGCGCCAATTCGGCGATGGCGGCCTCGACTTCGAGGTAATCATCGCTGATCAGCGCCTCTAGGCCAAATTCGCGGGCCAAGGCGCGCAATGGGCGGGCCTGTTCGCGGTTGTAACAGCCCAAGCCCACCACCTCGAAGCCCATTTCGTCGCGTGCAACGCGGGCAGCGGCCATGGCATGGGTGCCATCGCCAAAGATAAACACCCGTTTGCCAGTTAAATAGGTGCTATCCACCGAGGCCGACCACCAGGGTTGGCGCAGGCGGCTTTCATCCAAAATGGGTGCGGCGCCGGCAAGGGTCGCCACCTCTTGCACAAAGCGCCGCGTGGCACCCACCCCAAGGGGTACGGTGCCAATGCAAGGCTGGCCAAAACTGCGTTGCAGCCAACGCGCGGCCTGCTCGCCCGTTTCGGGGTACAGCAACACATTGAAATGCGCCTGCCCAAGACGTGCGATATCAGACGGTGCCGCATCCAGCGGGGCGGTTACGTTCACCGCGATGCCCATGCGCTCCAAGATCTGGCGGATCTCGGCCACATCATCGCGGTGCCGAAACCCAAGCGCGGTGGCCCCAAGAATGTTGCAACTTACCTGCGCAGTGCGCGGCAGCGGCTTGGCCAATGCCTTGCATATCTGGTAAAAAGCCTCGTCAGCGCCAAAGTTTTCCTTGCGCTGATAGCTGGGCAATTCCAATGGGATAACCGGCACCGGCAGCCCCATGCTGGCGGCTAAACCGCCGGGGTCATCTTGGATCAGCTCTGCCGTACACGAGGCGGCAACCAGCAGCGCCTCGGGGCGGTGGCGCTCGTAGGCGGCGCGACAGGCGTCTTTGAACAGCCCGGCGGTATCGGCCCCCAAATCGCGCGCCTGAAAGGTGGTATAGGTCACGGGCGGGCGATGGTTGCGCCGCTCGATCATGGTAAACAGCAAATCGGCATAGGTGTCGCCCTGCGGGGCATGCAGCACCATATGCATATTGCGCATACCCGTGGCCACGCGCATGGCCCCCACATGGGGCGGGCCTTCATATGTCCAAAGGCTAAGCTTCATTCTGCCGCCTCCATCCTTGGGCCGCCCTGTGCCAAAATCTGCTTGCGCCGAATGGGGCGGGCGAAAAGGCCTGCCAGATCAGCGGCTTGTTCGAATAGGTGCACGGGCGTAAAGACCAGTTCGATGGCCCATTTGGTGGTCAGCCCCTCCGCCTCGAGCGGGTTGGCAAGGCCCAGACCACAGATGGTGATATCGGGGCGCGCGGCGCGCACGCGATCAAGCTGGCGTTCCACATCTTGGCCCTCGGCCAAACGCGGGCCGGCGGCCAGCAGCGCCAATTCGGGGCGGTGCAATTCGGCATGCAGGTAGGGCGTGCCAATTTCCACGATGTCCATGCCGCATTCGCGCTGCAAAAACCGCGCAAGGGCTGGCTCCATCTGGCTGTCGGGCATGAAAAACGCGCTTTTGCCCTGCAGCGTTTCGGCCACCCGGGCCACAGCGGCCTGCGCCCGGGCGCGGGGGGCGGCGATGACCGCCTCAACTTTCGCACGCGATATACCAAAGGCATCGGCAATGGCCATCAGCCACAGCGTTGTGCCTTCGACACCAAGGGGAGTTGGTGCCTCGATCCATCGCGCCCCACGCCGCTGTAACGCCGCGTGGGTCTCACCGAGGAAGGGTTGGGTGAGAGCGTATTTGGTATTCGGCCCAATCGAGGGCGTGGCATCTGCCCGCTGCGCAGGCAGGCAATGCACTGTTTCAATGCCAATCTGCGCCAGCAAGGCGCGCGCTTGGTCTTCCACCACATCGGGCAGCGCCCCGACCAGCAACAATTGCTGGGCATCGCTGGCAGGCAGGGCGGGCACCATCGAGGCAAGGCAGGTATCTTCGCCTTGGGTAAAGGTGGTTTCAATCCCAGAGCCCGAGAAATTCAACACCCGAACATGGGGGGCAAATTGTTCGGAAAGGCGCTCGGCGGCGCGGGCCAGATCCAGCTTGATCACCTCGCTGGGGCACGAGCCAACCAAAAACAGCTGCCGAATATCTGGGCGGCGCTGCAGCAACAGGGCCACTTCGCGGTCCAGCTCGGCATTGGCATCGGCCATACCGGCCAGATCTTTTTCTTCCAAGATCGCAGTGCCAAAGCGGGGTTCGGCAAAAATCATCACACCTGCCGCCGATTGCAGCAAATGCGCGCAGGTGCGCGAACCGACCACCAAGAAAAACGCATCTTGCATCTTGCGATGCAGCCAGATGATCGAGGTGAGACCGCAAAAAACCTCGTGCTGGCCGCGCTCTTTGATCACCGGGGTATCCAGACATCCGCGGGTCATATCGCCACCCCGCGACCTGCTTGGCCATTGGCCATGGGCGTGGCATTGCCTGCCAACCGGGCCTGGCGCAGTTTCCACAAAAATTGCGCCGCGTTCACCGCATAGGCCAGATAAGCCACCAGCGCCAAATGCATCAGCGTCTCTTGGCCCATCGCCCCCGACAGCAGCCCAACCAAATAGGCGCTGTGCAAAGCGATCACACCAAAGCTGACTATGTCTTCCCAGAAAAACGCAGGCGCCAGAAGATATTGGCCAAACACCTCTTTTTCCCAGATCGCGCCGGTAATCATGATGGTGTAAAGCGCCCCGGTTTTCACAATAACCGAGGCGGTGGCCAGTTCGTAGCCCGTGCCACTGCCGATGTAGCGCAGCACCAATACCGTCGAGACAAGGCAGATCACAAACTGCACCGGCGCAAGGATACCCTGCACCAGCGTCCAGCGCGAGCTGTCGCGCCTGCGGCGCTGCTCGGGGGTATATAGCGGCATTCGCGGCCCCTTTGGCATGAACGCTCCTTCCGTCGATTCTGGGTTCAGTAAGACCCTCTGACGCCTTTGTGTCAATTATAATTTACACTTTGCCGCAAAGTGTCAGGCGCTGCAACCACACTGTGTAACGCAGATATTCTCTATCTAAACTTCTGTTTTTATTTATTTTTTAATGAATATCTCACGCCGCCACCCCCATCGGGCGCGCGTGATGTAATTTTTCTTTGACAAATTTGCGCCGCGCATAGACACTGATCTTGACGTTACGTCCACCCATGCAGGGGCTTGGTGTTGGACCGCGTGCAGATAAGGAGATCTGCCATGCCCTGTTTGATGGAAGCCCCAAAGCTGGCACCACAAGGCGATCAGCAGCTGGTGCAGCGCTTGGCGCTGCGCGTGGTATCAGAGCTGACGCGCAACAGCTGCCCCCCCAACGCAGCCCCCAATGCCGAGTTTCGCGCGCTTTTGGTCCAGCTGGCCTATCGCGGCGATGCCGACACTGCCGCCCAGGTTTTCGATTACATGAAACGCCGGCGCATGTGCGCCGAAGCCGTTGTCGACATCTATCTGCCCGCCGCCGTGCACCAGATTGGCACCGCGTGGCATGATGGCGAGCTGAATATTCTAGATGCCACGCTGGCGATTTCGCGCCTGCAAGTGCTGCTGCGCGATATCAGCAGCAACTGGAGTTCCGACAAAACCGGCCGCCACAACAGCGGGCGCGTGCTATTGTTGCTGCCCCCGGGCGAACAGCACAGCATGGGCGCCATGGTGGCTGCCAGCCAAATTCGGCGGGCGGGGGTTTCGGTAAAAGTGGGGCTTTTGCCCGACATCAAGGCCATCTCCACCCTTATGGAAACATCGCGTTTCCAATCCGTGTTCATTTCCGCCTCGAACCAATCTGTCATTGCAGAATGTAGCCAAATGATCGCCACCATCCGCGCCTCGGCGCATCCCGCTGTTCCCATTGTTTTGGGGGGCGGTTTAGCCGTTGCCAACCACACCCAAGCAGCACATGAATTGCTAAGAAAACAGACACGTGCTGACCATGTCACCGCAGATGTAAAAACAGCGCTGCAAATATGCGGCTTGGTGAATGCGGCGGTTGCCGCGGGTTGACATTTGCTCTAAGCGTTTATGCCACAGCGGCCGATTGGCACCCTCAAAGAGCCGCGCTGCTTAATTTAAAAACTGCTTGCGAAAGGAAGCGGTCATTCAGATGAACGCATCATCCGCTTTGCTTGAGGATTCCTTCCTAGGGGCCGTTTTGACGAGCTTCGCAGATGTGTGCGTTGTCATTTCTGCCGATGGTTTGGTTGTGTCGGCGCTGGCCAAATCCGAAACTTTCAGCCCAGATCTATGCGCCAGCTGGGTTGGCACGCCCTTGGCAAACCAGCTTGGCGCCGCATCCGCCCGCAGGCTGACCGAAAAGCTAGAGGCGCTGTCCCACAGCCCCGCCAATAGCCCCCGTCGCCCCGCCGCATGGCTGGAATTGATCCACGATTTGGGCCCAAACCAAACCGTGCCAATTCGCTATGCGCTGCATAAAATGCCCAATGAAAACAAGTTTTTGCTGGCGGGCGAAGATCAACGCTCGATCATGGAAATTCAGCAACAACTGCTCAACGCCCAAATCGCGCTGGAACGCGACTACGAGGCGCAGCGCGAAATTGACACGCGCTATCGCATCTTGATGGATTTCACCGACGAGGCAGTGGCACTGGTGGCCATCGGCAGCGGTGCCATCGTCGATATCAACCATGGCGCGGCCCAATTGCTGGGCTATTCGCGCTCGGATATGATCAACCAGCCGCTTTCACGGTTTTTCAAAGGGTTTTCGCGCGAAAGCCTGCTATCGGTGATTGATAACGGCAACCATTCCAGCGCCAGCGATATCCGCAGCTTTGAAACCCGCAACACCCAACGCAGCCTGCAGTTGACCGGCAAGATTTTCCGCGCATCGGGCGAACAGCTGGCGATGCTGCGCCTGTCTGACACGGTCGAGGGCACCGTGGGCGATGGCCAGCTGATCAGCGGCTTGCGGCAGCTGTTTCTCAAAGGGGTCGATGCAATCGTTTTCACCGATCGCGATGGCACCATCTTGGCGGCTGGGGAAACCTTTTTGAACCTGACCGATTTTCCCGCCAATAGCGCCATCAAGGGCCGCTCTGTCGCCGAATTTCTGGGCCGTGGCACGGTGGATCTGCGGGTATTGCTGGACAATGCACGCCGCGCCGGACAGCTGCGCATGTATGCCACCAAGATAAAAACCGATTTTGGCACGCAATTGCCGGTAGAAATTTCAGCCACTTGGCTGGACGACCAATTCGAACCCGTGTTGGCGCTGGTGTTTCGCAATGCCACCAACGCCTCGACCGTGCGCGTCGACCAAAGCGCTGCGCCAGATTCCAACATGTCAAATATCGTCGAGCTGGTCGGCTCGTCGACGCTGAAAGACATCGTATCGGAAACCACCGATGTGATCGAAAAGATCTGCATCGAAACCGCGATCGAGCTGACGCGCAATAACCGCGTGGCCGCCGCCGAAATGCTGGGCCTGTCGCGCCAATCGCTGTATGTGAAGCTGCGCAAATATGGCATGCTTAGCAAGGACGACGATTAAAGCATCTGTAATCTTTGGTTTACATTTTTGATGTAGGTCAAGGCCCAGCAGGGCGATCTGTGTAACGATACCCTTACACATTAGGGAGTTGCACATGAGAATCGTCTTTGTACACCCGAATTACCACTCTGGCGGCGCGGAAATTGCGGGCAATTGGCCCCCGGCTTGGGTGGCATATCTGGCAGGCGCGCTGAAAACCGCAGGGTTTGACGATGTGCATTTCATCGATGCGATGACAAACAACATCAGCAACGACAGCTTGCACCAACAACTGGCCCAATTGCAGCCCGATGTGGTTGGCACCACCTCGATCACGCCCTCGATCTATGTGGCAGAAGAGGTGCTGAAAATTGCCCAAAGCGCGGCGCCAAATGCCTTGCGCATTCTGGGTGGGGTGCATGCCACCTTTATGTATCGCCAAGTCCTGTCCGAGGCGCCATGGATCGACGTGATCGTACGCGGCGAAGGCGAGGAAATTTTAACCGCGCTGATGCGCGCTGTTCAGGCTGGTGACTGGCCCGAAAACCGCCATAAAATCAAAGGTCTGGCCTATATCGACGGGGACGAAATTGTGGCCACTCCCGCCGCCCCCACGGTGAAAGAGCTTGACGCCATCACACCCGACTGGTCGCTGCTGGAATGGGAAAAATACATCTATGTCCCCCTTAACCGGCGCGTGGCCATCCCCAGCATGGCCCGCGGCTGCCCCTTTACCTGCAGCTTCTGCAGCCAATGGAAATTCTGGCGCGACTACCGCGTGCGCGACCCCAAGAAAGTGGTCGATGAAATCGAGGATCTGGTAGAAAACCATGGTGTTGGATTTTTCATTCTGGCCGATGAAGAACCCACCATCAACCGCCGCAAATTCATCGAATTCTGCAACGAATTGATCGCGCGCAATTTGCCAGACCGGGTGCAATGGGGCATCAACACCCGCGTCACCGACATTATGCGCGACAAAGATTTGCTGGGCCTTTATCGCAAGGCGGGTCTGGTGCATGTCAGCCTTGGCACCGAGGCCGCAGCCCAGCTGAAACTGGACCAGTTCAACAAGGAAACCACCGTCGCCCAAAACAAAGAGGCCATTCGCCTGCTGCGCGAGGCCGATATTTTCACCGAGGCGCAATTCATCGTGGGGCTGGATAACGAAACCCCGGAAACGCTGGAAGAAACCTACCGCATGGCTTGGGATTGGCAGCCCGATTTGGCCAATTGGTCGATGTATACGCCATGGCCCTTCACCCCCCTGTTCCAAGAACTGCGCGATCAGGTCGAGGTGTTCGACTATTCGAAATACAACTTTGTCACCCCCATCATGAAACCCAAATCCATGACCCGTGGCGCATTGCTGGAAGGGGTGCTGAAAAACTATCGCCGCTTTTATATGAAAAAAGCGCTGTTTCACTACCCATGGCGCGGCACCGGATACCGGCGCAAGTATTTGCTGGGCTGCCTAAAGGCGTTTTTCCACGCCGGGGTGCAGCGGCAGTTTTACGATCTGGGCAAGCATGGCTATTTCAGCATGACATCGCGCGACAATCTGGATTTCGGATTTGATATGAACCGCACCATCGCCGATGCCCAGATGGCCGACTGGGAGGCCTCGGCCGACCGCAAACGCCGCGCCGAAGAACGCCGCGCCGCCCTGCGCGCCCAAGGCAAGGCCCGCGCCGCCACCCGCAGCGCAGCCACCGAAAAAGAGCCCGGCGTTCCGGTACAGTAGCGATGCACGCCACCGCACATATCGGCCCAAATGCCATTTTGCAGCACCTTCCCCTGTTGCACAGCAGCCTCGGCCCCAACGCCACCTCAGCCTTGCTGGCGCAGGCCGGGCTGGCCCAACCGCCCGCCGCCCATGGCATGGTGGCGCAGGCCACGGTGGCACGGTTTCATAACGCGGTCACCCAGCATTTGGGGGCGCGCGCCCCGGCATTGCAATGGGCCGCAGGCGTGGGCACGGGGCGCTATATTTTGGCCAACCGCATTCCGCGGCCCGCGCAGGCGCTGCTGCGCGCCCTGCCTTCCACTTGGGGCGCGCGGCTGCTGACACGCGCCATTTTGCAGCACGCCTGGACATTTGCGGGCAGCGGCCAACTGCAGGTTATCCAACGCAGCCCCTTGGTTCTGGGCTTGCACCAAAACCCATTGGCCATAGCCGCCCCCCAGCCACCAGCCCCAGCTGCCATTGGCATGCTGCGGTGTTTCAAACGCTGTTCTCGGCGCTGATCTGGCCTGCGGCACAGGTCCGCGAAACCGGGTGTATGGCCTGTGGCGATGCATGCTGCAGCTTTCAGATTTTGCCGCATCCTGCAAATAGCCATATGTAAATCAAACTTTACACTTGCGAGACTCGCAATTGACAGTCAAGATTTACACATGAGTGTCACAGATCATATACACACGCCCCGCCTGCAGCCATTGGCCCTGCTCGAGCTGATCAAGCCTGTCACATGGTTTCCCCCAATGTGGGCCTATCTTTGCGGTTTGATCGCGGCAGGCGGCACTTGGGCCGATTGGCGTTTGGGTGTGGTGGGCATCGTGCTGGCGGGCCCCATCGTCTGCGGCATGAGCCAAGCCGCCAATGACTGGTGCGACCGCCATGTCGATGCCATAAACGAACCAAACCGGCCCATCCCCTCGGGGCGCATTCCGGGGCGTTTGGGCCTTTACGTGGCTTGGGCCATGAGCGCGCTGGCCCTATGGGTGGGCAGCTGGCTGGGGCCATGGGGCTTTGGCGCCACGCTGGCCGCCGTTGCTGCCGCTTGGGCCTATTCTGCCGAACCGGTGCGGGCAAAACGCTCGGGCTGGTGGGGTCCGGGGCTGGTGGGCCTAAGCTACGAGGCCCTGCCATGGTGGACTGGGGCTGTGGTGGTGCTGGGCACCGCACCACGGTTTGAAATTGCCGCCATCGCGCTGCTTTATGGGCTGGGCGCCCATGGCATCATGACGATCAACGATTTCAAGGCCATCGAAGGTGACAGGCATATGGGCCTGAAATCGCTGCCGGTGGTGTTGGGCCCAACCGATGCAGCCACGGTGGCAGGCACGGTGATGGTGCTGTCGCAACTGGTGGTGGTGACGCTGCTGCTGATCTGGGGCGCGCCCCTGCATGCCGGGCTGATTGGCCTTGGCATTGGCGTGCAGATCTGGGCGCTGGGGCGCTGGCGCCAAGCGCCCGCCGCACGCGCACCTTGGTTCAATGGCACCGGCGTGGGCCCTTATGTTTTGGGAATGATGGTGGCAGCCCATGCGCTGCGGGGGATGGGCCTATGACGTTAAGCTGGCTTCAAATTATTCGTCTGGGGCTGGTTCAGGCCTGCCTTGGCGCGATTGTGGTGTTGATGACATCCACCCTAAACCGCCTGATGGTGGTGGAATTATCGATCGCGGCCATCGTGCCTGGCCTTTTGGTGGCGCTGCATTACGCGGTGCAGATCACCCGGCCAAAATGGGGCCATATGGCAGATAAGGGCGGGCATCGCACCCGCTGGATTGTGGGGGGCATGGCGCTTTTGGCCGCCGGTGGCATGGGCAGCGCTGCGGCCATTCCGCTGCTGGCCACGCATTTCGGCGCGGGCTTGGCCTTGTCGGTGCTGTGTTATGCCATCATCGGTTTGGGCGTTGGGGCCTCTGGCACATCGCTTTTGGCGCTGCTGGCTGCGGCCACCGCCCCCAAACGCCGCCCCGCCGCCGCGATGATTACGTGGCTGATGATGATCGCGGGCATCGCGCTTACCGCCATTTCCGTGGGCAGCGTGCTGGACCCCTACAGCCACACCCGCCTGCTGTGGGTTGTGGCGACCGTGTGTTTTGGCGCGCTGGCCGTCACCGCGCTGGCGGTCATCGGCATCGAACGCGGCCTGACCCCGGCACAGCCCCAAAACGCGCGCAGCAACACACCTTTTTCCGTCGCCCTGGCCGAAGCATGGGCCGACCCCAAAGCGCGCAACTTCACCATTTTCGTGTTTCTCTCGATGACCGCCTATTTCATGCAAGAGCTGATACTGGAACCCTACGCCGGCTTGGCCTTTGGCTATACACCAGGCGAAAGCACGCGGTTATCGGGCGCCCAAAATGGCGGCGTATTCATGGGCATGCTGGCGGTGGGCCTGCTGTCATCGGGCTTTGGAATCGGCACGCCCCGCACATGGGTGATGCTGGGCTGCGTTGGATCAGCCGCGATGCTGGTAACCATCACGCTGGCCCCGCATCTGGCCGCACCGTTTCAGATGCTGGTCATGGGGCTGGGCGTGTTTAACGGCATTTTTGCGGTGGCCGCGATCAGCGCCATGATGCAACTGGCCGGCGAAGGCGGGGGCCAACGCGAGGGCACGCGCATGGGGCTATGGGGCGCCTCGCAGGCCATTGCCGCCGGGTTTGGTGGGCTGGCAGGCGCAGCGCTGGTCGATATCGCACGCAGCTTTTTGGCACCAAACGACGCTTTTGGCGCGGTTTTCAGCCTGCAAGCGCTGCTGTTTTTGGCCGCAGCCGTCATGGCGGCAACAATCATGGGCGGCAGCCGCCGCCACCAGCTGGTAGCAGGGGAATGAGCATGGATTACGATGTTTTCATTGTGGGGGGTGGGCCATCGGGCGCCACGGCTGCCGATGACTTGGCGCGCGCGGGCCACAAGGTGGCGCTGCTGGATCGGGCTGGCCGGATCAAGCCCTGTGGCGGCGCCATTCCACCCCGGCTGATCGCCGATTTCGCCATTCCTGATCATTTGATCGTGGCGCGTATTTCAACAGCACGGATGATCTCGCCCACGGGGCGCGCGGTGGATATCGCCATTGAAAATGGCTTTGTCGGCATGGTCGATCGCGAAGATTTCGACGAATATCTGCGCAACCGCGCCCAGCAAAGCGGCGCCCAGCGCCTAACAGGCACCTTCGTGCGCATCGAACGCGACAGCAGCGGCACCCGGGTGATCTGGCGTGACAAAGACAGCGGAGAAGAACGCCACAGCCGCACCCGGCTGGTAATTGGCGCCGATGGTGCGCGCAGCAACGTGGCCCGCGCCGAAGTGCCGGGGGGGGACAAGATCCCTTATGTGATTGCGTATCATGAAATTATCAAAGCGCCACCTGCCAATGCCAATTACGACCCGACCCGCTGCGATGTGATCTATGACGGGGCGATTTCATCAGATTTTTACGGCTGGATCTTTCCCCATGGGCCCAGCGCCAGCGTTGGCATGGGCACCGAAGAAAGCAGCACAGACCTGAAACAGGCCACCGCCCGCCTGCGCGACATCGCGGGGCTGGCTGGATGCGAAACCATCCGCCGCGAAGGCGCGCCCATCCCGCTGCAACCCTTGGCGGTGTGGGACAATGGCCGCGATGTGGTGCTGGCAGGCGATGCCGCTGGGGTGGTGGCCCCCAGCTCGGGCGAGGGCATATATTACGCGATGGCCGGGGGGCGGGTGGCCGCCACGGCGGCGCAGGCCTTTTTGGCCAGTGGCCGCGCGCGCGATTTGAAATTGGCGCGTAAACTGTTCATGCGCGACCATGGCATGGTGTTCAAAGTGCTGCGTCGCATGCAAGACGCCTATTACCGCTCGGACGATCGGCGCGAGCGGTTTGTCAGCCTATGCCATGACATCGATGTTCAGCGCCTGACATTCGAGGCCTATATGAACAAGAAACTTGTGGCCGCACGGCCCATGGCGCATTTGCGCATCGGCATCAAAAACCTATTGCATCTCAGTGGGTTGGTAAAGGCAAGCTACACATGAAATGGCTGATACCAGCATGGGAAAACGGCGCCCTTAAACCGCTGGACAAGGTCGATGTGCACCGCCGCGGGCTGCGCCACAAGGCCATTTCGATTTTCGTCACCGATGGCGACAGGGTGCTGTTGCAAAAACGCGCGGCGGTCAAATACCACACGCCGGGCCTGTGGACCAATACCTGCTGCACCCACCCCCATTGGGGCGAAGACGACATGGACTGCGCAGAGCGCCGCTTGGTCGAGGAAATGGGCATTCGCGACCTGCCTCTTCAGCATGTGGGGCAGATCGAATATCGCGCCGACGTGGGCGATGGGATGATCGAACACGAGGTGGTGCAAGTGTATCGCGCGCGCGCCACGGGCGACCTGCCCATGAAGCTAAACCCGCGCGAGGTGCAAGATGCCACATGGGTCAGCCTGCCGGTTTTGGCCAGCGCGATCGAACGCACGCCCGCACGTTTCACCCCTTGGCTGCAGATCTACATGCGCGAACACACCGGCATGATTTTCCCCGAACTGGCGGCAACCGGGCCTGTGGCCTAAGCCCGGCCCAACCCCAGCTTAGGCATAGGCAGGGTTACGGCGCAGCACCGACAGGTTCAACGCGCCCGCAATGCTGACCCACAGCAGATACGGCACCATCAAGGCGCCGGCCAGCAGGCTGATCTGGCCAAAGCTGATCACACATGCCAGCACAAACAGCCACAGCCCCGCCATGGCAACCAGCGCCGCCCGCATGCGATGCAGGCCGAAAAAGATCGGCGACCACAACGTGTTAAAGGCGATCTGCGCCGCCCAAAAACCCAGCGCTTGCCCGCCCTGCCCGCTTTGCGCAACCAACATCGCGGCATAAGACATTGCAATGTAAAGCGTGGTCCAAACCAACGGAAACACAAAGCCCGGCGGCGTCCAGCGGGGTTTGTTCAGCCCCTCGTACCAGTCGCCCGGCTGAAACATCGCGCCAGTTGCCGCAGCGGCACCACAGGCGGCCAAAAACGTAAAAAAGAGGCCCCAATCCATCATCTAACGCCATGCCCCTTTGCTGGACTTTGCCAATGCCGCAGCGCGGCACCTGTGTTTCTAGCTAGGGGCGATTTCGCCCAGTTCAAGCAGCGCGCCCTATGGGCGGGCCAGATCATCTTGCTGGCGCAAGCGCGTTAGAACATCAATCAATGCGTCCGAGCGGCGGAACTCGCCCGCATCCACCGCAGCGGCCTGCACCAAAAACGCCACTTCGGGCCGGGGGGGCGCATAAAGCGTGGCCATGCCCGGCTGCAAAACGCTGGTGCCCGCCCGCAGCCCCGACCATGCCAAAAGCCGCAATTTAGTGGCAGATGTGGTGCGCGCACGCAGGCCAATACTGTTGCAGCCCTGCGCGCGCAGCGCGGTGCCGATGGCGGCATAGATATGGCGGGCCGCGAAAATGCCGGTGCGGCAATCTAGCGGCAGCGCGGCGATGCCCGGCTCGGCCCGCAGGTACAGCTTGTCTGCCTCGGCCAACAACCGCGCCACCAGCGCCTGCACCTCGGGTGACAGGGCCGGGCGGCGCAAAAACGCATCACGGCGCAGCCCTGCATTTTCAAACCAGTCGTGGGGCAGATAAAACCGGCCATTGCGCGCGTCTTCGCCCACATCGCGGGCAATATTGGTCAGCTGCATGGCCAAGCCCAAATCGCAGGCACGGGCCAAACGGTGGCGATCGCGCACGCCCATCAGCACGCACATCATGACCCCCACCACCGATGCCACCCGCGCCGAATACGACAAGACATCGGAAAACGTGGGGCATTGGCGCCCCTCGGCATCCCATGCCAAGCCCTCTAGCAGCGCTTCGGGCAAGGCACGCGGCATGTCATACTGCGCCACCAAGCGCGCAAACGCGCGATCCACCGGGTCATCAAATGGCTGGCCTGCATAGGCGCGATCAAGACGCTCTTGCAGGTGCAAGACGGCGGCGCTGGGGTGGTGGCCCTCGTCTACCGCGTCATCGGCCAAACGACAAAAGGCATAAAGCACATAGGCCGGGTCGCGCACGCGGTTGGGCAGCAACTTTGAGGCCGCATGAAACGACAACGAGCCGGTGCGAATGGCCGCCCGGCAAAATTCCATATCCGCAGCGGCGCTCATTCGGCGGCCATCCTTGGCGCAACGACAGGATGCAGGGCATCGGGCACCATCTGCGCCATGACCTCGGCGGTGCCAATCACGCCCGGCAGGCCCGCACCGGGGTGGGTGCCCGCCCCGGCCAAGAATAGGCCCGGCAATTCCTCGGATACGTTATGGGGGCGAAACCACGCGCTTTGCAGAATGCGCGGCTCGATCGAAAAGCCGGCGCCCAATGGCGAAAGATAGCGATCGCGAAAGGTTTCTGGCGTGAATACAAGGCTGGGGCCGATATGGCGCCCAAGGCCGGGCAGCAACCGCTCTTCCAGCATGGCTTGCATTTTTTGGCGGTAGGGTTCGGCCATTGCGGCCCAATCTGTTGGGTCGTCATGGCCCAAATGCGGCACCGGGGACAGCGCATAAAACGTATCATCCCCTGCCGGCGCAACCGAGCGGTCGGTAACCGAAGGCCGGTGCACGTATAAGCTCATGTCATCGGCCAGATGGCCGCGCTGAAAAATATCGCGGATATGGGTTTTATAGCGTGGGCCCACAGCGATGGTATGATGGCCCACATCCGGCCACAGGGCACGCGTGCCCTTGGTGCCAAAATACCAAACAAACAGCCCCATAGACCAGCGCATGCCGCGCAGTTTGGCATCGCTCCAGCGTTTTCGGGGGTGATTGCGCAGCAGCCGCGTATAGGTGTGCCCCGCGTCAGCATTCGAGACCACGACATCGGCCCCAATATGCCCCCCGCCCGCCAGATCCACACCCGAAACGCGCCCGCCCGCGGTGGTGATTTCGTCTACCTCGGTGCCCATCAACACCTGCCCACCCTGCGCCTCGATCACGCGCACCATGGCCTGTGCAATGGCCTGCACACCGCCCATCGCGTAATGCACGCCAAAGGCTTTTTCCAAATGGCTGACCAGAATGTACATCGAGGTCACGTGAAACGGATCGCCGCCAATAAACAGCGGGTGAAACGATAGGGCAAAGCGCAGCTTCTCGTTCTTCACCCGGCGCGCGGCATGGGCATAAACCGAACGATCGGCGCGCATCATGGCAAATTTTGGCAAAACCTTGATCAAATCGGCCAGCTTGTGCATCGGCCTGCGGCCCAGATCCTCGTAGCCAAACCAATAGCGCGCCTCGGCGTCTTGCAAGAACTTGGTGTAGCCCGGCACATCGCCCTTGGCCAGTTTCGCCACCTCTTTCATCATGGCGTCTTCGTCTTGGCGCGCGGCAAAGCGGGTGCCATCGGCCCAGCGAATTTCGTAAAACGGGTCCATCGGCACCAGCTGCACGTCGCGGTCAAAATCGCGCCCGCACGCCGCCCACAAATCGCGCAGCCCTTGCGGCACGGTGACAATGGTTGGCCCCAGATCGAACCGGTGCCCCTCTTGGGTGATAGACGACCCGCGCCCGCCGGGCTGATCGAGCCGGTCAATCACCGTCACCTCGTAGCCCTTAGCACCCAGCCGCATGGCCGCCGCCAAACCACCAAGCCCGGCACCAATCACAATGGCTCGCGAGGGCATCTGCGCAGAGCGCGGCGTAGCCGGCATGGCAACCTCCTATTTACAGGGCAGATTCAACGCGTTTGGCTGAATGTGTCAATATAAACTTACACAAAGCGCTTTACACTGTCTACACCCCGTGACATTCTTCTTTCGTCAGCAAAGGAACCCACCATGCAGACAACCATGCTTAGCCTGTTCCGGTTTGATCGGACCTCAGATCGCCTGTGGGTGCTGGGGCAAATGGGCTTGGCGCGGTTTCAGATGCCCCGCGCAAAGGGCCTGCAATTTTGGAAATTATGCGGCACGGGCACCGGCGAAGGGTTCACCCCGCGCCCCAACTGGGGGGTTTGGGCGATTCTCACCGTCTGGGACAGCCCCGCAGCCGCCCAAGCGGCCAGCCGCATGGCCCCGTTCAGCCACTGGGCCGCACGCGCCAGCGAAAGCTACACGCTGCGTCTGGCACCGCTGTCGGCCCGGGGGCAATGGGCCGGGCAATCGCCGTTTTCACCCAGCGCAACAGCCCCCAGCCAAGCCGCCAGCCAAGGCCCAATCGCGGCGCTGACGCGGGCCAGCGTGAAACTGGGGCATGCCCTGCAGTTTTGGGGCCGCGTGCCCGATATCTCAGCCAAGATCGGCCAAGACCCGGCGGTGTTGTTCAAAATCGGCATCGGCGAGGTGCCTTTGCTGCACCAAGTCACCTTTTCGGTCTGGCCAGATGCCACCAGCATGGCCGCCTTTGCCCGCCGTGGCGCCCATGCCGAGGCCATTCGCGCCGTGCGCGACAATGGCTGGTTTGCCGAAGAATTATACGCCCGCTTTCAGGTGCTGGGCACCGAAGGCCGATGGCACGGGCAAGACCCAATCGCCCGCCATCTTGTACAGGAGGCCGCATGACACCTTTCCCCTTCTCCGCCATTGTCGGCCAAGACGAAATGAAAACCGCCATGATCCTCACGGCGGTTGACCCGCGGATCGGCGGCGTTTTGGTTTTTGGTGATCGCGGCACTGGCAAATCCACCGCCGTGCGCGCCTTGGCCGCGCTGCTGCCCCCCATTGAGGCGGTGCAAGGCTGCCCCGTCAACTCGGCCACAGCTGCCGATTGCCCCGACTGGTTCACCCCGAAAGACAGCGCCACAGAAACCCGCCAAACGCCGGTGGTCGATCTGCCCTTGGGCGTATCGGAAGACCGGGTGACAGGGGCCTTGGATATCGAGCGCGCGCTGACCAGCGGCGAAAAGGCCTTTGCCCCCGGCCTGCTGGCACGCGCCAACCGCGGCTATCTGTATATCGACGAGGTAAATTTGCTGGAAGATCATATCGTTGATCTTCTGCTGGATGTGGCCCAATCGGGCCAAAACGTGGTGGAACGCGATGGCCTGTCTATTCGCCACGCGGCGAAATTCGTGTTGGTGGGGTCGGGCAACCCCGAAGAGGGCGAATTGCGCCCGCAGCTGCTGGACCGCTTCGGCCTGTCGGTCGAGGTGCGCAGCCCAGACGATATCGAAACCCGGGTCGAGGTGATCCGCCGCCGCGACGCTTATGAAAACAACCACGAAACATTTATGGCTGAATGGCACCCCAAAGATGCCGCGCTGCGCGCCAAAATTGTGGCGGCGCGTCAGGGGCTTATGGCGGTCAAAAGCACCTCGATCGCGCTTTATGACTGCGCCGCGATTTGTCTGGCCTTGGGGGCCGACGGCCTGCGCGGCGAATTGACATTGTTGCGCGCGGCGCGCGCCCTTGCCGCCTTTGAGGGCGCCACCGAATTAACCCGCGCCCATATTCGCGCCGTGGCCCCCATGGCCCTGCGCCATCGCCTGCGCCGCGACCCGCTAGACGAGGCCGGCAGCACCACCCGCGTGGCCCGGCAATTGGCCGAAGTGCTGCCCTAATGGCGCTGGATGCCTCATCAGATAACGACAGGCCCGGCCCGGCCCCGGGCACGCCTTGGGCCAATGCGCAATTGGCGCTGGCGCTTTTGGCGATCAACCCGCAGGGGTTGGGCGGGCTGTGGCTGATGGCGCGCGCAGGCCCGATGCGCGACAGGTTGCTGGCGCAGCTGGCCGCTTTTGCCCCACAGCGCCTGCACCCCGCCATGCCCCCCGACAGTTTGGCAGGCGGGATGGACATCGCCGAAACCTTGCTGGCCCAAGCACCGCGTTGGCGCCCCGGCCTGTTGGCCAAGGGTGGCTGGGCGGTTCTAAGCTCGGCCGAGCGCACCAGCGCCGCCACCGCAGCGATGATCCTTGATCAGGCCCGCAAATCCTGTGCCACGGGCCAGCCCACGGCGCTTGTGGCCCTTGATGAAAGCGCAACCGAGGCCGAGGCCCTGCCCAGCCCCTTGGCCGAGGCGTTGGGGCTTTTTGCCGATCTCGATGGGTTGGCCTTGGCCGATTGCCCAGAGGCCGCGCTACCCATGGACAAAATCACCGCCGCCCAAGCAATTTTGGGGGGTGTAACGCTGGCCGAAGATGCGCTGGCGGCCATTGCGGAAACCTGTCAGATCTTGGGTATTGCCAGCCCCCGCGCCGCGCTGTTTTGCATGGCGGCGGCGCGCGCCCATGCCGCCTTGCACGGCCGCCATGTGACCACTGCCAAGGATCTGGAAATTGCAGCGGCCCTGGCCTTGGCCCATCGCGCCACGCGCCAGCCCGAAGCACCGCAAGATCAGGCACCCACCCCCCCCGAGGCCAGCCCCTCACCACCACCGCCGCCGCCACAAGCCGACAATGCGCAGGACAGGGCGGCGCAGGACGCCCCGGCGCAGGACACCACAGCCGACGCGCCCCAGCCCGACCCCGCCACCACCGAAATGCTGATCGCCAGCGCCCAAGCCGCCCTGCCCCACGATCTGCTGGCGCGCCT
>Ga0181606_10000557_pt1 | contig 30689 bp, 43 predicted proteins | sample 041ome_10_FD_132994 | JGI IMG/M metagenome (GOLD analysis project Ga0181606, IMG submission 132994) | Coastal salt marsh microbial communities from the Groves Creek Marsh, Skidaway Island, Georgia - 041412US metaG (megahit assembly) | ecosystem: Environmental > Aquatic > Marine > Intertidal... | reverse complement strand
TCGCATGGCTACCAGATCTCGATGATCAACGCCCAAAGTTCGTTCGTCCCGTTCTGTCGAATGAAGACGCTCGGGTTGAACGTCCTCCGAGGACGCGATCAGCTCCCCTTCAACGGCATGGAATTCGACGTGTGGATGACGATCGACTCGGACATCATGTTCACCCCGCAACAAGTGGAAACCATGCTCGAGAACACGAAGAAATATCCAGTCGTGTGTGGACCTTACATCATGCACGATAACGCCCACGCGGCTGTGGTGAAAGACTGGGACATGGAAAAGATGGGCAAGGACGGGACGTTTCAATTCTTAACGAGACGAGACCTTGACGACTCGACCGAGCGGTTCATGAAAGTGTCGTACGCGGGGATGGGGTTTTTCGCGGTTCGTCGAGAGGTTTTTCACAGTCCGACATTAACCTACCCATACTTTCACCGACCTTTGATCGACTTCACGTCAGATAAGGGTATTCACTGTCAAGATATGTCATCCGAGGACGTGGCATTTTGCTTAAATCTCGCCGACGCCGGGTTTGGTATTTTCGTGGACACGCAAACAAGGGTTGGACACTTCAAATCGGTGACCCTCACATGTTGACGCACCCATGCACGTTCCGACGTGCGGACACTGCACAGATTACAAAGACGCTCTTCGGGTAGACCACCCTGCGTGTCTCCACACCCACATTGGCGCATGCAAGTTGAGACCCTTCGAACTCTTGTTCGAAGCCTTCCGTGCACCAAAGTGTTTTCATTATCTACGTTCTGGACATATCGATATGGGATTAAAAAGATTTAATTACGAGCTGCATACACGTCGCGCTGCCGCCACATAACCCCATAGTCATTGGTCCCTGGCATGTCGCCGTTATCCGCACCCTTGGCACCGTTGTACTTACACTTGACGAACGCGACGCCTCCAAAGTGGACGTGTTCGTCGCTTCCATGCAACCCGACCATCACGCGCGTTGGGTGGGCTCGGAGATAGTCCACCGCGGCGTTCATGTACGCCCCCGGTCCCGTGGGATAGAGACAGTCGAGTCCGTAATGATCTCGGTCGACGTTCCACAATATGAGATCGATCATTTTTTTTGAAATAGCATGCGCTGGCACTGACCCTATGAACGCGGTGTACAAACACATCTGATTCGGTGGACAATCCGTGCTCGTGTAGTATTCTTTGATCCCGTTGTTATAAAAAACATCGAGGGATTCCAAACACACCTGACGAAGATCGCTGTACCACCCGCCCTCGGTGTGCATGATGAGATGGCGCATGAGGTCACATTTGTATGAATAGGGTTTCAAGCGATTGTACGCCTCGAGCACGCGATCGTCGTAGTTGTCTTTGATGTATTGCACGCAATCGTTGCCCGAATACATTTTGATTTTGAATCCTGGATTCTTGCGGTACCACGTCTCGAGGGCGCGTTTCAGCCCGTCCGGAAATGTAGGCATCTTACCCCCATCGACGATGCACACCTTGTGGATTACCTTAGGTATCATGACTGACTTAAACAACTCCATACCTTTTAAGTTACATCATGACAGTCGTCGATTGTTTCACGTTTTACAACGAACTCGAACTCCTTCGAAAGAGGTTGGAGTATTTGTCACCGAAGGTCGATAAGTTCGTCCTCGTGGAATCGACAAAGACGTTCCGTGGAAACGACAAGCCGTTGTTCTACGCCGAACACAAGGACGAGTTCGAGGCATGGGCGGACAAGATCGTACACGTCGTCGTCGAGGACAGTCCCGAAGGTGACGATCCGTGGGCGCGCGAGAAGCACCAGAGAAATTGCATCACGCGGGGCTTGGATCAACTCGACCTGGAACCGGACGATTTCGTCATGATCGGCGACGTCGACGAAATTCCAAACGTCGATTGGGTGGGTGCCATGCCCGACGGCGCGGTCGTCGTCACCGCACACATGTGGGCGTTCGAATACAGTCTCAAATGGATGCAAGTCGTCGAACCGTGGTTCGGCACGGTCATGGCGCGGTACAAATTGTTCGCCGAAGACGAGCGCGTGGTGCCGCAGTTTTTCCGCGACAAGCGTTGGTCGTTCCCCTACGCACAAAACGCGGGGTGGCACTTCTCGTCCTTCGGGTCGACCGATCACGTGTTCAACAAGATCAACAACTTCAGTCACTGTCACGACGAGAGCGTGGCACCGGTGACGCTCGAACAATTCGCCGATCACTACGAAAATGGACGCTCGACCGATGGACGGTTTCATCACCAACCCACGCCCGAGAGCGTCATCGAAAAAATGCCCGACGTGTTAAAGACTTGGAGTGAGTATTGAGCAAATGAAGGTGCTCGTGTTGGGTTCGAGAGGCGTCGTGGGCAAAGGGTTGGTGCGCGCACTGGATGCGGCTGGACACGAGGTGGTGGAGTGGGACATCAAGATCGACGACGCACACGACCTTCGTCGCGAGGCGTGTGTGTCACACCTGCGCTCGGTCGCGGACGCGTGTGATTTCACGTTCTTCCTGGCGTACGACGTGGGTGGAGCGAAATACCTGACGAAACCGTCGACTGAATTTTTGGATAACAACGTGAAGCTCATGACCAACACATTCCGCGCGCTGGAGGGCACCAGGTTCGCGTTCGCGTCGACGCAGATGTGGAACATGGATCATCCGTACGGCACGTTGAAGCATTTGGGTGAACACTACACCCGACTGCTCGATGGGATTTCCGTGCGACTTTGGAACGTGTACGGGTACGAAGAGGTGTCGGAGAAGTCGCACGTCATCGCCGATTTCATACACAAGTTCAAGACGACCGGAAAGATCGAGCTGTTGACGAACGGACAGGAGGTTCGCCAATTCCTGCACACGGACGATTGTGGACGGTGTCTCGTCGCGATCGCGGAAAATTTTAAAGAGATCAAGTCGACTCGGCGGCATCACGTGGACGTCAGTTCGTTCGAATGGATCACGATATTGGATCTCGCGAGAATGATCACGCCCAAGAGTTTCGTTCGGAGTTTCAGCGATCCGACGCACACGTTGCGTGAGGATCCTGATCGATTCATACTCAACTACTGTTATCCTCACATCGCATTAAAGGATGGAATCGATGGGATGATAGATGAATACGATCGTCGACACAACGCTTCACGGTGATGGCGATAGCGATCGTCACCTGACCACGTTATTCGGCATGGTCCTCGGACAGCGCCCGAAGCGCATTCTCGAGTTGGGCGTTCGAGGCGGAAGCACGACGCTTCCACTCTTGATGGCGGCGAAGGCGGTCGGGGCGACGCTCGTGAGCGTGGACGTTCAACCGACCGCATTCGAGTGTCCCGAGGACTTGCGACCACACTGGGAGTTCGTGCAGATGGACGCGTTGGTGTATTTGGAGCAGTTGGATAAATCAATCGTCCAGGATTTCGTGTACGTGGACGATTGGCATTCCTATCCACACGTGGCGAAGGAGTTGGCGCTGTTGGATCAGTGCGTGACACCGTCGAGTGTGATCGTGTTACACGACTGCATGTACGGCACGGCACCGTTCTATCACAGCGATCTCACGCCAAACGCCGGTTCACAATGGGCGGGTGGTGGTCCGTATCGGGCGGTCGCCGAACTGAACCCACAGTTCTGGGAGTTCGCGACTCTACCGTGGAACAATGGGTTGACGATTTTACGCAAAAAGTATTCGACTAGATATCACAAGGTTTAATCAATTCCATACGAAATGAATCTCACAATGTCCATACACCGCCGCCGTGTAGCCGAACGTGGAGAACCCAACCAAGTCTTTGGGTGACCCAGCGGTGACACACACCGTCGTGCACTGCGAAAGCAAAAACCAATCCACGTACGCGTGCGTGGCGTCTTTGACCTCCTTGAACTCGCGAGACGCGATCACGATCTCGGGCACGTCGTAGGTCCGGATCTTCGTCGGGTATTTTTCAGCGAGGTGCGTCTTCAGTTCCAGACTGTCACTCGCGAGGAAGATGGGTTCGTCGGACCGTTCGATGATGTCGATGAATTTTTGGAGTCCGTCGTCGCTACACATGAGCATCGGGGTTTTCTTATCGATGTCTTCGGCGTTCCCCACGTGTTTCGAGTCGGTGCCGTAGGCGGCGCGACGGATGTGCATACCCAAACGACAACCGTGCACGTTCGCGTCCACGATCTCTTTCACGCGCGGTGGCGGTCGTACGAACTCTCGAATGATCGGATGCACGTGTTTCATGGTGAACGGGTTCATGAAAATCTGACCCGTGTACGAGCGTTCGTTCGGGTCGTCGTCGACGATGAATCCTTCGACGCAGTCAATGGGTTCGGGCAGGTACACTTCTCGGTTCGGGTGTTGATATTTGAAATCCGCGAGCATGATGAGGATGTTTCCGAATCCCTGTTTCGCACAGGCGTCGAGGTTGAATTTCATCTACGATGGCTCGTCAAAAAAATATGTTTCAATATTACACAGAAGGAACCGAGATCATGGGTTCTAAAAAACCAATGTTACCCCCTGGATATACAGCAGTTCCTACAACGACTCCCATGATGCAGAAGGCACTGAACAACGCCAAGAAGATCGCGTCCGGTAAGGCTACTTTGGAGATGTCCTACGGTGCGATCGGGTTGGTGTGCTTGATGGCGTTCGCGTACATGGTGATCTCCAGCATCGGTGTCGACACGTACTTGAAGTGTGACACCGTCAAGGGTCAAAAGACGTACGACAACCTGTACAAATTTTTGAGTCACACGCTGACGATCGCCATTACCATTCCGTTCACCCTCTTCCTCGGACGCATGTTCAAGAGTGATTTGGGTCTCTGGATGACGTTCTTCGGTCTCATGGGCGTCGTCGGTGCGTCGATGGTCGTGTCACTGACCAATAAGTGCAAGAACTCTAAAAAGTCCAACAGGCAGTTTTCTTATTTCGCCCTCCCCATGTTCATTTTGAGTTTACTCATCGGTGGGTTCATGATCACCAAGAAGCCGAAGATCATGCCCGTGGCGCCGGCGATGTCCACGTTCTAATTTCTCACACACCAGGTAAGGGGATGACGATAGTCGAATCCACATACGTGCTGTGTTGCATGTTCGCACACGCCCTCAAACGCACGGGGCGGATGAGCGTTGAAGAAAAGATCAAAATCCTTCAGGTCATCTGCCACCTCGCCGCGAATCCCCATACCGGAGTCGTTCTCGATCGCGATGGTAGACCGCGGTTATCACGTACAACTGAAGAAGAAGCGCAGCTCCCGAATACATGGCAGACGCGTTTGCGCCTTTCCGCGCCTGATACACCAACCACATGAGGGACGCCAACACCCCCAAGTACAAATCGGGTAAATCCGCTGGCGCGTGTTCTTTTCTGAGACTGGTGAACATCTGGTACACCCCTATGCCCACCGCACCGACGACGAGAGCGCGATCCATGTGGGCAATTATAATATCTGGTAAGAATATAAATGAAGCTCGAAGAAATCCTCGAACGATTTTCCCAGACTGGTGCGGAGGCGAAGAAGATCACGGACACCGTCGACCGGATTCGTAAAGTGTACTTGGCGGATGGTCTCACGAAGGAAGACGTTCCGGGCATTCTCGCCGAACTCATGCGCCTATCGTCGTCGTTGAAGAAAGGTGCCGCGGGGTTGGACGGTCCGCAGAAGAAGAAGCTGGTGACGCAACTTTTGTTCTTCCTCATCGAGGAAATCGACTCCGGCGACGAAGACAGTGAGCGCGAGATTGTGTTGAAAAACATGGTGGGTCCGATGATCGATGGTATGGCGATGTTGCTCAAGGTTAAAAACGTGTGTTCATGCTTTGGTAAGTGAGCGATGTTTCCTAATTTGCAAACAATGGTCGACTACGGTGTTTTTACAATCGCACAATTGATCAGATTCTCTAACGGCGAGTTACGACCACGAAAGGTTCGTCCACTCAGCGAATGCACTACGTGCGCGTTCGTCTACGAGGGTGTGTCGTGTAACAATTGTCACGCGGGGTTGATGATCAGACCCAGTGCCGATCCAAGATCGGTGTGAGACCTCGGCAGCGGCTTCGACCGCTTCAACTTCAATTTAGGCGTCAACGATTCGTTTTGAACATTCGTCTCCTTTATTTCCTCCAATTTCTTATCATTGGTGGCAATAGATGACACGGGTACCGTCTTCACGCCTTTATCGACGATGTCTTCGGTGGGTACGTCTTTCGCGAGCCCCTTCGACGCGTCGCACATTAGACCACGTCGAAACTCGTCGATCGTCATGTCACCACCGAACACGTTCAGCACGTAACGACTCGGCGCCTTTTCTATCGGTGAAAACTCATCGTACATGCGCTTCCGCATCAGGAGAATGTTGGAACAGATGGCACCACCCTTGTGGACCCCGTACTTTTCCAATGCGAAACTTTTCATGCACGACCACGAACAGAAATTCCCGGTAGTCTGGAATGTCTTCTTTCCAGCGTCGTACGCGTACGGCATTTCCAAACGATGTGTTTCGAAATCATGACAGCACCACCAGCAGTACATTCTTCTATAACACACAAAAATGTTCTTTAATAGTACATGAAGAATCGAACACAGGTTGTCATTGCCATTGGAGTCATCGTCGCCTTGTACCTCTGGTATGGACGAGAAAAGTACGAGTCTGAACAAGAGGAAAAGGTCAAGGAGGTGGCGAAGGAGAAAGAGATGACCCAGGAAGAGTTAGATGCCGTGATTAAATTTATCAAGAAGTAAGAATGGGTAATCTTTATTACATCTACGGCATGCCCGTGTACGTCGTGAAATTGTCAGGTGATTCACAGAAACACATACTCGAAGACGTGACAACTTTTCTCGAAAAAAATCAACTCAAGGTTGGCTCAGAAGACGACTGGAACTGCCTCACCTCGTCCAAGCACGCACTGGAAGGTCCAGGGTGTGTTGAAGACGTGCTCGAGACAGACGCTCGCTTAGATTTTGAATCGACGCGACTTCGACGGGAGCTGGATACACAGCTGCAACATTTCATGAGCGCGTTGGGTGTGAACGAACACGTGCCCATGACCGTGGGTAAAGACATTTGGCTGAACGTCTACAAGACAGGTCATTATCAAGACCCACACGTACACGTCGAGGACGGCGTTCCGTGTGTTTTTAGTTTTTCGTACTTTGCCAAATTCAATGCATGCACCGACGCCCCGTTCGTGTTCATGAACCCGCTCCCACAGGTCCCGTGTGCAATACTCGAAAGATCCAACATGTCTTTTTCACGAGAATTTGCACCACCGACCGAACAGGGACATTTGTTCATCTTCCCGAGTTTTTTTCCACACAGGGTTGGTGTTCAGCTCATGGATACGGACAGGACAACCGTGGCTGGTAATTTTTATCGAAACATACACTAGGATGCCACCGCGTTACTCTATTGCGGGACTCTACGGAACCAACCCTGATAACACAGGTGAAACCCGTGGATGCGCTGGGGCGAAGGATGGTAGTATACAGGATCCAAATTTCAGAGGTCATTGTAGGGGTAGTTTTGTCATCGGCTCACACAAACCAAAGAAATGCTGCAAGAAAAAGACCCGATTCCACTGCATTGACGGGTGCAGTGGTAACATCGAATACAAAGATGGTACTCGTGGACACCCATGTGAAGGTGCGCAGCATATTGAACAGATTCCCATTAACATTAGTGGACACGATTTGACGGGTGGTCTCAGAGGAGATTTCGGCAACCCAGAAGGCGCCGTATGGTGCCGCTGGGATTCCATCTCAGCGCAGACACTCAAAGACATGTCCGGAAAAGATAGATACACGACCGGCGGGATCAAGAATTATTCGACGTGGGATCAACTCGTCATTGGTCTCAAAAAAGGTTCGTACAACGGTGAAAACACGGGGTTCTGCGAAGACGCGAATAACATTCGAGAAGTCGTACACAGAGATGGAAGTACGTGTTATGATGTCATCGCACGGAAAGTAAACGAAGCCGCGGCGAAGCAAAAGGCAACGACGTATTGCGAACAGAATCTCTCACAGATCAAGACCGATGAATGTAGCAGCGATAAATTGGGTGGTGATAAGTTCGATAGTCTCGTAAAACAATATTGCGAAACTTCGGGCGGCATGAGTGATGATTGGTGTGCGTGTTACAATGCATGGAAAGGCAAGTGTAACAAACCAGACGCCGATAAGTATGCCGGATGTGCGACCGTCAACAACGCACACAATTTGCTCATTAATGACATACCTTCAGACTCACTTTCGGGAGGTACACGCACACAACTCGAAGAGCGCAAACATTGTCGCGCTAAAATTTGTGATAACCCCGACGTGTGGCAACCACCAAATGTCATGGACAACTGCAATCTGAATTTACAGGTGTGCATACAAGACGTGAAAGTCGCGGGTCATTTAGTAGACAGTGGAATCGAAGTGAAGTGTGATAACACCCAAAATGTCGGTGGAAGCGATGAAAGCACCGAGATCGACGGTGGTACCGAAACGAGAACCAGTGGTGGCGGTGGCAGTGGCGGTGGCAGTGGTAAAAGCAGTGGCAGTGGCAGTGGCAGTGGCAGTGGCAGTGGTAAAAGCAGTAAAGGTGGTGGAAGTAGTTTCAAACTTACCAAGACTTCGGGCATCGCGGGCGGTGTAGTAAGTTCGATGTGTTCAATGTGCTGTGTCATCCTGTTGATCGTATCCATGAGTGACTAATCAAATCCCTATCCGCCGTTCGCACAGTCTTCCCACCCAACACGAACGAGTACACCCTGGCTTGCGCCCACGCATGTTGGGACGCACCCGGACGGTGTCCAGTTCGCCACGCGGCGAGACCTCTGGTGTACACCTTTCGCAACGTCCACAGGGGCACGCCCGTGGCGCGGGCGATTTGGGGTAGGGTCTTGATCTTGTCGCCATACTTTCTCTCGAAGGCGGTTGTGTATTTCGATCGACGTGTTCGAATGCCCATGTCCGTGGGGAAGGGTTTGTAATCGCGTCGCAACATCTTCAAATATCGTCGCTCGACACCGGACCGTGTCTTCAACCCACGAAAGTATTTGAGAGGTGCATATATTGAACCGTGCTTGCGACGCAATGTGTTGATCGTCGACGCAAGTTGGGTGTCGTCCATAATAAATAATAACTAATTTATTTTCGCGCGGACATGGACGCTATCACCGCCATCAAGCAAAAGCAACACGGTCCGTCGTGATGATGATGACCAAATTTAATTTTTTATTGCTTGATAAATTTCAAAACCGCATCTAACTCTTTCTGTGACATGTCCTTTTCCTTGGCTACGTCTTTCACGTCTTTATCATTCTCATATGTCTCGCGTCTGTAGACGTAAAGGATAACACCCGCGAGGACGATCATGGCAAGCATCTGTCTGTTTCCGAGACGCATTGTATTTATACGTTATGATTACGTTTTTTTTGATCATCAATAATCTTCAGAGAAATAGTCACTCTCGGATCACTGATTATCGTGCGCGGATCATGGTATACACCCGATGGGATGTAGAGGGAATCACCGGGATCTAATATGCATAATGAACCATCGTCGAATGCATAACTCATGCGACCGATGGATTGCACGAGCAACACATTCTCTTCATCCCGATGTCTTCCATAGGTTTCGGCAACGTTGTATGAGATAAACATGTATGCATTTTGACTACGCAATCCCATACGAGGCAGTTCATCATTGATTTCATCTATAGCGAGTCTGATCGTCCCTGGAAGATAGGTAGAATCCTCGAGCTTTATTAAATTAGGTCTCCAAACCTCGACCGTCTCTTTGTGAAAGGTTTCGTCGCGATTGATTTTTTTGACAACATCTTCCCAAGAGATTTGATTCGCTCGTTCAAAATGACCGCGTGTGTAAATCACGCCTTGATTCATGATGATATAATATGTAAGATAAAAGTACACGAATGAAGATCACAGACGTCTATGGATACCCAACGGCTATCTGTGAGCCATTCTCTCCTACGGAATCACAAACCGTGAAAGAAGACATCGAACATTTAGTGTACGTGGGAAAATCTGTTTTAAAATCGGAATCATGGAACGCCAACTGTTTGACAAGCTCACCGAATGCGTCCGGTGATCGCAACACTACGAATCAAAATATTCTTGACGACAAAACCTTTCTCATACAAACCATCGAGACGTGCTTTAAGGAGTACATGAAACAGATCGGTCTCTTTGATCACATCGACCCCTTCATGTACAAGTGTGGTAAACCCTCTTGTAAAGATTGCGCAAGAGATTGTTGGATAAACGTATATAGGGAAGGTCACGCGCAGGAGACACATTGGCATCATGGTCAAGACACGGGGTGTGTGTTTGGATTCGTATACTTTTGCAAATACGATCATGTCCGTGATGGAAAATTTACATTCGTGAACCCAGCTCCCGACCTCAAAGTTCCGGGTATGGAGGCGTGTCCGGCGTTTCGCAGGGAGTTCGCACCGGACGTCCGCGAAGGGTCGCTTTTATTTTTCCCTGCTTTTCTTCTACATTACGTGACCACGCAAATTTCAGGGGAAAGAATAACGATAGCCGGTAATTTTTATGTGTCTTTAAAGTAGATCTGATCTGTCTTCATGGGCGGAAAAAAGAACGGAGGTCTCGGGGGATTACCCGATTACAATGTTTTCGCAGCCGGATGGTATAGTGGGCATACATACGAGCAGAAAAGCGATCCATGTAATAGAAATGAAGACACAAACTGCGGTGCCGATCTCGAACTTAGTAGACACAAACCGTGTGGAGGTTGTAGGACGCGCATCTACTGTGCGAGCGCGTGTGGAACAACGCTTGAATATACAGGGGGGAAAAAAGGAAATCCATGTGTTCAGGCTGATACACAAATATACGGCGAAAATACGGGAGGACAAACCGGTTTCATGTGTGTATACAGAAGTAGCAAAATAAACAGCGAGTTCTTGAAAAATCTAAGTGACGACCCAATAGCCACGGTGGCTGGCATCAAAGACGGTCCAACCGTATACGACCAACTGCTCATAGGCACTCAAGTACCGAATAGACATAACGCAACATCCGTGGGAAAGGGGTTCTGCGAGCAAGTTGACAATGTAGCGACAGTCATTCACAAGAATGGTGACACATGTTATCGCTACCTGGCAAAGAAGGTAAACGAGACCACAGCTAAGCAAAAGGCAATCGACTTTTGCAAGGCAAACCCTAATCAGATCAAGACTGAATTATGTGTTCGAGAAAATCTAGGAAAGGATGAGTACGAACGCTTGGCTGGTCAATACTGTGATACAGAAGAGGGTGGACAAGATGACTGGTGTTCTTGTTACAACGCGTACAAGGGTAAATGTTTGAAGTCGACGTCACTCGCTGGGTGTCAGGGTGTAAAAGCTCAGCACGATGAACTGCTCAAAGACATTCCGGACGATCAATTAACGGGTACCGTCAGACAACAATTCGAGGAAAGAATGCATTGTCGAAACAACGTGTGTAAGACCACGGATGCATTCAAACCGGAAGGAAGTGACAAGTGCGAAATGAATCTTCAACTTTGCATACAAGACGTAAAAGTCGCTGGACATTTAGTCGAGTCCGGTATCAGTGTTGTGTGCAATAATAAACAAGAAACTGGTGGTGCCGGTGGCGGTGGCACGGATGTCACGAAAGATGATAGTTACGACGAAACAACTGGTAGTGGCGGTGGCAGTGGCAGTGGCAGTGGTAAAAGCAGTAAAGGTGGTTTCGAACTTACCAAGACTTCGGGCATCGCGGGCGGTGTAGCAAGTTCGATGTTTTCAATGTGCTGTGTCATCCTGTTGATCGCATCCATGAGTGAGTAATCAAATCCCTATCCGCCATTCGCGCAGTGTGAATGATAACTAATTTATTTTCGCGCGGACATTGCCGCTATCACCGCCATCAAGCAAAAGCAACTCATGACCACGGACATGATGACGTATTTATCATCCTTCGAACGCGTTTGTTTGCGCTTCAGTGCGTTTTCATCCGTGGCGGTCAGAATCTGTTGAAGTTTGAGGGCGTCTTCTAAGTCTGGAACTTCGCCGAGCATTTCCAAATCTTCCTCCGTCCCACCTTGTCCCAAAACACACTGTCGCACGATGTCGGAGTTCTTCACATATCGGAGTTCGAACGCCGTCCCACATGCTTCAAATTTGTCAGGGCACGATCCCCTATTCGGTGGCACGAACTGGTCCGTAGTACACACGCCTCGCCGACAGTGGTTGAGCGAATTCAATTTATCGTACGAGCTTTGACCGAGCACGGCATCGTCGGCGAGTTTGGGGTCGAGTTTGGCATTTCGACACCCCGCGCCGTCCGGGCTGTCACCGCACCGGTTGTTGACGATGTTGTGGCACAGACACCACTGTTCTTTTGGGTTCTTGTTGCAATACGTGACATTGAGTTCGTTGTACACATCGTCACCCAACGCTGCTTTCGAGCATTGGGGCGTCACCGATTTCGCCGGATTCAGTCGATCATTTTCGAGACAATATGCCTTGAGCGTGGACTTGTCCACGTCGAACGCCGCACACGTCTTGTCACCGGTGGCTTCGATTTTGTCGTTCAGACGTTCAGTCTTCTTCCCCTCTTTCGTACACCACGCCCTCGCCTTATCGTTGTACATTGTTTCCACGGCGCCTGTGAAAACTTTTGACAGAGGAGAATCGGTTTCTTCAGCTCGCTGGAGCGCAATCCACCCGTGTGCCATGCGCACGCCGGGTACACCGACGTCCTCGATGTCTAACTTTCTGCACACATCTAACTCTGGACCCGTTTTCGGTCTCCTCTGACATACGTATTCCTCGTCGTCTGCCATTCTGTCATGTGCTCATATTTTTTTTTCTATACTGATGATAACTACTAGTCGTCATGGGGGGGAAGAAGACTCAAAATGTCAAGCAATTCTTCCAGATGGACGCGGTCACTGAGCTGATGACGAACCAGATTACGAAAAATGCCGTCAAGGTTGGGAACGAACAGACATCCATCAACAAGCTCGAGCTCATCATCAAGGGTAACGTGATTGGGTGTAATATCAAGACATCGCAGACAATCGATGCAAAGATGACGAGTACCGTACAGGCGGCGACGTCGGAAATCGTCAGCATGGCGAATGATATTCAAAACATGCTCGAACAGAGCGCGTCGTCGAACATGGGCATGCTCACGGAGTTGGGCTCACTCTCCGATGTCATCGGGAAATCTAATCAGAACATCGAACAAACCATCAAGACCGCTGTTCGTACGGTGGTGACACAAAACATCACCACCGAAAACCTGACCCAAGTCTTGAATGAACAGATCAACATCAACCAACAGCGATTGATCTTCGGGGGAAACATCATATGCCCAGAAGGCAAAGGTGGTCTGGATTTGAGCCAGGATATCACCGCCCAGCTTTCCGCGGAAGTCGTGAGCACAGTGATCACCGAGAAACTCCTCGAAAACAAGATCATCAGCGATTTGGCGGCGAAGGGTGAAGCCGACGTGAAACAAGAGAACACCGGTTTCGCGTCGATCTTCGACTCCATTTTAGGAGGCATCGGCGGCATCATCGGTCAGTATGGGAACATCGTCTTCGCGTGCGTCGCGCTGTTGTGCGTCGTGTGCATCGGATTGGTCGTCTTCATGATGTCACCGGCTGGACAAAAGGCAGCGTCGCAAGCTTCGAACGTCGCGGCTAAAAGGGCGGGCGGTGGATTTTAGATCAGTTTAAAGAACTCACTCGTGGAATACCCAGAAAACATGTTACGTACGCACACCGACGGATTTGAAATCGAGGCGACTCGCGATGTGTACATTGGTGAGATGCGCGAAATCGCAAGCGTGTTGAGCGCGCGGTTATGCACGCCTATCGTGTTAGACGAGCAACCGTATAAACGCGAGTTTACGTTCGACTTCTTGGAGGAGGTGCGCAAGTACATGCGGTGTTGGAGCGAACACCCCTTGGACTGGAAGAACAACGCCAGCATAGTGCCAGAGGGTACGTTGATCTCGACGTTCTTACGCGCCAAGGACGGTTCGAGTCTGTGGACCCGCGAGGAGTTGGAGTTCTTCTCGGGTGTGTTCGCCGAGTTCGGATTCGAAATGGTCACGGACTACCCGTCTGGTCGTTCGCTCTCGAAATATGTGCGGTAACGCCGAAGGTTAAAGAAATTCATGTAATCTTAATTAAGTAATGACCGTTTTATCGATTGATGTCGGTATACGCAACCTCGCCCTGTGTCTTCTGGACGACTCGACGAACACCGTGATCGAATGGGACGTCGACGGGATTCCACCAGAACACAAGGATGGGATTTTTCCGTGTCTCCGAGACCACCTGGACGCACGTCCTTGGGTCATCGGCGCTGACACCATACTGATCGAAAAGCAACCTCCGCGTAACAAACGAATGGTGATGGTGATGCATTTTCTTCATTCCTATTTCGTGATTCGTTCCCCTCGCAGTGAGACCATTATATACGACGCCAAACACAAGGTACCCGACGTCGTCGGCACCGGTCGCGCGCAATACGTCAAGCGAAAAAAGACCGCGGTCGAGCGATGTCGTCAATTCATCGTGGACACGGACGAGCAGAACGGACGATGGTTGTCCGTGTTCGACAAAACGAAAAAGAAGGATGACATGGCGGATACCGTTTTACAGGCACTGAGTTTCACGAAGCGCGTCGCACCGCTTCCGGTCACGAAGGCGAAAACGAAGCAGGTCGTCGCACGCAAACCCACCGAACAACAGAGAGAGACAAAGTACTCGAAGAGCAACCTGGCGTACATTCTCAAGAACGCACCCGAGTGTGAGTGTTTGGAGAATAATAAACGTTTCATGAAGGATCTTCGTAGGTATTACAAATCGATCGACGAACTCAAGGACGACATGGGTGCGTCGTGAGTTAGATCTTCGACGGCACGCACTTGGGGAGCGATTCCGACAGCGCCTCGAGATCCTTTTGGATCTTCTCTTCCAACCCGGTGCACTCGTGCGTCTCTGGAAGTCGACACAGGGAACAGTATTCTTCTTGACACAGTTTACACTCGAACGCGTCGACGATTGGACATCTCTTCTGACACTGCGTACATCTCATGACTCTTACTTACAACTTATTAAAGATTATTGTCTAACTCAAGAGTAAGAACAAACAATGATGATGACCCTTGCCCACCACCGACCGACGATTGTATTTTCCGCGAAGAAGAAGGACCCGACGAAGAAGCTGAAGAAGTTCGGGAAGCGTCTCATCAAAGAGCGTCGTCACGACCTCGATCGCATGGGTGATCGCTTGAAAGAGATCGCACGCGACGAAGAGCGTCGCACGAAGGAACTCCTCAAGGAACATCGAGAATTCTTCGAGAAAAAGAAATCCTCGACGACACCCGACGAACACGTCATTGATTTCTTCGAGAAGTGAACGCCCAGAACAGCGACGATAGCGCGAACGTCACGGCGAGTCCGATCTTGTCTTGGTCATGTAATTCGAACGCACTGAGTGCACATAGAATGCTATACTGTGCGTAGCGAACCTCCTGACGCGTCTTTTTTAGCGAACGTTTCAACCCTGCCCTCGACTTTTCCAAGCCGAGGATAGCGGTGCTCATGTTCTTCACCAGCAGTGGCATCTCCGCGGTGTTTCTCAACATTTTCGACACGTCGATGTTCGACGATATCTGCGCCTGCACGATTGGCGTGAGGTATGCGTAATAGTTGAATTCGTCGTCCAGTCGAATGCACTGACCTTCCACGAGACTGAATGTTTTCGCGAGGTACACGAACGCGCTCGGGATGATGAAGGGTTTCTGTTGCGCCAACTCCATCATGAGTGGATCGGACACGATTTCATCGGTGAGATTTCGAACGTCCATGTTTCCCAAGTAATTCAATATTGTGTCGAAAAACACCTCGAGGTCTTCGATGTCGCTCTGGGGGATGATGATTTTCAAATTCACCAAAGTCTCGACGATCTTTTTCGTGTCCTTGGAGACGATGTGCACGAGCAATTCCATGAAACCTTTTCGAAGCGTCTCGTCGATGTCGATGCACAATCCGAAATCGTAAAACACCAGGCGTGTACCGTCCAACGACATGCCCAAATTTCCAGGGTGTGGATCGGCGTGGAAGAACCCATCCGTCATGGTTTGTTTCACGTAGCTCGTGATGAGCGCTTCGCAAATCTTCTTCTTATTCACCGGCGCGTTGTCCAATTTGATCGAAGGCACGTACTCCATGACGATGATGTCCTCCGTGCAATACTCCTCGAACACCTTGGGCACTTGCACCCACGCGCTCTTTCGGAAATTCTTTCGGAATCGTTTAGCGTTCTGTACCTCGAGCGCGTAATCACTCTCTCGCAAAAGATTTTCGATCGACTCGTCCAAGACGTATCCATTGCCCGTGCCCGTGTCGACACCGACGCGTTCGAGAAACTGTACAATATCTTTCACGTTGTCCGTGTCGTTTTTCATGATGTCGTAGATGCCCGGTCGCTTAATCTTGACGACGACCTCTCGACCATCGAGAAGGGTGGCTCTGTGCACCTGACCTATGCTTGCAGATTTGAATGGTACGTCACAAAATTCGGAAAAGAGGTGGAGGGGTAGTTGTGCGGTATCGATCTCGACGGGTGGAACATCATCCTGTAGACTTTCGAGTTCCTTGACAAAAAGAGGAGGGTAAAGGTCACCACGCGTCGAGACGATTTGACCGAGCTTGACGAACGTCGGTCCCAAGTCAAGGAGCTCTGACTTCACCCACTGTCCGAGCAGTTTTTTATCACGTGTCGTGTAGTTTCTGTACAAAAAGTTGGCGGCGAATTTCCAAGTCTTGAACTTTTGTTTCGCTCGAGGGGGCGTGGCTGTGGTTTGGACGACCTTGGATGTCCGACACACGGTCAGCATCTCTTGGAATGCATACACAAAAAAAATATGACGACACGTAGTATATGGTGGTCACCATCTGCGGTGCCGGTCCGACGGGCATGGCGTTGGCGTGGGAACTTTCCAGTACGAATCGACGCGTCGTCGTGTACGACGGGAAACCTTCGGCGGGTGGTTCGTGGTGGGAACCACTCGACGAAGATCAGAGAGACCTTCATTCACACAGACTCGTCTTCGACGGTGCGTACGTCAATTGTCGTCAGATGTTTCGAGAGATGGGTCTGGACTGGAACGCGGTGTTCAAAAAGAACGACCAAGACATGTTCACGCCCATACTCCGTCGACTGGGTGCCAGGGATTACGTGTCACTCATCACACTGAGCGCCCGGGTGTTGGCGCGACCGGATCACTACAGAACCATCACCCTGAAGGACGCGCTCGGAAAACTCAGCAAGGACGGTCAGCGCGTGCTGTCGACGCTTCCGTTCATGATGGACGGTGTCGGGTGGGACACGATGACCGCGTACGAGTTCGTGAAGAGTTTCGATTACGTGATTCTGTCCAGGCAGTCGACACAACGAACGTCGGGGGCGTACATGTGCGCGGCGATGCAAGACGCCCTCGAGCGTCGAGGCGTTCGTTTCGTGTTCAACACCCGATTGGAGGACGTGGCGTACGCCGACGACGCGTTCGTTGCGACGTTTAGTAATGGAGATAAAGTGGACAAGGGCACGTTGGTGTTGTGCGTGGATAACAAACCCGCGTTGTCCCTCATCAAGGACAACTGGATCGGCGCGCGCGCGAAGATTCAGTCGGGCACGTACGAATGCATCAATGTCTTGTTGGATTACGAACCGGGACAGGCACCGGACGTCAACATGTACGAATCCGCGTTCGCGAGTCCGTGGAAGATCATCCCCGCGCGGTTGGACGACGAGACGATCAGTTGTGTGATGGTGAATCTGCCGTCGGAAATCATGCACACACCGCCACCCGAATTGTTCAGGGAAGTTCTCAAACAATTAAACCTTCCCAAACCCGACCGCGTTCGCGTGGGGTGGGGTGCCCAGTGGGACGGCGAACGATGGCAACTGTCGCAATCGTCCGGCGTGCTCTCGACCGCCGGGAGCGTGCCGTTTTGGGGGAAGTGTTCGAAGGTCGCGCTCGTGGGCATGATGTCGCCACACCGCACACCGTTCGCATCGATTGAGACGTCGGTGGAAATCGCCCGTCAGTTCGCCCACGAGACCTTCGGGACGCGATCACCCGCGACACCACTCTTGACGACTCACATTTTGTTGTTCGTGCTTATAGTTATAGTGCTCTATGCATTAAGGAATGCGAGTAAACGCGACCGTGTATGAACCGCTGTACGAACACAATGATCGTCGATACATGCGTTTTGTATTAGGCGAGTCCGACGCAAAAGTCGTTCGAGCCATACAAGACAAGAAGAAGCATTTGATGAGGGGCGATCGAGTCGACGACCCTTTGGATGGTCGAATATTGATGGTGAAAATTCCATGGAGATACAGGCGCCCGATGTGCAAGGTCGAGGGTTTGACGCCCATCAGTTGCTTGAAAAAGGGTGACGTCGTCGAGCTGGACATTGAATTCATGGGCGCGTGGAACGTCAACGCGTACAGTGGGTACACGTGGAAATTAAATGTGATTCATGTACAATACAATGAGTAACGTCATATCCGCAGGGAATAGGATTGGTCAGACGATCGCGTTCACGCGAATGCTCGGTGGGTTCTGTTTCGCGAGTTGTTTGTCTTCGTTCGCGGGCTTGGTTATTACAGATAAGAAAACCGACAAATCTAAAAAATTAAGATCCGTGACGATATTGGTCTCGGTGGCGACGTTGATCGTGCTTCTTTCGTACCTGCAATACACATTGACCAAGAGTTTCAAAGGCATGGGTTCGCTCGTCGCCGCGAACGCCGCGATCGGCGCCGCGTTCGGATAATTTTGGGTGATACTAGTATATGAAGAACACGACCAAGCAACGGTTGATGCTCTGGTCGCTGGTGATTCTGTCGGGTGTCGTGCTCTACATGTGGATGAATCCGCGCGTGCGCGTGGAACAGGTCGAGGTCCCGGTCGAGGTCGAGGTGCCGGTGCCGGTCGTACACGAGGTGCGCCGCCAACCGGAATACAGGGATGCACCCATCAAGAAATATAAACCAGGGCACACACAGGCGATGGGCGTGTTGATCGGACCGAACGAAGAGGTCTTACCGCTGTACGGAAAGGAATCGAGATACCATCGCGATCGTTATCATTACTACACCGTGAGCGAGGGACAGCAGTTGTATCCGCTACCGGTCACGATTAACGATCGAGAGTGTACCGAAGATTTGGGGTGTAACGAATTGTACGGGGGCGAGTCGGTCACCGTCACCGGCAAGACGGGTGCGTACACGACGAAGATCTATCGTACCGATAATTTCTTTTAACTTACGCGTCTGGTTCCAGCGCCTTCTGGACCGTCGACTTGATTGCAAACATCTGCGAGCAACTCATGAGGCAGCACACGAAGGCACCGCCCATGGTCATGGGTGACGGCGGGAACCGACCACGCAAAAAGTTGAATGTCGCAAAGCAACACAAGCAGAGACACACTTGCACACCGATCGACTGCGCTTCACCTTTGTCAATCATTGGGATGTACTATCACATAACATTTTAAATTCTAGTCTATGATCGGTTCCACCATTCGAGTACTTTGACTTCAATTCAAGAAGTTCTCGAATGGTGTCTTCGTCCAACACCCTGAAGAATTCGCGTTTTTCTTGGAGTTCGTTCATGTTGGATCCACCTTCTTTCATGTGTTGCACCCACGGATACACCGCCTTCCGCAGGGTGTGAATCTCCATCTCCAGATCGGTTATCCTTGGAAGGACGTGCGTGCGAATCAATTCACCCAACTTCTGGACATCGTGATTCCAATCAGACATCCTTTCACTTGAACGCGAGGCTTGTCTTTAGGTCATTAAAGAACACGTCAAGGCGACCCAAACGATATTGCACGAACAGCCAGAGGAAGAACATGAGACCCTTGAAGAACTTTGACGCGTCGTCTTCGGGCATTGCGTAAATACCACCCATCACCCGACCGAAGAATGTTTCGCCCTTTTCCTTGCCACTGAGCCACTGTTCGGCGATCGTCAACGCACACGTGTCGTCATTCGTCGTCCAGTGCATGAAGAGGAACGGGATCATGAGACTGTAGAATTCCAGCGTGCGTTGGTCATTGGTGAATGGGAGCACCATCAGTGTGATGAACAATGTCAAGTGGATTTGAAATATGATGTTCATCATCTCTGGTACATGTCGAGAAAAAAAATGCGTTAAATAATATATGTCAGAAATCGACGAAACAATCGGTCGACCGAACTATAAAATATGGCATCAACAACAAGAATCAATCTTAAAATCATGGGGTGAGGCGAGTGCGTGTTACAGGTACATTCACTTCCAGGCGTTTCTCATGTACAAGAAGAAGTACATGCGCACGACATTACCAGTGATCGTGCTCTCGACTCTCACCGGGACCGCGAACTTCGCGATGTCGGACGTGCCCGAAAATCTGAAGCAAGTCGCACAGCAGTCCATCGGTGCGGCAAATCTCATCGCGGGGTTGATCGCGACCATATCTACATTTTTGAAACTGAGCGAAAACACGGAAGCGCACAAAAATGCCGCGTTTACGTTTGGCAAATTCAGTCGTAAAATCAGGCTCGAGTTGGCGCTTCCACTCAAGGATCGCACGAAGGATGGTGCGATCATGATAGAAGAGTGTAAGGCGGAATATGATAGAATGTTGGAGCAACAGCCAGACATTCCCAAGGCGATCCTGGAGGATTTCGATCGCACGTTCCCAGGGTCGACGCTCTACAAGCCCGAGATCATTCACATCCACCCGATTCGAACGTTCCCGGCGATCCGTGAGAATGTGATCTTGAAGAGGCTGCGCGAAGTCACCGACGGGGCTGTTCGCGAGAAGAAGAAACTCATGAAGGAGTTGGACGCGATTCGCAAGAGTGGCGAAGGCTTGGTCACCGCACCGAAGAGCACGACCATTCTCAAGCGTTCGATCTTCGGACGACAAAAGGAAAAGAACGAAGAACCCGTGACACCGTACGAATCCGACGACGACGACGATGACTTGACGGAGGTCGTCACGGTGCAGTCAAGCCCGGAGTCGGGACGGTCAACGCCGGGAATACCCGAGCATGACCCTGACGAAGGTCTGTCAGCTGACTGAGAATGTAAAAAAGTAACACGAGGATCAAGAGGTTGACCAAACCCGCGACCGCGACGATTGGGAAAATGCGACGCTTTAAGGGTTTGAATACTAAGTCTTGTAACGCGTTCGAACCGTTCAACAAATCTATTGACTGTTTTAAGAATTCATCGTGCAAAGAAATGGAATCCTTCATTAGTTTTGCCGGTGAAAAAAAAGTCGATGCAAAAACGAAGGTGGGTCGCACGCTGCACGATGAAAACATCGAGCGCCTGCGAGAGCACGTGCGTAACGGCACCAACGTGTTCGTGTGCGGCGCGTCTGGGGTTGGAAAAACGTTCATGGTCCAACGAGCACTGTGCGACCGAGAATGGATCGAGCTGTCACCCGAACACTGTCGGAGCAAAAGTAACTTTTTGTTTTTCGTGAAGAACACGACCAAAATTCTCGTGATTGAGGAATTCGATTCGGATGCCACGTTCAAAGCGCTGATCGATCGCGTGTCATCGGGTGAGCGGTTGTCGAACGGGTCGCTCATCGTGATATCTCAGAAATTTTGCATGTACCCAAATTTCGACACCATCATCATCAAGAAACCCACGCCCGCACAAATCCTGAGACTGTGGCCGGGTCACGAATCGTGCGCACACAGGTGCGATGGAAACATACGCAATTTCCTTTCGTACATCGAAGGTTACGACGAGAAGGATTTGTTCCAGAATTCCAAAGACATCGTGGTCTCGATTCTCACGGGTGACAGAAAATTCTACGCGAGGGATTCGCTGTGCGAACACGGACAGTTGATGGACATTTTTCACGAAAATTATCCAGACTCCAAGGGTGGGGTGATAGATCGCTGCGCGCAATCGTTTTCGGACGCCGACTTGTTTGACACCGTCATGTACAACGGTGACTGGAACATGATGCCGTACTTCGTGAACGCCGCCCTTCGCGTGCCGATGTATCACATGGGAGAATCCTTGATGGTTGACAACATAAGATCCGGGTCCTCGTGGACGAAACACGGGAACGCGCGCATGCGCGAACAAAAATTGAAAACGATACACAACAACAGTCGACCGATGCACGTGGGCGTGGACGAACTCAATCTCTTACACTTACACGCGAGGCTTCGACACATGGACATTCTCCACACGTACTCGATCACGCCTTCGAGTTTGGACGTCATGAATCATCTTTCGTTGACGAACAAATTAAAGCAAAGAGAACTCATGAACATTAAGAAGCAGCTCAAGAATGAACTGGAAGAACGGGAAAGACGACGATGACGTCGAAGATCACGATATTTGCAAAGTCGTCGGAAACTGCATGTACTACTACGGCGACATCTCGCCCGAGAATAACCTCGAGTTCCTCGAGCGGTTCGCCCAACTCGAGTCGTCGCTCATGAAGATTGCGGCGGATCTTCGCAACTACGTTCCAGAAATCAGAGTGGAAATCTGCAGCGACGGTGGAGATTTACACTGTGGTTTTGCACTGATGAACACGTTGCAGCGCAGTCGGGTGCGCGTGGTCACCGTCGCGACCGGGTCGTGTTGCAGTGCCGCGACCTTTTTCCTCCTCGGTGGTCACGAAAGGCGCATGACGAAGAACGCACACTTACTGATCCATCAATTGTCGACGGGGTATTGGGGTGGTAAATTCGAAGAGATGCGCGATGAGTTCAGGTCCGCGAAGCAGTTCATGAAGATGATCAAGGACACGTATAAGAAACACACGAAGCTCACCGACGAGAAGCTCGAGCGTCTTCTGAGCGGACGAGACATCTACCTCAAACCGTCAAAGTGCCTGAAGTATCAAATTGTCGACGCTCTTGACTGATATTGAGATATCTCTTATAAAGCGCCAGTGCGAGTAGTACGAGAAATACAATACTAAACGTGTTTAAATTCCACTTGATTCCATCGTCTGGGACGGTGAGACGTTCTAATCGACCTCTGTTTACGACTGGTGGTGGTGCCATCTTACTTTCATGGCATCATTTTATTCAACGCGTTCGCGACGTCTCGTTCCGCCTGTGCTCTGGGCGTTTTCGAGGACGCCCTCCCAGTCAGTGCCCTGCGCAACTGTCGAACATTCTCGGTTGACAGCTTTTCCAAGACGGATCCGAACTCGTTTTTCACACCAGCGTTCGAGACGTTTTGTCCGTACACCAACGTCGATTTCCACGACTCGATGTTTCGTCGAATAGACGGGCGATTTTGGAGTGCGAGTGTGTGCTCCAAACGCGTCGGTTTCACGCGACCATGTGCGAGTTCATACCTGACGTAGTCGTTATAGCTCATAGTATAGTGTTATTACATGTGCGTGCGATTTTTTATTGGTATAGCCTTCGGATGATCTAGTTTATACATACACACCTTGATAATTTCACACTTCGACTGTCGTCGATCGAGTATGATTTTTGCACACAGTGCCAGCCTGTTTCGTTGCCACTCGTCGCGTTCGCGAAACAGCAGTCGCATGAGTTCGGGCACGGTATCTTCGCGCTGCCTCACGACCAGTGCGTGTGAATACATCCACTCGAGGACGTGGTAGTGTCCGGACAACGCGGCGATGTGATGCGCGTCGTCGCCCCACCTGTGACCATTCCGTCGAAGGACTTGTATGCGCGCCAAATCACCGACGCGCACGGCTTCATCCATTGTTGCGTCGACCTTTGACGCACGGTCGCGACCTTTCGTCCTTTCCATGAACCAAAACCTCGAAATTTCAATTTCAATTTTTCTTAGAGAGAAAGGCGTCTATTATATACATCGCGTGAATGTCGTCCGTGACCTCCTGCCCCTTGTCGATGGCGCATCGAGACTCAAGCGTTTTCACGGTGTCGTAGATGTCAATAAAAATTGGTGCGATTTTAGACAGATTCCAACAGAACATCTTGAGGGGATAGTTGTGTTGAATGTTCCACGTTTGCTCGCGCGTCGTCGTCCTCGTGCGCATGCTTACGTTTCCGTGTTTTTTATTTTCAGCATTTCTGACTCGATTTGAAATTTCGAAAAAAAGTCAATACTCCTTGGGCTGAACCCTACAGGTGCCCTCACAACGCGACGCACGTCATGGCGCGCACGAAGCAAACGGCACGTAAGAGTACGGGGGGTAAGGCACCGCGCAAAAACCTCGCGTGCAAGGCGGCACGCAAAAGCGCACCCCAGACGGGTTCAATCAAGAAGTCGCACCGGTACCGCCCGGGTACCGTCGCCATTCGCGAGATTCGCAAGTACCAGAAGTCGACGGATCTTCTCATTCGAAAGATTCCCTTCCAGCGGTTGGTCAAGGAAATCGCCCACGACTACATGGGTGATCTGCGGTTTCAGTCGACCGCCATGCTGGCGCTCCAAGAGGCTGCGGAGGCATACCTGACGACCCTGTTCGAGGACACGAACCTGTGTGCGATCCACGCGAAGCGTATCACCATCATGCCCAAGGACATGCAACTCGCACGCCGTATCCGTGGCACGTGGTGAGGCGAACGTTCGTAAACAATTTTGTATACTTGTAATAAGTCAGAATGTTTCAAGCTTTGACAAATAAAATAGCACCCCCCGTGAAAATCGAAAAACAACACCCGACGCGTCGAGCGACGTACACGGAGTTCGTTCGCGGTGTCAAAAAACGCGAGTTTGACCAGGTCATCATCCAACCCAACCGCGGTGTGGCAGTTTTCCTTGATAAAGAGGGTTTAGTCGGAGACAGCCAGATCGTGTCGAATCCAGCGTTGTGGAAAGTTCTCACCGAGCAAGATGGGGTCGACGTGCTCATCGACACGGCGTCCCCACCGAACAGCGTGTTGGACAACTTGAACATCGTCTTCATGCTGACCTTCCTCTACATCGTCATCCGAACCTTCGGATTGTTCGGGTTCGGTGGTGGCGCCGGCGGCGCTGGCATGCCGTCGCTCTTCCCAGACAATGCATTCTCGATCGACAGGGACGTGTCGACTCGATTTACCGACGTCGAGGGTATCGATCAGGCAAAGTCTGAACTTCAGGAGATCGTGGACTTCCTCAAGATGCCCGAAAAATTCGCAGGGTCTGGTGCTCGAATTCCCAAGGGTGCCATACTGAAGGGTTTGCCTGGCACGGGTAAGACGCTCCTGGCGCGCGCGATCGCGGGTGAATCCAACGTCCCGTTCATCGACATCAGCGCGTCGTCGTTCGTCGAAATGTTCGTCGGTGTCGGTGCGAAACGCGTCCGCGATTTATTCGCACTGGCTCGTGAAAATCAGCCGTGTATCGTGTTCATCGACGAGATCGACGCCATCGGGAAGACTCGCTCGGCGAACGGATTCGGTGGCAACGACGAACGAGAACAGACCGTGAACCAACTCCTCTGCGAGATGGACGGTTTCGACGACACGAGTCAGATCGTTGTCTTGGCGGCGACGAATCGGGTGGACATTCTCGACGACGCCTTGCTTCGCCCGGGTCGATTCGATCGCAAGATTGACGTCAACCTTCCATCGATCCAAGGTCGCGAGCGCATACTTCAAGTGCACGTCCGCGATAAGAAATTGGACGCGAGCGTGAGTCTCAAGAAAATTGCACAAATGACGATCGGGTTCAGTGGTGCGGACTTGGCGAACATGATGAATGAGTGTGCGATTCGTGCCGTGAGGGATTCTGACGGCACGATCACGGATACCATCGTCGAGGACGTGTATCAGCGGTTGGTCGTTGGCGCGAAGGGTGACGCGAAGATGGCGGCGTCGAAACGGGAACTGGTGGCGTACCACGAGGCTGGACATGCGATCATCGGTGCCATACACAACTACGATTTCGTGCGCAAGGTGAGCATCGTCCCACGCGGTGACTCGGGTGGCGTCACGTTCTTCCAGCCCCAAGATGACGACGATGGAATGCTTCAGACGAAGGACTATTACATCGCGCAGATCCGCGTGGCACTCGGTGGACGCGCGGCGGAGGACGTGGTGTACGGTCCGACCATGGTGAGCACGGGCGCGTCGGGGGATTTGGCGCGCGTGTACGAGTTGGCTCGGGCGATGGTGACGCAGTTTGGTTTCGGTGAGCATTACTACGACTACCAGAATTTGAGCCCCGAGACCGCACGCATGATTGACATCGAGATTGACGAGCTCGTGAAAAAATGCTACGACGAGACTGTCATGTATGTGACGAAACATCGAGCGGACATCGAGCTTCTCAAGAACGAGTTATTGGACAAGGAAATTGTCGATGGGTCGTTTGTGTATGATTTGATATGCAATTTGTGAGTATTAACATGTTCTTCTCTCGTATGGAACTATACTACCTTCCCATTTCGTTTCACCCGCGTTAGTTGGACAGGCTTTACCTTTCCCATGTTTTGGTCTCGTAACGGTGTATCTATATTCATATTCTTTCTTGTATCTCGGTTTACGGATACTACTCGTACTCTTTGACCGACAGTTACCAGTTTTTGTCCAAGCACCTACACAATCCAATTGACAGTCCAACTGTCTCGAATCCGTACCCGCTGGACAATTCTTTGTCGTTTGTGTCTGATTTTGTTTACCCTCAATCGAACATCCACCGGCGTTTGCCCAATCACCCCCTTGATAACAGCAGTTTACATCTCTCGATTCCGTACCCGCTGGACAATTCTTTGTCGTTTGTGTCTGCTTTTGTTTGCCCGACGAAGAACATCCACCGACGTTTACCCAATCACCCCCTTGATAACAGCAGTCTACATCTCTCGATTCCGTACCCGCTGGACAATTCTTTGTCGTTTGCTTTTGTAACTGTTTACCCTCGACCGAACACCCACCGACGTTTGCCCAATCGTACCCCTGATAACAGCAATCGTCCTCCTTGTTCACTACCGAATCCTTACACTCACCGGTGTGCACCTTGTAATAATCACCCTTCCCGTTCGTACCACACGAACCTTTCAGTTGCCAATCACCGAACGGTTTGCAACACCCTACGATCCTTCCACAATTTTTGTATTCCACTTCCTTATCCGCGTGCGGACACGCGTCTCCCCCATGCTTCGCCGTCGTCGTAACAGTGTACGTCCTTTGCTTTTGGGGTTGGGTGTCACACTCTCCAATGCACGGACCGTAATCACTCCAAGAACCTTCACAGTTAACTGGGCACGGATCCGTCGTGCATGCAACCCATCGAGTCAATTGCTCACATTTTTCAGTGTTGAGCGTCGACGCCTTGTATTGTTGAATTTCGCCCGTTTTTCCGCATCCCAGCTTGGTGTGGTCGTTACGACTGACAACACATCCCATGGAGTTGTTTTGCCACCCGAGCACGGGATAACTACACTTTGGTTCTTCGGGTACAGGGCACTCGACGAAGCAAGCCCCCGAACGACTGAACGTACATTCACCGCTACCCACCGCTGGTTTGAAATCGTCAGCGTCCTGGTTGAGGATTGCCCGCATGGTACCATCGCCGCATTTCCCGACAGTTCCATCCAAGACCGTTTCTGAACCGTCTTCTTCGGTGCGAACACACGGACCTTTCTTCCACGTGTCCCCCTCACATGGTTTTGGACACGGAACGTTACAGTCCCTGAACTGTGACTCACACGCTTTCCCCCCTGCGATCGGGAACTTGAAATTTTCGTGACCTGGATCTAGAATCCACTCAACTTTGCCATCACCACATGCACCTGTCGTTCCATCGAGAACTTTACCATCCCTCGTGCATTGTCCCTTCTTGATGTATTCCGTACCGGAACAATCTCGCGGTTGCACGACCGGGGCGTTTGTGTTTTCATCGGCTGAACGCGACCCCGACGACGCGACGAATACCTTGGCGTCTGGGTCGTCATTTTTAAAAGGCTTCTCTTTCGTTCCTTTCTTCGCGTTCGTCGTCATATAAAATAGCGCGACAACCATGACGGCGAAAATCATGAAAAATCCTAGGGCAATTATACCCGATGACATTCGCGTGTCCTGCTAATATAAGACATAAAAATTCACGCACGCGGAGGACGTGAAGGAAGCGCAGTGATAGGATGCGGTGACGTTTTAATTCAATCCTTGTATGAGTTGACTAAAATACTCTTCGGAGATTTCTGACCCGACGCATCTCCGTCCTAAATTTTTGCACGCGATCGCCGTCGTGCCCGACCCCAAGAACGTGTCGACCACGAGGTCGCCCGGGTTCGAGTGTTTCTCAACCAGCGCTTCGAACAGTTTGAGTGGCTTCTGCGTCGGGTGAAACCTATTCTTCCCGTGTGCGATGGCGTGATGGTAGATTCCCGTGTCGTGCTTTCCATGGAAGGTTGGCTTACCCTTCTTCACCCCGAGCACGGCGATCTCTCGAGCGTTCGTGAGGTAATTGACCCCACTGTTCAGGGGTTGGGGATTGGTCTTGATCCACTCGATAAATCGCAGTTGTTTGAACCCCGCCCTCTCCATGACCTCCTTCAGGTGTGTGAGTTTCCAGAGATCGAACCATATGATGCACGTCCCCCCGTCGCGTAATTTCTTGTAATACGCACACACGAATGCTTCTAATTTCTCCATGGTGAAGTCGTCATCCCACGACCCGAACTGCGTCTTCGACGCGAACTTTGTCCCGTACACGGTTCCGTACTTCATGTAATTTTGTCTGGCGTTCGGGAACTCGGATGGTTCCGGGTTGGTGCGTCGAAACTCCTCCCATTCCTCCTCGGTCTTCGTGAGATCGGTTCCGGCGTCGATTTTGTTCCTAAGGTCTTGCATGCCACTGTCGCGCGAGATGATGTACGGGGGGTCGGTGAGCACGAGATCCACGGACTTATCCGCGAGCGAGTCCAGGAGTTCGTGTCCATCGCAGTTACGAATGTCGAGCATACTAGAACTTATTATGTGATCTTTAATATATGCCACTCTCATCCTTTGGATACCACGACGTGAAACGGAAATCGGAACTCGCCAGGCATCGCGCACTCGGTCGGGTGTTGCGTGCCGGCGAGAAACCACTGACCGTGTTCCGAGCGTTGATTCGTCGAGGTAATTATTTCAAGTACAGCGATCCGAAATTATCTAGAATTTTCAGGCGGGACGCGGCGTGGGTGAAGTCAACAACCGCCCTAGGCGCGCTTTCTCGATAGCCTTGTTCATGAACACGGTCAACACGCTCGCGTTCTCGATGTGAACCTGACCGTGCGGCGATCCATCGCGCTTGTGTACATCCGCCACCCGACAGACATCCACGGGCGTCATCTTGAGTGTCTTGGGTGCTTTGGAGTAATGCGCGGCGAGCACCGCGGCGTCTCTTTTCGTTTCCCTATCCAACACCGGAGCACATGCGATCACGTGTGCTCCGGGGTGATTCGTCGCGTGGAACCACCAGTGATTTCGGTCGGCGTCTTCTCGTATTTGATCGTTCTCCTTCGCGCTTTGTCCGACTCGTATGGTCACTTGGGTATCGCTCGTGTACTCGAGCATGCATGTGAATGTCACCACACCCTTAACTTAGAAGATGACTGGACTAAAATTCACGTCGAGCCAGCCGTTCATGGAATGTTGAGTCTCTTCGCACCACGGGTAGATGTCTTCGCCATCCCCCACGAAGTTCACGGCGAGTATGTCGTTGTCCCAGCACTGTTTGCACGTGTCGAGGGAGTCATCGATGATACACCCGATGGCGAGCGCACGGCATACGCTTACTTTGGAGATTTCGTGTTCGGTGTAGGAGTTCGTGAGTATCACGTCGTCGAAAATGCCTGGAAAATGTCTCTCGACCCACAGTTCGGTCTGTTCGCGACACGCGTCCTGTCTACCGGTGACGATGTACATTTTGTTCACCTGACGACGGAACGTCGCCATGACACGCTGCGATCCCATGATAGGTTTGGTGAACAGGAACTCGGGTGATTTATAATAGTCATAGATCAACCCCTGCGCTTCTTGTGCTGTACAGTCGAATACTTCACGGAACACGTAAGGGTGTTTTGTCTTTGGAAGTTCACGTCCGTGGTAATTAGCGAGTGGTCGAAGGAATGGTACGAGGACCTCGTCGAGATCAATGGCGATGCGATTCATTACACGTGCTGAATATATTTTCATGGGCGAAAAGATGGCAAGTTCATGAGAATCCCATGAACTCGAGTGAATTCACGAAACCATGTAGAAAAAAAGATCGTCAATTTTTTAGAACAAAAGTTTGTTAAATATGAGAGGCATCATGCATCTTCCATGACCATGACTCATGAACTCCAGAACTTCATGAAATTTTCACAACCATCTCCAAAAAAAGATCATCACCGAAAAATAATTTGAGTTCATGAGAATTTTCTTGGGTATGGTGTCATTAGTTTTCGTTACGTGAATCACGAGATCAAAATTACTGTTAAAGAAACATTTTACAATTTTTAGATCTAGGATCACGGTCACAGGAAAACTCGAGTGAATTCATGAAACCATGTAGAAAAAAAGATCGTCAATTTTTTAGAACAAAAGTTTGTTAAATATGAAAGGCATCATGCATCTTCCATGACCATGACTTCATGAACTCATGAACTTCATGAAATTTTCACAACCATCTCCAAAAAAAGATCATCACCGAAAAATAATTTGAGTTCATGAGAATTTTCTTGGGTATGGTGTC
>Ga0181606_10000554_pt1 | contig 30727 bp, 29 predicted proteins | sample 041ome_10_FD_132994 | JGI IMG/M metagenome (GOLD analysis project Ga0181606, IMG submission 132994) | Coastal salt marsh microbial communities from the Groves Creek Marsh, Skidaway Island, Georgia - 041412US metaG (megahit assembly) | ecosystem: Environmental > Aquatic > Marine > Intertidal... | reverse complement strand
TGAAGCGATTGAGGATAGTCTTGCGACCGGTCCGCATCAGGACCTGGCACCCGGCCGGTTTTCCCGCAAAGCCTGGGAACGGACTGCGGTCAACGATGATGCGAGTTCCGGTTCCGGCGGCGGCGGTGTCATGGCGACCATGCGCGGGCGTGTATTTGAGAAGGTTGGCGTCAACGTATCCACGGTGCATGGCCAGTTCTCGGATCAGTTTCGCGGGCAAATTCCTGGTACTGAGGATGACGCTAGTTTCTGGGCGAGTGGCGTATCGCTGGTGGCGCATATGCGGAACCCACATGTTCCCGCAGTACACATGAACACCCGCCATATCGTGACGGGCCAAGCCTGGTTCGGCGGTGGGGCTGATCTAACCCCGATATTCCCGGAAAATCATGCGGACGATGCCGCAAGCTTCCACGCAGCACTGCAATCTGCATGCGATAGCGCGAATCCTAGCTACTATCCGCGCTTCAAAGAATGGTGCGATGAGTATTTCTACCTGCCGCATCGCGATGAGCCGCGCGGCATGGGCGGCATTTTCTATGACAAGCTGGACACCGGCGACTGGCACGCAGATTTCGCCTTCACAAAATCCGTGGGCGAGGCATTCTTGGATATTTACCCACGCATTGTCCGCTCCCGGATGGATCAGCCATGGACTGACGCGGACAGGCAAGGGCAGCTCATCAAGCGTGGGCGGTATGTTGAATTCAATTTGCTGCATGACCGGGGCACTAAGTTCGGCCTTATGACCGGGGGCAACACGGAAGCGATTTTGATGTCCATGCCGCCGGAAGCGAAGTGGCCGTAACTGGCTGTAGCTGTGGATAACTTGAAAGATCGGCCATAGACCCCGAATCGGGAGATTCGTAGGGTCTGCCGCATTCGATTCGGGCGCAGATGCACATGCCTCTGCCTTCAAGGACGGTAAACGCTCCATGGCTGAACGCACGCCTTCTTTTGAGGCCCTGTCCCCCCGCTTTCAGGGGTTTGACGCCTATTTCGCGACAGAGATCGCCCCAGATGCTCCCGCACTGGCGCCGCGCGCGTCTGAGAAGCGGCGCCTGTCTTGGCGGCTGAGGGCATTGTTGGCGGTTGCTGTGGTGTATCTAGCGACAGCGCCGTTCGTGTTGATTTTCATGCCGGAAGGCGCGGCCCAATTCAGGCCCTGGGTTATCGTCAGCTACTTCATTGTACTGCCGGGCGTATTGTTTGGGCTGCTGTCGCCTGCTGATGCCGAAACACAATTGGCCGTCGCTGCAGATGTATGGGGTGCCGCCCGCCGCCGGATTGCAGCATTCTTTGGCTTTGAGCACGCCCCACCGCCTGAAGCAGAAGCCTTACGCAAGTTTGTTGAGCTTTGCCCCGCCCCTCCCGCCGCCAGCGCCTTCGTCGCCCATGAGCGGATTGTCGGCCGGATCAAGGCCGGTCCTGCTGCTGGCGTCGTGGTTGAACTGGTTGAGGGTGTGATTGGCGATAAACCGGCAGCCATGGCGGCGCTTCGGTTTGGCGGCCCGGCATATGGCGTTGGCGCATTGCTTGATGACCGGATCGATGGCGTCGATAGGCGGGGGCTAGAGAGCCTGCGCTGTGACTTGCCACCGGGCTGGCGGCACCTGACAGCATATGCCGATGGTGCGACAGTTTCTGAGCGGCTGACTGCAACGGAAACGCTGTCTGCGTTCGCTGAAATTCGGGATGCGACGGCGGCAGAAGCCGTCAATCTGGCACTGGTGGACGATTCGGCAAAGATGTACCTGGCCCTGACAGCCCCCGTTTTCGTGACGGGAGAGGCCACACCGAACGCAATGTCTGTTAGTCACGCGTTGCACGACTATGATGCGCTCGTGCGGATGGCTGAAGCGCTTCGGCCCATGTTTGCGCATTAAATCTTTGTAATATCGCGAATAAGTGAGCCGCTAGGGATTGCATCCGTAGCCCGATGCCCGAATTTTGACGCATTGTCCCCAGATGACCTGGGGGCAAGCGCGATTCAATGGTTGCGGATACCGGGGACGCCCCCGTAAATTACAATATCTAGGATGTGAGGACGTTTGATGCGGAATATATTGAAGGCTGTCGCAGGCGCTGCCACGCTTTTTGCGGGCGTAATGTTCGCCGTGAGCCCAGCTCTGGCGGAGCCGCCCCCGGGCGAAGCGACCACGGCTGTCGAGATTAGCGATCAGGACGTTTTCTACGGCAGCGCTGATGCGCCTGTCACAATCGTAGAATTCGCGTCCCTGACTTGCTCGCACTGCATGCGCTTCCACACAGAAGTGATGCCGAAGCTGAAAGAAGGCGTGATCGGTGAAGGCAAAGTGCGCCTGATCTATCGCGACTTCCCGCTGGACGGTTTGGCGCTTCGGGCGTCGGCCCTAGCACGATGTGGCGGCCCGGAACGTCGTTTGGCAATTTTGGACCTGCTGTTTGAATCACAGCCCGTATGGCGCAATTCCCAGGACCCGCTGACGTCCCTGGCGCAGATCGGCAAATTGGCTGGTCTTAAGGAAGAAACATCCCGCGCCTGCATGGAAGATAGGGGCATGTTCGATCAGATCATCGCTGAAGCCCAGATTGGCGAAACTCAGCATGGCGTGCGCTCCACGCCAACGCTGATCATTGGCGAAACCCGCTATGGCGGCGGTCTGACGGCGGAAGACATCACCGACATCGCCAACCAGATCGCAAAGTAACAGGGGCCGGTCAGGCGAAGGGGGCTGAATGGCGAATATCGTCAAGCTGCGGATGGCCGGCTTCAAATCCTTCATGGAGGCGGCGGAGTTTGGGATCGACACCGGTTTAACCGGCGTTGTCGGCCCAAACGGCTGCGGCAAGTCTAATGTCGTTGAAGCCTTTCGCTGGGCGATGGGGGAGACCTCGGCCAAGCAATTGCGCGGCGGCGGCATGGACGATGTGATCTTCGCCGGTGCGGCTGGCCGCCCTTCGCGGAACCATGCCGAAGTCTCCATCAGCATGAGCGATCCTGACGGTGAATTCCCCATGCCGTGGGTTGGCCAGACCGAAATTGAGATATCCCGAAAGATCGAACGCGGCGGTGGATCCACCTACCGGGTGAATGGCCGCGAAACCCGTGCGCGGGACGTGCAGACACTGTTTGCAGATCTGGCGTCTGGTGCGCGATCAGCGGCGATTGTCAGCCAGGGCCAGATCGGTGCGTTCGTTATTGCGAAGCCTGAACAGCGCCGGGCTATCTTGGAGGAAGCGGCTGGCGTTGCCGGTCTCCGCGCACGCCGCCATGAAGCGACGCTGCGGTTGAATGCAGCGGAAGCGAATCTCGAGCGGCTGGAAGACGTGCTGTTGGGGTTTGATAACCAGTTAGATGCCCTGCGCAAGCAGGCGCGACAGGCGGGCCGGTTCCGCAGGCTCTCTGATCTCATTCGCGCGGCAGAGGCATCCGCATTCATTGCCCGGTGGCGCATTGGCGAATCGGCGCTGGCTGAAGCGGCAGAGGGCGCAAAGGCGGCAGAACGCGCGGTTGCAGAGGCCGTGGCTGCGTCCGCCGCTGCTGAGCGCTTGGCGACTGAGGCGGCGGCTGCTCTCCCTGCTGCTCGCAAAGAAGAAGCTGAAGCCGCCGCCGGGCAACAGAGATTGCGGATCGAGCTTGAACGTATCGAGGCCGAGCGCCGCCGCCGGGCAGACGCCCGCGCCGCCGCCAAGGACCGTTTGTCTGACGTCGCGCGGGACAAAGAGCGTGAGGAAGCGCGCAAACTCAACGCCAAGTCTGCTCTTGAACGATTGGCCGAGGAATCTGTCGCGTTGGATGCAGCCGCTGCGGAATTGGCCGATCCCACTGGTCTGGACGCCCGTATCGCAGCACAAAGCGAAGACGTAACGGCGAAAACCCGCGCCGCCAATGCTGCTGCCGATGCAGCGGCATCCTTAGAGGCCGTCCTGCGTGCCGCGCAAAACGCGCGTCAGGATGCTGCGACCCGTGCTGCGCGCGCCGCTCATGCCGTATCAGAAGCTGAGCGCGCCCACGCTAAGGCCTTGGCTGCTGCGCCCTCAGAAGATGCGACCAAAGCCGCCGCGGAGGCTGAAGCTGCTGCCCGCGCCACGGTCGAACGTCTACAGACCGCAACCGAACAAGCCCGCGCTGCCGCTGAAGCTGCACGCGCTCTGGCGGCTGATGCGCGGGACGCCCGTGCAACGGCTGATCAAGCCCGTGCTGGCCTCGCCGCTGAAGTGAAGACGCTCTCAACCCTGCTCGCCAAAGGCAAGGCCGCTGCATTTGCCCCTGCGGTGGATCACATGCGCGCTGCATCGGGATATGAAACTGCACTCGGTGCAGCCCTTGGTGATGATCTTGAAGCAGCGCTTGACCCCGCCGCGCAGGAGTTCTGGGTAGAACGGAAGGCTGCCGGGACCGATGCGTCGCTTCCGCCAGGTGGGGACCCATTGTCTCAATTTGTCGATGGGCCAGCGGCCCTGAAAGCCAGGCTGGATCAAACCGGTGTGGTGGCCGACCAAGCGGCTGGCGCAGCACTCGCGGATAGGCTGGCTATGGGGCAGCGGCTTGTTTCCAAGGATGGTGCCGTGTGGCGGTGGGACGGGTTTACCCGTCAGGCTGGTGCCGAAACATCCGCCGCGCGCCGCCTGGCGCTGCAGAACCAATTGAAAGCGGCTGAGGCCAGCTTGGCAGAAGCTGCCGCCAGCGCTGACGCTAGCGGTGCCAAGGCGAGTGAAGCCATTCAGGCTGCGAAATCTGCTGAAGCACTGGAACGTGAGGCATCTGAGAAGATTCGCTCCGCACGCCGGGATGCGGAAACCAGAGCAGCTGAACGCGGACGGCTTGAACGTGCGGCCTCTAGCCATGCTGCTGGCCTGGCCGCAAAAACAGAAGCGCTCGCCCGTGACCGGCAACAGGCCGAAGAAGCGCAGGAAGCAGCAGCTGCGATTGAGGCTAGAGCAGCGGTCGCAGAAGACCCCACCGCAGCAAAAGCCGAGGCCGAACGCCTGCGCGGTGAGGCCGGTGCCGCCCAAATCGCGCTTGCCGAAGCCCGAGCAGAACGCCAGCGCTTGGAATCGGCGAAGAATGCAAACGCATCCCGTCGCCAAGCCGTCGCTGCAGAAGTCCGCCAATGGCGCGAAGCAGAATCTGCTGCGTCCGATATGATTCAGGCACTTTTGAAGCGTGCGGAAGATGCCGAGGCCGCAATCGCCAACGCCGCTGAAGGTGACGCTGGCGAAGATCAAAAGCGGGCTGGACTACTGGACGCGCTTGAGCTTGCAGATGCCCGCCGACGCACCCTGGCGGATGCGCTGGCGAAAGCGGAAGCTGACGCAGTGACTAAGGCGGCAGGTGCGCGCGCGGCGGAGTCTGCTGCGGGCTCAGCGCGGGAAGCGCGGGTTGGTGCCAATGCCCTGGTCGAGCAGGCGCGCACGGCCGTTCAGGCGTTTAAAGAACGTATCGAGGAGCGGCTCGATGCAACCCCGGAAGACCTCGCCGAGATCGCAGGCACGGACCCGGAAGCCGTGAGCGGCGATTTGGATGCGCTGGACCGCAAGGTAGAGCGCCTGCGTCGTGAACGCGAAACCATGGGTGCGGTTAATCTGCGCGCCGAAACAGAAATTGAAGAGATCGAATCGCAATCCGGAACCATCCGAACCGAGCGCGAGGACCTAACCGCTGCTATCGCCAAATTGCGCCGGGGCGTGGCGGAGCTCAGTGGTGAAGCGCGCCAACGTATCCGTGCAGCGTTCGATCAAATCGACGCCGAATTCTCAACCCTGTTTGTGCGCCTGTTTGGCGGCGGCAAGGCGCGGTTGGCGCTGGTCGGGTCTGATGACCCGCTGGAAGCTGGGCTTGAGATCATGGCCAGTCCACCCGGTAAGTCACTGCAAACCCTATCACTGCTTTCCGGTGGTGAGCGCGCTTTGACGGCGCTGGCGCTGGTGTTTGCCGCGTTCAAAGTGAACCCAAGCCCAATTTGCGTGCTTGATGAGGTTGATGCGCCGTTGGACGATTCGAACGTCGACAGGCTCTGCACCCTTCTGGAGGAGATGGCGGAGAGCGGGCACACGCGATTCTTGGTCGTCACCCATCACCGCATGACCATGGCGCGTATGCACCGGCTCTATGGCGTTACCATGCCTGAGCGGGGCGTTTCGCAGCTTGTTTCGGTTGATTTTGACGCTGCCCAGGCGATGCGCGAAGCAGTCTGAGTTACAGGCGGGAATCACATGCGACAACAGGGCGCCCCATGAACCGCCTTAGAAGTGTTCCAGAAGCTTGACACTCCTTCGGCTCGCTGCCTAATGTCCGCCCGCTTGGCCGCAATAGTGGCTATTTGCGCGTGCTTATGTATTTAAGGCCTTCCACAGGGATGATCGGGCCATGGTCGATGACCAGCTTGATAAACGCCTTAAAGACCTGGGCAAGCGCGTAAAAACAGCCCAAGCGAAACGGGCAGAGCGAACCGGGGCGAGCGGCGGTGGTCGTGGCAAACCGGCAGAAGGCATGGCGGTTGGTGTTCGTATCACCGTCGAGATGATTGCGGGATTGGCTGTCGGCGTCTGCATTGGGCTGTACGCGGATAAGCAATTGGGCACGGCACCGTGGCTTCTGATACTGGGCTTTTTGCTCGGGGCAGGCGCTTCGTTCGCCAATGTGTTGAGAACGGCGCGGGAGTTGGACGCGCGGCAGGCGAGAGAACGCCAGGCCGCCATCGACCGCGCAAGAGATGAATGAGTGAGGGGCGACAGTGGCGGCAGCAGCAGACGGACACGGCGGCGGCGGCGGACTTGATCCGCTCCACCAGTTCGAAATCTACCCGATCCTGTCGATCAATATCGGCGGATACGATGTCTCGTTCACCAATTCCTCTTTGTGGATGGTGATTGCGGCAGTCGTTGCCTATTTGATTATCAGCCGCGGTGTCGGTGCTGGATCGCTTGTACCAACGCGCATGCAAGTCGTTGCTGAAACACTCTATTCCACCGTCGCCATCATGGTGCGGGACAATGTCGGCGATGCTGGCAAGAAGTATTTCCCATTCGTCTTCACACTCTTCATGTTTGTGCTCTTCGGCAATCTGCTGGGCATGATCCCGTATTCATTCACGTTCACGAGCCATCTGGCCGTGACGTTCGCTATGGCTGCAACGATCTTCGTGACGATCACGATCATCGGTATTATGCGCCACGGCCTGCACTTCTTCAGCCTGTTCTTCCCAGCTGGTGCGCCTCTGGCGACTGCGCCGATCCTGATCCCGATTGAGATCATCTCGTATCTCTCGCGTCCGGTCAGCCTTTCGGTGCGTCTCTTCGCCAATATGATGGTTGGCCATACGCTGTTGAAGGTTCTCGGCAGTTTTGCCCTGATGATGGGGGCTGCTGGCATCCTGCCGCTCGGCCTTCTGGTCGGCATTACGGCGCTAGAGTTCCTTGTGGCCGCACTGCAGGCCTACGTGTTCACGATCCTGACGTGCATTTATCTGCACGATGCGATCCACCTTCACTAAACCCTTTCTCAAAAATAACGTTTAATTAGGAGTAGATGACATGGAAGCAGAAGCTGCAAAGCTGATTGGCGCGGGCTTGGCCGCGATTGGCATGATCGGTGCTGGTATCGGTGTCGGTAACGTTTGGGCGAGCTACATCACCGCCCTTGCTCGGAACCCAGCCTCTAAAGCCGAAATTGGCGCAAACATCTGGATCGGCTTTGCCGTGACGGAAGCTATTGCGTTGTTCGCGCTCATCGTCGCGCTAATTGCGCTGTTTGCTTGATTGAATGACGGCCCGCTTAGCCGGATGCGCTTTGTCGCCTCCGGCCAAGTGGTCGATTGTTCTTTCCGCCTTGTAGGGTGGCCCGCTTTTGCGGTCTGCCTAATCCAAAGCGTTTGCGACTAAAGCAATGGCGTGTAATGGGCGAAACAGCTCGTTGCCAGCCATGCTGATAGGGGACCCGCGATGCCTCAGTTTGATCCCACTTGGTTCGTTAGCCAGATATTCTGGCTCGTTCTGGTGTTTGGCGCGCTCTATTGGCTCATGGTCAAGCGCGCGCTTCCTAAGGTCTCCAAGGCTTTAGATGCCCGTGCAGAGCGGATTCAGGGCGATCTTGATCGTGCTGCAAAGCTTCAGCGCGATGCGGAGATCACGGCGGAGACCTATGAAGCCGCTATCGCCAAGGCGCGTGATGAAGCCCGGGAGGCTATTCGCGCCGCCCAGGTCGCAACCGTCGCTGATCTTGATGCACGTCAGGATGTGCTGTCCAAAGAACTGGCGGCTCAAGCCAGCGCTGCGGAAGCACGCATTGCAGAAGCAAGCAAAGATGCGATGGCCAGCGTGCGCGAAATCGCCGTTGGAACAGCACAGGCTGCTGCCGGTCACTTGATCGGCGGCAATGTTGATGAAGCCAAGGCCGCATCCGCGGTTGATGGCATCCTCAACCGCCAGACCACCCACTAGGCGCGGCTGGGAGCCGAACCGATGACAGAGACACATATCGTCGCCATCGCGCTGGTAATCTTCCTGGCGCTCGTGTGGTGGAAGGGCCGTCACGCCATTCTAGGCGGGATCGATAAAAAGATCGCGCAAATCCGCACAGAAATCGATGACGCCGGCAGGCTCCGTGAGGAGGCCGAGCGCCTCTATGCAGAGAATGCCAAAAAGGCTGAAAATTCTGATGCAGAGTCTGCTGCAATCGTGGCCCAGGCAAAAGCCGAAGCAGAACGGATGCAAGCGGACGCCATCGCCAACTTTGAGGCGATGACAGAACGTCGGCGTGAACAGGCTAAAGCCAAGATCGCGCAAGCCGAAGCTGAAGCCATTCGCGCGGTTCGAATTGAAGCGACGCGGGTTGCGATGCAAGCTGCCCGTGAGATCATCCGGGATGAACTTTCCGGTGATCAGGCTGATGCGTTGCTGAACCAAGCTATTGAAGACTTGCCGCGCCGCCTTAGCTAAGCGCGCCCAACCCATCGCTTTCAGGAAAAACCATGGCCAAGCTTCAGATCGTTCTTAAAGACTCGGTCCACCCGATTGAGATCGAAACGAGCAGCATTGCAGCGACCCGGATCCTGAACCGCTACACGCTGTTCATGCAGAATGGCAAACAGGCGAGCTATAAGTTCCCGCTGGACGCACCGATGGCCGGGTTCTTATCTGTGTCATTTGAGAATGTTCTGTCCGTTATGCTGCAGACGGACTGATCGTCCGGTCCGGCATGCCGGAGACTCGGAAACTCCTCGTAACCGGTGCTGCCGGATTTATCGGTTTTCATGTCGCCAGTGCACTTCTGCGCCGCGGTGACACAGTTATCGGCCTCGACAACGTCAATACATACTATGACCCGAAGCTAAAGCGGGATCGCTTGGCGCTGCTGAATGCGACGCCAGGTTTTTCATTTGTCGAAGCGGACATTGCCAATTCAGGCACATTTGATCGCCTGCCTGATGATGTTGCTGGCGTGATCCACTTGGCGGCGCAAGCCGGGGTCCGGCACAGCTATGAGCATCCGGAAGAGTTTATCCCAAGCAATCTGGTCGGGTTTTACAATGCTGCTGCCTTCGCGGTTGCACGCAAAGTGGGCCATTTCGTATTTGCTTCCACAAGTTCGGTTTACGGCCCTGGCCCAGAGCGACCTTCAACAGAAGCCATGGCAGCGAACCATCCGCTTAGCCTGTATGCCGCTACGAAAAAGTCCAATGAAGCGATGGCGCACGCGCTCTCTCACATTAACCGTCTGCCAGTAACGGGGCTGCGCTTCTTTACGGTTTACGGGCCATGGGGCCGGCCTGATATGAGCTTCTTCCGCTTCGCTAAGGCGATCATCGCAGGCGAGCCAATTGATCTGCATAACCATGGCCAGATGACGCGGGATTTCACCTTTGTGGACGACATTGTTGCGGGCGTACTGGCTGCATATGACAAGCCCCCTCACGTGGATGCAGCATGGGCAGACGCACCGTCATCGGGCACGAGTGGGGCGGCACCCTATCGGATTTTCAACATTGGCTCCGGTCGACCGGTCGACCTCGCCACATATGTCGCCGCATTTGAGCGCGCTATAGGCAAAAAGGTGATCACGCGGAATGTGCCCATGCATCCTGGCGAGGCCCTGGATACCCATGCGGACGCTTCGGCATTGGCCGCCTGGACGGGCGCTTCTCCTGAAACATCATTGGATGATGGCGTCGCACGTTTTGTCGCGTGGTATCGTGACTACTACAGCGTCTAACCGGCTGATATGATGCTGCCATGTTGTTGATCCCTTGCCCATATTGTGGTGATCGCCCTGAAACGGAATTCTCGTTTGGTGGCGAAGCGCACCTGCACCGTCCTGACCCGGGCTCTGCTGATGATGCTGCGTGGGCGGAGCTATTATTCCTCCGCGAGAATACCAAAGGCTGGACGCGGGAACGCTGGCGTCACGGCGCTGGCTGTGGGCGCTGGTTCAACTTGACCCGGAATACGGCCACGAACATCGTCGGGGATTCCTATCCCATGGGCGCGCCAAAGCCTGCATTTCCAAAGGCATCGGGCTCGTGAAGAACAGGCGGATGTCTACTGGCGGGCGGATCGATCGATCTCGGCCCCTTTCGTTCAAATTTGGTAGGCACGCCTATAGCGGTTTTGCTGGTGATACAGTCGCGTCTGCCCTGCTTGCCAATGGTGTTGATGTCATCGGGCGCTCTTTCAAGCGCCACCGCCCGCGCGGATTGCTGTCCCTTGGGATCGAGGAGCCGAATGCGGTTCTCAATATTGGGCAGGGGCGGAATGGCCTGCCAAATAGGATCGCCAGTGAAGTTCCGCTGACGCCCGGATTGGAAGCCTGGCCGACAAGGGGGTGGCCATCTCCACAGTTTGATTTGGCCGCAATCCTGGGTACGTGGCCGGCACCGCTCGCTGCTGGGTTCTATTACAAGACATTCATGGGGCCAGGCCTGCCGCGCGCACTGCTTGGCGGACGAGATGCCTGGAACGGCCTTTGGGAACCTGTGCTGCGACGGATGGCCGGGCAAGGCACAGCGCCGGATGGGATTGACCCGGACGCCTATGAGCACATGAACATCTACGTCGATGTCGCCGTTGTCGGCGCAGGCCTGGCAGGCCTTGCAGCGGCAGATACAGCGGTGCAGGCCGGTGCCTCGGTCGCCATTGTCGAGCGTGACACTGTTCCCGGTGGGCGTACGCTTAGTGCTGCGCGCCAGTCGATGATCGATGGTCGTCCGGCAGATGCGTGGGCCAGTGAAACGTTTGCTGCCGTCGCGTCCAATCCTGGGGCTTATGCGCTGCTGCGCACAACAGCCTTCGGGCTTTATGACCAAGGCTATCTGGCCGCTGTCGAACTACCGGCAGATGGCAAAACGGCAGGCCGGATTTGGCATATTCGGGCGCGCAAAATCGTTCTGGCGACGGGCGCTATGGAGCGTCCCATGGTGTGTCCAGGCAATGACCGCCCCGGCGTCATGCTGGCAGGTGCCATGGAATCCGCCATTGCCCGCTATGCCGTGAGACCTGGCGACAGGGCCGTTATCTTTGCCAATCACCGGGGGATGGATGGTCTGGAAGCTGCGTTTGCAGACGCGGACATCCACGTCGCTGCCCGGGTTGCCATTGATGAAACGGTGACAGGCGTGCAGGCATCCCGTGGGCGTTTGCTCAGTGTTGATATCGCGCCCGTGCGGGATGGCGCGCCGGATATGACCCAGCGTCGCCGCGTTTCAGCGGACATCATGGCGACATCTGGCGGATGGACCCCTGCATTGCAATTGCATGTGATGACCGGTGGCCGCCAACGCTGGGATGAGACGCTGGGGTGCTTCCTAGCAGATGGCGGTGGACAGGATGGCATCCTAATCGCCGGTGCCGCCGCTGGAAACTTTACGGCCGCAGCGGCTATTGCAGATGGCCTTGCCAGGGGGGCGGATGCTGCGGGCGTCGATGCGGGACCGATCCCGCCCGTGCAAGACTTCGCTGGCCCACCGGAAGGCCAGGGCATTCCTATTGCGCCTATGACCCATGGCAGCGCCCGCAAGCGCGCCTTCGTTGATATGCAGCATGACGTGACGGTCGCAGATTTAGAATTGGCCGCCCGCGAAGGCTTCACCGCCATCGAACACGCTAAGCGCTACACCACTGCTGGCATGGCGACGGATCAGGGGCGGACGGCGCAAGTCGCAACGGCTGCCGTAGTCGCGGCTGCGACAGGTCGGACGATTGGCGATGTCGGCGTTTCAGGCCTCCGCCCGCCGGTGACGCCAGTGCCGTTTGGTGCCCTTGGCGGCAGGCGTGTTGGGCCATTGTTTGATCTCGTCCGTAAAACACCGACCCATGCACGGCAGAAAGCGCTCGGCGCTGTCTTCGAAGATGTCGGCCAATGGAAGCGGGCGCGCTATTACCCGCACCCTGATGAAAGCATGCGGGATGCTGTGGCACGAGAATGCGCTGCCGTTAGGGCGCGCGCTGGGGCTTTGGATGTCTCGACCCTTGGCAAGATAGATGTGCAAGGGCCGGATGCTGCGGAGTTCATGAACCGCCTCTATACCAATCGCATGGATACGCTGAAGCCCGGCCGCTGCCGTTATGGCTTGATGCTGAAAGACGACGGTATGGTGTTTGATGATGGTGTCGTCGCCCGGATAACGGCGGACCACTATCACCTCACCACAACGTCAGGGAATGCAGCCGCGGTCATGGACTGGCTGGAAGACTGGCTACAAACGGAATGGCCGCATCTCCGCGTTCGGTTAACCTCCGTCACTGAGCAATGGGCGGGCGTCGCAGTGGCCGGGCCAGATGCGCGGCAGATTGTTTCACGGTTAGCGCCAGAGGCTGATTTATCCAATGAAGCGTTGCCGCATCTCGCCTGGACGGATGCCGAAGTCTCCACAGGGCAGGCGCGGATATACCGGGTTAGTTTTTCTGGCGAGATGGGCTTTGAAATCAATGTGCCCTGGCGTCAGGGCCAGGCGCTTTGGGATGCGGTAACGGCTGCAGGTGCGGTGCCATATGGTACGGAAGCAATGCATGTGCTGCGTGCAGAAAAGGGCTTCATCGTCGTTGGCCATGAAACCGACGGCACTGTGACGCCGCATGACCTTGGCATGAGCTGGATCGTCTCCGCTAAGAAGGCGGATTTCATTGGCAAGCGTGGTTTGGCCAGGCCTGCACTTGTTGCTAAGGGGCGCAAGCAGCTTGTTGGCCTGGAACCAGAAGACGCATCTGTCGTACTGGATGAAGGCGCGCAGATTATTACTGATCCCAATGCACCGCCGCCCACGCCGATGCTGGGCCACGTGACCTCTAGTTACTGGAGTGAGGCCATGGGGCTTGGAATCGCCATGGCGCTCATCAAGGATGGCGCAGACCGACATGGTGAGCGTCTGTGGGCCTGGAGCCTGGGTCAGGCCCATTCTGTGCGGGTTCGCGATCCAATTTTCTATGATGTCGAAGGAGTGCGGATGCATGGCTGAAGCCGCCGCAAACTGGTCCCCGTTTGGTGATAGTGGCAGAGACCTGCCGATGACCCGCGCTGGCACGACTGTTTCCATTGCTGAGACGCCCGCGACGTTCGTTCTACAAGGTAATTGTAGCGACGGGCCTTTCTATAAGGCCGGGGAGAAAGCGCTTGGCCTCTCACTGCCGAAAGTCGTCAGCGAGGTGTCACGGTCCAACACCTGCCGTGCATTTTGGCTGGGGCCTGATATGTGGCTGGTGCTCGCATCTGAGGCAGAGGCCGTTGAAACATCGCAACGCTTGTCCGTTTTGACGGCACGATTCCTCCATGCCAGCTTTATTGAAACGACAGAGACCCGCGCCTGGCTTAGGCTTGAAGGGCCGTCCGCGCGGCAAACATTGATGAAATTGACGGCGCGTGACTTCCGTGACGACGCTTTTCCTGTGGGCGGTTGCGTTGGTGCCTTGCTTGGGCCGCTGCATGTCCTGGTGGAGCGGTCTGGCGAGGACGCTTATCTCATTGCGGGACCAACCTCATCCGCAGAATTTTTGGCCACTATGATGCGTGATGCATTGGCCTACGCATAAGGACCGATACGTATGTCTGAAATGATTGAGCGCCCGCTTGCGAGCGACACGACGGAAACCTTGCTGAATCGGGTTAGCGTTCGCAGCTACACCGATGAGCCGGTGACAGATGAGCAGGTCAACGCTGTGCTCGGTGCAGCATTTCGAGCACCGACATCCTCTAACATCCAGTCCTACAGCGTCGTTGTGGTGCGGGACCCGGATAGGTTGGCGAAACTTGCTGTCGTCACCTCAGGACAGAAGCACGTGGCGAACGCACCGGTATTCCTGGCGTTCTGTGCGGACCTGACGCGGATTGATGCTGCTGTTCGGTCCAATGGCGGCAATATTGAAGGCAATAACCTGGAGACTGGGCTTGTATCTTCGGTTGATGCGGCGCTTGTTGGGATGTCGGCCTACTTGGCTGCAGACTCGCTTGGGATGAAGGGTGTCATGATTGGTGCCGTTCGCAATAACGCCAAGGAAACGGCAGAGATTTTAGGCCTGCCGCGCCGGGTGTTCTGCGTCTTTGGCATGGTACTTGGCTGGCCGGATAAAGTGCCGCCACAGAAGCCTCGCATGGCGTTCGACAGCGTGGTCCATTACGAGCAATACGGCAAAACGAAAAGTGGTGCCGAGCTCGACCCCGGCGTGGCGGCATATGACAAGGCGCTGGCCGCGCATTATGAATCCATTGGCGTTAAAACGACCCCGGATTCCTGGTCGCACGATGCTGCGAAGAAGTTCATTCCAGAGCCACGGCAGAATCTGCGTAAGGAACTGGCAGACCTAGGGTTCGATTTCCTCTGATTGCCCGAACAGCGCTGATCGCCATGTGAAGGCGATTAGCGCCGTAAGGGCCAGGCCTGATCCGGCGAAAATCCATGTGGTCGCCTGAAAGCCGAAGTTGTCGATGAGTTGCCCTGCAATGGCGAGGCCGATGGGCAAGCCATAGACCGCGAGCATGCGCACGCCCATCACCCGGCCCCGGAAACGGGCATCGGTGAAGCGCAGTAGGGCCACCGCCATGGAAATCATGGCCAGGCCTTGGGCGACGCCGATTAAAAACAGAATGACCATGCCCTGCGTCTGGGTTTCCGTGAACCCATAAGCGACGAGCAGCACATACCAGACAGCAATGCCGCCAAAGACCAGCCGGACCGGCCGCCGCGCCCCGCCCATGGCCGCCAAGCCAATGGACGCCAGCAGCGCCCCCACGCCATAGCTTGCCGCTAAGACAGAGAGACCGGTTGCATCAAGATTGTAGATGTCATGGGCGACATAGGGCAGCAGCCCACTGTTTGAGACCATGGGAAATCCGGTCAGGTTGGCCAAAAACGCCAGCCACATAAGCGCCAGCGTCGCCGGCGACCGACGGACAGCAGCAAGGCCATCAAGCACGGATCGAACCGGCGACGGGCGTGGGCCGGGCTCCTCCTCCGCTTGGACATGCTCTACGCCAAGCGTTAGCGCCAAGCTGACCAGATACATCAGCGACACCACACCATATGCCACGCCTAGGCCAAGGCTGACGAGCAAGCCTGCGCCGACCAGCGGCCCTAATGTGCGGGCAGAATCCATGGTTGTCCGCGAAAGGCTCATGGCATTGGTTAGGCGGGCCGTGGGCATGGTATCGCCGATCAGTGCGTTCCTCATGACAAGGTCGGACGGGCGCACGAGCCCCGCGAAAGCAGCGATGGCGAACACGAAGATTGGCTCGATCGCGCCGGTGAAATCCAGCGTCATGATCAAGAGCGCTAACGCGGCATAGGTCGCGCGCAGGCCACACAAAACGCGGCGGCGACCAACCCGGTCCGCCAATGCACCGACACCAGGGGCGATCAGTGATCCCAGGTATTGCAGGCCCGCAAACAGGCTGAGCAGCACGACGGATTCCGTTTCCAGCAGCACATACCAGTTCAGAATCAGCAGCTCCATCTCCAACGCCCAGGATGTCAGCAGGTCTGACGGCCATTGGAAGCGGAAGCTGCGGACTGAAAATGCGGCAAGGAATTTAGTGCGCTCTCTCATATACGCATTAGCTTACAGAAAGCGTTGTCGCCGTCGACTGCCCTGTTTCGCAGCGTTTCCTAGCGTGCCAGACTTGGGGCTATGAATGATGCACCGAATCCCTTTCTAGAAGCCCTCGCGGGTGCCGTATTGCCGTTGCTGTATGCAATGGATGCGTTGAGTTTCGCCCGCCAGCGGGTTGATCCTTTCACGATGCCGCAGCTGCACGATGCCGTTGGCCATACGGCTGAACCGCTAGAGGAGGCGCTGCCCGCGTTCCGTGCGGCGGAGTGGCCGGAGGGCGAAGGCCTCGCTGATTTCCGCGAGCGGGTTGAAACGGCGGCGGCCGGTGTCGCCCAAGCCTTTGCTGGATTGAAAGCGGCTGCAGAGATTGAAGGCTTTGACGCCCTCCGCCTTGCCCGGCGCGGCTTTAAAGGATTGCTGGAGGCTGAACGCGCGCTCTATCCGATGGCTGCATTGTCGCCACCGATCAGCACCTATTTTTTGAGCGATGATGCCCGCGCGAATGCAGCCCTTGCTGCGCAATTGGAGGCGGCGGCAGATAATCCGCACCCATCGGGCGGCATTCTGGAGCAACCGGGGCCGGATGGTCCAAACGGCGGATATGCACGCTATATCCCGGAATACCTGGACGCATCTGTAGCTGCACCTGTCATCATTGCGCTGCATGGTGGACGCGGAAATGGCCCAGAATTTCTGTGGTCCTGGCTACAGGCGGCCCGGGCGCGCGGATGCGTCTTGCTGGCACCAACGGCGCTTGGCGATACTTGGGCGATCAGCAGTGATGATGTGGATAGCCCAAATATTGACCGCATCCTGGCTGAGACAGAGACCGCCCAGCCGCTTGACCGCTCCCGCGTGTTGCTAACGGGCATGAGCGACGGCGGCACGTTTTCCTATGTTTTGGGTTTAATGGATGGCTCCCCCGCGACGCATCTAGCCCCCTTCGCCGCCAGTTTCCATCCCATGCTGCTGGAATTTGTTTCACCGGCGCGCGTTGCCGGCCTCCCAATCCGCCTGACCCATGGCGGACGGGACTGGATGTTTGCTATCGACATGGCGCGCACGGCTGCGGCTGCATTCCAGTCAAAATCTGCCCAGATCGAATTCCATGAATTACCAGACCGGGCGCACGTATTCCCAGCAGACCAAACAGCGGCGACGCTGGACTGGTTCTTGGGCGAAGCAACTGCCTGACTTGAATAATGTTTAGGAGCGACCTCACATGAAATCCGCAGAGCTTGGTATTTGGCAGTCCTTAGACCGCCTTGGTTATGAGAATGCGTTCCGGATCGCGAATGAGGCTGAGGGCCTTGGTTACGACACGATCTGGTACCCGGAATCTGCGATTTCTGAAAGCATGGCCCTTGGCTCTGCGCTGCTGCACCGAACAAAGCGGATCAATGTGGGCAGCTCTATCGCGAATATCTATGCCCGGGACCCGATGTCTGCCGGGAATGGCGTTCGCACCTTGAATGAACTGTTTCCCGGACGGTTCACATTGGGGTTGGGGGTATCCCATGCGCCCGTGGTGCAGGGCATGCGCGGGCATGTGTATGAAAAGCCTTTGCCAGCCATGCGCATGTATTTGGAAGCGATTTATGCGGGCCAGCACAAGCTTGGGAAATCAACCAGCCTGCCGATCATGCTGGGCGCGCTTGGCCCGTTGATGCTGAAACTATCCGGCGAATTATCCCAGGGCGCGCTGCCGTATAACGTAATCCCAGAGCACACAGCCTATGCCCGCGCCAAAATTGGCCCGGAACGACGCCTTGTCGTCGAACAGAAGGTCACTCTTACAAGCGATCCAGCGGAGGCCCGTCGTATCGCGCGGATGGAGCTTGCGCGCTACATGACATTGCCCAACTACCGCAATAACTGGCTGCGATCCGGCTATTCTGAGGATGATGTTGCGGGCGAAGGCTCCGACAGGTTCATGGATGGCATGGTCGCTTGGGGGTCTGAGGATGACATTCGCACGCGCATTCAGGCGCATCTGGACGCTGGCGCCGACCAAGTCGCCATCCAGCCCATTATCGATCACGCACTGATTGACGCTGGTGATTTCAGCGGAATTTCAGACGCCCTGAAGGCACTTGCCCCGGAATAGCCGAGCGCCACGAGAAAGGCGTAAATCTGCTGCCCATTCGGCTTTAAGCGCAGTTTTGCGTAAATTCTACGCTGTATTGCGGCTAGGAGCAGACTATGGCGAAGCGTGGATTCATAACGATTTTGGGCATGACGGCTGCGCTATCTACTGTTGATGCTGCAGCGTTCACCCGCGAGGCGGGCGATAGCCTGGTCCGCGATCCTGAGCGGCGCCAGGTCTCCGTCAGCGCTAGCCGTGACGGTAGCCAGATCCGCCCGAGCCGCGCCCTTACCCGTCGCGATGGCTCATTGCACCTGGATAGCTTGACTGTTGTTGAGCAAGCGCCAAGTGCGACGGTAGGTGGCAGTCTTTCCCAGAAGGACACAGGAACCCAACGTGCCCTCAATGGCGACTTGGACCTGTAGGAGAAAGCATCATGCCCATGCCTTTGCCCAAAACTGCGATCCTGGCGCTCAGTCTGGCAGCCTTTGGATTAATGGCTGCACCAGCCCACGCCTATACGGAAGACAAGGGCGCCAGGGTTGACCGGCTGCTCAATGATGACGGTGACGCCGCAGCCCCAGATCATGGGCCGAAGGTTTCTGACCCCACAGCAAAAGCGCTTGATGGTGATCTTGCTTATAAGCAGAAACTAACGCCCGGACCGGTTGGTGAACCGGCGTTTGAGGTCAGCCAATCGGATGACTTGCTCGTGCTGGAGCCGGTACCAGAAGAGCCGTTGAATGGCGAGATCAAGCTGGACTGACCGAATTTCAAGATAGCCCTCCTGCCCCCGTGACAGGGCGGCAGATTGAGATTTCGTGCTAAGTGCCTCATAGGTATGTCTTGGGGGCGTGGTTTAGAAATCTTTAAGGCGAAATTGTCCGCACATGGTCCGGCTGCTTGTCATTGCCTGTATTCTATTCGCGTTCGCTGCGGCGCCCGTGTCAGCAGCACCGCGCCTGGATATTCTGGGGTCTAGTGACGCCAAGCTCTATAAGCAGATATTTGAAGTCCAGGATCGCGGTGATTTCAAAACCGCAGACAAGCTTATCCGCCGCGTCAAAAACAAGCTGCTGATGGGCCATGTGCAGTTTCAGCGTTATCTGCATCCAACGGGGTACAAATCCAAATTCGGCGAACTCCGCACCTGGCTGAAGAAATACAACGACCACCCAGAAGCGTATCGAGCGTTCTCACTGGCGATGAAGCGTAAGCCGAAGAAGGCAGCCCAACCGAAGCGCCCTGTCTATGGCGAGGAGCATATTCTGGCTCTGGTAGGCGAAGCGCCGCCCCGGCCCATGCGCTTTGTTGGGGAGCAGGAACGGATCGCCCGGGACGTGCGGAAGCGCATCCGCAAGGGTGACAACGCGGGGGCCGTTAAGCTTCTACGAAGTGCGAATTCTCGCCGCGTTCTGTCCACCGTGAAGCAGGACACCTTGGCTGCACGGATTGCCATGGGCTATTTCGTTGATGGTGCGGATGAAACGGCCTACCGGATGGCCGCGGCTGCTGGGAAACGCTCTGGTGAGGCTGTCAGCCAAGCCCATTGGGTCGCTGCACTCTCTGCTTATCGGTCTGGATGGATCGACCGCGCAGTTCGGCATTTTGAAGCGAATGCTTTGGCGGAAGGTGCCACGTCTTGGACATCTGCTGCGGGTGCATTTTGGGCCGGGCGTATTCATTTAGCGCTGGGTGATACGGGAAGCGCCAATCGTTGGTTGGGCGCAGCAGCGCGCCACCCCCGGACATTCTATGGCCAGCTGGCGCTGCATGCGCTAACAGCAGCAAGTCCGTTCGATTGGGGTGGACCTGCTGCCGGGAAAGCTGAAATAGGCCGCTTGAAGCGCCTGAAAGCTGGGAAACGAGCGCTGGCGCTCTTGCAAATCGGCGAACGCTGGCGCGCGGACCAGGAATTGCAGCCGCTGGTGGATGATGCAAAGCGCACCATGCTGCGGGCAATTCTGGCCGTATCTATCAGCTATCAGGCACCGCGTGCGGCAGTGCAGTCTGCCCACCGCTTGAAGCAAATTGGCGGCGAATTCATCCCCGCTGGGCTCTACCCAAAGGCACCGTGGAGAGCGAAACGCAGCTACCGTGTTGACCATGCCTTGTTGCTGGCGTTCATGCGCCAGGAAAGCCAGTTTAATCCGCGAGCGGCCAGTCCCGCTGGCGCACGCGGTTTGATGCAGGTTCTGCCCTCAACGGCGAACTATGTGGTGGGTGAAAAACGCTATGTGAATGCCAGACGTGACGGGTTGTTTGACCCGGAGCAAAGCGTTGATATTGGCGGTCGCTACATCCGTTATTTGCTGGATAAGAAAGCGGTTGGCAATGGGCTATTCCGTTTGGCCATCGCGTACAATGCGGGGATTGGAAACTTGATCCGTTGGCAGCGCGAAGTGCAGCACAATGATGATCCTTTGCTGTTTATCGAAGCCATTCCATCCCGCGAAACCCGCGTATTTGTTGAACGTGTTATGGCGAATTTCTGGCTGTACCAAGACCAGCTCAATCAAAATATGACGACACGGGATGACGTAGCGCAGGGGCGGTGGCCGATCTATAATCCGCAGGACTAGACAAAGGACCTTTCATGCCCGGACTTGATGAAACGCGGCCTTTTGTGCCGGTCAATATCGCTATCCTGACTGTATCTGACAGTCGGACGCTGGAAACAGACACATCTGGCCAAACCCTCGTCGATCGGGCTGAGGCAGCAGGCCATAACTTAGCAGCACGGGCGATTGTGACCGATGATCAAGCAAAGATCAGAGCACAAGTTCAAGCATGGATTGACGACCCCGCAATAGACTGCGTGATCTCAACCGGCGGCACCGGTGTCACGGGCCGGGATGTCACCCCAGAAGCCTTTGAAGGCCTGTTTGAAAAACGCATTGATGGCTTTGGCGAGGCTTTCCGCTGGATAAGCTTCCAGAAAATCGGCACTTCTGCCATGCAGTCCCGCGCGACCGCAGGCGTGGCGGGGGGGACCTATCTCTTTGCGCTCCCTGGCTCTGGCGGCGCTTGCCGGGATGGTTGGGATGAGATCCTGGTTAATCAGCTCGATAACCGCTTCAGGCCCTGCAATTTCGTTGAGATCATGCCGCGCCTGCAGGAACATGTGCAGCAGCGCACTAAGTAGTGCTTTTGTATCTGCCCCGAACGGCCCTTGCCCAATCCAGATAGGACTTGCAGTTACGCCGCGTAAAAAACGAATGGCCTTAGGCTGTTTGTGTACCGACAGGGCTGCTTTCTCGTAACTTCAGACTGCTGTAATACAGTATGTGCACCAATCGCTTCAGGGACGCTGCATATGGGTAAACCGGTCACCAATGTTACGATCGTCGGCGGCGGTACTGCGGGCTGGATGACAGCGCTGACGCTGGTCACCATATTGAAGTGGCACCCTGGCCGGGACGACATGAAGATCACGCTGATCGAATCGCCAAACGTGCCAACCGTTGGTGTTGGTGAGGCGACCGTGCCCTCAATCACCATGCTGCTGCACCAATTGGATGTGCCGGAGAAAGACTTTTTCGCGCGCTGCAATGCCACGTTCAAGCTTGGCGTGCTGTTCGCCGGATGGAATCAGTGGGAAGACGGCTCGACGCGGGATTTCTTTCATCCTTTTACAGCGCCCCGCTACGTTAATGGTGTCAATCCGGGATATCATTTCCGCGAATATGCATCGGGCGGTCGGACGGATTTTTGCGACTCAACGCTGCCTGTTCTTTCTGTCGCTGGCCGCAATCTTGGCCCCCGGAAGCTAGGCGGCGGCGATTATGAGCGCGACCTCCGCTACGCCTATCATCTTGACGCTGGCAAGCTGGCCGAATTCCTACGGGAGATTTCGATAGAACGCGGTGTTGAACACCTGCGGGATGATGTCGTCTCCGTAGACAAGGATGAGCGGGGTTTTATCAGCAATCTCAATCTGGAACGATCCGGCGCTCACGGGGTTGAATTGGTCATTGATTGCACCGGTTTCCGCTCTGTCCTGCTTGGGAAAGAGCTTGAGGAGCCGTTCATCTCCTATGACGAATTTCTGCTGAACGACCGCGCCTGTGCAGTGCAGATTCCCCATGCGGAAGGGGCACCACTCCGCCCATATACAACGTCAACGGCGCTATCGGCCGGTTGGTCCTGGAATGTGCCGCTCTATCACCGTGTCGGCACTGGCTATGTGTATTCGTCGAAATTCAAGGGTGATGATGAAGCCAAGCAAGAGCTGTTGGACCACCTTGGGCCGATAGCGGAAGGGCTAGAGCCGCGCACATTACACATGCGCATCGGGCGGATGCAGCGGACCTGGGTGAAGAACTGCATCGCGATCGGCCTATCTGGCGGATTTATTGAGCCCTTGGAATCCACTGCGATCTATATGATTGAGGTCGCAAATCGCCAGCTCATCACATTTTGGCCGGACACGGATTTTGAACCGTCGCTATTGAGCCAATATAATCGCGTGATGGAAACGCTGCAGGATGAGGTGCGTGATTTCATCGTGCTGCATTACCGGCTGAATAATCGCAGCGAACCGTTTTGGAAAGCGGCCCGGCACGACCTACCAACGCCGGATAGCCTGGCGGCTGATTTTGAACGCTGGCGTCATACGCTGCCGAATGAGCGAGACCATCCGGAGGCGCAGCTATTTCCGGCTGTATCCAATCAAATGTGCTTATTTGGCAAAGGGTTTTACGATGTAGATGCGCCGCCTGGTGCCGTGCCGGAGATTCTGGCGGAGCGGTCTTTATCGATGCAGGCCTTCACGAGCGCTGAGGATTGGGCGAAGTTTTCTGAATTCTTGTTAGCGCAGAAAAAAATGCTCGTTGGGGCATTGCCAGACCACCGCGAACTGGTGACATCCATTCGCGGCAATGCCGATGCGTCTATGTCCGCGTCAGAACCGGCGATGCTTTGATGCGAAAGATTTTGGGAGACTGAACTATGGCCACCGCAACGGCAAAAGACGGCGTAAATCTGTATTATGAGGCGACCGGTGAGGGGCCGACGGTCATTTTTGTGCATGAGTTTGCGGGCGACATGCGCGCCTGGGAACCGCAGATGCGCCATTTTGGCCGCCGCTATCATTGCGTCGCCTATAACGCCCGTGGCTATCCGCCATCTGATGTGCCGGAAGCGGGCATGTACAGCCAAGACATCGCGCGGGATGACATTTTAACGGTGATGGAGGCTATTGGGGCGGAGCAGGCGCATATCGTAGGCCTGTCCATGGGCGGGTTTGCAGCGCTGCATTTCGCCATGGAATACCCGGAACGCACCTTGTCTGCCGTAGTCGCGGGCTGTGGCTATGGGGCTGAGCCCGATAAGCAGGACCAGTTCCGGCATGAGACAGCGGCGACGGCGCGCTTGATTGAGCGCCAGGGCGCTACAGAGTTCGCATTGGCCTATTCACTGGGGCCGACCCGGGTGCAGTTCCAAAACAAGAATCCACGCGGTTTCCAGGAATTCCAAGACCAGTTGGCGGAACATTCAACAGATGGTGCTGCAAGGACCATGCTGGGTGTGCAGCGAGAACGGCCAAGCTTGTTTCAGCTCAAAGACCGTATGGCTAAGATTACCGCCCCGACGCTCGTTCTAACCGGTGATGAAGACTGGCCCTGCCTGCTGCCGGGCATCTTGATGAAAGAATGCATTCCAACGGCTGCGCTGGTGGTGATGCCGAATTGCGGTCACACCATCAATATCGAAGACCCGCAGGCATTTAATTCCGCTGTGGACCGGTTCTTAGCCGAAGTCGAATCTGGCACTTGGCCAACACGGGATCCGCGCGCGATGTCTGGTGCCATTCTCGGCCTTAAAGACGGCGAATAGAAAACGGCGCGCCGGGTTTCCCTGGCGCGCCGTTGGTCGGTTTAGTTTAAAAAGTCATCTGGGTTCTTAAACGACGCCTGGAACTGTTCCTTCAGCTTACCAAGCGCGCGCTTCTCAAGCTGCCGCACCCGCTCCTTGCTGACACCAAGCTCTGCGCCAAGCGCTTCAAGCGTTAGGGTGTCGTCCTGAAGCAACCGGGCGCGAATAATGCGTTCTTCCCGGGATGGCAGTTCTGAAAGTGCGGTTTTCACCCAATCGGATCGCGTCTCGCCGTCTTTGGTGGCAATTGCGTTCGCTTCGGGGTTGGGACGCTCATCGACCAAATAATCCTGCCACGAAAGGTCTCCTTCCTCACCGACAGGTGCATTCAGCGACTGGTCGGATGCTGCAAGGCGCACGCTCATGCCGTCAACGTCGCGCTTTGGCACTTTAAGCTCACTGGCGATGGCCTGGCGGCCCGCGTCATCAAGCACGCCGCCGGTCTTGCCCTCGATCTTGGCGCGCAGGCGGCGCAGGTTGAAGAACAGACTTTTCTGGGATGATGTCGTGCCCGTGCGGACAATCGACCAATTCCGCAGAATGTAATCCTGCATGGCCGAGCGCACCCACCAGGAAGCATAGGTGGAGAAGCGCAGCTCCCGCTCAGGTTCAAACCGGCTGGCGGCTTGCATAAGGCCAACATTACCTTCCTGAATGAGATCAGCGACCGGCAGACCGTAATTGCGGAATTTAACCGCCATGCCAGCAACAAGCCGGCCATAGGCGTTGATCAGCTCATGCAGAGCAGCCTCATCCTCTTTGTCACGCCAGGCACGGGCAAGGTCCATCTCGCGCTCACGGGTCAGCATGGGCACGCTCATAGCGTTGCGAACAAGCCGCATCCCGCCATTATTGGGAGAAATATGTGTCATTCCGCATCCTCCTCGCGCATTCGGTGGGCCTGGCGCGTACAGGCTTCGTCTATAGCGACCTCTATCTGTGAACGCAGAACGGGCGCTATCTGTTCCTGTAGTTTAGTACGATTCGAAACTAGGGTCAGATCACTTCCTATCTCAGTTAAGTGATGCTTAGCGTGAAGCGTTTGAAGAGCGCATTGAAGCGATCACCTTTGCGCAAAACGCAAAAGCGGCCCCCGATTGCCGGAGGCCGCTTCTGAAACGGTATCCCCGGCGGCGATAAACGCCAGCCGGGATATGGCGAGCGCGTTATGCGGCGGCTGTTGCCGCTGCGGCTGCGGCTGCAGTCGCAGCAGCGGCTGTCTTAATGTGGGAGACGACTTTCTCTTCCGCCGCTTCCTCATCGATTTTTTCGACGACAGCCAATTCCCGTGTCAGTCGTTCCAGCGCGGATTGATAGATCTGCCGTTCGCTGTAGGACTGATCTGGCTGATCTTCGCCGCGATATAGGTCACGAACCACTTCAGCGATGGCGATGGGGTCACCGGAATTGATCTTCGCTTCATATTCCTGGGCGCGACGGCTCCACATGGCCCGGCGCACACGGACTTTGCCTGCCAGCGTTTTCAATGCTGCCTGCATGTCTTTCTTGGTGGCGAGGCTGCGGAGGCCAGCGGCTTCCACTTTCGTTGTTGGAATGCGCAGGGTCATCTTCTCGCGTTCAAACTCGACGACGAGGAACTCGAGCTGCTCACCCGCGATTTCCTGATCCTGGATCGCCTTGATTTGGCCAACGCCATGGGCGGGATACACGACGAAATCACCGGGGCGATGCTTGGTTGCTTTTGACATAGTGCGGTTCATACCTCTGATGCGATCAGGCATGGCGCGCAACACTCTTTGCCGCTGTGCCGTAGCCCGGCGGCTGATGTGGCGCTTAGCGCGATCTCGAACTGATGGTTAGACCATATCACAAAATGGGCCTAAATCGAAGCCCTGAGTTGCATAATTGTAAAAAAACCATCATTTACAATTTGTTAACTGTCTTTTTTGGCCGCCCACTGCGCCTGTGTTAGCGCGGCTGACACAACCGGCGCGCCGGCCCCTTGAAAGACATCAGGTTTTGTTAACCATACTTCTGCCGCTGCAATCGTCTGGTCTTTGAAACAATAATCCAAAATCTCAGCAAGGATCGTTTCCAGCAGCTCAATCTGCTCCCGGTCTGCAAAGCCAGCGAGAAAGGCCTGGAGTGCCGAATAATCATAGCAATCCTGCAGCGTAGATTCCTGGCCGAAATCATCCCGATACACGGCGACATCGATCCGCAGGCGCTGCTTTTCCTGTTTCTCCCAATCCAGGAGGCCAATTGCTGCCTTGATTTCGAGGCCTTGAATGGCAATCCGCTGGCGGCCCTCGGCGAAACTCATGATGGTGTCTTTCCGGTGAAAACGGCATAGCGTTCTGCTTCCGTCATCGCTTGGGCATTAAAGGTGCGGGCGCACATTTCATGGGTCAGCATTGGATCTTCCGCGAGCGAACGGCCAAATGGAATAGCTTGGTTGAGGTTCTTTGCGATTTCATAGAGAGCGATGTCGGAAACTTCAGACGCGAGCGCATAGTCTCCGGTGACAATGCCAGCAATGATCTGATGATAGGCATCCCGTGATCGCTCCGTCATGCTGTCGGACAATGTCATAGAGCCCTGGCGTTTGTAATAGAGATACCCGGCATAGGGCGTTACGCGCATGGCAGGCGCAGCGCTCAAAAGCTCCAGCGAGAATACAACGTCTGACCCATGGGGTAGCTGTCGCCAGGCTAGAGCGCCGTGCGTCGCTTGCGACGCAGCCCGGCGCTCTATCACATTGATTGCGGGCAATTTATCCCGACCAATTTGATTCAGATTGGTCGGGAATTGCCCTAGATCAGCAATATCGCGTCGCCACATTGGGAACACCGGCACGCGGTCCCGCAAGATCAGCGGCGCAGAGGCCGGGATGGCCTCCCCCACATAATTGTCTTCGGGGTGCAGCAGGCTGGCGATCATCTGGCCCTCAAGGAAGAGGGTTGTGTCATCCAGTGCTGCGCCATCAGCCATTGCTAGCGGGAGCATGCGGGCAAGGCGCTCTGGAGCGTAGGCATCATCGGAGTCGAGCAAGGTGATAAACGCGCCTTCAGCGGCGGCAAGCCCTGTGTTTCGAGCATTCCAATCACCGGTGCCGTTGCCCCCAGTCGAGGCGACACGGATGCGCGGATCAGATATTCCAGCTTTTTGGAGAAGCGCCAGATAGTCCAATCCGTCATCAACAGCCATGATCAATTCAAACTGCGCCCAGGTCTGGCTGAGGACGCTGTTAACGGCGCGCACGACTGTATCGGCGGCCTTGTGGGTTGGCATAATGATAGAAATGAGCGGATCTGCCATGGCGTCCAAGCAATCGGCATACGGGAACGATTACGAAAGTTATCACAGATCGATGCCTGTTGAACTGCGCCCGACTATAGCTTGATATTAACGCGCCGCGGGCGATGCTGCGGCGACTGGAAATTAGGGATTTTGCCGTGCGTACAGTCACTCTGCCGAACGGGACAGCCTTGCCGCAAATTGGGCTTGGCACATGGGGAATGGGCGAATCCGCTAAGGATGCCGGTGCCGAATCCCGGGCGATCGCTCATGCGCTAGATGCCGGTGTGCGTTTGGTCGATACGGCGGAAATGTATGGTGCGGGCGGGGCGGAAGAAGTTCTTGGCCGCGCACTTCGGGGGGCGTCTTCGCGGCCCTACATCGTCTCGAAGGTCTACCCATATAACGCCAGCCGCCAGGGTGTTGTGGAGGCATGCGAGGATTCCCTTAGGCGGCTCGGTGTGGATCAGATTGATCTCTACCTGCTGCACTGGCGCGGTGCCGTTCCGTTTGAGGAAACCATCGAAGGGTTCTCATTGTTAGTGGAAGCCGGCAAAATCGGTGCCTGGGGCGTATCCAACTTTGATGCCGAAGATATGGCGGAGCTCTGGGCGACGCCAGGCGGTGCGGCCTGCCAGACCAACCAGGTCCTCTATAATCTGAAAAGACGTTGGCCGGAGGATGCATTGCTGCCAGCACAGATGGCACATGCCATGCCGCTGATGGCGTATTCTCCTTTGGATCAAGGCGGATTGGCAGATGACGTCGCGCTCAACCGGATAGCGGCTGAGGCCGGGATAGATCCAATGCATCTGGCTTTGGCATGGACCCTTCGCCGCGATGATGTCTTCGCAGTCCCGAAAAGCACGCAGGCATCCCGTATCAGCGGCTTTTTGGCGGCGGCAGAGCTTGAGATAGCGGATGACGTTCTGGCTGCACTGAATGATGCGTTTCCACCGCCAGCACCCGGTGCACAGTTGGAAATGCTGTAGCCCTAACCGCCTGCGATTTTAGGGATCAGGAAGACTTCGCTATCTGGGCCAATTGGCTCCAGATATGTGTCCTGCACAATCACGCCATCAATAGCGACGGCCATGCTTTCCTCTACCTGCGGGCCAAGGCCAGGAAAACGGCGTTCCAGTTCGTTGATGAGCGCGCGCACAGTATCGACCTCAAGCTCAAGCTCCTGCGTATCGCCGACATAAGGGCGGCACATCTGGTTTGAGACATTAACGGTCGCCATGGCGGATTTCCTGCAGAAACGAAAAAGGGCGGCGATGCCGAAGCACCACCGCCCATAAATCTAGCCCAATTGGACCCGTATGCTAGGCCTTCGCTGCATCCAGCGCTGCACGAACGTGCGGCGGGGACATGGGCAGGTTTGGCATACGCAGGCCTGTGGCGTTGCTGATCGCATTCGCGACAGCGGCCATTGGCGGTACGATCGGTACTTCGCCCACACCCTTTGCGCCAAACGGATGGCGTGGGTTTGGCACTTCGATCAGGACCGTTTCAATCATCGGCAGGTCAGATGCGACCGGCACGCGATAATCCAGGAAGCCCGGGTTATCGAGGCGACCGTCCTTGTTGTAGATATATTCTTCATTGAGCGCCCAGCCGATGCCCTGAACGGCACCGCCTTGCATCTGGCCCTCAACGTAGGCCGGGTGGATCGCCTTGCCGACGTCTTGCACTGCGGTGTAGCGGAGCACGGCGACATGGCCGGTTTCCTCATCAACCTCAACGTCGCAGATGTGCGTGGCGTAGCCTGGACCAGCGCCTTGGGCGTTGATCGAAGATTTGGCAGCAATTGGACCACCAGTCCGACCGGACTTGGCTGCGATATCAGACAGCGACAACGGATCAAACTTGCCCGCATTCTCACCAGCCGGATGCGCATGGCCATCCCGCCATTCAACGGCGTCCGCATCAATTTCCCAGATGAGCGCAGCGCGGCGGCAAAGGTCATCACGAACCTCTTCCGCTGATTGCGTCACGGCCATACCGGTTGCGAAGGTCACGCGGCTACCACCCGTGAGGAACGAGTAGCCGACAGACGCTGTATCGCCAACGATGGTGCGCACGCGCTCCACTTCAATGCCAAGCACTTCAGCGGCCATCATGCCCATGGAGGCGCGGCTGCCGCCAATGTCTGGATTGCCCGAAACAACGGTGACGGTGCCATCTTCATTGACGTAGGTAGCGCCAGAGGATTCGCCGCCGATGTTGAACCAGAAGCCTGAAGCAATGCCGCGACCACGGCGCTTGCCCTTCGGCGCTTCGCCGAGGTCTGATGTGTAGTGCTGCGACGCAACCGCTGCTTCAAGCGTTTCAACGAAGCCGATATTCTTCAGCGTCGGGCCATATGCGGCCTTGGTTTCGTCCTTCGCTGCATTGATCAGGCGGAGTTCCCCTGGGTCCATACCAAGGTTCTGCGCCAGCTCATCCACAGCGCTTTCAACGGCGAATGTGGAAATCGGCGCACCCGGTGCGCGATACGCCGCGACTTTCGGACGGTTCGAAACAACATCATAGCCGAAGGCCGTAACGTCCGTGAGATCGTAGCAGGCGAAGGCTGTCATGCAGGCGGGGCCAACCGGGGAGCCCGGGAATGCGCCAGCTTGCAGGATGGTTTCGCACTCAGCCGCGACGATGCGGCCATTCTTGGTGGCACCAATTTTGACATTGATCGTGCCGCCAGATGTCGGGCCGGAACCGCGGAAGACTTCCTCGCGGCTCATAACCATCTTGACCGGACGACCACTCTTCTTGGAGAGAGCAAGTGCGAGAGGCTCAAGATACACAAGGGTCTTGCCGCCAAAACCGCCGCCAATTTCCAATGGCATGACGCGGATGGAGGCAATATCCATGCCCAGTAGTTTGGCGCAGAACGCGCGAACCATGAACTGGCCCTGGCTGGAGCACCAGATTTGCGCCTGACCATCAGGATTGTAGGAGACGACGCAGGCGTGCGGCTCAATATAAGCCTGATGCACGGGCTGGGTCTTGTATTGCCGCTCAACAATCACGTCAGCCTTAGAAAACGCAGCATTGCTGTCGCCGAGCTTGAACTCAACGCGCTTTGCAACGTTTGACGCTTTCGTGGGCTTCGGATCGACGCCCTGCGTGAACATGTCGTCATGCAGGACTGGCGCGCCGTCAGCCATCGCTTCTTCTACGCTGATGACGTGCGGCAGCACTTCGTATTCGACCTCGACCAGACGGGCCGCTTCTTCCGCAATCGCAGCGGACGTCGCAGCGACGGCAGCAACAGCATGGCCATCATACAGCACTTTGCCCCGGGCGATGACGTTGTGAGACATCTCGCGGAAATTCGCGGGACCTTCACCAACAAACGCTTCTTCGCTCGGAATGTCCGGCAGATCAGCGCCGGTGATGACGGCACTGACACCCTTAACGGCTTCCGCCTTCGAGGTGTCGATGGACTTGATCCGCGCATGGGCGTGCGGGCTGCGCACGACCTTTGCG
>Ga0181606_10000553_pt1 | contig 30760 bp, 43 predicted proteins | sample 041ome_10_FD_132994 | JGI IMG/M metagenome (GOLD analysis project Ga0181606, IMG submission 132994) | Coastal salt marsh microbial communities from the Groves Creek Marsh, Skidaway Island, Georgia - 041412US metaG (megahit assembly) | ecosystem: Environmental > Aquatic > Marine > Intertidal... | reverse complement strand
GTTCAGACATTCTTGCAATGATCAGAGCACGCCAAGGATAATAATAAAAGGGTTGCATTTACAATATGCAACCCGTTTTGCTTTTTAGATAGGAGAAACAATGGCTAAATCATTTGATGTAAGTAAGTTCCGCAAGGACTTAACTAAAAGTATCTCAGGCATGAGTACTGGCTTTAATGATCCTACAGATTGGATTTCAACAGGGTCATATGCACTAAACTATCTTATCTCAGGAGACTTTAACAAAGGTGTTCCGCTAGGTAAGGTTACAGTATTTGCAGGCGAATCAGGAGCAGGCAAATCATATTTTTGCAGTGGAAACATTGTAAAACACGCACAGGATCAAGGCATCTTTGTAGTACTAATTGACTCAGAGAACGCACTTGACGAAGCATGGCTACAAGCACTTAATGTAGATACTTCAGAAGATAAACTACTAAAACTTAACATGTCGATGATTGATGATGTTGCTAAAACTATTTCAACATTTATGAATGACTACAAAGCAATGGCGGAAGAAGATCGTCCAAAGGTATTGTTTGTAGTTGACTCGTTAGGTATGTTGTTAACACCTACAGATATGGATCAGTTTCAAAAGGGTGATATGAAAGGTGATATGGGTCGTAAACCTAAACAGTTGACCGCACTTGTTCGTAACACAGTTAACATGATCGGTAGCTATAATGTAGGTTTAGTATGTACTAACCATACATATGCATCACAGGATATGTTTGACCCAGATGATAAAATCTCAGGCGGTCAAGGATTTATCTATGCATCATCTATCGTAGTTGCAATGAAGAAGTTGAAACTAAAAGAAGATGAAGACGGTAACAAGATCTCAGAAGTTATGGGTATCCGTGCTGGTTGTAAAGTAATGAAGACTCGTTATGCTAAACCGTTCGAAGCAGTACAAGTTAAGATTCCATACGAAACAGGTATGAATCCTTACTCAGGTCTAGTTGAACTGTTTGAGAAGAAAGGTCTAATTGAAAAGTCTGGCAACCGACTGAAGTATGTTACATCAGAAGGCGAAGAACTATTAGACTATCGTAAAAACTGGAATGGCGATTTACTCGATAAGGTAATGTCAGATTATATTCTAAAAGAAGCTTCTGTGGTAAATACCTCAGACGTTGTAGAAGAAACAACTGATAATACACTCGAGGAGCCTATTAATGGATGAAGCACAAATAGTCGATATTTGGTTAGTTTTTAAAGAAAATATTGATAAGAAAAATATTGAGATTGTAGCAGAACGCTATGTAGATGTCTGTGCAGATTACGGAGCATCAGACGAAGCACTTACAAATGCACTAGGTAGTGATAATGATCTTGATACAGCAATTTCTTATTATCTTGATTTAGATAACGATCCCGACGACGACGAAATAGATGAATGGGATGAATAATGGGTTGGTACAGTGAAATATCTCGCGATGTTTCTAAGATTCCAGATGCTGTAGCATACTTTGAAAACGAACTTGCTACAGCAAGACAAGAAGTAAAACTCAAAGGTAATGTTGAACGAGCCGCGGCAGAAATGCCCGGCATCGTTGAACAGCGGTTCAATCAGCTACAAGAAATTGAAGCAATATTAAACTATCTCAATATAGAACTACGCAGACTAAGAAGTTCTTATTTTAAGAAATATCTTGAAAACTATCAAAGAGCTTTATCAAGCCGCGATGTAGAAAAATATGTAGACGGTGAAGCAGACGTAGTTGATTATGAAAAAATTATCAACGAGTTTGCTCTCCTGCGAAATAAATGGTTAGGACTCTTAAAGGGTCTTGATCAGAAGCAATGGCAGATAACTAATGTAGTAAAGCTGAGAGTCGCAGGAATGGAAGATGCTACATTATAGGATTTATAAAAATGTTAACTTTTGTTACAAGTTTAAATAAGAAATATTGGGATTTATGTGCAGAAAAAAATATAAGAAGTTGGCTTAAATTTTTTCCTGGTAATTGTAATATACATATATATGTGGAAGATGATATAGAAAACAAACCAACTGATAATAGGATTACATATTATAATTTATATGACGAGTGTCCAGAACTTGTTAAATTTAAAGAAAAACACAAAGACGATCCACATTATAATGGTGAAAAAGTCCAAAAAGAACTTTTTAAATTTAAATGGAATGCAATTAAATTTGCTCACAAAACTTTTGCAGTGTTTGAATCTGCAAAAAAATTAAGAAACGGAGCAATGGTTTGGTTAGATGCTGATGTTTTAGCCATACAAAAAATGTCATCCGAATTTGTTAAACGAATGTGTCCAGAAGAGTTTGCAATTTCTTATTTGGGAAGGCCTAATGTGTACAGCGAATGCGGATTTGTATATTATAATCTAAATAAAAAAGAAACACATGATTTTTTAAAAAGATTTGAAGAATGTTATACATTGGATGGATTATCTCAATTGAGAGAAACACACGATAGTTTTGTGTTTGATCATATACGAACAACTAGTCCATTTCATCATTTATTTTTAGATATAAATTCACACTCAATTACAAACAAACATCCCTTTCATGAATCTTTATTAAGAGCGTGTTTAACACATAATAAAGGACATAATAAAGAAAGAAAACAAGCAAAATTTATTAAAAGGTACGGACTAAATGATATCTAAATTACCAGGCCATTTAGGTGGCCATAACAATATACATAACATAGATGAAGGTGTTCTTAATTATGCTATTAACAATTTGAAAATAAAATCATTTCTTGATATAGGTTGTGGCCTAGGTGGAATGGTTGAACTGGCTGACAAAAAAGGATTAATAAGTCATGGCATAGACGGAGATTTTACTGTTAAAAGATATAACGAAGAAAAATTTACAGTTCACGACTTTAGTATAGGACCAGTTGAAAACATAAAGAAGTATGACCTAGCCTACAGTGTAGAATTTGTTGAACATGTTTATGAAAAATTTATACCAAATTATATGCCTGCATTTCAAAAATGTTCTCATGTAATAATGACATTTGCTCCTCCTGGTACGGGTGGCTATCATCATGTAAATGAACAACCGGAAGAATATTGGTTACATATTTTTGACACTTACGGTTTTATTTTGGATAAAGAAAAAACTCATCAATTAAGAAATTGTACTACTATGTTCAATGGTGGCAAGTTTAGAAAATTTATAAAAAATCATGGATTATACTTTAAGAAAAAATGAAAATTGTAGCTATACAAGAACTGTTATGGACTTATCATCCTTTACCAAAAACTGTAGAGATTGTGCCCTTTGCTGACAAAAATTCTATAGATTCAGCAGATATTTTGTTACAAACCAATATTAGAGGCGGCAAAAAAGAACGCAAACTAGGTAAAATATATCAATATGTAATGGATTCTAATAAACCATATATATGCGTTGAAAGTGCAGTATTTAGGCGGAATATGCCCACTCCACCAAATCCAAAAGCATATCATAGATGGAGTTGGACTAGTTACTTTAGAGATGATGGAGATTATTGTAATCAAAATTCTCCGTCAGATAGATGGCAACAAATTCAAAAAGATCAAAATATTGAAATCAAAGATTGGTGTACTACGGGCAAATATATACTTGTTATTTTGCAACGACCCGGTGATACTAGTTTACAAAAACTTATAGCAAAGCACGGTTCATATGAAAAATTTTTATCTTACACAATTACAGAAATAAGAAAAAACACTAACAAACCTATTATGATAAGATTACATCCTAGTAGGAAAGAGGATCAATTAGAAATCATAGAATCTTTAAAATTACAAAACATAGAAATTAGTACTACTCCATCTGAATCTGGTAGTTTGTCGGGTGGTGAAGGATTATACAAAGATTTCGCAGATGCCTGGGCAGTGGTTGGATTTAATTCTAACGCACTAACAGAAAGTGTTTGCGAGGGCATACCTACTTTCAGCATGTGCCCAAGTTCAATGGCATGGGATGTAAGTAATAAATCTTTACAAACCCTAGATAATCCTGTTGTTTTTGAAAGACAACAGTGGTTAAATAATTTAGGATACTGCCAATGGAGAGAGGACGAGTGTGAACAAGGACTGCCATTATCGCACTTATTAAAAAAAATATGAATGAAATTTTAGATGTATACCCATTTACAACCCCGCCTGTTTTTTACGATATTGGATGTCGAGGCGGAGTAGAAAAGGTTTGGCGAGAACTTATCAATACAGATAAAGTCATAGCATATGGGTTTGATCCAGACGTTGGGCATTGTAAAAAACTATCAGACAAGGATAAAAAAAGCAACTTTATTCCGGTTGCTCTAAGTAACTATACAGGAACAAGTGATTTCTTTATTACTCAAAACAGCGGGTGTTGTTCGTGTAAAGAACCTCGTATAGATTTTTTACAACAGTATCCGTATACTGTTGGAAGTTTTAATGTAAAGAAAAAAACTACTATCAATGTAACTACTTTAAATAATTTATTATCTCAAAACGAAATCAAACCACCAAATTATTTAAAAATAGATGTTCAAGGATTAGAATACGAAGTACTTGAAGGTTGTAGTGAACATTTACATAATGTATACGGAATAAAATTAGAAACACATTTTCAGCCCTTATATGAAGGTGAAAAAACATTTTTTGAAATTTATAATTTACTAGTTAATAAGTATGGATTTATGCTAAGGCAACTTAATAACATATCATACTATGACGGTGATCAACTAGAATACGATGCATTTTTTACTAAAGGTCCTTTAACTCCTGACGATACATACCTTAAGGATATGTTTTTTAGCAAGATATATAATCTTGATCCTCCTAAAATGGCTTGCATGTCAAGAGCCCATCGTAACAATGATACAATCAAAGATAAAGAATTTTATAAAAAATATGGATACTATCAATGAAAGTCTTATCTACTCCTAACACTGATATTCCAAACATAGAACATGTTTCAAAAAAACTTAGACAATATGAAGTTACATTGCATGATGGTAAACCTAGAAAATATTGTTTTTCATATCAAGAAGCTCCTGTCAATGAATATATTTTTAAAGGAGACTTTGCTATATCAGGTGCCAATTTCCATCATTATTATGGTGTCATAAAAGGTAACAATTTTTATTCTAGTGGTTTTTCTAAATTTCATAGCTACATAAAAAGAGGAAATAGTGCATTTTGGACCCATATAGGAACCCAATTTGATTTAGATCTTTCAGGAAAACAAATATTTGAATATAACACACCTGTAAATCTATTTTTTAATATTACATTGTATTGGCATTGGTTTAACGAAGATTTACCTTTGTTAAATTTTTTTGCAAAAAATAATTATCCTATTATAACAAATAAACTTGCGTCTTGGCAAAAGCAGTCGTTAGAGTTTTTTCCAGATGTATATAAAAGAATAATAGAAGTTGAAACCCCGTGTATTATTAAATCACCAGAGTTTCATACATTCTCATATCCTGCAACTTCTATGCGAGGAAAAACTAGTGAGTGGGTATCAAAGTGGTTACAACAAAATCTAACTCCTTCTGTAGCGTGTACACCAAATAAAAAAATTTATATTAGTAGAGGAGATGCTCAAGCTAGAGTAGTAGAAAATGAAAATGAAGTAAAGGATTTTCTAAAATCTAGAGATTTTATTTGTTATGATAACTTTTCATCCTTGTCAATTCAAGAAAAAATAAATTTATTTCATTCTGCTAAAATTGTTTTAAGTCCAACAGGAGCAGGTTTAACTCATTGCCACGCCATGCAAAATAATACAACAGTAATAGATTTTAATCATAATTTTGAATTAGAAAAGGAATGCGGTTGGAATAATTTAGGAAGAGGCGTTGGTGTTAATTGGCATACATTTCCTGCTATTACTGGCTCTAATTCTCTTAGATCAAGCAGTAAGGGAGTAAAACAAAAAAACAAAAATTTAATTGTTGATTTAAATTTACTTGCACAGGTGCTTGACTATGCAGTGGATTAAAAGTTTTAAAGGACATAGTGGATGTAATGTTGACCTTTTTAAAGATAATAACGAATATATTGTTATAAAACAAGGCAACAATAATCTTGAAGAGTCAGCAAAAATATTAAATGATTTACATCAACTAGGCTTCAACACTCCTAAAACAAAAGTTGTTAGTAAAGATAAAATTGTTATTGAATATATTAACGGAATAGACATGCAAACATATCTTGCTAAATCGGACTCATCTGATAATTTAAAATTGTTAAATTTTATAAATGAATACTATTCAAAATTGTACAGCAATAAACAAAAAGACTTTTCAGTTGAATTAAAGAAAAAGTTAGATGAAATAAGCATAAAGATTGATTACACAAGATTACATTTCAACAAAGATGATTTATACAATAAATTACCTAAAAATGTTTCTGTTGGAACTGTACACGGTGATTTTACTTTAGAAAATATATTATTCAAAAATGATAAATTTTATTTAATAGATGCAAATCCTACACCAATAAACAGTTTAGAATATGACGGGTGTAAAATTTTACAGGACTTAGATTCACTTTGGTTTGTAAGAAAACAAAATTTAAAAAACAATTATGCAATTTCGTGCAATTATATCAGCAACCAACTTAAACACAAATGGCAATTTTTACAAGATAAGTATGTAATAATGTTTATGCTAATGCGAATAATACCATATTGTACAGAAAAAGAGACTGAAGATTTTTTATACAAGGAGATTAACAAATTATGGCAGTAGTGATACCATGTGCTGGAAGAAGTTCTAGATTTCCAAATACTAGACCTAAATATCTTCTAACAATGCACACCGGACAGTTAATGATTGAATCAGCAGTCGAACCATATTTAGATCAAGATATTCATATAGTTATCTTAAAAGAACACAATGAGAAATATCAAGTTTCAGATGTGATAAAAAAATTATATGGTACAAATAGTAATATTCATCTACATATATTAGAAGAAGAAACTACAGGGCCAGCAGAAACAGTTTATAGTGTATCAAAAAATTTACCGGATAATGAACCGTTGTTTATAAAAGATTGTGACAGTTTTTTTACAGGTGAATTTAGAAAAGATAATCATATCTGTGTAGTAGATTTAAGAAAAAATTTAGATATAACTAAAGTTGCTGCAAAAAGTTTTGCTGTCACAAACAACCAAATGATGATTACAAATGTTGTTGAAAAACAGGTTGTAAGTAATTACATATGTGTAGGTGGTTATGGGTTTAGCAGTGCCAAAGAATACAACGATGCTTTTAAAAATGTTGATTCCGCAAATGAAATATTTGTTTCTCATGTTATCAAATACATGTTAGAGAATAAAAATTTTGTAGCCAATGAAGTAACAAACTATATAGATGTAGGTACATACAAAGAATTTGTAGATTATAATCAATCAAAAACAACAATCTTTTGTGACATTGACGGAACTGTTTTTTATAATCAATCTAGATTATTCGAAAATAATTATTCACAAGCACCGACACCTATACCAAATTCAGTAAAATATCTTTTGCAAAAACAAAAAGATGGTTGTAAAATAATTTTTGTAACATCGAGACCTAGTGAATTTAAGATTATTACAGAAAATAAACTTAACGAATGCGGATTTAAAAATTATCAAGTAATTTATGATTTGCCACATGCACCTAGGACTATAATTAATGATTATAGTGTATCTAATCCTTATCCTACTGCAATATCAATTAATGTTCCTAGAGATGATGATGATTTTTGGAGTAAGAAATAATCCAGATTAATTTTTTATAAACTACAACTATTATAAGTACATATATGAAAAAGATTGTTTTAGTCACTGGAGGCTTTGATCCAATACACAGCGGTCATATAGCTTTCTTTAAAGCTGCAAAAGCTCTTGGCAACACACTAGTTGTTGGCCTTAACTCTGATGAATGGTTGACTCGTAAAAAGGGTAGACCGTTCATGCCCTTTCAAGAAAGACTTGAAATAATAGAAAATTTAAAAATGGTTGACCAAGTCATTAGTTTTGATGATGCCGATGACACAGCATGTGGTGCTATATATAAACTACTAGCAACAAATGCTAGTGGTACTAAGATTATCTTTGCCAATGGCGGAGATAGAACAAACAGTACAACGCCCGAATATGATACATACGGATCAACACCGTGGGTAGAATTTGCTTTCGGTGTTGGCGGGGATGATAAGAAAAATTCAAGCAGTTGGATATTAGAAGAGTGGAAACAACCTAAAACACACCGAACATGGGGATACTATAGAGTATTACACGAAAATGGTCCTGGAGTAAAAGTAAAAGAACTTACAGTTGATCCAGGAAAAACTTTAAGTATGCAGAGACACGAACAAAGGGCAGAACACTGGTTTGTGTCAGAAGGCACTGCGTCTGTATATACTATAGATAGTGCTTCTACAGACTACGAATTAAGAGGTAAGTATACGCTACATCAATCTTTACATATAGACACTAGAGAATGGCATATGCTTGCAAATGAAACTAACAAGCCGTTAAAAATTGTTGAAATACAATACGGTGAAAATTGTGTGGAGGAAGACATTGAAAGACGGCGTAATTAGAGTTTTTATCGGATACGACAGTCGAGAAGAGCTTGCATATCAAGTTTGTAGACAGAGTATTCTTGATACGGCCAAGTATCCTAATAGTATTGAAATATATCCTATCAAACAAAACGAAATGCGTGATAGAGGACTGTATTGGAGAGATGTAGATAAACTTGCCTCTACTGAATTTACCTTTACTAGATTTCTTGTTCCTGAACTTTGTGAATTTAGAGGTTGGGCATTATTTATTGACTGTGACTTTCTGTTTAAAAAAGACGTAAGGAATCTTTGGAAAGTAATTGAAGAATCTATAGAAAATAAAAAGAATTATGCAGTAATGTGCGTACAACATGACTATACACCTAAATCTATGACTAAGATGGACGGACAAGAGCAGACAGTATATCCTAGGAAAAATTGGAGCTCTTGTATGTTATTTAATTGTGAACATCCATCAAATAGAAAACTTAATAAAAAATTAATCAACGACCCAGAAATAGACGGAAAATATTTACATAGGTTTAGTTGGCTTCAAGATCAAGAGATTGGAAGATTACATCACGAATGGAATTGGCTAGTAGGTTATTATCAAGAAGATGATAAAACTGTTCCTTCTGCAATACACTACACCGATGGCGGACCGTGGTTTAAAAGTTATAGATTATGTGAATATGCTGCTGACTGGTACCTAGCAGAAAAAAGTTATCTTGCAAATAAAGCAGCAAACGCTAAACATAAACTAACTCCAACCACTTGGAAAGTAAATGAAGATAAACAAGAAATTTTACAGTCGGTATTAAATTACCTAGTAGATCCTGGAGCTAAGTATTATGAAGGAAATACTTGGGAATCGATTACAGAAAGAGTAAAAAATCACATGGGAAAAATAGTAGCAATTGATACAAGTGAAGTTAACTTTGAAAGAAAAGGTCATAGATATGATCCAATTCTTGAAAACTTTGCTATGGGTAGTAATGGCGTTGTTAGTTCTTATGCAGACCATTTAAACGACGACACTGCTCTAGTAATTAGAGGAGTTGGCGGTGGAAGCCGTAAAGCAATAGAAAAATGTAAACAAACTAGCAGAACTTTTTATACAGTTGATACAGGATACTTTGGTAATTTTAAAAATAAATGGTTACATAGAGTTACTAAAAATAATATGCAACAATTGGGCGGAATAATAGAGAGGCCTATGGATAGAGCAAAGGCTCACGGCTATCGTTTTAGAAAACAATCTTTTGGTAGTAAAATATTAATTTGTCCACCAAGCGAAAAAGCAATGCGGTTATTTGGACAACCAGATCCTGAAACCTGGGTAAAACAAGTTGTTAAAGAAATTAAAAAATTCAGTAGTAGACCGATCGAAATAAGATTAAAACCTAACAGAACAGAAAGAGTAACTGATAAAACTATCCAGGCTGCACTTGCAGATGATGTACATTGTCTTGTTACATATAATAGTATAGCTGCTGTTGAAGCTCTCATGGAGGGCAAACCTGCTGTTGTGCTAGGTCCAAATGCAGCACAAACTATTTGTGAACAAGATATTAGAAAAGTTGACAATCCTCATATGCCCGATAGAGACACTGTTGATGCATTTTTTGCACATTTAGCATACTGTCAATTTGATGTACATGAACTACGAAACGGATATGCATGGAGAATAGTAAATGAAAGTAGTGAGTTACCACTCTGGAATCCCAACAAAAAATAATAGTCCGGAAAAGCCATTAATACTTTCTAATTTTATACAAGGTGTTATTGTTGCAGGCGATACTGGTATAAACCATAAAAGTCCGACTCTTTTAGACTGTGATGTAGCAGTTGTTCAAGGGTTTGTTCACGAGGACAGTAAACGAACTCCCCATCTCTTGTTTAGAAAATCTGTAATTGACAATCAACGACTATTGAAAAAAAGATCTTTAATAGTAGACAGTAATCTTTTTTTATATGCTACTGGTAAGAGAAACACACCTGGAAATTATTTAAGATATAGTTTTGACGGAGTTTTTAGACATACAGGATTTTATTTTGATACAGATATTAATCCTAACAGATGGCATAGTATAAAAAATAACATTGGTCTAGATCTCGTTCCTTACAAAAAAAGAGGAAATGATATACTTTTATGCTTACAACGAAATGGTGGGTGGAGTATGAAAAAAACAGATGTAATAGATTTCGCTCATAAAATAATTAAAAGATTAAAGCAAATTACATCAAGAAAAATAATTGTGAGGGGCCATCCTGGAGATGGAAAAACTCTTAGTAGATTACATGAACTGAAATATGCTAATGTAGAAATATCTAGTAATGCAGATATTAGAGCTGATCTAAAAAATTCCTGGGCAACTGTTGTATTTAATAGTAGTCCTGGCGTTGCTAGTCTAATAGAAGGTGTACCTGTATTTCAAATGGATCCTGATCTAGATTACAGCATGTACGGTGAAGTTGCAAATACGGACATAACACAGATAGAGGATCCAATTTTGTATGATAGACAAGAATGGATTGAACGCATCAGTATGTGCCATTGGAGTTTTGATGAACTAAAAGATGGAACTGCTTGGCGATTTATGAAAAAATATATTTAAGTTTTCCAATAAGATTCTTTTCGTGTAACCATCATATCTTGTCTTCTTGATCGGCCTTCTTCCTTGCGCACACCTTTCATATGATCAATCCACTTGCCTAACGGTCCATTAATTAACGGGTGGCCACCACCACCTGACTTTGCTTCACGCAGATACATTTCAGCTGAATAATCGTGCGATGGAAATTCTTTATATTTCTTTAACAACTCACCGAACACATAACTATCGTGCCATTCAGCTAGTTTAAATATACCGTTGTTTGCATCCTCATATACTTTTTCAAAGTCTTCTAAGAAACTATGACACACAGGGTGATTCAAGTTCATGCCATAGAAGCCACACTCTGGCCAAGTTTGTGATCCTTTGCCTCTGCCCACATATGTGATATAAACATTGTTAGGAAGTAACTCTTTAAACTGTTCGTAACTCCAATCACTGTGTACAAATACATCTGCATCCATCCATACACACCAACCTTGGGATCTTGCACAAGCATCATATACTGCATATGTTTTATTTGCAAAGCGTATAGCATTCCACTTAAATCCTTTTTGCCAATCTTTACGGCCTTGTCTTGCAGGATGATTTGTAATATCTCCATTAGCATGTGGAACATCTTTCCAACGCTCTTTAAAAGCATTTAGTTTTGGTAGTTCTTGTATTGCATCTAAAATTGTAATTTGTTCAGGATCGGGATTGATAGGATTACAATTTTCAGCATATACTAGTAGTTTGATTTTTTTATCTACTCGTTGTGCAAATGAGTCTAAAAACCTCTGGCCATATGTTTCAAGCCCAGGTTGATGAAATGTTGTAACCACAGTTATGTCTGACATTGTTCTTCCTTTGTAAATAGTGTACAGGTATTTAACGATGAAATTTAATTTATGGAGACAATATGGCGCACTTAATTCTGGCCCTGTTTTTGACGCCTTTCACACTGGCGCTAATGCTCTTGGGCATACTTGTGTCGATAATGGTACTGATGGGATTGATGTTATTTGGAGCGTACTTTGGAACGGTCGTATGGCTGGAAACCAAGCTATTTGGGAAAGAAACATTTCACAATCCAAACCGACCATCGTACTTGAAGTCGGCGGCATCCAAAGAGGAACGACATGGAAAGTAGGACTAAATGGTATTAATAGAGACGCCTATTTTGGGCCTGTGGGCAACGATAGTAGTCGTGCTGATCTGTTAGGACTTACTTTAAAACCTTGGCGTACAGACGGTCAGTATGTTCTTATAACAGGGCAACATGAAAAGAGTTTGCAGTGGCAAGATATGCCTCGTATGAGTCAATGGGTGATGGATACTATAACTTTTATCCAGGCACAAACTAAAAGACCTATTATATTTAGACCACATCCAAGATGTCCTTTGCCTCACATAGAACATGAATTTAGAAATGTAATAAGACAAGATCCGACTCAGATACGCGGAACATATGATGATTTTGATATGGGATTTAACAATGTATGGGCCACAGTAAGTTGGTCAAGTAATCCTGGAATACATAGTGTAATAGAAGGTGTACCAGCATTTACAGGACCGAGCAGCTTGGCACATGATGTAGCACTACAAGATTTAAGACAAATCGACGATCCACTATATTGCGATCGAACACGATGGCTGAACGACTATGCCTGGACAGAATTTACTGTGGAAGAAATTTCTTCCGGACTACCACTTAAACGCTTGACATCTAAGTTATAATCTCGTATAATAGTATTATGAATTACACAGTTGAAGACTTATTAGAAATCATCGCAGGCATTGCAAATCGCACTGATGTCCCGACATTTGACATTGAGTCAAGTGATAGAAATTTAATTTTCAGTTTGGCTAAGCAAACTATTAGGGGTGTAGCTCTCACAGACAGACAATATGAATTAACAAAAATAAAATTATTGCACTATAAAAATCAGTTTGATAATAACGGATTTACTAATATAGAAGAGCAATTTGATAATTTAAGATTACCTCTTAGAGAAATTGATAGATCAAAATGGATTAGAATAATCGACGAAGATGAATTAGGCAAACCTTATATTGGAGTTCGTTTTCCTTTTAGTAAACAAATGATAAAGTATATCGAATTTCTAGAAACTATTAGTAACAAAAGGCACTATAATAAAAGTAAAAAAATTCATTATGTAGAAGTTAATGAACAAAACATCTATGAAGTAGTTAATAAATTTAAAAATGCAAACTTTGATATAGATGATACCTTAAAAGAAATTTACGAAAATATACAAATGATGAAAGACAATAGAGAAGAAAATGTACCAGGGATATTTGGTTTAAAATTAAAAAACTTACATCAAAAAGCAATAGACTATGCAATTAGTTCTATGGGAGAACCTACTATAGATAACCTAGCATTATATAAAGACAAACAAGACATATTAGGTATTGTACACTTTGATGACAGTGATTTAAATGAAAGTTTAAATAACCTGCAACCTCTGACAAAGAGAATTATTGCAAGAACAAAGCGCCATATCTTTATTAATAAAACTGAATTTACACTTGACAATGTTGCTGAATCTATGCTTGAACTTTATAGATTTCCTATAATGTTTATTGTACCTAACGGTGATTCTTCATTAGATTATATTCATTCAGTACAAAGTAGTTTTAAAAATATAATTCCTAATGACAGTGTTAGCACACTTTTTAGAAAAGACAATGATACTGATATTAATAAAGAATTTAACAACTATATAAAAGAAAATAAAATTAATAATTCTCTTGCAATTTCAACAAAGATAGTGTATATTAGTAACAATAAACTTCCAAAGCCGCTTATAGATAGTGAATGGAGACCATCGGTTGCTTTAACATTTGAAAGCAATCGATTTAGTTCGCAGTCAAATTTAGATGCTTATCTAAATGATTTAGACCTAGTTATTCATTATGATATCGAAGCAAGTCAATGGAACAAATTTGAGATTGATAAAATATGACAACTTGTAGAATCGTAATACAAGACGAAGTAAATATAAAGTTAGAAGGACTTCCTGTAGATGTACGCAGGAAGATTGCTAACCGTTTGAAATTTGAAGTCCCGTATGCTCGTTATATGCCACAGTATAAATTAGGACGCTGGGACGGCAAGGTCGCTTTCTTCGGCATCGGAGGCACAGGATATGTTAATCATCTTGATATTATTCAACAAGTTTTATTAGAAAACAATGTAGAAATTACTGACATCGACGATCAAAGAATGCCGGTAGATTTATCATTTCCTAATATCACGGAACGCTATTGGGCCGACCAAGGTGTATGTTGGCCTAAAGGACATCCAGCAGAAGGCGAAGAAATTATTCTGCGAGATTATCAAGTTGACGCTATTAATAACTTTTTAAAAAATCCTCAGAGTTTACAAGAAATTGCCACAGGCGCCGGCAAGACTATTACTACAGCAACACTATCACATATAACTGAATCTTATGGGCGTAGCCTTGTTATTGTACCAAACAAAAGTTTAGTTACACAGACTGAAGAAGACTATCGTAACTGCGGACTAGATGTTGGAGTGTATTTTGGTGATAGGAAAGAGCTTGGCAAGACTCATACAATATGCACTTGGCAAAGTCTTAATATTCTAGATAAGAAAAATAAAGACGGTAGTGCGGTACTGAGTCTTGCAGAGTTTCTCGAAGGTGTAAGCACAATTATTGTTGATGAAGTACACCAGGCTAAAGCAGAAGTTCTTAAAAATCTACTTACACGAAACTTACGCAACGCTCCAATTCGTTGGGGACTAACTGGTACTGTACCCAAAGAGAAGTTTGAGTTTGAAAGTATTCATGCAAGTTTAGGTCCAGTCATTGGCAATATTACTGCAAAGGAATTACAAGACAAAGGTGTATTATCTAATTGTCATGTAAATGTTGTTCAACTAATTGACACTGTTGCACATAATGGATATCAAGAAGAATTAAAATATCTTGTTACTAATAAAGATAGGATAGAATATATAGGCAAATTATTAAACACAGTAAGGCAAACAGGCAATACTCTAATACTTGTGGATAGAATTTCAGCAGGCGAGATGCTACAAGAACTTATCCCAGGAGCAACTTTTGTTAAAGGTGATGTTAAATTAAAAGATCGAAAAGAAACTTATGATACAATTAAAGAAGGTACCAACGAAGTTATTATTGCTACTTATGGGGTTGCCGCTGTTGGTATTAATATTCCTCGTATTTTTAATTTAGTACTTATTGAACCCGGGAAAAGTTTTGTCAGAGTTATTCAAAGCATTGGGCGCGGAGTAAGAAAAGCAAAAGATAAAGACTTTGTGCAGATATGGGATCTCACAAGTACATGCAAGTTCGCAAAGCGACACTTGACACAAAGAAAAAAATTCTATAAGGATGCGGAATATCCGTTTACTATAGAAAAGGTAGATTGGAATTAAATGAGAATATTAACTTTAGAAAACGAATGCTATTCGCTAAACAACTTACCAGATCAATTAGATGAAGATATTAGATTCAGTGTCTTAGATAACAGCGATAATAACGAACCTGACTTCTTTTTTATTCCACTAATTTTTCTTGAAAGTTTTAGCGCACCAGCAATAGTAATGGAAATCTCAGGACACGAGATTATGATGCCTATCGATTGGCACATTGCTGTAGGGGATAGCCAAACAGGAAATGATCTAGAAGTACTACCATTAACTAGTTTAAATGATAGAGGCTTCGAAGCATTTTTGTTTAACCCTTTAAAGAGCTTTAAAGCTGACTATGCAGAAGTTAGAATACTGAATTTTTACAATGATGTTAAATGGTATTTTCCTAAAATGAAAAATGGACAACTATTAACAGTACCGCTTGCTGAGGGAGCCAATCCTCCGTGTGCGTATTTTGTAAAAGATATCTCGAGACAAATGGAGACTATTGATTATGGCAAACTATTATAGGAAGGACTATGAAAATGAAAGCAGGTAAAATATGGGGACAGACAGAACTCATACACGCTAATGGTGTTTTAGAATTTCATCGCATTGAATACAAAGCAGGTTATAAGTGCAGTGAACACGAGCATCAATATAAATGGAACGGATTCTATGTTGAATCGGGCAAGATGATTGTTCGAGTTTGGCAGGATGGCGATCAAGATGGATTAGTAGACGAAACTATTCTTGAAGCCGGAGACTTCACGCAAGTGAAGCCAGGAAAGATTCACCAGTTTGAAGGAGTTGAAGACGGTGTCGCTTTTGAACTCTACTGGGCTGAATTTAACCATAACGACATTGTTCGTCGTACGGTAGGCACCGAAGTAAAATAAAAAGGAGAACTTATGTTCACAAAACTATTAGAAGGTGTAGATAAAGCACTAGCAACTAAGTTAGTAATCTTACACACCCTAGTAATTGCAGTAAGTAATTACTTGGTAACAATTAGGTTTGATCTATTCCCAGGCGCAGAGTTGCCTTTGTTTGGATCATTTCCACTGGCAGCGGCCGCATTTACATTTCCGATTGTAGTTGTTGCAACCGACTTAACAGTTAGATTAATCGGTAAGCAAGCAGGCCGTGCTGTTGTTGCAATGGCAATTATTCCTGCTATTGTAGCATCAGTACTTGTACTACTAGCACTAGGTGACGAACATGCTTACAGAGTAGGTTTAGCATCAGGTACTGCATATGCAATTGGTACAATGTTAGATGTATATGTGTTCCAGCATATCAGAGAAAAGTATACAGAAGCATGGTGGGCGGCACCTGCGATTTCAACAATCGTTGCCAACATCATTGATACTTACGCATTCTTTTACACAGCGTTTTATCCTGCTCCGTGGGTACACGGCGTAGCATTTAATAATACGCTTACTAAGATTGTTGTAGGACTAATTGTGTTCTTACCTGCTTATGGCTTATTGTTATCTTATTTAAAAAATAGGGTAGTAGTTGAAACACCTGTGCCAGTAAAGGCAAAGCGTGGAAGAAAGAAAAAGGCCTAATGGAACTTAGTGTTCTTCAAAACTTCAAAGGTGTGGAGATGCAGCCATTTCCACATCTTTGCATAGACAATGCTCTTCCTGAAAATGTTTACAATGAACTTGTTGATACTTTTCCGGAAGACATTGTTTGCTCAACACCAGTGCTTGATAACGGCATAACTTATAGACATAAGTCTAATCCTGTGTTGTTAGAAAGTAGAACTCCTAGCATATGGAAAGAATTTTTTGCTTATCATACAAGTCCAGAGTTTTTTCAATATGTAATAGAAATTTTTGAAGATGCTTTTTTAAAATACTATCCAAAAGAAATTTATGAAGAACTACTATTAGGAGATGTAGGAATTCGTAAAATACAAAAGAAAACAAAATTAGTTACAGACTGTCAATTTGTTGTTCATGAACCCGTAAACGAAACTAGTACAACACGAACACCTCATCTAGATAATCCTGGAGAAATTTATGCAGGATTATTGTATATGAAAAAAACAAATGATGCAAGCACAGGTGGTAATTTTACATTACACAAAGTAAAAGGTGTAGACAAAGTTTATAACAAAAGTGGTAGAGCTGTATTACAAAATAATCCTGTAAAAGAAATTGAATACAAGGCAAATACTTTTTGTATGTTTTTAAATGTTCATAACAGTGTGCATAGTGTAACACCAAGGATAAATGCAACCGAACGCAGACGTAGTATTAATATTATAGGTGAATATAACAAAACCGGAAAAATGTGGGAAGCAGAGGAAATTAAAGATGCCGCTTTATAGTAAACAATATGTTGAAGAATTAAAATGGCTTCACGCCAAGGCCGACAGACCACGCGGGTTTGGAGGTAAGATAAAACCTCTTGGTGCCTTTTATACTTTTTATGAAAAGTGGCAACCAAAAACTGTATTGGACTATGGCTGTGGTAAAGGTGCTATACTCAATCATCTAAGAGAAAATCTTCCAACTACAATCTGGCACGGATACGATCCTGCTGTAGATGAATTTAAAAATATTATGAATACACAATACAGTTGTGTGTTTTCAAATGATGTACTAGAACATATTGAACCGGATTGTTTAGACAATGTACTTGATCATATTTGGAGTCTTGCTGAACAAACTTTATGGTTGAGAATTGATACAAAGCCTGCTAGAAAAACTCTTATGGACGGACGCAATGCTCATCTTATACTACAAGATAAAGAATGGTGGGCAAATAAACTCACTCAAAGACAAGGTAAGATTGTATATATTGAATTAGGCAAAAAAGGTAAACTTGATGTCGCAATTGAAAAATAAATTAATGCCAGGCGAAGCAATGATCTATGAAAATGTTTCTGGTGTAGTATATGCAAGATATAGAGATCCACCACTCAATAAACTTCCTAGATGGATAGTAGGAGGAGATCCAAAAGCGGTATCTAAAGCCGAAGGTAAACTTTTCGGTTATGATATGTGGCAAAAGATGATGGAAGAAGCAGAAACTAACACTGTATTAAAAAAATATTTAAAAAAAGCTGTAGAGGCTTTTTATATAACAAAGGAAAACAAATGAGAATAATATCAGGACCATGTCAACATGAGAGCTTAGAGCAAAGTATAGAGATTGCAGATAAGTGTGCAAGAGTTTGTAGTAGATACAATGACGAATATTATTTTAAAGCAAGTTTTGATAAAGCAAACAGAACTAATATATCGGGCAAAAGAGGATTAGGTTTAAAAAAGACACTAGCCGACTTTGCTACTATGAAAGAAGAAATTCCCGGACTTAAAATTTTAACAGATGTACATTCAGTTGATGATGTAAACAACATTTTAGATCGAGGTGATGCTGTAGATGTTTTACAAATTCCTGCATTCCTTTGTAGACAAACAGACTTGATTAAAGCTGCATGTAAGACAAATAAGATTGTAAATATCAAAAAAGGACAGTTCCTTGCACCTTGGGACGTCAAAGGTATACTAAGCAAAACAGAAGGTGCTAAAGAAGTATGGATCACAGAAAGGGGTACTAGTTTTGGATATAATACACTTGTCGTGGATTTCACTGGGCTACAGTATATGCTTGATAACTATGATGTTCCTGTCGTGTTGGATGCTACTCACGCAGTACAAAAACCTGGAGGACAGGGTGATAGTAGCGGCGGCAATCGTGATTATGTGCCTGGCATCACTCGCGCTGGGGCTGCTCTTGGGATCAAATCCTTCTTTATGGAAGTCCATGCTGACCCTGATCTAGCACCAAGCGATGGTCCTAATATGTTGCACTTAAAAAACTTCGAGGAGGTAGTTGATGACATCCACCGCTATTCTTATACCCGCTAGATACCATAGCACAAGATTTGAAGGCAAGCCATTATGTATGCTGAATGATAAAACAATGATACAATCTGTCGTAGAAGCGTGTAAACAAACACAATACGATGTGCATGTTCTAACTGATCACAAGTTAATAGCTCAAGCAGCCAAAGCCTCGGGTGCAGAAGTATACATTGACAGTGAACCTTACGAAAACGGCACAGAAAGGTGCGCCGGTGCTATACGAAGTAAAAAGTTCGATACATACGATAGATTTATAAATGTTCAAGGAGACATGCCAGACGTAACTATTGATATAGTTTCTGCTATCATAGACTTATTAGATCGCGGAAGTGATGTAGCAACAGTATACACAGAAATGGCTCCGGAACTTGCTAGTGATCCAAACACTGTCAAAATGATAAAAGGCACAAGTAATGCACAATGGTTTGGAAGAGGTTTCAAATATGGACATTGGCATTTAGGTGTTTATGGATATACTAAACAAGCTCTCCAATATTATCCGGCACTAAAAGTTACAGAAGAAGAACAAATTGAAAAACTTGAACAGTTAAGATGGATAAAAAATGGTTGGCAAATCTCTGTAAATCGTGTACAATATAACGGTATAGAAATAAATTCACCTGAGGATGTAGAATTATGGCACAGCAAAAACTCCCAATAAAAGATATACTTGCTGCTATTGATATGGGAGCAAAAAATGTTTGGGATGAACTAGATGATCAAGAGCGTAAACAAGTTAGTTTCTGGCTTCTTAATCGCTATATAAGCGCCGTACAAGGGTCTCGAGACAAACAAGAGCTCGCAGTATTTAAAACTAATGAATACTACAATAAGAACTGGAATGTGCTTGGAATGAAACATCCTAAATTACAATGGCAACTTTTATGCCAAGCAGGTGGTACAGGAAAGATTGAATTTCATCCTTGGATTGGATTAAAGCAGAAAAAATCTGCAAATTCAAAAGTAACAAAATTTTTACAAGACCGCTTTCCTAATATGAAACAAGATGAGGTAGAATTACTTGCTAGAATATCTACAACAAAAGAAATTAAAGAATATGCCGAATCACTCGGTATGGATAAAAAAGATGTCGACATCTAAACCTTATGTATGTGAATATTGCAATACAGGATACACAAGAGAAAAAACACTCTTGGTACATGTGTGCGAACAAAAAAGAAGACATCTTCAGAAGAATGAAAAAAGAGTACAACTTGGGTTTTTTGCTTTTCAAAGATTCTATAAACTTAGTGCTGGTGCAAAAACAGATAAAACATACACTGAATTTTGCAAAAGCCAATACTACAATGCGTTTGTAAAATTTGGTTCATTTGTAAATAATGTTCGTCCATTGTATCCAGAAAAATATATAGACTATGTTGTAACTAGTGGCGTTAAACTTGATCATTGGTGTAGAGAGGAAATGTATGAGAAGTATGCTATTGAACTTATTCGCAAAGAAGGAGTAGAGACTGCACTAGAAAGATCTATATCTACAATGCTAGAGTGGGCCAGTGAAAACGAACCTGCACCTTGGAATCATTATTTTGATCATGTTACATTAAATAGAGCAGTGTGGCATATTAAGGATGGAAAAATATCGCCTTGGTTGTTGTTAAATTGTAAAAGCGGTAAAGAAATGTTAAGCAAATTAAATGATGAACAATTAAATATGATATATCATGTACTTGATCCTAGTCATTGGGCTATGCGATTTAAAAGAAATCCTAAAGATGTAGAACTTGTAAGAGAAGTAGTCAAAGAAAGTAATCTATGAAACCTATAAGAAAATTACAAGATGGCACAGAAGCAAAAGAACTAGAAGAAAATATTACACTTCTTGTCTATACTAAATGTCCTAGTAAGTATAAACTTGTTGATATGGAAACCGGCGAGGAATATGTCGGACAAGATCCTCGCCATAACAATTACCATTGGAAAAAAATAAATGCCTGATATTGATATAGATTTTGCAGACAGAGACATTGTGTTGTCAAAACTACAACACCGTGTGGCTAAACTTGATAGTGAAAAGAAACATAATACTGGTGTATATGTTACTGAGATTCCGCACAATCCTCTGGATAACTTATCTACTATTGATTATAAAACTGCTGAGGACAGAGGTTATTTTAAATTAGATTTTCTAAATGTGTCTATATACAAAGATGTAAAAGATGAGACACATCTACAAGATCTAATGAATAAGGAGCCAATATGGGATCTACTGACACACGACGAGTTCGTGGACGGCGTATTTCATCTAAACGGTCACGGAGAAATATGCAGGAAATTGAAGCCTACGAGCGTGGAACAGCTCGCCGCAGTTCTCGCAATAATAAGACCAGCAAAACGACATCTCTTGGAAGAGCCTTGGACGACTATATTAAAGGAGGTTTGGATTAAGCCTAACGATGATTCTTACTACTTTAAGAAAGCTCATGCTGTTTCATATGCTATGGCATGTGTAGTACATATGAATCTATTAGTAGAACAGTTAGAAAATTCTAACGCTTAGGTCTTCTAATTAACTGTACATTTTTTCTTTTAACTCGTTTCATTGCTAAATTGTTTAGATTGACAGTTGGGCCTAATACAACTTTAACATCTTTAGAGTTCATAGTAATTTGACTATGTTTTATATTAGTAATTTCTTTTCTTAAGAAGATGCTAATAGGTATCATTCGATTTGATTCCCACCACCATATTTCTCCTAGTTTAAGAAGTAACTTCTTTTCTTCTATTGTTCTAAGGTTAGAATAAACAAGCATACTAGTAACAAACTGATCTTGGTTGGTTATGATTCCGACATACTCCGACCCTCCGTATGTGACTACGCTTATAAATGGATAATTCTCTTCTATGTCTTTTCTTAACATCTGTTTCCGATAAATACTGTTATGCAATTAACACCTAGATATTTAGTAAATAATAGAGTAACAATATTAGCAAATGACGCAGGATTCGTCACGGAGTATAGACCAGTGTATCAAAGACAATTAAAAGTATATAGAGGCATAGATAATGTGCTTCAATTTAGATTGCTTAACGCAGATCAGAAACCAATCAATGTAGCAAACTACACACCTAAGTTTGTTGCTTACGATGAATCTAATACACTTGTCATTGCACACGACGGAACAGTTAATCAATTAGATGATAGTAGTGCATCTAGAGGTATGTTTACTGTTACTGTTACTGAAAACGATTTACTTAATGTAAAACAACAATACCTAAGCTATAATATCTATCTTGTAGATTCTAATAGCGATAAAGTACTTACATATGTCGATAGTCACTTTGACAATAATGGTACAATTTATGTAGACAGTTATGCATTTCCAGGACCAAAAGAATCTTATAGTGTAACTACATTTACAGAAGACACTGGCTTATCTGGTGTAGATGATAGTGTTTGGTACAGCGAAAGTATTACTGCTGAGGCTGCTATCAATGGTAACGAAGCATTACATACTGCTGCTATCTATTCAACAGACTATACCGGAAATGTTACAGTACAAGCTACACTTGAAAATCAAATAGGTAATAACACTAATTGGGCAGATATTACAACAGTTAGTTTAGCCGCCGAAGCTGAACCAGTACCAGTTAACTTTAATGGTGTGTTCAGTTACTTGAGATTTAAAACTTCTGCAAACCCAGCAAACAAAATATCTAAAATTCTTGTAAGAAACTAGTTGACAAAGCAACTGCTTTTTGTTATACTAGTAGTATGAGTATCGTAAGCGAAACACTTCTAACTTATTTGCCTGCTAAACGCAAGACAACCCCTAGTGGGTGGACTTCGTTTAATGCTCCTTGTTGTCATCATAACGGCACTAGTGCTGATACAAGACAGCGTGGAGGATTAATTAGCAATGGTGAAAATGGAATAAGTTATCATTGTTTCAACTGTGGATTCAAAGCTAGTTGGCAACCTGGTCGTAACCTTTCGCAGAAAATGCGTAAACTATTGACTTGGCTTAATACTCCTGATGATGTAATTAATAAACTTGCACTACAAGTGATGCAGGAAAATGAAGGCATTGAAGTAAAAGATAAACTAGTACAACTTCCTACATTTTCTACTAAGCCATTGCCCGACAGTGCTAGACCCATAAATGATTGGGCAGACTATTGCGCATTAGAACCTACTGGTGTAGATAAAAATCTAATTGCAGTATTTGATTATATGAAAACAAGAAATTTATATCTTGACGATTATAATTTTTACTGGACCCCGGAACTTGCTTATAGAGATAGATTAGTGATACCTTTTTATTACAAAAAGGAAGTAGTAGGTTGGACTGCTAGAACTATTAAAGAAAATAAAAATCCAAAATATTTGTCAGAGCAACAGCCTGGCTATGTGTTTAATTTAGATGAACAACGACCTAATAAAATTTTTGTAGTTGTTTGTGAAGGTCCAGTAGATGCTATACATATAGAAGGCGTAGCATTGCTCGGCAGCGAAATCAAAGATCAACAGGCCATGCTGGTCAATAGTTTAAATAAACAAGTAATACTAGTGCCAGATAGAGACGAAGCGGGCTCAAAACTTGTCGAACAAGCAATTGATTTAGGCTGGGCAGTTAGTATGCCAGACTGGTCACAAGATGTTAACGATATCGGAGATGCTGTTAACAAATATGGAAGACTATATACATTGCACTCGATTGTAAGTGGTGCAGAACAAAATGCGTTGAAGATTAGATTAAAGGCTAAAACCTGGTTTGGTTGAACGCATGTTGAAAGGAGAGAAGGATATAATCCTTAGAGTAAATGGTAGAATTTAGAATAGGCATCTTCAAGTTGCTTGGAAAATTAATAGGAGGCAGCAGTGTTACACTAGCTGTTATCTATACACTGGGTCACATTATCATTGCAATGACTTGTAATAGATTAATTACTGGTGCATCTCTTGACTTAGCAGCATTAGATGCTATAATAGAACCATGCATTAATGGCGTGTGGTTTTATGTATTACACAATGCGTGGAAACAATTTAACAATAAAAGGCAATAAAATTGGCAACTAGACAAAATACAGATTACGGTTATGACATTCAGAAGATGTATCTTGAAATGATGTTAACAGATGCAGAGACATTTGTCAGATGTCAAACTGTGTTCAACCCACAAGTATTTGATAGACGACTTCAGGATGCAGCAAAGTTTTTAAATGACTATGTAGTAGATCACAATGCGATGCCTACATTTGACATGATCAATGCTGCAACCAAGTCAGACTTAAAAGATCCAGGACAACTAAAAGATCAACATTATGATTGGTTGTTACTAGAGTTTGAAACATTTAGTAGACACAAAGCATTAGAGAAAGCAATCTTAGACAGTGCTGACTTGCTAGAAAAAGGTGAATATGGTCCAGTCGAAGATTTGGTTAAGAAGGCTGTTCAAATTGGTTTGCAAAAAGATCTTGGTACTGACTATTGGAAAGATCCTAAAAGCCGTTTGGAAGCGATTAAAGACAACAACGGACAAGTAAGCACAGGTTGGGCAAGCCTTGACAAGAAACTGTTTGGTGGATTTAACAGAGGCGAGCTTAACATCTTTGCAGGTGGTTCAGGCGCAGGCAAGAGTTTGTTCTTAGCAAACCTAGGTGTGAACTGGGCACTTAACGGAATGAATGTATTGTATCTAACACTAGAACTTAGTGAGAACTTGGTTAGTATGCGTGTTGATGCAATGGTAACGGATATTCCAACTCGCGACATCTTTAAAAATATTGAAGATGTTCAAATGAAAGTAAAGATGATCGGCAAGAAGTCAGGTGCATTCCAAGTCAAGTATATGCCAAGTGGTAAGACTCCTAATGACATTAGAAGTTATGTAAAAGAATATGAAATCAAGACAGGCAAGAAGATTGATGTATTACTCATTGACTACTTAGATTTGTTAATGCCTAATGGTGCAAAGGTAAGTGCAGAAAACTTGTTTATCAAAGACAAGTATGTTTCAGAAGAACTTCGCAATTTAGCAATGGAATTGAACACAGTATTTGTTACAGCATCACAGTTAAACAGGGGTGCTGTTGAAGAGATTGAATTTGACCACAGTCACATCTCAGGTGGCTTGAGTAAGATTCAAACAGCAGATAATGTGATTGGTATCTTTACAAGTCGTGCTATGCGTGAGCGTGGACGCTATCAGATACAGTTAATGAAAACTAGAAGTAGTAGTGGTGTAGGTGCAAAAGTTGATCTTGAATTTAATGTAGATAGTTTGCGTATTACTGACCTAGACGAGGATGATGCAGACACAAATACATACAATACATCTTCAGGATCAAACTCTATTGCAAATGTACTAAAAAGGACATCGTCCAACACTCAGCAAGGAGAGTCTAACGATGATCCTTTACAAGGTAGTACTGTAGGTAAAATTAAAGCTGAAGCAGACAGTACAAAACTAAAACAATTTTTAAATAATTTAGGAACGGAATAATACATGATAACACAACTTGATTCTGACCAATGGCTGGGATATTGCAAAGATGATCCAGTTCGTCCACATCTTCCTTTAACATGGAGAATTAGCAAGGGCAGAGAAGTATATGGTCTATTTGAAGATCAATATGCTGAACAAGATCAAATACTATTTGAAGGACCGAGAGCGATAATTTGTGTAGCATATACAAACGGTGTTGCTATTGACGAACAGTATTTAGAAACACATACAGAAAATCCTAATACTGCTATGTTTTATACAGTGTGGAGTTATGATAAAGGTGCCGGCAGAGAAATTGTTTTAAATGTTGCGAATCATATTAAAGAGACTAGGCCAGAGATTTCAAGGTATGTAACTCTAAGCCCGCTAACAGAAATGGCTGAGAAGTTTCATATACGCAACGGTGCAGTACTCTTGCGCAAAGGCGATACTTGTCAAAATTTTGAGTATACACTTTGAGATACTATCTAAGCTCTTGTGAATATAAATGGACACACGCTAAAACCAGCATGGAACAGATGTGGGTGATGCGAGAGCTTGGATCTGATTTATATAAACTTATTGAATCAAATGGTTGGGAGTGGAATCTGTTACGCAGTAATAGTCAAACACTTCCTGGAGATATCTATTGTCGTTGTGACATCTATGTAGAAATACCAGACACTAAACAAGGTACACTGTTTGCTCTTAAGTATCCACAAGTAAAGGTAATGCACAAGAATGCCTAGTTTGTTAGAACCATTTCAGTTGTTTAGTTATAACGAGTGCAAAGAAATTATCAACGATTGCTTAACACAAAAAGAAAAAGAAGGCACTACCCGAGCAGGTAGACTAGAAGAAGTTCGCAACAATTATGTTTGGTGGAAAGACTATTACTATGATCGACTGTGGAACATAATGACCAACATAGATGGATACAACATCACTTGGTTAGAAACATTTCAAATATCTCGTTATAAACAAGGGCAGTTTTACGATTGGCATACAGATGGTAACAACAAATCAAATAGATCTAGTGTTAGATTATTAACACTTACATGTACACTAAAAACAGCCAAAGGTGCTGTATTTGAAACTAGAGATCGTGTGTACAACTTACCGCCAGGACATGCTGTAATATTTAAACACGATACAGAACATAGAGCCACTGCTCCTGTAACAGGAGACCGTTGGAGTTTCACCGTATGGGGCATGACACCAAACCCTCTAAAACAAGGAGCCACAAATGGGCTTTCATAATTTCATAACACATGCTGTAGACACAGTACGCAATGACCTAGGACTAACACCCACAGTAACATAGACTCACAAGAAATTGCTAGTAGATATAATGGTTGACAAACTCCTAGAACTAGTGTAATATAGTTACAAAGGAGACTTAATGAAAGCAATCTTATTAGCCGCAGTGTTGACCCTTATCGGTTTCGCTGCTGTTTCTGATGAGCCCAAGGGCATCACAGATAACATACTGTACTCAGTTACAGTAGAACGAGGTGTTGAAACAGAACTACAATATGGTTACTTCTATGCAACAAAACCTTGGACTGAAAAGTTCAGCACAACCTACAGTGCTTCAGTAGCCATAGACGGTGCAGCAAGTGAACACCTGTTAGACATGTACAGCCAAACAGTTAACCTAAGTTACTCAATTGGTAACGGTGTAAGCGTATACATGCTGAATGATATTAACCCGCATTTCCAAAGGACAGAAACATGGCTAGGAGCAACCTACTCATTTGGTGGGCAATAGGCCTAGCCATACTGGTAGGATTTGCCAGAGTATTACCACATCCTCCAAACTTTACTCCAATCATAGCAGCCGCGGCAGCAGTGCCCTTGGTATTTGGCAACAGATATAGTGCAGCTCTGTTTGTGTTTGGTGCTATGTTTGTGGGAGATTGTGTGTGGGGATTTCACCCATACATGCTGTACACATACGGTGCTCTAGCTATAGGTGTGTTCCTAGGCTATAGACTGCAGAGCATGTTTTGGAACGCAACTGCAACAGCAGTGGTGTTCTTTCTAGTTACCAACTTTGGTGTGTGGCTGAGTGGTTACTATGGATATACTGTGACAGGCTTATGGGCTTGCTATGTTGCGGCCATACCTTTCTTCGCAAACACTGTGTTGGGAACTGTGTTCTATGGTGGTTTGTTTGAAGTGGCAAGAGCCCTGCAACCCAGCGCGAAGCGCCTGCGCCAGTAAAGCCGCAGAGCGGTAAAAGCCCAAAAGCGCGAAGCGTTTGCGCCAAAAGCTATCAATGTATAGCATACACCAAGATCAACCAATTGTTATGCAAACGCTTCGTACGGTATCAAACAACGCACTGTAATAAGCCTTAAACACTGATTGCGCAAACGATGGTTCTTTTGACCAAGACACAGGTAGTATTACCCCTGCTAAATACAGTATGCAGGACAGTTATGTTCAAGTGTTTGCTAGTTGCGTAGAACACACACGAAAGCAAACTGGTATTGAATTACCCGCACACATAGAACACTATGCTGTTGCTCTGTTGGCACATCACATTGACCGACCTGACTTCTTGCCCACACAGACATTTGCTGAACTGATCCTCACACTGGACAGCAAGCGTAACGCAAAGTACATTGGTGACACTTGCTTGTTTATAAGTGGTGTGTTTCCTTCATATGGTGTTAATCCTAGATACTATGCAGACATTGGTCGTACAGCATACACTAGCATAGACTATCAACTGTTCCGTGATCTTGTTCTAGCATTTGACACTGTGAGTACACTGATAGACTATACTGTTAACAAGCACAAGTCTAGTCTAGTGCATGGACTGGATAACTAGTAAACTCACTTAACAGCAGCAGTGCAAACACTCTATCACGATCTGACTCTAGTACTAGCACACTTGCACTTGGTTGTACACTGTGTATATTGTGCAAGAACAGTTCTACTGAGGCAGCATATGTGATTGACTCTTTAAAAGCTTCTGATCGTGTAGAGGGGTACTTGAACTTGATACTGTAGTTCATGGTGTGTACCGGTTGAGTAGCGCCTGTGTCTGCAAGCGCAGCAGCAGCACTCTGGCTCTAAGAATAGTTACACGAAGCATATAGTATATATCAAAATTCAGTTTTGAGTGAAAAAAAATTGCTGCGCAAAAAAATTTGGGAAGTACTTACACATATAGTGAGGAGTCTTTTATATACTACAAGCACAGCCCGAAATGGGTCCTGCGCTGTAAAAAATTGCGCTACGAAAAATTTAAGAGAAGTACTTATAGAATCTGGCTGGTGATTCTACACCACTGGGGCTTAAGGGCTTGCGTAAGTGTTTGAAAAATATATATATATGCCCCGACCCCCTCTCGAGACAGAAAATTATTTTTTTTATTTTATTTGAAAAGAAAAAAGGAGTAGTATCTCTACTACTCCTCCTACGGCCTGCTGTGGTGCCGCGCCACTTGAGTCTAGCTCAAACTGTTAATCTAGTCTGCTGCCTGCGTATGCTTTATAGCCTGCAGCCTTAAGCAGTGCTGCGGCTGCTTGTGCACCAGCTTCTAGTGTGTCTATGTTCTGGCAACCGTACTTGCTTGGGTTCCACATCTGGTATGCTTTGCCAGTCCAGTCCTTACGAAAGCCTAGCTTCTCTAGTACAGCTCGCTCTGCCTTGCCCAGCTTGGTGTTACCCTTGTGCTCTGGATATACAGTTACCCAAGCAAAGCCACATGCTCCGCCATCGTAACCGTTCATTTGTGTTTGAAAGAACTGATCAGCTGCACGGAATGCTGTTGCTTGGATTAGTTCTTGTGTAAGTGTTTGAGTAGTTGTTTGCATAGTGCCCTCGCTTTGTTAAGTTATGTATACAGTATAGCCTCTGTTCTAGGCAAAGTCAACCTCTTTTTGTTCAAAACCAACAGCGCCTACTAGATAAGTAGTACCTTCTATGATCATCTCATCGTTCATGCTGGTTGAACGCAAGCCCCAGGTCTTGCCGTCTCGTTCATGCAAAGGTGCTACAACCTCTACCCAATCGTTGCCATCCTGTAGGCCTTTCTTGCTCCAGCTGTCCATGATGTTCTGTGTCCATCTGTATGCATACTCCAAGCTCATCTCGTGATCACCCGGAGGTGTTGTCACTGTTGCTACATGAATGGGAGTGTCTTCGAACGCTGTGTGGATTACTTTAACTTGCATATTTGCCCTCGCTTTGTTAAGTTATGCTGCTAGTATATGATCACATTTGTGGAATGTCAATCTCTTTATTAAGGAAACGAGCAACTAAATCTCGCTCTTCTTGTGTGAAGTTTTCATAGCGGGGACCGAACGCATTGCCTACCTTGGTAAGCATGCCGCCCACATGGCTTAGATCGTTTAACAGTTTGAAGTCTTCATCCTTCATGCCTTTGCAGTTGGCGAACTCGCTCATGTCCATCATCTCACGGCCCACCGTGCTCATTTGTTTTTGTGCGTGTGTTGCTTCGAAAATTGCTTGCATATTGCCCTCGTTTGTTTAGTTTATAGTTACACTATAGCACCTGTTGGCAGTGCTGTCAACCTCTTTTTTATGTTAAGTCTGCTATTGTAATCTCTGTAATGTGCGCACGGACTTCGTCTGCAATGCAACTTGCATCGTAGCTCGCACGTCCCTCGTCTTGCATACCCCACTCGCTAGTGCATACATCTGCTGCAGCGTCTGCACTAAAGCCCGCCTCTAGCAGTATGTCGCGCAGTTCCACGTCGTAGCTGTGTTCCCAATAAAACTCGCTCATTACCTCTGTAACTTCGTCGTCGCTGTTTAAGTTGCGCAACAACAGCGTTCCCATTGTCTGCGCAGTCTCATCGTTTTGCAGTTTGTCTATGCTATAGTTAACAGCTAAGTCTCCAT